>Ga0080064_1000227_pt1 | contig 163551 bp, 137 predicted proteins | sample Subgrocontami54m_FD_69260 | JGI IMG/M metagenome (GOLD analysis project Ga0080064, IMG submission 69260) | Subsurface groundwater microbial communities from S. Glens Falls, New York, USA - GMW46 contaminated, 5.4 m (SPADES assembly) (version 2) ...
GCGGCTCGACGGAGCCCGCCGCAGGCGGTTCGGCTGAGCTCACCGCAGGCGCGCTGTCGCGGGATTGAGTCACGGTATGGGAGCCGTCGGCGTTGCCCTGCGCGGTCGTCGTGATGCCGGTGGCCGGATCGTACGCGCTCGCCGAGGGCAGGCCCTGCCCGGCCGGAGGCATCGTCTCCTGCGAGAGGACATTGCCGTCGGCGTCGGTCCGGGTCACGGTGCGGGAACCGTCGGCGTTGCCTTGCGAAGTGGTCGTGATACCGGTGGCCGGATCGGTGGAACTGGCCGAGGGCAGCTCTCGCGGTCTCGTGGGTGCCGGAGCCGGTGCTTCTTCCTCGGGAGCGGCTTTTTCCTGCCCCGACAGCGGCTCGACCGCGACAAGGTTCCCGTCCTGATCGTACTGGCGCACTTCCCACGTGCCGTCGGGCAACTGATCGAGGTCCACGGTGCCGCCGGGCTCGGTAGGCTTGAACATCTCGCTGTCCCCTGCCGGGACCGGAACTTCGGAGATCACGTTGCCGTTGACATCTTTTTCGACAAAAGCCATCGAGCCATCGGGCTTGCGTATCAAGCCGCGGGAATCGCCGACGAGCGGATCGGTGGTCGTGTAGACGGCTTCCGCGCCGGGGTAGAATTCCGCCGGCGGCTCGACAGGGCTCGCCGCGGGCGGCGGAGGCGGAGCGGGAGCCGGAGCAGGCTCTGGAGCGGCCGGCTGTGACGTGGACTCCGGCGTGGATGAGCTGTCCGATTCGGGAGCCGAGAAGAGATTGTCGAGCGCGCCCGTGAGACTGCCCGCATAGGCGGGCGCGGCGAAGGAAACAAGAGCGAGGAGGACCAGAGCGGCCGAACGAACCCGGATCTTCTCGAGAGACATCAGCGGTCCTTCGGTTCATGAAACGGGCGATGTGTGCTAAAATCGTGACGGTTAAAATAGTACCATATTCGGGGGCAGTTATGAATAGACCCAAAATTCTTCTTGCCGCGGCTGTCTGTCTGGCCGCCTCCGCCCTCTTTGCCCCCCTTCACGCCGCCGAAAGCGCCTTGCGCGACGGCATCCAGAAAGCCGCTCATCCCAACGGACGCCCGAAAGAGGAAATGAGTTACTCCAAAGGCAGGCTGCACGGCATTTCCAAGACCTATTACGAGAGCGGCGGCCTGAAAAGCGAATCGGACTACGCGGACGGAAAATTGGCCGGTACCGCCAAGACCTGGTACTCGAACGGTCAGCTGAAAGCCGAAAACCGTTTCAAGGACGGTAAGCGCCACGGGCCGAGAACGTCGTTCGACGACAAGGGGCGCCTCCTGGCCGACGAGAACTACCGGATGGGCGAAAAGGACGGCACGTTCATCCTGTACAACCCCGACACAGGCACGGCATTGGTCGAGGGCCGCTACAAGAACGGCAAACGCCACGGCAAGGAGACGTTCTACTCCCCGCAGGGCATGATGCTGTTCTTCAACAACTACCAGAACGACAAGAAGGAAGGCGAAAGCCGTTCGTTCAGTATTTTGAACGGGCGCCCCACCCGCATCGAATATTACAGGGACGACAAGCTGCACGGGCAGACGGTGATCTTCGACGAGTACTCGCCGATCGCCGAGAAGGTCTTAAGGATCGAGAACTACGAGAACGGGCTCCTGAACGGACAGGTCGTGGATTTCGACGAGGCGGGACGGCCCAGGCGGGTGGAAAACTACCGGATGGGAAAGCCGGTCTCTTAAGTTTAGGACTGCCCGGCGAGGGCTTTCTGCCGCTCCTGGAGTTCGAGCCAGGCGGTCTCGTCGGCCTCGATCAGGCGGGTCAGTTCTTCGTAGCGGTCGTTGCGCTCGCGCGACCAGGATGAGGCGTCGGTCTTGAAACTGTGTTCGATCGCCTCCCTTTCCTTCTTATACTGCTCGAGCCGCTCCTCGCATTTCTTCAGCCTCGAAGCGACCCGGCGCTTTTCCGCCTCCGCCTCCTTGCGCTGGTGGTAATCGGACTTGGCCTTGGGGGCCGCGGCCGGCTCCCCCTCGGCCATCTCCTCCCGCACCCGATTCTCCAGCGAGTACACGTACTCCTCGTACGTGCCCGGATAGCGGAGCACTCCCCCCTTGTTCACCTCGACGATCTGGGTGGCCACGAGGTTCACGAATGTGCGGTCGTGACTGACGAAGAAAAGCGTCCCCGAAAAGGTCTTGAGCGCCCGCCCCAGCGCCTCGACGGTCTCGAAGTCGAGGTGGTTGGTCGGCTCGTCCAGGAGCAGCACGTGGCTCTTGGACAAAAGCATTCCCGCCAGGCACGCGCGGGCGCGTTCGCCGCCCGAGAGTACCCGGAACGGCTTTTTCACGTCGTCGCCCTTGAACAGGAAACTGCCCGCGAGGTTCAGGACCTCCTGGCGGGTGACGTCCGGCGCGGCTTTTTTCGAAAGGTAGGCAAAAACATCGCTCTCTTCCGAGAGCCCCGCGAAAACGTGCTGGGCGTAGTAGGCGACTTTGAGCCCGTGCCCCCAGCGGAAGCGCCCGAACTTGGGATCGAGATCCCCGGCCAGCGTGCGGAGGAAAGTCGTCTTCCCCTGGCCGTTCTCGCCGAGCACCGCCACGTGCGTGCCCTGCTGGATCTCCATACGGACGTTGCTGGCGACCACCTTGTCGGGGTAGCCGATCGCCAGGTCCATGCAATCGAGCGCCATCGCGTTGCGCTTCTCCACGTGCGGGATCTTGATGTGCACGTTGCTCAAAGGATGGTCCACCTCGATGGTCTTCAGGCGCTCGAGCTGTTTCATCTTCGACTTGGCCTGGCTGGCCTTCGAGGCCTTCGCGCGGAAGCGGTCGATGAAGCGCTGCAGCTGCTGTTGTTTGGCCTCGACGTTGCGGTTGTAGCTCTGCGCCTGCTCCTTCTGCTCCTCCTTGAAGACCAGATAGTCCTCGACGGAGCCCGGGTAGAGCGTGCATGCGCCGTTCTCCACCTCGAGCGTCTGCTCGCAGGTCCGCTTGAGGAACTCGCGGTCGTGGGAAACCACGAGGAATCCACCGTCGTAGTCGTTCAGGAAATTCTCGAGCAGGATCAGGGTCTTGAGATCGAGGTAGTTGGTCGGCTCGTCGAGGATCAGGAAATTGGGTTCGTTGAGTAGCATCGCGGCGAGCTTGACGCGCGTGCGGTAACCGCCCGAGAGCTCTCCGATCGGGGTCTCGAGGAGTTTGTTCTTCAGCTGGAAGCGCCCGGCGATCTTGCCGCAGCGCCACTCCTCGCGCCCGGTGTAGCGCATGAGAAAAGCGAGCACGGTCTCGTCGAGCGTGTAGGGGTCGTGCTGCTCGAGATAGCTTAAGCGCAGCTCCGGACTGCGAAAAACGGTGCCGCCGTCGGCCTCCTCTTCCCCGGTGAGGATCTTGCAGAGAGTGGACTTGCCGGCGCCGTTGCGGCCGATCACACCGATCTTCTGGTCGTCGAGGAAAGAGGCGGACGCGCTGTCGAGAATGACCCGGGCGCCATAACTCTTGTGGAGGTCGTTGAGCTGAAGGAGAACTTTCACCCGAAGAGCATAATGGCCCGCCGCGCCCCCGTCAAGGGCGGGGACAGCGCACGGAACAGAGTGATCAGGCCTTTGTCTCTTCCGGCTTCCCGATCAGCAGTTCACCCTGACGGGCATAGTCGATGGCCTCGGCCAGGATACGGGCCGCTTCCTGCGGAGCGTGGAAACCCATCGAGTTCTCGGCCGCCACGAAATCCAGGCGCCACTGGGCCTTGCGCTGCATCGCGTAGGCCCCCTGCAGGCGGTCTTCGGCGGCACCCGTCCGTTTGGCCCGCACGATCGCGTCCATCAGCGACAACAGCGCCGCCTCGGCGCGGTCCATCAGCGCGCGGGTGCGACCCTGGATGGTCTCGGCGCGGTCCAGCATCTCTTTTTCCGTGAAGTGGTGGCACTGCAGGCAAGCGCGTGAAATGTTCAAAAGCGGGCTCCGGATGTGATGGTCCGAGACCTTCATCGCCCCTTCGCGTTTGTAGGGCATGTGGCAATCCGCACAGGTCACGCCGCTCTTGGCATGAATACCCTGGCTCCAGAGCTCGAACTCCGGATGTTGGGCCTTCAGAACGGGCGCGCCGGTCTCCTTGTGGACCCAGTCGACATGGCCCGTGTCATCGTAGTACTTTTCGATCTCCTCCACTTTCAGACCGTTGTGCCAGGGGTAGGTCAGCAGTTTCTTGTCGCCTTTGAAATAATACTCGACGTGGCACTGGGCGCAGACGAAGGTCCGCATCTCCTGTCGCGTGGCCATCGTATTGGGATCGTAGTCCTTGATCCCCTCCTTTTCCTTCACGAGCTTGATGCCGTTCAGGAAACCCGGACGCGTCACGCGCAGGTCCATGGTCTTGGGGTCGTGACAATCCACGCAGGCGACCGGATGTTGGACGAGCTTCCAAGCCTCCGCGAGAGACATCGCGCAGACTTCCTCAAAACCTTTCTGAAGGTCCCCTTTGCCGACCGTCTCGTACACGTTCTTCATGCCGCCGGCGTGGCACTGCAGGCAGGCGCCGGGTTGCTTGAATTGCTTCGTGCGCTCGGTCTCTTTCTGGTCGGAAAGCGTGTAGGCGTGCCCGCGCTCTTCACGATACTCCACCCCGAACGCATAACCGTCGAAGATGCGTTTCCAGGCCGGGTCATCGTCGATCTTGGAGATAGCTTCGCTGCCGCCGTAGCGGGTACGCTGGGTGTCCACGGTGCGTTTGTAGCTGTCGTACTCGCGCGGGAAGTTCCGGCCCCAGACCGCCGGGTCCGTTATCGACTCGTCGAGCTCGACGACGCGGATGTGGCGGTCCTTGCCCTCCTGCATCCGCTCGTGGATGTTCAGGAGCAGAGCGACCACGCCGGCGGTAAGGACCGCGGTGACAAGGACCACCAAAAGATAAGACACGATCTTACGCAATGAGAATGATCCTCCCGTTCAATCCAGGCTCATGTGTCCGACTGAGCGGTGACACTCGGTGCAGCGCGCCTGCCCGATCCCCACATCCCGATGCGCGGCGATGTCTCCGACCATCGACTGATGGCACTCGATGCAATTGTGCTGCAGCGACTCCAGATTATGTCTCGTGATCCGGATCGGGTCCGGATAATCCTGCAGCGTGAACGCTTTTGAATGGTTCCAGCCGTTCTTCGCCTTCGCCAGATATTTCAGCGGGAACCCGTGCGGGACGTGGCAGTCGTTGCACGAAGCGGCTTCGTGGTGGCTGCCGCGTTGCCAGGAATCATAGTACTCCGTCATCACGTGGCAGTTCGTGCAAGCGCGAGGGTCGTTGCTCATGTACGAGAGCCCTCTGGCGTAGTAGAAGGTGAAGAGACCCATTCCCGCCAGGATCCCGAGCGCCACGCACACAGCGGTGATCGGTGCTCTCATGCGCTCAATTATACGTATGATCGCTTTCAAACATAGCAAATTATTGCATACTCGGAACACGGCGTGTGTGACAATCGTCACAGCCGCCTTAAGACCCCGTCTGTTAAGATTGGCCAGATCCCGGAGACCCGATGCGACGCGTCTTTCATATGATTTGCCTGATCCTGACCGCCGTCTGCGTTCCCGTGCGCGCGGAACAGGCCCTGCCGGATCCTTTAAGCGATCTTAAGCTCTACGCGACGGAACGTTTTCGCTGGAGCGCGTGGAACTACGCCGAATCCGACCCTTACGACAACTCGTATGACCTCTTCGCGAGCCAGCTGCGGGCGGGCGGGCGCTGGGAACATCCCCGCGCGGCCGCTCACGCGGCCTGGCAATACGCTCATTTGTGGCCGCTTCCCACGGGAGCCAGTACGGGAGCCGGGGCGGGCCCGCTCTATTACTCCAACGGGACCCTGGAACCCGAAAGCCACGGCACGTACCTCAAATATCTCGAGCTGGACCTCAAGGACATCGGGGGATCGGGTCTCGGCATAGGAGGCGGGCGATTCGATTATTCGAGCGGCAACATGTACCGGACGGGCACGGGCCGGGGCACGGAGCCGACCCCCGCGACGGCGGTGACCAAAAAGATCGAGGCGCTGAAAAAAATGCGTGTCGGCGACCGCGTGATCGGAGGCTTCGGATGGTCGGAATACCAGCGTTCATTCGACGGCCTGAAAACCTCCCTCGATCACGAGGTCTTCCATGCGCACTTCGCCGCGTTCGTTCCGACCCAGGGCGGATTCGAGGAAGGCGCCGGGTCCTCGATCGAGGACATCCGGATCTCCGCGCTGGAGGTGGCGCTCAAGAAAGAACGGGTCTGGCCGAACACCGAAGCGCTCCTCTTTCACTATCACTGGACAGATACGCGCGCGCTGGACAGCGCCGCCGCGCGGCCGGACAATACCGGCCGTTCCGTCCCGGCAGGCCTGGAGAACGACGTGGACCTCGATATGATCGGAGGGCAGTTCGTGGGTGCCCTGCCCTGGGGGCCCGGGACAGCGGATTATCTCGTCTGGGGAGGATGGCAGACGGGATCGTGGTTCGAGCTCGATCACGACGCTTACGCGCTGGCGGCGGAGGCGGGATACCAGCTCGACCGGCATCCCTGGAAACCCTGGCTGCGCGGCGGTTACAACACCGGCTCGGGGGACAGCGACCCGGCCGACACCACGCACGGGACGTTCTACCAGATGCTGCCGACGGCCCGGCTCTACTCGCAGTCCATCCTATACAACATGATGAACACCGAGGACCTGTTCGTCATGCTGATCGTCAAACCCCTTCCCGCGGTGACGGTCCGGTCGGACGCGCACTTTATGGACCTGGAGAATTCGTCCGACCGCTGGTACGTGGGCGCGGGGCCCATGCACCGGTCCAAACTGACCGATTACACCGGCCGCGCGACCGGCGGCGAGGACGAGCTGGGGACTCTGCTGGACCTCACCGTGACCTGGGAGATCGACGCCCATCTGACCCTGTCGGCCTATTACGGGCATTTCGACGGCGGCGAAGTCGTCAGCCGGTTCTACACGAAGGACGATCAGGTCGATTTCTTTTCGCTCGAAGCCGCGGTCCGGTTCTAAAAACTCCGCGGATCACCGGGGATTCAGCGAGAGTCGTCGGACGACGAGCTGTTCTGCGACGAACCGCCGAACATCTGCCCGAGAAGGCCCGCCGCCGCGCCGACTCCGGCGCCGACGAGGGCTCCCTTGCCGGCCTTGCCGCCCGAGGCGGACGAGGCGATGGCGCCGGTGGCCGCGCCCGTGAGCGCCCCGCGCACGACCGGGTTGCCGAGCGCGTCGCGCAGCGACGGCGAAGGCTTCTGGGTCGCCGGCCGCATGGAGACTTCCTGGAACTTCGTGACGGAAGCCGCGCGCCAGGCGCCCGACTCCTCCTGACGGATATCCGCGCTCACCGCGTCATTCGGCCGCAGGTCGCTCATCGATCTGGCCCCCTGCAGGACGGTCCGGCTGTCCACTCCGACGTTCAGCTCATTCGGGTAGGGCCGCCCTTGCGCGTCGTACACCACCATCGCCAGCGCGTACGGGCTCGAGCGGGCCACCCGTCCCTCGACCGCCTCGGCGAAAACCGCCGTCTGCAGCGCCAGGGTTAAAGCCAGGACCAAAATACCGGTACGTGATCTGCCGTTCATGAACGCTCCTTTAAAAAGCTTCATCCCTGAAAGTTGGCGGTGCGGTGAGTCCCGTCGCAGAAAGGTTTTTTCGCGGAGTGGCCGCAGCGGCACAGGGCCGTCGGCTGATCCGGATTGACCGGTAAAGCGTTCCCTTGCCCGTCGGCCAACTGGATCGGCCCCTTGACCAACAGCGGTCCGTTCTTCAGCGCCTGGATCGTCACGTCTGCCATGTGCGTCTCCTCCCGTGTCGGCCCGGCAGGCTTTCTCCGGACCCGGTCCTGATTATAGCACCCCGTCGCCGAATATTGCCTTGGGGTTTCTGTCATTTCCACTTAAAATAGCGCCCATGACCCCCACCCCGGCACCCCAGGATCGTTTCGACGTCGTCGTGATCGGCGGCGGAGGCGCGGGCATCGCCGCCGCGATCGGCGCGGGCCGCCAAAAGGCGCGCACCCTGCTCCTCGAGAAGATGCCCAAGCTGGGCAAGAAGGTCCGCATCTCCGGCAACGGCCGCTGCAACATCTACAACGACGTCGTCGACGCCGCCGGCTACAACTCCGAAGCCAAAGCGATCGTCGAGTCGGTCTTTTCGCGCTTCGGTAAAAAGGACATTGTCCATTTCTTCCGCGACCTCGGCCTGCGGGTCTATTCCGATGAGACGGGCCGGGTCTTTCCGATGACCAACCAGTCCGCCTCGGTCATGGACGTGCTGGAGCTCGAGCTCGAACGGCTCGGGGTGGACGTGCGCCTCAACTGCCCGGTGACGGGCATTCGGAAAGAGGCGGGCGGGTTCCGGCTCGAGACCCCGACAGGCCCGGTCACGGCCCGGCACCCCGTTCTGTGCGCCGGAGGCAAGTCCTACCCGGTATCGGGCACCGACGGCTCGGCGTACGCGCTGGCCATGACGTTCGGACACACGATGGTCGAACCCGTACCGAGCACGGTGCCGCTCTTGTCGGACGACCCCTGGTGCAGGCATCTGACCGGACAGCGGATCAAGGCCGCCGTGCGCTGGCAGATCGACGGCACGACCGGGCCGCGGACCGAGGGGGACCTCCTCTTCACCGACTACGGACTCTCGGGCCTGACCGTCCTGGATTCAAGCGAGGAGATCTCCATCGCGCTCGGCCGCGGCGTCCCCAACGAGCCCGCCCAGACCTCGCTGGTCGTCGATCTGCTGCCGTTCATGCACGAGGACGAACTGCAAAAAGAGCTCTCGCACCGCATGCGCCGCAAGTTCCCGACGGACAAACTGCTCGCGGGCCTCCTGCCGCCCAAATTCTCGCATGTGCTGGCCGATGTTCTGGAAACCCGCAACCCTGCGGCCATCGCCCGGGCCGTGAAAAAGAAGACCTTCCTCGTCACGGGCACCCGGGGCTGGAACGACGCCGAGTTCACCGCCGGAGGGATCGATCACCGCCAGGTGGACTCCCAGACGCTGGGATCCAAAAAATGCCCGGGGCTTTATCTGGCGGGTGAGATCCTGGACGTGGACGGCAAGCGCGGGGGTTTCAATCTCGCGTGGGCGTGGGCTTCGGGGATCATCGCCGGCCGGGAAGCGGCCGGGAAGTAAGGTCCCGTCAGGGCCCGATCAGACGGCGGACGTACTCCATCTCCGCGTCCACGGCCGAGAGCGCGATGCGAGACTCCCGGATCAAAAGCACGCTCGCGTAGAGCAGGAACACCACCGAGACGAGGACCGGGCCGTTCAAGAGCGACACGCGGACCAGACCGTAGGCGGAGTTCAGCCCGATCGCCACGCTCGTCAGCACCAGCGCCCCGAGAGAAAAGTAAAGGGAGAGCATCGCCCGCTGGAGCAGTTTGGCGCGCGCGGCGGCCTTTAGAAGTTGTGAGACGATAAAATCGCGTTTGGTCCGCACCGCCTTGTCATCGGGAGCGCCGAGCGTCTCGACCTCTTCGGTCAGGCCCCGGACACGTTCGAGCAGGCGGCTCAACCGGCCGGCCGTGGCCGTGATGAGAGAACTGCAGGCGAGGATGAGCAGCGCCGGCGTGACGACCGCCGAGACCACCGAGAGTGCCGTCGAGGGAGTCATGCGCGGAATTTCCTTTGCTGGCTTCTAAAAAGATGGGCGTCGTTCGAAGTTCGAACGACGCCCCGCTTGCTTGCGATCTGTCTTACTTGCCCATCCACTCGCCCCAGTTCCAGGGCATCGCGTTGTAAACAAACCCACCGACCGAGTTCCAGAAACCCTGCCAAGGGCTAACTCCGCCGTCGGCCGCATAAGCGCTCACCGACCACGCCAATGCCAGCGCCAGAACAACACCGACCATTAAGGCTCTCTTACGCATCACCCCTCCTTATGAATGAAAAACGAATGATATAGACAACGGCGCTATCTTATCACGATAAATTGACAACGTTAAGCAAAAATTAGCGGGCGATCAGCCTTTTTTGAGCAGGTCACGGATCTCGGCGAGCAGGACCTCCTGCCGCGTCGGAGCGGGCGGAGCCTTGAGGGCCTCGGCTTCCTTCTTCTTCGCCGAGTTGATCGCCTTCACGAGTATGAACACACAGAATGCCACGATCAGGAAGCTGATCACATGATCGAGAAAAACTCCGTAGTTCAGGGTCGCCGCGCCGGCGGCCTTGGCCTCCGCGAGGGTCTTGTACTGCGCGCGCCCGATCGTGGCAAACAGGTCCGAGAAGCTCACCCCGCCCATCACCTTGCCGATCGGCGGCATCATGATATCGCTCACGAGCGAGCTCACGATCTTCCCGAACGCCGCGCCGATGATCACACCCACCGCCATGTCGACGACACTGCCCTTCATCGCGAAATCCCTGAACTCTTTCAAGATCTGCATAAACCCTCCCTTGCGCCTACCCGGCACGATCCGCCGGAAAAAATCCAACCGCGCCTGCCCTTTGCCCAACTATACTCTCCTCCGCTCCCGAAGATCAAACCCCGACGCTCGCCTTCCCGGGGGACGGGCGGGGGTTGAAATACCCGCTCCGCAGGGATGGAAAAGCCTTCCCGACGCGGTCGATCGCCTCCTCCATGCCCAACAGATCCGGCGCCGAGCCTTCCAGCCCGAGTTCCCTGAAGTAACGGATGGGGTCATAGTTCAGGTTGCGCCACTGGATCATGTCGACCCCGTTGTCGCCCACGAAGCGAACCAGCGCGTCCGACTCGTCCCGGCTGTCGGTGAAACCGGGCATCGACAGGTAGTTCAGCGAGACGAAACCCTTGTGACGCTTGGCGGCGCGGACGGATTCCGTCACGTCCGCGAACGTGTACCCGTTCGGCTGGTAGTAGCGTGAATAGTACGGGTCGCGCACGCTGTTGAGACTCACGCGCACGTGCGTGAGCCCGGCGTCGAAGAGCCTCTCGAGCGCCTGCGGCCGGCTGGCGTTGGTGTTGACGTTGATGAAACCTTTGGGGCTGGCCTTGCGGATGAGGCGGATGGCCTTCTCGATCACGTCCGCGGCGAGAGTGGGCTCCCCTTCGCACCCTTGCCCAAAACTCACGATCGGATCGGATTCGTGCTCGAAGTGATACAGCGCCAGCTCCGCGATCTCCTCCGGATCGGGTTTGAACGCGATGCGTTTCTGGGTAGAGGGAAAGTCCCGGTTCTCCGGCTGCAGCGAGATGCAGCCCTGGCACTGCGCGTTGCAGACGGGCGACGTCGGCACGGGCGCCTCGATGCGGCCCAGAAAGAAGTTCTTCGCGTTGGCGCAGCCGTTGACCGTCGCGCAGGTCTCAAGGTGCGCCACGAGGCGGTTCTTGGGGAAAAGCTTCTTCGCGCGGCCCACACCTTCGAGCACCCGCTCCGGGTCCAGGTGCTTCTCGTCGTGGCGGACGTCGCGGTCCACCTTCACCGCCGCGACGTAAAAGTGTCCCTCCGAGAAAAAACACGCGCCGTAGGCGAAAAGCGGCAGCGCCTTGGCTTCGCCCCCCGGCCGCTCGGCGTAAGCGGCGTTGTGGGTGAGCGTGAAGCCGGGCGGCACGAACGCCGCCACCGCGAAACAGCTTTCAGAGCGCTCGGAGTACGGATCGCGCTCCAGCGTGACCGGCGACCCGGTATCCGGATCGAACCCCACCGGAACGCGTTCCGGTAGCATGAAGAGCTCGCTGGAATCCGGCAGGCGCACCAGAGGAGCGTCTTCGAGCCCGAAGAACATCCCCGCCTTCATCCCCGCGGGCCGCAAACCGGGGAAATTGTAGACCTTCCCCGCCTTGTCGGCAAAAACCAGCTCAAATTTTTTGGAGTGGATTGTAGACGATTTCATATGAGGAGACATTCACGAATGAAGGGCAGCAACCCTGAAGTCCAGCCCCAGGCAAGCGGTGTGCTTTTGCCCGACGCATGGCGACCCGCTACGAAGTTTTGGAGCCCCTTAAGTTCTGCCCAGGCGAGCGGTGTACTTTTGCCGGGCGCATTGCGGCCCGCTACGAAGTTGTTTCAACCCCTTAAGTTCAGCCGAAGCGAGTAGAATGCCGCTCTGTGGCGGACATCCGCTTCGCCGAGCACCACGGAACACCGTTCTTCGAACAGCGCAGGCGATCGGCTAGCCCATTTTCCTCGGTGGGGAAAATGGGCGTGTCCGCCAAAGAGCGGCTTCTACGAGCTAGTGTTTATGTCCGCAGTCAGCCCCCTCACCCTTCTTGGCCAACGGACAGCGGATAAAGCACGACAGGAGCTTCATGATGCCCGCGATGCCGACGAGGATGTACACGACCTTCTCCGCCGTCGTGCCCGATCCCAGGAGCTGGCTCACGATGTTCCGGTTGAACCCACCGATCATGCCCCAGTTCAGCGCGCCGACAACGACCAAGAGCCCCGCGACCTTACAGACCGGACAGCAGCATGAATTCTTCAAGGATACCCCCATTGGTTTGAGGCCTACATTTACCTAATAGTAGCACAGATGGCGGTTTATGCATTTATTATCGGCAAAGGGCAGGAAAATAAGGTATACTATAGTTATTAGCATATCTTAACAATAGCTATAACTACTTATTAAAGGAGTCCTGCCATGGCGGGCCTGACCCAAGTCGATCTGGACGGATTGGCCAGGAGAAAGAGGGTGCGTTCTCTCCACAGATGGTTTGATGTCCTGAAGCGCAGCATCTCGAAGCCCGGCATCCTGGAAGACAACGGATCCGGCTCCGCCAAAGCCCGTCGCTAGGGTTCCCTTCCGCAAACGCGCCGCGCGGCGCGTCTTGGGTAGCAGATCGCGAGTGACTGTTTGAGTCAGCTCTTTTTGAGGATGCAGTCCCGGACCGGGGCCGAGAAGATCGTGCATTTGACCGTCGCCCAGGTCACGGGCTCGGGGCGGTTCCAGGGCAGGAGTGACACCAGTCTCGCCAACAGGCAGTAGTTCAGCGTGAGTCGCGCCGTCATCCCCACCGCCGGGATCCAGCAGATCCACCGGAGCGGCTCGACCAGCCCGAGCGCGAAGATCCCCGCCATCGCGTAACGCACCTGGCAGGAAAGCGAAAAGAAATTCTTATCCTCTATCCCGAAATGCAGCGCCTGCACCGCGCACAACCCGATCGCCGCGTAGAACCAGGCCGGATCCACTAACAGCCCCGCCCACACCGCCCCCCACGTAGCCAGAATGTACCACCAAGCAACCGTGAACATTTTGCGCCTCCGGCCTTATTCTACCGCGCCCGAGCCTTATAGGACAACGACCGGTTATGTATTCAGCGCCTGTCGGATGACGTCGGGTCTGACTTGGGCGACTCGGAGCAGGGCTCTCGCGGCACCCTCGGGATAAGTTCTCCCCTGTTCCCAATTTCGCAAGGTCCCTGCGCTAACGCCGATTATCTGGGCAAACTTTGCCTGGCTGACATGCAATTTATGCCGGATGGATTTTATCTCGATGGGCCGAATATGAAAGATCCTGGATGCCTTCCTCTTGCCTGAACGGATCGCCACGGCCTCATCCACGCTCTTCAGTAGCTTCTTGAACGCGATATCTTTCATGATCTTTTTTCCTTCACATACGAACGTAACGTCTTGATCTGCGCTTGCGTCAGATCTTCCTGGTCATTTTTATCATAAGCACGGAGGTTTCGATGATCTGCACAACACTGACCTCCATTAGAGTATACGCTAATAGCGTATAGTGTTCAAGCGATACTTGCTGAATATCGGCGCTCTTTACGGAGCGACTCTCTACTTATAGGACGTCTGAGGGTGAGGTTTTCGTGCAGACTATTTAAGAAAATCAGCTCAAGCGGGCGGTGAGCGCTAGGACGAGGTCCGGTCTGTGCGGCTTTTGCGAGCGCGTTTAAGCTGTCCCCTTGGGAGCGTGCCGTTCGAAAAAGAACTCGGTGCTCATCTTCACTTGCCCTCCCGCGATCTCCAGGACCGGGTAGGCCAGAAGATTGATCGGGCCTTCGTCCGGACCGGGCGTGAAGACCAGGTCCCGGCCCCGGCTGAACTCGAAGCGGTTGGCCGGATGATGGCCGAAATAGTAGGTCGACAGGCTCGAATATTTGTCCGCCTCGGAGATGTCGACGGGCCACCACTTGCCCTCGGCGTAGAACTCCACCCAGCAATGATAACCGTCGATGCCTCCGTCATTGCGTTCGGACGGGATCGCCGCCCCGATGCCGAAACGCGCCGGGATGCCGACGGACCTGGCCAGCGCGATGAAGTAGGCATGAAAATCGGAACAGTTGCCCGTGCGGATGTTGCACGCGTACACCGCGTCCCCTTTGCCCCAGCCGGTTCCGTGCTTCATGTACCGCATCTGGTCGATCACGTGATCGTAGAGCGCGCGGGCGCGGACCAGGTCGCCCTTCTTGCCCGCGACCGTCTCGGCGGCAATGCGCTTGAACTCGGAGTTGAGCGGGACCAGGTTGTCGGCCCGGAGGTATTTTTCCAGATCGGGACGGGGATCGGCATACGCCGCCTTCTCCGCGCGGCGCACGCGATAGCGGATATCCACGTTCTTTCCGCCGTCCTCCGGACCCAGCTCGAAATAGAGGACTTTATTGCCGTACTGGCTTTCCTCGAGGATGCGGTAATCCTTCGGCGAGCGGACGTCCTTGAGCTCGACATCCTGGAACGCGTCCGTTCCGGGCAGGGGGATCCACATGCGGGCGCTCTCGGCGATGTCAGGCAGTTTGGCCCGGTACAGGAATTCGAACTCGTCCCGGTCCTTGACGACCCCTAGGAGCCCCGGCGCCGCGTCCTTGACAGGGACGCGCCTCCACTTGCCTTTCTCCACCTGCTCCCACGTGTAGTAGGGAATGCCGTTCAGTTTGTGGAGGGTCGTCTCGGTGACGGTCATGGCGTCGGGCTTACCCGAGAGGAAAAAATCGGTGTCGTAGACGTCGCCCTTCTCGTCCACGAGGTCCACGCAGGCGAAATGGCGCTCCGGCCCCAGCCTGGAAAGGTATTCAGTATGGACGCGGACGAGCTTGAAGCGGTACTCCTTGCCGCCCGAGGCGAACTGGAAAAAACCCCCTCCGCGCGCCGCCTCGTTCTCGATGTGCTTTTCGATGCCGGCCTTGATCTCGGCCGTCACCGCGTTGCGCACGAGATCGACTTGCGGCTCGGCGCCGGCGCGCGCGCACGCCGCGCACAAAAGGACCGCCGGCAGCCAAACCGCAAGTCGTCTCATGAATTGTCCGACCCGGTCGGTCTTAGGACGTGGGGTGGTCCGACGGGTGCTCCGACGAAGATCCTGCGGGGTGCTCGGAGGCCGCGGCTTGCGCCGGGGCGTCGTGCAGGCCGAGCTTGCAGCAATCGTCCGCGATGGTCTTGACCTTGGCCGCCAACTCCGGATGAGACGCTTCGAGCGCCTTGGAGGCATCCATCAGGACCGAGGCCTTGTCTCCGCTCTTCATGTGAGCACAGGTCGCCGCCGAATCCGCAGCGGGGTGCTCGCCACCCGACGGGTGTTCCGCATAAGACGATCCGGCAAAACCGGCCACGAACGGTACCGCGACAATAAGAGCCAACATCACTTTGAACAGTCGTTTCACATCAACCTCCGATTTATAGATTGGGCTTCACTTCAATAGACCCAAAACATGTCCCATGCACCCAGACACGCTAACTCTATTTCTCGTCCTTGTCAAACAGCCCCTTCCGGACAACGTCCGGTTTGCGTTAGGCGACCCAACTAACCTTTCCCTTTTTGGCCATTTGGGACAACGTCCCGAAGTGCCCTTCCGGACAACGTCCGGTAGTGCGGCTTGCGATCATCGCTTAAACTTACAAAATAGTTCATTTTTCATGCACGAAAACCAGTCCCCGAAACGTCCTATTAGGTAAGGGAGGGTGTGCTCATGAAGCCGATTTCGTACGATACAGTTGAAGTAAGATCTATATCATCCGAGGACGAAAAGTGATGCTGGACGCCGATCTCGCCGAGCTCTATGGCGTCCATACAAAAGCGCTTGTGCAATCACTCAAGCGGAACTTGAGAAGATTCCCTGATGATTTCATGTATCAGTTAACGGATAAAGAGGTTACGATCTTGAGGTCACAAATTGTGACCTCAAGATGGGGTGGGCGGCGCTATCGGCCGTTCGCGTTTACCGAACAAGGAATAGCCATGCTATCCAGCGTACTCCACACCGAGAGAGCCATTCAGGTCAACATACAGATCATGCGGACCTTCATCAAGATCCGGGAGATCCTATCCACAAACAATGATCTGCGGGATCGGATCAATGAGCTGGAGAAAAAATACGACCAGCAGTTTCAGATAGTTTTTAAAGCGATCAAAATGCTTCTAGATAAACCCAAAGGCGACGCAGGGAACCGTCTACCCTGACCGTGCAACGCCCAAACGTCGAAGGTGTGCCCCCGGTGTCGAACGGCGGGTGGGGGCGACTTTCTCCCAGGACTCGACGGGTCCCGGCACGATCCTAAAGAGCGGGTGAGGGCGCGGGTTCTTCGTTCGGCGGACCCGGGCGTAACGCTTGGGGTCGCGCTGTTTTAGTTTCCGGCAGAGCCAGCCAAACTCATACTTGATCTGCCCCCGGGTGACGGGGATCCTCCCGGCGGCCTTCCCTCTCCCGGCAAGCCGGGCATTGAACGAATACCCTCTCGCCCGGGACTCGGCCAGCACCGCCCGAAGATACGCGGAGACCGCCCCCACGGGCTTCGACCGCGCCCGAAATCTCTCAAGCTGCGGGTGATGCCGGTACCCGCGCGTCCTGCCCTCGAGCACCTTCTTGGCCAGAAGCGTCTCGCGCCACACGGCCACGAGCCCCCTGGCATCGAGATACGAAGGATGAACGCTCCAGATCCTCATGCCAGAGGGAATTCGTGTGGTGATCGTTCTTTAGACAGCGGCGTATTCCTGGGCGTAGGTCTTGGCGCTCGAAGCGATGTCCTGTCCGGCTGTCAGCAGGTCCTCGGGCAACATGACCGGCTGGATCTCGACCCCGGCGTTGAACGCCAGGAACCACGGCTCGGCGATCGAGGGGATCTGGGACGCGTTGTCCATCTGGATGATCAGGTGGCCACAGCGCTGGCCGTTATCGGCCGTGAAGTACGCCGCCTCGGGCCTCTGTTGGCTCAGGATCTTTTGGATGGTCTTGCCGAGCGTGCCCTCTTTGACCGCCCTGTTCCCCGCTTCGACGGGAATATTCACTTTAACGAGAAATCGCATGACGAGCCTCCTATTAAACTGTTTGGGTTGTGGACATCATTCTAGCGCTTAAGGTTGGATTAAACTAGGCGCCTGAAAAGTGCCTCGCGGCGCCTGGTAGCGCGCATCCCGCTCGGTCGTGGCTTTTGGGACACCGTCCCGATTGGGGTTTGGGACGCCGTCCCAAAGTACCCTTCCGGACAACGTCCGGTTTGCACAACGCTACGCGTTACGCTTCTTCAATTACGCCGCAGGCGATCGCCGCGCCGCCGTTGCCGTCTGGCTGGGAGAAGTCGTCCTCTTTCTCGGTGATGACGAGCGCCCGGGCGCGGATGTCGTAACGCGCTCTCGAGGCCAGACCCAGTTCGGGCATGTGGAGTTTGAAGGTCGCGTTGCCCTCCTCGTCCACCTCGATGTTGCCCATGTCGCCCGGATGCGACTTGAGGGGGAAATCCTTGGGCGCGAACCCGTGCGGGTTGCCGCTGGGATTGAGATGTCCGCCCGCCGCCGCGCCCGCATCCTCGCAGGAGCCTTTGGTGTGGATGTGGATCCCGTGCTTGCCGACGGGCGCCTTGGAGAGCTCTCCCAGGATAACAACCCCGTCCTTTTCCTCGATGAACTCGAACTTTCCCTTCAACTTGGACTCCGGCGCAACACCCTTCATTTCCGCCACCGCCGTCCCGGCATACGCACTCCCCGTCGCCACACACAACCCCAGCCCGATCAGAAACCCTGTTTTGATGTTCATACGTTCCTCTCGTAACAACCACCGTTAAGTGATCCAATAATCATTTAATCTTTCCCTTTTTGGCCATTTGGGACAACGTCCGGTTTGAAACTCTCGCTTTCAAAAAGATGCTGTCTCGGTGGTACTCAAGATAGCGGCTTTGGACTTGGGTGAACTTGCCGACGTTATAGTCCTGGTTTCTTGGGATGCCCATTTTGATCAGGGTCAGTGTGTGCGCCGTAGGCGAAACAAGCAACGCCCCGTTGCCCCTGAATGAAATATGGCCATGATCGAATAGATGATCAATGCTCGGAGTCAGAAGGAGACCGTTTTCACCATCGAGACGCTCTTTATTGTCAGACACACTCCATGGCTTAATATGGCTCGCGATGAGGTGCTCGGGTTTATCCACTTGAGTGACTCGGCAATGATCTTCGATCTCAGACACCCGATTACGGAATAGCCCCTGCCCTCGACGAGATTTGATCACCTGTTGCTTCTCGGTTGGGGTCAGGTTATGATCCTCTTCGACTTTTTTTATCTGTACCCCGTCCCACTTCTTCAATAATTCAGAGTTTTCGACCGGGCTCTCGTCTACTTGGCTGGTGCCAGACAGAATATAGGCACGATCAGCCACAAATGAAATAGCGCCTACCCCTGTCAGGTCAATCAACGCTTGGCCGAAATCCTTTGAAACCTCAGTGAGATACATCTGGTTTCCTGACCCATCAAGCCGTATGGGTGCATACCGTTTCGACAGAAGGGGGCCAAGCGTCTTCATGTGATCGCGAGGCCTTATAGGGTGGGACAATACGTGAAAGGTAACATCAACGCGCCAACCGATCTGATTCCAATTGGCTCCTGCCGTACCAAACTCGATGGGCTTAGGGCAAGTGTAGGCTGACCCTCGTGCAAAGCCTATTGCCATGATCTTCTTATCAGCGAACGAAAAGATCAAATCCCCGCGTGAGACCTCGCGCATCGTTTCATAATAATGGTTGATCGATCCATTGCCTTTAACCTTCGGAGACCAAAGATAGCCACCGGGCACTTCATGCTGGAAGGTCTGATTTTGGCTAACCCACCAATAGCGCACGTTGAAAGTCCGATCTAGTCAAAATCTTCGTTAGGCGAGCCATAATCTTTCCCTTTTTGGCCATTTGGGACAACGTCCCGAAGTGGCCTTTCGGACAACGTCCGGTATGCGTGGGTTTGAGCTCGGTCGTGGGCACGTCCAACAGCGCCACGATAGCGACCCACTCGTGCCATTCGCCGGTCGGGACTTTCTGCATCAGGTCCTGGGTGGGCACATGGTTCACGAAATGCTCCCGCGCCAGATACCCCAGCACCTCCCTGGGGATGTCACAATAGCACTTCGCGACTTTGATCTTCTCCATCTAGGCGCCCCCCGTTGGCTCAAGCTTTCACTTATAGTGTGCTTGAAAGGGCCCCACCGCGCCGTGATGAGCGTCACGGTTGACACCGTTAGGCGACCCAACTAACCTTTCCCTTTTTGGCCATTTGGGACAACGTCCCGAAGTGCCCTTCCGGACAACGTCCGGTAGTGTGATTCTCGTCGGGTAATACCATCCTTCTCAATGACTTCAAGAATAAATAAAAGCGCGTCCAATCTTTTAGTGGTTAGGATTTTCACTACGGACTGATCACTTAAAATGACATCAAGGATGGATCTTGCCGCTGCTCCAGCTTCGTTATTGTCTCCAGGTTTTTTCGCTACTTTGCACACCTCTCTAAAGTTATGCAAAAGGATTTCAAGGGCAGCGCTTGTTCCTTCATCGTTAGTGCGCGAAATCTCTTGAACCATTACTTCGCAAAACCTTCTTGCCTTACCTATTTTGAACAGTTTTTTCGGCCGAGTTGAAAGAAGCATTAAGGACAAGGGCGATACAATAAAAAATAAATAGGCCATAATTTCATACGTTAACGGCTTGTTTAATGGGTAGGCTAATTCGAGAATTAAGTGTTCGTTTTGAGCAATCAGAACTCTAAATAAAGCCAAAAAAAGACCGAGGCAACCAAAAATCCAAATAAGATTCCTTTGGAATCGGGATCTTAACCTTAGAACGACATCCCATTGCGGTTTTCGAAGTTGATAGACTGTAAAAATTAGACCAAATGCCGCTAGCGCACTTCCCAGATCAAGATATATTGTAGAATTCATAGTAGGTCGTAAGAAATGTTGCCCCTATTGGGCGCCAGATTATAGAAGGGCGCTATGCCGAAATTTCAATCCCTCGCAACGACGGTGTCGTAAAGCCCATAGTGGGTAAGACCTTCATGGCTCTCGATCCCGGTATAGCGCAATGAAGCATCCTCGTAGCGACGGAAGGCAAATACAGCCTGATTCATTTGCTCCGTGTTGAAGACCTTCAGCCGCTTGAGCAGGTCAAAGTCTTTGACCGTCAGGCCGGTAACGGTTAAGAACAAATCCGGCTCAAGCTTTGTAATTACATCTTGGAGCGTGTTCTCACGAAAGTCCGTCAGGTACATGAACGCAGGAATGCGCGTCGCGAACTTGATCAGCTTCTGCTGAACAAGCGCACGCTTCGACTTGTACTCCTTTTCCTCATCGGTCAGCTGCTTCATCTCTTTTGCCGTAAGATCGTGCTTCTTCGCCTTGTTCTTGAGCTCTTTGATCTTCTCGCTCTTGTTGATGATGGTCTCGATGATATTATCCCCGAGGGAACGCCACCCTTCGATACGCTCCACAGCGGCCATAGCCTCGGGATTGTCTAGTATGCGGCGCAGGGTATCATTGTCCACGTTAACAAGTAGCGCAGATTGCCATTTGCGCGCCAAAAGTGTGGCAGACGTGCCTGCCAACGCAATGTCTAGGATTCCACCTGCGTCGATCTGTGTCATGTTGGCGCCGTCATAGGCAAGCACCGGAAGAAATGAGACGAGATCCTTTACAGCGTTCTCTGGGTTTGAGTCGTTGGGAGACAAACGGATCCCATACTCGGATAGCTGCCGCAATGCGCGTGTGGGTGCGAAGTCGAACACAAAACAGGCCGGCTTAAGGATTTCCTCGGCGTTCGGGTCGTCTCCGTTAGGATTCTTGATGGACCACGGCGATTGTACGCGAAAAGCCGCCTGGAAGTAAGTCTCCGGTGACTTGAGGTTTCGCAACATCAAGATGGATGACCACTGCTGTACAGTGACGCCGGTTGTGAGCTTGCCACAGGAGAGCGTAATGGTTTTGGTGTCGAATCCACTACCGATGGTTTTGCGCACGGGCGGCAGCGCATCCAAACCAATACCCGCCTTGGCGCCAGCAGCAACGATAACTTTGTAGTCATGCCAAAAAACGTTTTGCTTTTCGGTCAACAGGTTCGCCATCGCGTGACAGGCAGAGACGTTGGGCAAAAACCAGAATGAATGCTGAAGATATGGCAGCAACCGCACGTCTGAATATGGAAAAGGTGGTCGCGTGCCGGTCTTCAGGTGTTCCACTGACTTGGGCACGTATGAACCGCGGATGATGTCCAGCCACTTCTGTACATCACTCTTATGCTTAAATTGCGCTTTGTGATCTCGGCCCGAAGCCTCGAAAAAGGCGTTCAGGTCGAACTCGTCAAACTCCCCAGCGCTCGCTATCGCCACCAGCTCGTCTGGCATCTGATAAGTAAGTAGTCGCATCTGTGGCAATGCGCCGTAAGGGTTCCACTTTCCGGGATTCTTGTTTCCGAATTCTTCCTTCGTGCGCTGCTCATCAGTGTAGGTCCAATTGAAGATCTGCTCCTCGATAAACTCACCGGTGGATAAGGCCTTGAATGGAGTACCCGAGAGGTAGAGATAGGCCTTGGTGGTAATGGGCAGGAAGTCCGTTTCTTTCTCAGAGAGTTCGGTGAGGTCCTCGTTCATGTCCGCCAGGCCTGCAGCGTATTCGAGTTTGGCCTCCTTCTTGGCGACCGTCTCTTCCTCTCCTTCGAAGAGTTCCTTGGCCGTTTCGCGCCATGCACCGAAATGGTATTCGTCGAAGACGACCAAGTCCCACCTCACCTTGTGAAGCCATGCGTTCTTCGACTTAATGTTTCCTGTATCGTCGCGACCCAACAAGTCTTGGAAGGATCCGAAATAGACTACCGGCTTCCTGGCGGTAATCTTGGTCGGATCGCTTTCGGAATTACGGGAGAGGTATTGCCAGCCGTCGAAATCCATGTGGCATTCGAGATCTGTCTGCCAAGCATCCTCTACGGCGGGCTTGAAGGTCACCACGAGCACGCGCTTGGCCCCGAGTTTTTTGGCAAGTTGATATGTGGTAAAGGTCTTGCCGAAGCGCATCTTCGCGTTCCAGAGAAAGCGTGGAACCGCGTGCATGTCATCCTTCCATATCGAATGAAAGTAGGCGTGCGTCTTATTAACAGCCTCAACTTGCTCGCGGCGCATCGCGAATGTCTCGTGATGCGTGCCTATGAACCGCTTCCCAGTGCGCAACTCCGTAAGGACAGTTTTCAGATCCTTTAGTGTGCAGCGGACCCACTCCAATTCCACGTTTTCAAACTTCTGTTTGACGAGCACTGCGCGTAGCTCGTGATCGGTGATGATATTGCCGTCGTTGCGCTCGGCCGGTTCGTCCAGCTCGATCTTGTAATTCTTAATCGCGGCGGTCTTGAGCTGCTCGGCAACCCGCTGTTTAACGTCGCGAGTAGTTTGACCAATTTTCAGGAGGCCTGCGTGTGCCTTGTCGTCAATTGAGTACGCATAAATGCGCGGCCGAGCCTCGGGCTTGGGCGCAAGAATTTCCTCAATTGCTTTAGCCATCAGTCATCACCCTCAATACTAGAGTCCATCGGACGGATGACCGCTTCGATGTCGTCGATCTCTTTTGTTGTGAGTCCGTATTTTTTGTAGAGCACTTTATCCGTCCACTGTCGGTTCCACACTTGAACGGGAACCCATGAATACGTTGATCGAAGTGCGTGTTGCGTAAGTTTACGCAACGAGACGAGATACCTGAAAAACTTAGTACAGTAATAGGACTCAACGCTTTGCGCTTCGTTCTCACTCGCTACACAGAAAGCAAGGAATGACTGGGTAGATGCAGATGGCGGTGGACTTATCCATGGCTTACCTAGCACAGCAACTGGGATGGTCTGAGCACCATGTGCTTCCGGAACAAGTACTTTCCACCTGTCGATTAGGGTGGTGTTTTTGTTAATTATGCCCCGCCGGACAAACCCAATAGCACGCTTGCCACTTCGGATATAGTAGAGCGCGATGTCTCCGGACTTCTTTTTTTCATGAAATCCGTCGAAATTGGTGGCAATGCCGAACGGAGTGTCAGCGGTCAGGATATCGGTAATGGGCTTCTCACCCAACTTCAAAACCTTGCGCAAGATACCGATCGCGATAGGATCCCGAACAAATATGTCAAACTCATCAAGTAGCCTTGACGAAGATTTATCTTCGTTAGCACGGACCACTGTGACATCGCATGGACCTTTATGCGTTGCCGACCACAAAAAGTAACAGATACCTCCCATTACTTCAACATTCGGAAAAACCTCTTTTGAGACCGGGAAATCGACCAGCCTGGAGAGTTTTTTTGAACTAAGCATCTCCTTGCGAAACTCGTCTAGGCCCCGGCCGCCCGCGAGCCAACGTGAAGGGACCACCATCGACAAAAAATTTGGTTCCAGTTTCATCGCTTGCTCAACAAAGAGTTGGTATATGGATGAATCGCTTGTACCGCCCGCCCCTCCCTTCATCTGATATGGTGGGTTGCCAATAATAACGTCGAATTGCATATTTCCTCCAAACAACTCGTTTATCCGAGTTTTGATGTTGTTAGTGTGAATAAATGCATAAGCGTAGTTCTCAAGTTCTTCCTCACGATCCAAGTTTGCTTTCGGCGCGCCACAAAACTCACATTTGGTGTCACTCCACATGTGCTCCATGCGCTGGAACCAGACGTTGCCATTTTCACTGGCGAAGGATTTAACAATGGAGTGCTTGCCGGTGGCGTACTTTGAGCAATAGACGCTGCGGCGCGCCAACAGGCTCGTGAGGTGCGTTATGCCGATACCGAACACCTGCTTCGTCAGAATATGATTCACCCGCTTCTCCAATTCCGGAATCTCGTTCTCCAGCCCCTTGGTGAGGCGACTGGAGATCTCGCGGAGGAACACACCGGTTTTTGTGCATGGGTCCAGAAACCTCACTGTTTTGTTGGTCCATATGTTCGCGCCGTTGTTGTTGGCAGCCCACGCCTCAGCCATTGTGTCCAGCATCCTGTTCGCAAATTCCGGCGGCGTGAACACCTCATCGTTGGAGAGGTTCGCGATACATGTAAGTACGTCCGGGTTGTGGGCACGCAACGCAAAGCCGGCCTTTGCGGTCATAAGGATTTTCCTGGAATCGCAGTCGCTAACTCTCTTATCATTATCGGCGCATAGGTCTTCGTCGGCGTGAAAATTTCGTGCTTGCCGAGGTGCGCGAAAAGTGAGTCCTTAGCACTAAATGTTGAGGAAAGGGTTAAAGCTTCAAAACGGAAGTCGCGCCGTTGGTACTTGCCCTTGCCCAGGTAGCCCCATTCTGCGAAGGTGATGGGCTTGTCATTATGAGTTCGCATTGTCAGCGCGTTGCCATGTACAAGATTTTGCGAAAGAACGTAACACGCCGCGCGATAAAGCTCGTCCGATTTCTTCAGATTCAGATACTCAGCCACGATCTCGAGCACATTTTCGCGGCATTCGGCAATGTTGTCCGTCAATAACTCGATGCCGTAAATACACATCAGAGCGAGAAGTGCATAGTGCTGCTTTTCGAAATCCGACTTTCCGAATCTAAGCTCGACAGCTGCGAGCTTGCGCTTCAATACCTGAACGAGAAAGTTCCCGCTCCCGCACGCCGGCTCCAGGAAGCGGGAATCGATGCGCTCAGTCTCGCCCTTGACGAGGTCGAGCATCGCCTCGACCATCCATGCTGGGGTAAACACCTCTCCATGGTCAGCAATACGCTGTTTCGACTTTGTGAGGCTCATTAATCTCCTGCCGCACGGACAACAACGCAACTGCCGGGCGTCGCCAACGCGTCCTGACAAAAAACGGGCCTTTCAGCCCGATATTTGGTTATTCCGTTAGTTATTTGTTAGATAATCAATACTCATAATTTTAGAGCATATTTTATCCCTTTTGCTGCTCTATGGTTAGCAAAAACTGCTCGGGTATGACCTTCGGGTATTGTATGACTAGGTCAATACAGAATGTGTTCAAGTAGTAGGCAGAAAAGGGCGTTATAGTCCCCCACCCTGCACATCTGATAATTCAATCGTATATCCGCTTGGATCGGTCACGTAGACCGATTTGGTCTTTTCCGCCCAAGAGACTTCCCCTCCGTAAAGGACGGGCACGCCTAGTGACTTACAAGCAGCCAGGATCTCGGCGCCGGCCGTCAGGCTCGCCCTTGGACCCGCAGCGAAGTGAGCGGCTTCGAGTCCGCTCACAGGCCGCAGGCCCTGCGACCCCATCGGTCGCAGATTCGATGTGGTCAGCCTCTTTTCTTCTATCGATCCAACGACTATCGCGGCGCGAGAAGCGTTGTGTCTCGCGAAGGAGACTAGCTCACCCCGACTGAGCGAGGCACACGCTTCTAGGCGCCGCAAAGAACACGTCGCGTGCCGCTGGGGCGGCCCGCTCCGCGTAAGCTTCCGCCACACACACGGCGGACAGGCGCGCGGAGCGCTTGACGGTGACCGGTAAGGCCCCCGTAAGCGCTGCGCTCGGTTAACCGGACGCCGTCCGATACGAGCGGCGCCCACGGACCGGACGGCGTCCGATCCGTTGTCACAGTCCTCCGCCTTGGACGTCTGATAACTCAATCGTATAGCCGCTCGGGTCGGTGACGTAGACCGATTTGGTTTTTTCCGCCCAAGCAACTTCTCCACCATAGAGCACGGGAACACCCAGAGATTTGCAAACGGCCAATATTTCGGCGAAGTTCTCGACATAAAAACCAAAGTGATTGATCCCCTCCTCTATCTTAAGGTTCGGGTCCTCATAGAGGCAGAGCTTGATGCGGTCGTTGCCGATGATCTGGGAGGCCATGTCGGGTTGGTCTTTTTTGACCGAGAAACCGAAGAGTTTGGAGTAGAAGGTGACCGTCTCGGCCAGATTCTTGACGCTCATATTGATATGGTCGATCGAGCCGACTTTGAGGGCCGAAGCGGGTGGGTTCGCGGGAGCCATAGCCCCCTAGTTTACGCTCGCCTGCAGGATGAGGCAAGTGGGCAGGATAATACCCGATACCGGGGTCAATACAGGAAGATCAGCGAACGCGGGAGGACTTTTTGACTATCCGGTTGGGATAAAGCTTATGGAGCTTACCATGCCGCCAAACGATCAGGGGCTCGCCTGTCTTTCTGCTCTCTCTGATCAGGCGGTTGACCGCTTGTTTCAGGGCTTTTTCGGCATTGGCTTGAAGCGTGGCGATCGTCATTCCTGCTCCTTGAATATCGAGCGAAAGAGACCCGGCTGCTCAATAGATAGTTTACCATCCTTCTGGCTGGCTATCAAACTGGGCCGCTCGGTGGAATTATCGAATATCATCCAAGAGTCCAATAGCGGGCGGTAAGGCCCGGTGAAGTTCTCCACCGTCCGGCGAAAGCGCCTGCGGACATCCGCCGCGGGCACATTGTGGCCGCCCTTCGAAACCCGCTCCCGGATACGGGCCAGCGATAGTTCGATGTTGGGGATCCATAAGAAAAACAGGTGCAATTGATAGCCTTGGTTTTTTAGTTCCCGTAAAATACGCAGATAAGTTTTCCCGGACAAGGTCGTCTCGAACGCGAAGTCCTCACCTTTATGAGCGTACTCTTGGATCTGCTCGAGTACGATCCTTCCGGCTTTGAGAGCCGCGCTGTCGGGAGAGAACGGCGACAGACCGCTCGCGATCAGATCCGCGTTAATGAAGTTATCGCACTTCGCGAACGTAGGCAGGAAGTTTTTAGCAAAAGTGGTCTTCCCGGAACCATTCGGACCGGCAATAATGTAAACGTTCGGGGATGCTTTTCTGTTCATTGCGTCTTATAAGTGAAAATCGCCATGAGGTATTCTAGGTCGATCTTGCTCATGTGAACCGTTAAGAGGGGCCATAGCCCTCAGTTTACGCCCGCCTGCAGGATGAGGCAAGTGAGGGTTATTTCGGTGTTTGGGCACCGCAAGAAGGCGTATTTACAATTGTATATACAATAGGGTACACTCGGTCTATCTTCACGGGAGGACAGCTATGAGACGGATCAAACTGACGCGCCAAGAAAAAGCCATGGAAGGCGCTCTCCTGCGGGGAGAGTATGTGGATGTGCCGAAGGAGGAGTTCGACCGGATCGGCGCGATGATCGCGCGCTACCGGAAGGACGCGGTCTTGAACATCCGGATCAGCTCCCAGGACCTGCGGATGCTCAAAGAGAAAGCCAAGAAGCTCGGCGTCAAATACCAGACGTTCATTTCCGAGATCCTTCACCGGGTGGCGATGTCCAGCGAGTCGAAATAGGCTCGCGGAAGCCTTCATACCTCCGGGATTCCCCGATAGAGGATCAAGCGTTCGCCCTGATTCGGGAAGCTTTATCCTTGATCTAAAATATCCTGTAAGCGGTTAAAAGATCGTTGGGCTTAAGCTGCCCACAAGTCTCAAATGAGGCATAAAACCGAAGGAGAAACACAATGGGGATCACGCGGAAAGTGGTCATAGGAACATTGATCGTAGGTGCCGGCGCCCTCGCGCTGTCCCGGAACAAGAAAGCCGTCGGAAAGATCCGAGAGAACGTCTCTAAAGCGACGAAGAAAGTGTTGCACAACGGCCTGGTTAAAAAAGGCCGCCGGTTGTTCGTTTCCAGAGCGGCCGTCAACCGGAAAGCCGCTTCGGAACGACGCGCCAAGATCTCAAACGGCGCACAGTTGACTCACCCCAAACCCGCCCTGTAACTCCTTTTATCGGACGCCGTTCGGCGCGGGTCTACCCCTGCCCGGACGGCGTCCGTCAGTTTGGGCTAGACCGTGTCGCTGTGGCCCTGCCGCTTGAGACCCTTCTGGAACTTGGCTTCGAGGTCGGCCACGGCGGCTTTGAGGGCGCCCAGGACATGCCCGGCCTGTTGGGAGTTGAACGCGTAGCCGCTGCCGGTGAGGTTGCCGATGATCTTGAGCTTGGCCAGCGCGTTGTTGAGCCGGGGCTCGGAGAGCCGCTTGAACTTGTCCTCTTTGGATTCCACTTGATCGGTCATGGACACCCCCTAGGTTGGTCGTTAACCGGACGCCGTCCGACACGGGTCAAACCCGCTGACCGGACGGCGTCCGTTACCTGTGCCGCTTCTTGGTGCGATGTTTCTTCACGAACTTGCCGGTCTTGCGGATCCGCACGGTATTGTCGGATTTCTTGGGCTTGGCGCTCTTCGCGGCGGCGGCCTTTTTCGGCGCCGGGGCGGGCGGCTCGAGGATCTGGCCCGCCTGGGGGATCGCCTCTCGATACAATTGACCCGGCTCCTCCCCTTTGTAATCGATGCGCCTGCGGCGCACGCTGACCTCGTAGGTGATCACACCGGCGTCGTGGATGCGCTTAAGGAACGTCGGGTGGTCGATCTGGCGCTTCTGGGTGGCGGCGATGGCGGCTTTGATCGGCTCTTCGTTGTAGCTCCCCGGAGCTTCGGTGCTGATCGCCGCGCCCTCCCGGACATGCGCCTCCCCGCCCGTGCCGTAGAACGTGTAGCGATTGGCAGCCACTTCGGCGGTGTAGCCGGTGATGCCGGCTTTCTCTAGCAAGTCGACGAACTCGGGATACGTGATCTTCCCGGCTCCGGCCAGCTCGAAAGCCTGCCCGATGGCCCCGACGGCGGCCTCGTTGAGCTCATAGCGAAAGAGGTCGCGGCGCCTCACCTTGAGATCCGGCTTGGCGGCCAAGAGAGCGTTCAGGATCTTCTCCTGCACGTTCGGAGAGAGGCGGCGGCCCTTGCGGCCTTTGTTCACCATCTTGAACGTGAGCTGTTCGGTGGAGGCGTTCACAAGATCGGCGTTGGTCAGGCCGAGCCGGGTGAGAAGAAGGTCGAGAGGTTGTTGAATGGCTTCGTTTTCCATGGGGTTATTTTAGCACGTTAACCGGACGACGTCCGACACGGATCCGTCCGCTGACCGGACGCCGTCCGATCGGTTCTATCACTTCTTTTTTCGGCCGGCTTGCTTGCGTTTGGCGCGCTGGTTGATGGCCAGGGACTTCTCGGCCAGCGCCGTGGCCTCCTCGCGGTCGTCGGCCAGGCGCGCGGGTACCTCCCAATAGGACATCTCGGTGGGTTTGGAGCGGCCCTTGGCCTGGTAGGTGAACGGGTGCGAGCCTTCGGCCTCGTAATCGGCGCGGTTGGTCTCGTCCACTTTGAAATAAAGTACGTCGTCCACGATGATGCCGAAGATCACGCCGTCCTTGTAAAGTCCCCAGCCGCCGAACATCGCGCGGGCGGTGACCCCCTCCATCGCCGCCAGAAGGTCCTCCGTGACGTAGCGCACGAAATCCGGGTTCTTCAAGCGGGCCGGCTCACTGGGGCGGCGGACGCCACGAGAGACTCGAGATCTTGAGCGACCTCGGCCCAGTCGCGGCTGCGGGGCTTGGCGTAAGCGTCGGCCGCGGCGGCCGCGAGCGCCGGACGGTTGGAGTCGCACCAGAGCAGTTTGTCCGTAAAAGCCGAGGCCGACGAGGCGGGCAGGATCCAACCGTTGCGCCCTTCTTCGACAAGGTCCGGCCCCGACCCGTTCGCCGTGGTCAGAATGGGCAGGCCGGCGGCCTGCGCCTGGAGGAGAGTGGCCGGCGAGCCGTCCTCGATCGTCGGGAAGATGAACAGGTCCCCCCAGTCGTAGAACCGCGGAAGACCGGATTCCGGCTGGCGGGCGATCCATTCGAAAGCACCGGCGGGCAGAGCCGCCCGACGGATGAACGGCTCGAACTCCGGATCCACCGGCCCGACGAAGCGGAACGCGCAGCGTCCGCGCAGGCGCGCGACCGTCTCCAAAAGATCGAGGCCGCCCTTGCGGAAGGTCAGGGTGCCCACGTAGAGCACGCGCAGCGGCGCGCCGGAACGGATGCGCTCCTGCCGCTCCCGGTCCACCTCGGACGCCGGATGAAAACGCGAGAGCTGGGCGCCGGTGCGCAGCAGCCACAGACGCCCGTCCGCGAAACCGCGCTCGCGGAACGTGCGCAGCGCGAAGGAGGACAGGACGACGACCTTGTCGGCCTTGGCGTATTCGCGCGTCTCCCGCGCGACGATCCAGTCGCCGGGTTTCTCGATGGTGGCCCCGGAGCGGAGCGCTTCGGCCTCCAGGAGTTCCTTCTGGGCCAGAATGTGCGAGGAGCCGCGCACGAGGAGCTTGAGCGTGGGACCGGCCTTGAGAGCGTCGAAGAGTTCCTCCGCCACGCCGCTGAACGCGTAGACGGCGTCGAAAGGCTTCTCCCGCTTCACGGCGCGCGCGGCCCAGCGCGAGAACAGGCGGTGCAGGGCCGGCTCGCAGAGACCCGAGAGCCCCAGGCGGTTGGCCGCGCGCGCCAGAAGCGCGTGCGGCAGGAAGCTCCGGACCCGTTCCTTCGGCACGCCGAAGCGCGTGACCGCGAAGCGCGGGTAATTCGTGAAGAGGACCACGTCGTGGCCCCGCTCGACGAGCGCGCGCGCCAGGTGGAAGGCGTGGAAACGCCCGTGGACAACGATCGCCAGTCTCATTGCAGGAAGGTGGAAAGCACGAAGGCTTTCCAGAAGCGGTCGAAATTCGAAAAGATCGTCCGGCTCGAGAAACGCCGCAGGTCGGCCACGGAGAGCCCGTGCTCCTCGAGCGCGTCGAAACGGATCCCGGAGTGGAAGCGGCGGAAATGCGGGAACATCAGGTAGCGCAGATTGAAGGCCATGCCGACCTTCCTGCGCTCGACGAACCGGCGCGGGAACTCTGACAGGCATGACTTGAGAAACGGCTTGGTGACTCCGGATCTCAAGGTCAGGGCCGGGGGGACCTTGCGCATGAAGTGCATCAGGTCCCAGTCCAGGAACGGGCAGCGCGCTTCCATCTGCTGTTCCGCCGTCGCCTTGTCCGTCTTGACGAACGAATGACCCAGGAGGCCTTGAGTCGCCTGCTTGCGACCCCAGGCCGAGAGGCCCGCGGGAAGCTCGGGCCCCACCCGCAGAACGGGCGCGACCGCGCCGCCCCCGTCCGGAGCGAACCAGGCGCGCACGTCGTCATAGCCGTAGAACACCTCGTCCCCGCCCTCTCCCATGAACAGCACGTTGCCGGATTCCCGGGCTTTACGGGTGAGATACGTGACGAAATAATACGAGTAGATCGACAGCGGCTGGTCCAGGAGCGAAAGCGCGTGCTCGAGATCCCGCACGAGCGAGCGCACGCTCAAGGCGCAGCTCGAGTAACGGATGCCGAGGCGCGCGGCCGCGTAACGGGCGTACGCGTCGTCGTAGGTGAACGGCACGAGCGGCCGCAGGCCGATGCAAGAGAGCTTTTTGCCGGAGACTTGGGCCATTTTTTTGGCCAGCACCGTCGAATCGATGCCCCCGGAGAAGAGCAGCACCGGCCGGTCCACTCCGGCCAGGCGGCGTTCGATCGCCGCGTCGAGGAGCCTTTCGCTCTCGCGGCGCACGGACTCCTCCGAGAGATCGAAACCGCCATAGTCCGCGGAGGCGGGCTCGACCCGGCTTGTGCGCACCTCGAGGGTCTCGGTGTTCACTTCGAGGAGCTGGCCCGGCAGAAGCGGTTTGATCTGGTCGTAGAGCGAGCGGTCGGGCGGCACGAAGCCGTCGGTGAAGAACCCGCGCACCGACGCGCGGTCGACCGTCCAGCTGCGCCCGGGGAGGTTGGCGGTCAGGGCGTTCACGTTGGACGCGAAGGCGAAGACGTCTTTGGAGGCATAATAAAAAAGCGGTTTCTTGCCCACGGCGTCGCGGTACACGAAGAGGCGCCGCGTGTCGCGGTCGAACAGGCCGAACGCGAACATCCCTTTCAGGTCGCCGAATCCGGCGGTCCCGGACCGGTGGTAGCAGGCGGTCACCGATTCGCAGTCGGATGTCGAGGTATGCTCGAAATCCGTTCCGGTCCGCAGCGTACGGAAGTTATAGATCTCGCCGTTGCAGACCAGCGCGTAGCGGCCGCCGGAACTCATGATGGGCTGGTTGGAGGTCTGCTTGTCGTCGATGACGGCCAGACGGGTGTGGTAGAGCGCCGTGTTGCCGCTGACATGGATCCCGATGTTGTCGGGGCCCCTGTTCTTCAAGGGGCCCAGATCCGGCCGCTCGAGATCGAGCGCTCCGCCGGGGCGGGCGAAACCCGTTCCGGCGACGATGCCCATGATCCCGCACACGGCTAGGCTGTGATCTCCAAACCGAGCAGGGAGACGTCGTCGTGCAGGCGATCGGGGTGGGCCCAGTGTTCCACCTCGCGGACGAGGCGGGTCAGGGAGTCTTTCAAAGGCAGGGCGCGCATGGCATCTAGATAATGAGTGAGCCGTTCAAAGCCGTACTCTTCCCCGTCGGTTTTGCGCGGTTCGTAGATGCCGTCCGAATAGAGATAGAGCCGGTCGCCCGCTTGCAGGTCCACGGTCCTCATCGGATACTCGGCGTCCTCCGCCAGACCGATCGGCAGTCCCCCGTCGGCCAACAGCTCGGAGGTGCCGCTTTTTCTCACAAGAATGGGCGCCGGATGCCCGGCCGAGACGTAGACGAAGCGCTTTTCCACGGTATCCAGCACGCCGTAGACGAGCGTAAAAAAGTGGGACGGGTTGCCGTTCTTCGCGAAGTGGCGGTTGAGATTCTTGATCATCGTCTCGGGGCAGGCCATGCACGTGCGGGCATCCTCGGCTCCGGCGTGGCCGTCCACGAAGGACGTGAGGAAATGGCTGGCCGTCACCGACAGGAGCGCCGAGGGCACGCCGTGCCCGGTCACATCGAGCACGTAGAGGCCGAGCCTGCGCTCGTCGATCCGGAAAACGTTCAGGATGTCGCCGCCCAGTTCCTCGGAAGGCCGGTAGAACCATTCGATGTTCACGCCGGGAGTTTCGGGCAGGCCCTCGGGCAGCAGCGCGCGCTGGACCGCGGCCGCGGCCTCGAGCTCGTTCTTCATGCGGGCGTTGACCGACGCCAGGGCGTCGTTCTTCGAAGCGAGAGTGCGCGCGTAAGTCTCGAGCTCCGCCTCGGCCCGCTTGCGCTCGGTGAGGTCATGCCAGACCGCGATGAGGACGGGCTTGCCGTCGATCTCGGCGGCGTTCACCGTGACCTCGACCGGGAACTCCTCCCCGTCGGCCTTCTTGTGGACCCAGTCGAAACGGTGCCAGCCGTCCCGGCGGGCGATCTCGTCCATGCGCTTGGACTTCTCGGAGGAAAGCTCGCCGTCGGGCTGATAGAGCGGCGAGAGGACTGCCGGGTGGATCGAGAGGACATCCTCCTTCGAGCGGCACTTGAGGAGGCGGATCGTGGCCTCGTTGCAGTCGAGGATGCCGCCTTCGGCGAAAATAAAGTGCGCGTCCGACGAGGTGTCGAACAGCACGCGGTACTTGTCGGCGGTCAGGACCTGGGGTTCGCGGGTCTGGGAGAAAGCCATGGACCCTATTTTAGGCCTCCCGCCCCCCGAAATCCAGACGCAAAAAACCTCGTCAGGGGGTACTCGCGGGTGCTTTTGTCGGACGCGGGCGGCCCACTCGTTTCCCTAAAGCTGGGGAACCCTCGGCGTCGCTGACCCCAATACGGGGTCACCGCGCCGTTTCCCCGACGCTTTAGGGAAACTTCGTCGCGGGCCGCAATGCGTCCGACAAAAGCACCCCGCTCGCTCCTGCCCTGACCCTAGGACCCGCAACGAAGCGGACGGCCTTGAGCCGGACGCAGGAGCCGCAAGGCTCCGCGATCGCTTAGGCGATCGCATTCGGTGTGGTCAGCTCTTTTCTCTTCGGCGGACGAACGACTATCGCGCCGCGAGGAGCGCTGTGTCTCGTGAGGGAGACTAGCTCACCCCGACCGAACGAGGCACACGCTCCTAGGCGGCGCGTTTTGAGTAATAGGCTAGTGGGTCCAATGTCGGGAGCGGGCGACGGCTTCTTTCCAGCGGGCGTAGAGGGCGTGGGAGGCTTGGGTGCTCGCGCGCGAAGGGCGAAAGACGCGGTTGGTGCGGCGGTTTTTGAGGAAGTCGGCGCGGTCCTTCCAGAGGCCGACGGCGATGCCGGCCAATCCTGCTGCTCCAAGTGCTGTTGTTTCAAGTACTTGTGGTCTCTCAACCGGGATCCCCAGCACATCGGCCTGCAGTTGCATGAGAAAGTTGTCGGCCGAGGCGCCGCCGTCCACACGCAGGGCGCGGAACGGATGCCCGGTGTCGCGGCGCATGATCTCCATGACGTCGCGGGTCTGGTAGGCGATGGCCTCGAGGGTCGCGCGGGCGATGTGGGCGCGCGTGGTGCCGCGCGTGAGGCCGATCAGAAGCCCGCGCGCGTGGGGATCCCAGTACGGCGCGCCCAGGCCCACGAGCGCCGGCACGAAGTAGACATCGCCGGTGGACGGCGCTTTTTTGGCGAGCGCCTCGATATCGGAAGAGCGACGGATGACCCCCAAACCGTCGCGCAGCCACTGCACGGCCGCGCCGCCGATAAAAACACTCCCCTCCACCCCGTACTCGGCCGGACCGTCCTCTTTCATCTGCCAGAGCACGGTGGTGAGGAGATTTTTCGAGAAGCGGGGCTTGGTGCCGGTGTTCTCGACGAGAAAAAGACCGGTGCCGTAGGTATTTTTCACGATGCCGGGCTTGAAACACCCTTGAGCGAACGAGGCGCCCTGCTGGTCGCCCACGATGCCCGCGATGGGCATCTCGGTCTTGAAAAGCCGCTTGTCGAGACCGCCGGCGATGCCGGAACTGGGAACGACCCGCGGCAGGACACGCGCGGGAATATTGAAAAGTTTGAGGAGGCGCGGGTCCCACGAAAGAGTTTTCAGGTTGAACAAGAGCGTGCGCGAGGCGTTGGACGGGTCGGTCACGTGCAGCGCGCCGCCGGAGAGCTTCCAGATGATCCACGTGTCGATGGTGCCGGCTAGAAGCTCGCCGCGCGCGGCACGCGCGCGGGCGCCGGGGACATGGTCCAGAAGCCAGGCCAGTTTGGTGCCGCTGAAGTAGGGGTCGAGGAAAAGCCCCGTGCGGCGGTGCACCTCGGGCTCGACCCCGCGCTTTTTCAAGGCCGCGCAGGTGTCGGCCGTGCGGCGGTCCTGCCAGACGATCGCGCGATGGACGGGCTTGCCGGTCTTCTTATTCCAGAGCACCACCGTCTCGCGCTGGTTGGTGATGCCTAAAGCCCGCACGTTGCGGGCGCCGGCTTTTTTGAGCACGCGCCCGAGCACGCGGCGCGTGGAGCGCCAGATGGCTTCGGCATCGTGCTCCACCCAGCCGGGTTTGGGATAAATTTGCGGGAACTCTTCGTAGGCGCTCGTCACGATCTTCTGGGAACGGTCGAACACCAGCGCCCGGTTGCCGGTGGTGCCCAGGTCCAGCGCGACGACGTAGGGAGAGGCTTTCATCTAGAAGTCTATCCCCTTTTGGGCGGGCACGCCCTTCTGGTACGGGTGCTTGATCTCCTTCATCTCCGTCACGAGGTCTGCCCGTTCGATCAGCTCGGGCTTGGCCGCGCGGCCGGTGAAGATCACGTTCACATGAGTTGGCTTCCTGTCGCAGATCTCAAGTAAGTCGGCCAGCTCGACCAGGCGGATGTCGAGGTAGTCCACCGCGTAGTTGATCTCATCGAGCACGACGAGGTCGTAGACGCCGGAATAGATCTTTTCCTTCGCCAGGCGAATGGCGTCCTTCGCCGCGGTCTGGTGCTCCGAAAAGGGCTTCTTGTCGCCCATGATCTTCACGAAACCCTTGCCGAGCTGGAGGATCTCGAGGGCGGGGTGGAGTTTGGCGCTCTCGAGCTCTCCGAACGTGACCGGCCAGTCGCCCTTGAAGAACTGCACGACGAGCACCTTCCACCCGTGCCCGAGCGCGCGGAAAACGTTGCCGAGCGCCGCCGAGGTCTTGCCCTTGCCGTCACCGGTGTACACGATCACAAGGCCCTTGCGGGCGGCGCGCTCTTTGTCCGTCACGCGCGGGCGGGCGCCTGCAACTCGGCGATCAGCCGAGCGATGACCAGCTCGTTGGCCGGCGGGAACGTGAATTTTTTCAGTTCGTCGGCGTCGGCCCAGAGCACGCGCTGGCACTCGATCGGCCGCGGGTCGCCGCCGATATGCGCGCAGATGTAGAAATTGAGCCAGATCACCTTGTTGTGGTAGGTGCGGCGGATCTCCATGAACTTCTTCTGCACCGCGACCTCGATCCCCAGTTCCTCGCGGGTCTCGCGCACCACGCACTCCTCGAACGACTCGTGCGGGTCCTTCTTGCCGCCGGGGAATTCCCAGAACGAGCCGAACGTATCCTCGGCACTGCGCTGGGAGATCAGGAATCGGCGCCCGTCGCGGATGATGGCCACGCCGCACGGGATCACCGGAAAATGGCGACGGCCGGAGCCGGAGCTGGAGCGTTTGCGCGGGTGACTCATCGCGCGCCTCCGGAGGTGAGGCGATCGCGCACGACCGCAGCGATCCGCGCGTCGTAACCCAGATAAGGTTTGAGAGCGATCACGGCCCGCCCGCGGTAGCGCGAGCGCGCCGCGCGCACGGCGGCCGGGATGTCGCGCCGCACGTGCAGGCCCGCCTGTAAAAAGTAGGGCACCACGCTCACCCGGCGCGCGCCGCGCCGGACCAGTTCGTCGATCACCTCGGGCAGGGCCGGCGGCGCGATCTCGAGATACGCGCACGCGACCGCCTCGCCCGGCGGCGAGGTGCGGCGCAGGCGCTGGGCGACGCGCCGGAGCGCCGTGTCGAACCCGCGCGCGCGGCTGCCGTGGCCCACGAGAACGACCGCGGTGGCCAGTTTCGAGGAAGGCTTTTTCATACGATCTCGCAGGCGGACGACGGCACCCAGCCGCCGGTGCCGTTGGGCAGAGCCAGACAGATCCAGTCGCCGGCACGGTCCTGAACGCGCACAGCCGCGCCCTCGTGCAGGGTGAACGCGCGCGTCTCCTTGGTCGACGGGCCGTAGCGCGCATCGACCCGGCTCTCCACCACCACCGCCAGAGGCGCGCGTTCGGCGGCCCAGCGGACACCGAAGACGGCTCCCGACACGAGCGCCAGGAGGAGCGAGAGCGTGCGCAAGGCTCCGAACGGACGGCGGGCGGCCGGGATGAAGAAACGTGCCGCCGAAGCCAAGGCCACGATCAGAAGAAAGAAAGTGAGCGCCAGCGCCGCCTCTTCGGGCCGCACGTAGCTTAAAGCCGTGTCCGCCCATTCGTGCAGGTCCCCGCCGGCGGGGTCGAGGCGGTCGGTGAGCGAGCCCTTGAGAACGTCGAGGTTCCAGCGCAGGTCGCGGTCGCGGGGGTCCAGGCGCATCGCGCGCAGGTAGTGGAGCATCGCCGCGCCCTTTTGGCCCTGCCGGAAGTAGGCATTGGCGAGGTTGTAATGGAGGGCGGCGCTCGCCTCGCCCGAGGCAAGGACCGCGCCGTAAGCGGCCGTGGCCTGTTTGAAATGTCCCGCGAGGTACTGCTCGTTGCCCTCGTCGAGCGGCGACGCCGGAGCCGCCGCGCTCGCCGCGGCCGGCAGAGCCAGCAAAAGGACCGCGAGGATGAGAGAATGGCGCGGGAGGCGCGTCATGGGACCTTCACTTTCTCGAACGACGAGATCACGCGGTCGGCCAGCGCGTACGCGCGCCGCAGGCTTTCCTCGCCGCCGTCGGGGCCGCTCGCGAAACGGCCGTAGCCGAGCTCGTCGAAGAGGCTGCGGATCGTCTTGAGGAGTTCGGGGTCGAGGTCCCCTCCGGCGCGCTCCTCCACGAGCGCGGCGGTCACCGCCTGCGGCGAAACGTTGAACTTGTCGGCGAAGTAACCCTGCACAGCCTTGGTCGCTTCGCGGTAAAAATCCTCGCGCCGCCCGGATTTGAGCGCCGCGGAGGCGGCTTTGAGCTTCGTACGGGCGGCGCGGTGCGATTCCCGCCGGCGGAGGGCGCCGCGATCCTTCGAGGCCTTGCGGCGCGCGCGCTCGAGCAGGGCGAAGACCGCGGTCGCCAGGACGAGGAGGGAGTTGATCGCCCACCAGGCCGGCCGCCGGTGCAGGCCCGGGGGCACGAGCGCGGGGACGACGGCCGTCTTCACGTAGCGGATGTCCTTACCGGCCAGCGCGACGTCCTCTTTGCGCACGGGGTCGCCCGCGGGCAGAGGTTCGGGCGCGGTCTCTTCCTCGCCGCTGCTTACACCCGGCTTGACCGAGACCACCTGCGCGACGGTGCGGAGCTTCTTGTACTGCGCCGAACCCAGGTCGAAATACGAGAACTCCAGCGGCGGCACGGTGAAAACGCCCGCTTTCTTCGGCACGATCACGGTCTCGACGATCTTCTCCCCTTCCACGATCAGGCGGTCCTTTTTCACGTTCACGGAGGTCGAGGAATCGTAGACACGGAAGTCCTCGAGCTTGGTCAGTGACGGCATCTGCACGGTGCTGATGTTGCCGCGGCCGGACAGGCGCACGCGGTACGTGATCGGCGAGCCGACCTCGGTGGTGTCCTTGTCCACTTCGCTTTCGATCAGGTACTTGCCGACCGCGCCGGTGAAACTGGACGGACGCCCCTCGGCGGGCAGGGCCTTCACGGTGAGCACTGCCTTGTCGGCGGGGATGGTCTGTTGGACCATCTGCGTGACCACCGACGGCGGGTACATCGTGCGGCGCCCGAAAACGTTGGAGGAGAAGAAGCTGTTGAACGAATCGTTCTGGTCGCGCACCTCGACCACCGCCGAGAGAGTGCCGGTGTCGATCGTGAAGACGCCGGCTTGAGTGGGGAAAAGCGCGACCTTGCGCACGTCGGCCACGACGTAGCGCGAACCGTTGAAGATTTGCTCGGTGCGCTGGATCGTCTTCTCCGGCGGGAAATCCTCGACCCAGAAACCCGTCAGCACCGGCTCCTTCTCGAAACCCTTGTAGGTGGCCGAAAGACGCGTGTAGAGCGTGTAGGTGAGCATGGCCGGTTCGTTCACGTAGACCTCGTCCTTGTCGAGCCACGCGCGCACGAAGATGTCGCGGTCGGACACGCCGCCCTGCGGCAGCGCGCGCGGCGAGGGCGCGACGGCCGGGCCCTGCGGATAAGCGGGCGATGAGACCCGCCCCGAGGGAAAGGTCGGCTGCTGGGTCACGTTGATCTCGATCGGCGCCACCTTGTAGACGACGCCGGCGATCGTGATCTCGAAGGGTCCCAGGTTCTTCTTGCCGACGGCGTTGGGGATCAGCACGTAGCTGTAGATGCTCTTCGAGGACATGCGGCCGTTCACGAATGCGATCTCCTGCGAGTGCCCCTGCGAGTAGGAGGTGAAGCCGTCGAGCGGCGGGAACACCGGCTTCGAGACGGAGCCGGAAGCGTTGGTCACGATGAAATCGAGCACGATCTCCTCTCCGATCGCCGCCGACGCGCGGCTCACCGACGCCTCGATCTGCACGTCGGCCCGCGCGGGGGCCGCCCAGGCGGCCGCGAGGAGAAGACAGCCGGCCGCGAACGCGGAAGTCCGGATCTTGCTGACGAGCGGACGGTGCATCGGTCCTACCAATCCCTTTCATTGACGCGCGCGCCCATGCGCCGCGCGTTCTTTTCGTTGCTCATGCGGAAAACCTGCTGTTCCTGGTTCTCGAGCGCCGCGAGGATCTGCTCGGCGCGGAGATCCTCGGCGCTCTTGGGTTTGGGCGCTTCGCCCTCGGACCCCTGGACCGCGGCGCGGCCTTTGTCCTGTCCTTCTTCACCGGGTTTGCCGGCGCTTCCGGCCGCGCGGCCTTCGGGACCCTCCTCGCCCTCTTCCTGCCCCTGCCCGGAGGAAGTCTGCCGCTCTTTCTCCTGCCCCTCGCCGGCTTCCTGCTCCCGGCGCTCTTCCTCGGACCCGGAGCCGGCGTCCCGGTCCTCCTCGCCCCGGCCGGAGTCCTGCTTTTGCTTCTCCTCGCCCTCGCCTTGCTGCTTTTCCCGGCCCTCGGCGCCTTCGCCGGTCTGGTCGTCTTTCTTGGACGTATCTTTTTGCTGACCCTGTCCGCCGCTTCCGTCCTGCGAACCCTCCTCGGACTCCGAACCTTCGGAACCCTCGCCTTCCTTCTCGGAGCGCGGCGAACGTTCTTCTTCGGCGTTCGGGTCCTCTTTCTTGTCCTGCGGGCCGCCCTGGGACGACTGGGACGTGTTGCCCTGCTGCTTTTGATCCTGCGGCGGAGAGTTCTGCGGCTGTTGCTGCTGCTTGTCCTCCGACTGTCCGCCGCCCCCGCCTTGGTCCTGCTTCTGATCCTTATTCTGCTGTTGCTGTTTCGGGTCCTGCTTTTGCTGGTCCTTCTTGTCCTGCTTGGGCGGCTCTTTCTTTTTTTCCTCCTGCCGGCGCAAAAGGATCTCGAGGTTGTGTTTGGCGTCGGCGTCGGCCGGATCCAGGCGCAGGGCCTGCTTGTAGAACTCGAGCGCCTTTTCGTTCTCACCGCGGCGCGCCAGGGTGTTGCCGAGATTGTAGAACGCCTTCGCCTGGAGACCCGGGGTCGTTTCGTCGCGGGCGGCCTGCTCATAACCGGCGAGCGCCCGGTCGAGCGCCTCGACCTTATAATAAGCATTGCCCAGATTGAAAGCAATCTCCGGTGAGGCCGGATCGGCCTTGTGGGCGCTCTCATAGGCCTCGCGGGCCTTGCCGATGCGGCCCTGGCGATAGTGGCGGTTGCCGCTCTCGTTCTGGAGGTCGGCCAGCGGCGCCACGCCGGACAGGAACGGCCAGCTTAAGGCCGCAAGGACCGCCGCGACCGGGACGGCCGGACGGCGTTTGGGGGACGGCGCGCGGCCGAACAGGCGGCGGCGCGGCGCACCACCCGGCTCCTCGCCGGGGGCGGTCCCCTCGCGGCGCTCCGAAAGGATCAGCTCGGCGGCCAGGCAGAGCAGCGCCAGCCACACGAAGAGCGAGTAGTTTTCCTCGTATTCCACGGCCATCTCCCGGCCGAGGTCTTTGCTCGAGAGACGGCGCACCTGCCCGACCAGGCGCTCGATCTCCAGCTCGCCGCGCGTGGAACGGTAGTACTCCCCGCCGGTCTCGCGCGCGATCTGGCGCAGGGCCTCCTCGTTCAGCTTGGAGACGACCACCCGGCCCGCGCGGTCTTTCTTGAAACCTCCCGGCTCGGGGATCGTGCGCCCGTCCGGAGTGCCGATGCCGATCGTGAAGATCCGCACGCCCTCGGCCTTCGCGCGGCGGGCGGCCTCGACCGCCTGGCCCTCGTGGTCCTCGCCGTCGGTCAGGAGGATCGCGACCCGGTGTTCCTTTTCCTTGCCGCCGAACGCGCCCGTCACCGTATCGATCGCCCGGGAAAGCGACGTGCCCTGGAGGGTCACCAGCGACGGATCGATCGTGGACAGGAACAGTTTGGCGGCGCCGCGGTCGAGAGTGAGCGGGCACTGGACGAACGCCTCCCCGGCGAAGGCCACGATCCCGATCCGGTCGCCTTTCAGGCGGTCCACAAGTCCGGCCAGCTCCAGTTTCGCCTTGGCCAGGCGGCTCGGCTCGATGTCGCGCGCGAGCATGCTGTTCGAGACGTCCACCGCCAGGATCACGTCGAGACCGCGGCGCTCGACGAGCGTCTCCTTCTTGCCGAAGTGCGGCCGCGCCAGCGCCAGCACGATACAGACGAGTGCGAGCGCCCACAGCGCGCGTTTGATGCGGCGCTTCCGGGTCGACAGCGAAACGACGAGCCGCGCGACCAGCGCCTCCTCGCCGAAACGCCGGACCAGCGCCTTCTTGCGCCAGCTCGACAGCGCGAACAGCCCCAGCGCCGCCGGGACGGTCCAGAACCAGACAAAATTGCCGGGCGAACCCCACTCCATCCGCGTTTTCCTTCCGTTTAAGGCAATTTGACCGACACCGCGTGCGCCCACACGAGCTCAACGAGGGCGAGCGCGAAAGCCGGCCACAGGAACCAGAAAAAATGCTCTTCGTAATGGGTAAAATGCTCGACGAGGACCTCGGTGCGCTCGAGCTGGTCGATCTCGCGGAAGATGTCGCGCAGACCGCGCGTGTCCTGCGCGCGGAAATAACGGCCTCCGGTCTTCCGGGCGATCTCGGTGAGCGTCTTCTCGTCGATCTGGGTCTCCACGCGCAGGAGCCGCGTGCCGAAACGCGGGTCCTGGATCGGCAGCACCGACTCGCCCTCCTTGCCCACGCCGACCGTGTACACGCGCACGCCGAAACGCTTGGCAAGGTCCGAGGCGGTCAGGGGGTCGATCTCGCCGGCGTTGTTCACGCCGTCGGTCAGGAGCACGATCACCTTGCTCTTGGCCTCGGAATCCTTGAGGCGGTTCACGGCGTTGGCCAGACCCAGGCCGATGGCCGTGCCGTCCTCGAGCATGCCCAGGCGCACCTGGGCCAGAAGCTGGAGCACCGCCTCGTGGTCCACCGTGAGCGGGCTCTGGGTGATGCTCTGCCCCGCGAAGACCACCAGGCCGATCCGGTCGTGCGGACGGCCCTTGATGAAGCGCTGGGCCTCGGCCTTGGCCGCGACGAGCCGGTTGTCGGGATGAAAATCGATCGTCGCCATGCTCCCCGACACGTCCAGCGAGACCATGATGTCGATGACCGACTGGGTCGTCTTGTCCTCGCCGAAACCGGTCTGCGGCCGCGCGAGCGCGGCGATCAGGAAGAAAAAAGTCCCCAGGCGGAGAAGACCGCGGAACACCCGGCCCGACCGCGCGCGGGCCCCGGCGCTGGCGTTCTTGACCGCGCGCACGCTCGAGTAGCGCAGGACCGCGTCCCGGCCGATGCGGTTGATCACGTACAGCCAGCAGAGCGCCACGGCCGGCAGGACGAGCAGGAAATAAAGGGGGTGCGCGAATTTCATTTCCGGGTCCCGGCGGGTTCGGGCGGGGGGGTCGAAAGGCGCACCGCCTCCTCGAGAGCCGACTCGACGCGCCCGGTCACGTCGCTCGGCGGAGCGTATTTGGCGAACTTCACCAGGTCCGCGGTCTCGAGCACGTCCTGCGCCAGGCGCAGCACCGGCGTGTCGAGCCGCGCCTGGCCGCGCAAAGCGTGCAAAAGCTCCGCGCTCGTCAGGTCCGCCGCGGGCAGTCCGAAACGCCTCTGGATGTAACGCCGCAGGATGTCCGCCAGGCCGGTGTAGTGTTCCTTCGACTTGCCGGACGCCATGAAAGCCGCCTGGCGCAGGCGCCCGAGCTCGCGGGTCGCGCGCTCGTGCGCGGGCAGAAGGCTCTCGGGGTCCGGCTTCACGGACCGGCGCGCGGCCAGGACCCGGCGCGTGACGAGCGCGGCGGCCAGGACGGCGGCCAGGACCCCGAGCAGGATCTCCCGGGCGGGAAAACCCGCCGACACCGGGCCTTTGATGGGTTTCAGATCCGGTTGCTTCTTTCCCGCGGCGGGCTCTTTCAAGACGCTCACGACCTTCACGGGCACCGGGTCGGAGCTCGTCGCGGCGCGGTTGCCCGAGTTGTCCTCATAGGTCAGGACCACGGCCGGCACTTCGAGATCGCCGGTCTGGAACGCGGTCAGCACGAAAACGTAGGTTTCCTGCACGCGATTCTGTCCGGAGAGCGGCACGGCCGGGCGCTCGACCCGTTTGAGCTCGAAAGGCTCGAGCCGGAGGGTCTTCGGGCCCGGCGGGTCGATGGCCCAGTCGCGCGGACGTTCGACCGTGAGCACCAGGCGCAGCTCGCCGCCGACGGTGATCTTCTCGGGAAAAGCGCGGGCGGTCACGCGGACGGACGACGCCGGCGCGGCCGCCGCGAGTGCTTCACCCAAGCCGGCGAGGAGAACTGCCATGACGAGCACGCGGCGCGCGCGCATGGGACTAATGGAATCTCCTCTCGCGGATCTTGAAGAAACGGATCAGGGGCTCGATGTACGGCCGGCCGGTCTCGATCTCGATGCGGTCGAGGCCGACCGAGGCGAACACGGTGTCGCGCGCGGCGCGGCGCTTTTCCCAGTCGCGGCGGAAACGCTCGCCGAACGCCCGGCCGGGCCGCAGGAGGAAGGTCTCGCCGGTCTCGGCGTCCTCGAGCTCCACCGGGCCGCCGAGGGCCGGGAACGCCTTCTCCGCGGCGTCCTCCACCACCACCGCGATGATGTCGTGTTTCTTGAACGCCACTTTCAGGAGTTTTTCGTAACCCTCGGCGATGAAGTCGGAGAACAGGAACACCGTCGAGCGCTTGGTGACGACGTCGATCAGCGTCTCGAGCGCGGCGCCGAGGTCGGTCGCGCGGCGTTTGGGCTGGAACGAGAGGATCTCGCGGACCACCCGCAGCACGTGGAGCTTGCCCTTCTTGGGCGGGATGAAGCGCTCCACCTTGTCGGTGAAGATGATCAGGCCCACGCGGTCGTGATTTTTCACCGCCGAGAAGGCCAGGAGCGCGCAGATCTCGGCGATCAGTTCCGACTTGGTCTTGCCGTGCGTGCCGAACTGGCCCGAGGAGCTGGCGTCGACGAGGAACATCACGGTCAGCTCACGTTCCTCGACGAACTTCTTGGTGTACGGATGGCCCATGCGCGCGGTGACGTTCCAGTCGATGTCGCGCATGTCGTCGCCGGCGTCGTACTCGCGGACCTCGTCGAACTCCATCCCGCGGCCTTTGAACACGCTGTGGTACTCGCCGGCGAAAATGGTGTTCACCAGGCGCGAGGTGGTGATCTCGATGAAGCGGACCTTCTTCAGCAGTTCCTTGGGGATCATGGGGGCGGGGCTTCCTTTTCCCTGCGGACCGCGGACGATCTCTAAGTTAAGGGACCTCGACCTCGTCGAAGACCTTCTTGACGATGTCCTCCGACGTCATTTCCTGGGCTTCCGCCTCGTAGGTGGGGATGACCCGGTGGCGCAGGACGTCCAGGCCCACGGCCTTCACATCCTCGGGCACCACGTACCCGCGGCCGCGCAGAAAAGCGTACGCGCGCGAGGCGACGTTCAGGTAGATCGTCGCGCGGGGCGAAGCGCCGTACATGATGAGCCCTTTCAAGTCCTTCAGTTTATAAGCCTCGGGCTCGCGGGTCGCGCAGACGAGGTTGACGATGTAATTCTTGATCTTGTCGTCGATGTAGATGTGGCGCACGATCTCGCGCGCCCGCAGAATGTCGGCCGGGGTCATCACCGGGCGCACCTCGGCGATCGCGCGGCCGGCCATGCGCTCCATGATCTCGAGCTCCTCGGCGCGCTTGGGGTAGGTGATCTTGAGCTTGAGCATGAAGCGGTCGATCTGCGCCTCGGGGAGCGGATACGTGCCCTCCTGCTCGATCGGGTTCTGGGTGGCCATGACGAGGAACGGGTCTTCGAGCTTGTAGGTCTGCCCGCCGAGGGTGATCTGCCGTTCCTGCATGGCTTCCAGGAGCGCCGCCTGAACCTTCGCGGGGGCGCGGTTGATCTCGTCGGCCAGCACGATGTTCGAGAAGAGCGGGCCCTTCTTCGTGGTGAACTCGCCGGTCTTGGGATTGTAGATCAGCGTGCCCAAGAGGTCCGCCGGCAGGAGGTCCGGCGTGAACTGGATGCGCTGGAACTGCGTGTCGATCGCGCGGGCCAGCGTCTTCACGGAGAGGGTCTTGGCCAGACCCGGCACGCCTTCGAGCAGGACGTGCCCGTCGGCCAGCAGGCACAAGAGCAAGCGCTCCACCAGATACGCCTGGCCCACGATCACCTTGCCGATCTCGGCCTGCAGCGCGCGGATGGACGCGCTTTCCTTCTCCACTTTTTCGGCGACCTGCTTGATGTCCAGAACGGTCATAAATTCCTCCGGTCGAAAGGGCCGACGGCCCGGGAATGTGGCGGCTCGGGCTTTATCCAAGTACCTCGAACGATTTCTGCCCGAATACGAAATCGTTGACGTAGATCCGGAACTCGTAGCTCCCGGGGTGGTCGAACTTCACCGAGAGCAGATTGAAGACCAGTTCGCAGTCGCGTGAACGTTCCTGCACCTGAAAACCCTGGATCACCGCGCGGTGCATGGACTTGTTCTCGTCGAGGTCCACGAGCTCCAGCGTGAAATCGAACTTGCCCTCGATCTCGCGGAACTGCACGTACACGCTCATCGCCGGATGCACCGACGGGTACTTGGTGGCGCGAATGCGGTCGAAGATGCCGACGAGCGTGCGCTTGCGGGAGCCTTCTTCGAGGATCGTCGTGTCGCAGAGGAGCATCGCCTTGAGGATGGGTTTGAGAGCTTGCTGGGTCACGAAAACCTCATGTGGGGTTGGAACGTTGCCGGAAAAGGGAGCGGGCCTCGCGCCGGGCGCGGCCGTTCTCGAAACGCCGTTTTTCGTCCGCGGTCTCCGGGAGGACCGGCGGCACCGGCTGGGGCTTGCCCTTGTCGTCGACGCGCACCATCGTGAAATAGCAGGAGTTCGTGTGCCGCTTAACCCCCGTGCGAAGGTCCTCGGCGAGGATCTTGATGCCGATCTCCATCGAGGTCCGGTGCACGTAATTGACCGAGGCCTGGAACGTCACGAGCTCCCCGATCCGGATGGGCTCTCTGAAATCGACCCGGTCGACGGAGGCGGTCACGCAGGAAGGCCCCGCGTGGCGCGCCGCGCAGACGTAAGCCACGCTGTCCGCGACGGACAGGATCGTGCCGCCGTAAACCACCCCCGCGAAATTGGCGTGCTGGGGGAGCATCAATTGGTTCATCTCAGTCTTGGATTGGCTGACGGTCTTCTGGTCCATTCGGAGATATTCTAGAGCTTCCGCCATAATGCATGGCGGATCCGCCAAGATCTTTGGCGGAGGCTCATTTCCGTGCGGGATTCACCGACGCGCTTGCCTTCCATAGAACCCCTATGATACTAAACCCGGGGCCATTGGTAAACGGGAACCGACCGTCACCCGTTAGGGCGTTTGGGGGGGGGAATTCGGCCGCCGGACGGGCGGGTCAGAATTCGAGATAGGCCAGGGTCGAGGGCACGAACGTGCGGAACGTGAGCCGCCGCGCGACGTCGGCGTGCGGGCGGCCGTCGAGCTCGGCGTAAGGGCCCGCCAGCGAGAGCAGGCGCTCGCCGCTTTGAGCGGGCTCGAGCCGCAGGTCGCGGCCGACCGACCAGGCGATGTGGTTGGGCTCCAGCTGGGCGAACGCGTGACGGTAACGGCAGGAGCAGGCGGGGTCGGCGCTCACCCATCCCAGGCCCGGCGTGAAGAACTCGGCCCAGGCGTGGGAGCCCGTCGCCACGTAGCTTTCGTCCTCCACGAGCGGCGTGTCGAGCACGAGGCCCGTGACGAACTTCGCGGGGATCCCGATCGAGCGGCACAGGCACACGAAAAGCGCCGTCAGGTCCTCGCTCGAACCCGCGGCCACCTGCAGGGCGTGCTCGGCGCTGCCCCGGCCCGAGGCGCGCGACGGATCGTGCCGCACGGTGTCACAGACATAATCATGCAGGCGCTGGGCGCGGCCGTACGTGTCGGCCTCCTGCCCGACGATCTGGCGGGCGATCTCGGCAGTGGAAAGGGTCGGCGCCGCGTAGCGGTGCGCGCGCAGATGCCGCGCGAAGAACCCGCCGGGCGGAGGCGCCATGCGGTCGGCTTCGGCGGCCACCGCGAAGGGCAGGCGTTCCACGCGGTAGCGGACCTCGAGCTTCACCTCGTGGGGCAGCGGACCGGTCACGTGGGCGTGGAGGATCGGGTTGCCGTATTCGGGATCGTAACCGAGGTTGAAACCGTACACCGCGTTCAGCTTGACCTCGAGCACGCGCTGGAGCGGCGTGTCGGCCAGAGAGGAGCACCAGATGTCCAGCCCGTGGGCCGTGGCCGGCAGGCGGCGCACCGTCACGAAGTCCTTGATCTCGAACTGGATGGGGCCGCGCGGCTGGGACCTCACGGCAGGGCCTTTCCGGGAGGCATAACAATACGAGAAATTAAAAGATTATCTTTACATGTTGCCCTCCGGCGGGGCCGGAAGCCGGCCGCCGGGGAAGCTATCGAGGGGGTCGATAGGCGCGGACACATGGCTTAGAGATTATACCCTAGAAAACCACCGGTAGCAACCCGTGGAGGGCTATTTTTTCAGCAGGTCCTCGGCCCGGGCGATGGCCTTGCCCAGGTTCGGCAGGATGTTCCCGGGACCCAATTCCTTCTCGAATCCGGCTTGACGCAGGGTGCCGAGGGACCGCGGGCGCACCGCGGCCAGGAGCAGGGTCGCGTGGCCCTTGCGGCACATCGCGTGGAACTGGCGCAGGACGTGCAGGCCGGTCGCGTCGATGAACGGCACGTCCTCGAGGACGAGAATGCGGACTTTCGGCCGTTTCGAGACGACGCGCATCGTCTCCTCGAACTGCTGGGAGACCCCGAAGAAGAACGGCCCCTCGATCTCGTAGACCTCGACCCCCTCCGGCACGCGCATACGAACGGAGGCGCCGCGGTCGCGCGCTTCGTCCTCGGACTCCGAGTGCAGGATCTGGACCCCCGCGACCATCGTCATCCGCCGCATGAAAAGGAACGCGGAGAGCACCATCCCCACCTCGATCGCCAGCGTTAGGTCGAAGAAGACCGTGAGAAAGAACGTCACCAGGAGCACCACCACGTCGCTGCGGGGCCCTTTGAGGAGCATCGCGAACGACCGCCACTCGCTCATGTGGTAGGCGACCACCACGAGGATGCCCGCCAGGCACGCCAGCGGGATGTGCCCGGCCAGAGGCCCGAAGAAGAAAACGATCGCCAGCAAAGTCAGCGCGTGGACAATTCCCGCGACCGGCGTGCGCGCGCCGTTCTTGACGTTGGTCGCGGTGCGCGCGATGGCGCCGGTGGCGGGAATACCGCCGAAGAGCGCCGAGCCGATGTTCGCCACCCCTTGAGCCACCAGCTCCATGTTGGAACGGTGACGGGCGCCGATCATGCCGTCGGCGACCACCGCCGAGAGCAGGGACTCGACCCCGGCCAGGATGGCGATCGTGAACGCCGGCGAGATGAGCTCCTGGAGGGTCTTAAGATCCGTCCGGGGCCACACCGGGGACGGCAGGGTGTGCGGCAGTTCGCCGAAGCGGCCCGCGATGGTCTCGACCGGCAGGTTGAGCCATCCGGCCGCCGCCGACGCGGCGATGATCGCGACGAGGGACCCGGGCACGCGAAGCTTGTACCAAAAGCGGTTCCATAGCACCACGGTGAGCACCGTGCCGCCGGCGATGGCCGCGGCGACCGGATTGACCGGGCCGGTCGACCCCAGATACACGCGCCACTGCCCCACGAAATCGGGAGGGACCTGCGGGATCCGCAGGCCGAGCATTTCCTTCACCTGGGCCGAGAAGATGATCAGCGCGATGCCGCTGGTGAAACCCACGACGACCGGCCGGGGGATGAACTTGATCACGTCGCCCATGCGCGCGATGCCCATCACGATCAGGAGCACCCCCGCCATGAGGGTCGCCGTGACGAGACCCGACAATCCGTATTGATGGATGATGCCGTAGACGATCACGACAAAAGCGCCGGTGGGGCCGCCGATCTGCACGCGGCTGCCGCCCAGGGCCGAGACGAGGAAGCCGCCGATGATCGCGGTGATCAGGCCCTTTTCGGGAGAGACCCCCGAGGCGATGCCGAACGCGATGGCCAGCGGCAGGGCGACCACACCGACGACCAGACCCGCGATCAGGTCCGATCCGAAATCCCGGAGCGTGTAGGTCTTAAGGGTCGTGAAAAGCTTGGGGACGAACACAGCCGGGGTCTAGAGGGAAGGGTCGTGCTGTTCGAGGCGCAGGCGGATCGTCTCGCGGTGGTTGCGGGTCAGTGTCGCCAGCGCGGCGGAGCGCCTCCCGTCGGAACCGACCGTCTGGCCGGGGCGGAAATCCTCGCCTTTCAGGCGCAGGGCTTCCTTATACTCCTGAACGGCCTCGTCGTAACGGCCTTCCGCCCGGAGGGTGTCGCCTTTCACGACATGGACGCTGGCCTCGCTCTGCCCCGCGAACGCGGAAGTCACGAGACCGAATGAAAGGATCCATGCAAAGATCTGCGAAAAACGGCGGCGCATGGGAAGGATTATAACACAACCGTCGTCAGGGACGAAACGCGCTCGAGGGCGGCAGTTTTCCCGGTTCCGGCCAGAGAAAGCGCGGGGGCACGAGCACCGGGATGCCGTCCACGCGGACCGCGGGCTGGACCGTCCGGCCCCCCTCGCTCTCGGGTTCCGTGAAAAGCGGCGTGACCACTCCCCCGCCGCGCCCTTCTTTGCGCAGCCGGTAAACCCCGCTCGGGGCGTCGTACGCGTGCCGGAAACCGGTCCGCTCCAGCATCGCCTCGAACTGGGGCCGGTCGGGGAAGAATTCGCGGTTCGTGTAATAGCGCCCGCCCGGAACGAACAGGGAACCCGGAACACAGAGCAGGAACGTGCCGCCCGGCGTGAGGATCCGGAACACCTCGCTCAGCATCCTCAAAGGGCGCCGGATGTTCTCGATCACGTAACGGCAGAGGACCACGTCGAAGCTCGACGAAGGGAACGGGATGGACTGCGCGTCGTGGCAGACGAGCCGTTCCGAAGGCAGGGCCAGCACGTGCTTCATCACGCGCAGCGCGTTCAGGTTCAGGTCCGAGGCGACCCACTCGCGATCCCGGTACACCGGAAAGAGCGGCATCCCGCCGGCGCCGAGGTCCAGCACGCGGCCGGGACATTCCTTCAGCCCCTCGGCCAGCCCCGCGAGCATGACGTCTCCCTTGTACGTTCCGTGCAGGAACGCCTCCGACCACCCCACGCAGAACTCGACCGCGTGGCGCAGGGACTGGTTCAGGTACCGCACCATGAGAGCTTCGGAGGCGTCGTCGTCCGACCGGCCCCATCCGCCGAGCCACGCGCGCTCGGCGAGCACCCCCCAATAACAGCTGTCCGCGGCGGCCGCGAGCGCCCGGTCGCGGTCGAGGCCGGGCCAGAGCGCGCCGAAAAGTCCCGGCCTGAAATGTGGTTCGTTCTCGAGCCGCATGCAGGCATGGGCCCAGCGGCGCCCGGTGCGGCTGTCGGCGCCCAGGCTTTTTGCCCAGGGGTCGACGAACTCCGCCGAATACCCGTAACGCCACAGATCGCGGCGGTACCGCAGATCGACGCGCAGCGTTTCCGGCAGAGGCAGTTTCACAGAACGGTGATGAACGAGATGATGCGCCCCGCTTCGTCCCGCTCCTTGCGGAACGAGTGGAAGTGCGCGTTGCGCGCCACCGTGCACAGGCGCGGGTCGAGGATGTTCCGCGCGGGGATCCCCGCCTCGAGGAGCTGCCGCCGGTTCTCGCCGGCGAGGTCCAGGTACAGGCGCCCGGCGCGTTCACGCAGTGATCTTGCCGGGAAATACCCGCGAAACTCCGGGCCGACTTCATAGTGAGCGGCGCCGATCGAAGGCCCGAAGGCGACCCGCACGTCCCCGGGGGCGAGCCCCGAACGATCCAGAAGGGCCCGGAGGGTCTTCGGACCGATCCCCAGGCGCGTGCCGCGCCAGCCGGCGTGCGCCAGACCGACCCACCCTGTTCCGGGTGTCCGGATGCGCCCGCGGCGTTGCAACGCGGTGAAAAAGATCGACAGACAATCCGCGGTCATGACCAGGAGCGTGAACCGCCGGAGGTTCGATACGACCGCGTCAGCCGCCGGAAAGTAATAGAAACCGTCCGTGCCGTAACGGCTCTCGTCCTCGAGAACAACGACCTGATCGCCGTGCACCTGATCCAGAAGCGCGAAGCGCGACGCGGCCGGCAGGCTGTGTCCGGCGTCCGGACCCCGCAAAAGCGACGTGAACTTCCGCTGGTTCGCCGGGTCCAGGAGTTCGCCGGTCTTCTTCAAAACGAGCGGGAAACGTTTGGTCGTGAAACCGGCCCGGACCGAATGGCCCGTCCATTCGTGCCAGTCGAAGGTCTCGTCCTTCAATTGTCCGCGCTTGAGGAGGCGGCGCATGTGCGCCGCGCGGGCCGGCGCCACGATCGAGAAACCGACGAGGAGGAACGGCCAGCCGGGCAGGACGGGCAGGACCAAGCCGGCTGCGCCGAGGGCCAGACAGAGCAGACCGACCGGATAGAGCAGGAGCCTTTTCACGCCTCGGCCGCGGCCGCCGGAGGGTCCAGCGGCAGGTCCAACACCGGATAATCCCGGGCGCCGGGGGCGTCGAAGTGCCACCATTCGGTGCGCAGGCCCGCGAAACCTTCCGCCTGCATGGCCGCCTCGAGAGTGGCGCGATTGGCGCGCTCCTCGTCCGTGCCGCCCGCGTAATCGCGGTGCGCACGCTCCGAGAACTCGTCGTACGCCGAGGGCATGGGCAATTCCCGGCCCGCCGCGTCCACGAGGGTCACGTCCACCGCCGCACCCCGATTGTGGTTGGAGCCCTTCGCGGGGTTGGCGACGTAGCCCTCCTTCGGGAACTTCGCCCACATCTTCTTCTGCACCGAGAGAGGCCGGTACCCGTCGAACACTTTAAGCCCCAGATCCTTTTCAGCGAGAGCGTTCTGCACGCGTGACAGGCGCTCGGCCACCTCGCGCCGCAGGAAGCAGCGCGCCACCGGATACAGCTGTTCCTTCATGAAATTATCGGCGGTGGCGTAACGGACCTCGACGCGGATGCGCGGATCGACGTTCACGAGCTCGACCAAGGGGCTCTCTCCAAAAAGAAGCCCTTGCGGCGCAAGGAACGCGAGCGCCGCAAGGGCCGTCAGGAATTTCCTCAAAGAAAACGGCGTGCGCTTATTTGGAGGCTGCTTTCCGCTCCTCATAGCGCTTCTCCTGATTGCGCAGGAACGGGCCCGGATTGAGCGAACGGAAGAAGTTGCCCATCCGCGAACCGCTGTCGCCGAGGCCCGAGCGCTCCCCTTCGTTCTTCCAGAACTTCGCCATCTTGCTATCCCCCGCCGGCTTGGCGGCGCGTGTGCTTTCCGCCGCCGGACCTTGAGCGCGGCGCTCGGCGATGAGCTCGGCGCGGCGCGCGTGACGCGCGGCGTCGGGACCTTCTACCGCGCGGGCGTGGACCGCCGGCGCGGCGGCTAGAATTGCGATGATCGAGAACGTGATGATCTTTTTCATGATATCCCTCCCCGGTTGCGTTTAATTGAAAAAATCACGCGCCTTGCGGCGCCCTGTGATCTCTTTATAGTCGCCGTAATCGATGAATGTCAAGTCGGGCCGGCGCTCCTTGATGCGCCGGACCGTGCCTCCGCCCGAAACCGAACGCGCCGCGATGAAACGGAACACGGTCCCGCACTTGGGGCACTGCTTGGCCGCGGCGTACTCGATGCCCAGTTCCCGGCAGGAGGCGCAGTCGGCCGTGATGTCGCCGACGATCAAAAGGTGCTTGGTGACCTCCTCGGGCACGCAGGCCTGCCAGATCCGGATGTACGCGCTCAAAACAGGCTCGTCGGGAAAACGCTCGTGTCCTTCTTGCGTTCCCGGGCCTCCTGCACGGCATTCTCCCACCGGACCGGCACCTCGTGCGCCTGGTAATCGCGGTTCGAGATGAACGAGATCTTGCCGTTCCGCACCCCGTGCTCGAAGATCTCCTTGGTCAGGCGCACGTCGTCCAGACAGTATTTTTTCAGTTCGTCCATGCGGCCCTCGCGGTAGAGCTTGATCGCGTCCCAGCCGCTGCCGGACTTCGAGGCGCCTAACGTCGCCTGGGCCACGCTCTGCAGGCTGATCCGGTGACCGCGGATCTTCTCGAATTCGACGAGGATGTCGAACACCGGAAGGCTTTTCACCGGGGTCACCAGGTACGGCGCGAGCACCTCGAGATCGAAATCCTGGATATTGAAACCCACGAGGAGATCGGCGGTCTTCAGGAGCTCCTCGAACTTGAGCATCTCACGCTCCTCGAACGAGAAATAGGAATCGGCCCCGGAATCGTACGCGCAGGCGACGGAGACCTTGAGAAGATGCAGTTTCTTGCGGTCGACCTCGTTGAAACCGCGCTGGGTCTCGACGTCCAGAACGACGTAACGGCCGCCGGGAACCGGAACGGGCGCGCTCATCGACGGACCTTTCGGCCCGCCGCGGGATCGCCGGCGCCGAGGCGGACCAAGGTCACCGCGCCGGTCGCGGCCGAGGAGACCAGACGCGCGTATTTGGCCAGCACACCGGTGCGGATCTTCGGAAGATAGGGTTTCAGGCGTCCGAGCCGCGCACGGATCTGCTGCGCGGAGAGCTCCACCGAGAGTTTGAGACGGCCCGCGTCGATGGAGATGATATCGCCCTCGCGCACGGCCGCGATCGGACCGCGTTCGGCCGCTTCGGGGGCGACGTGGCCGACGACAAAACCGTGCGAGCCGCCGGAGAAGCGCCCGTCGGTGATAAGAGCGACCTCGTCACCGAGGCCCGCGCCGATCAGGGCGCCCGTGACCGAGAGCATCTCGCGCATGCCCGGACCGCCCTTGGGACCCTCGTAACGGATCACGAGGACGTCTCCGGACCGGATCTTCTTTTTCAGGATCGCGTCGAGCGCGGCCTCCTCCCCTTCGAAAACGCGCGCGGGGCCGCGGTGGGTGAAACGCTTCAGCCCCCCGATCTTGGCGACCGCGCCGTCGGGGGCGAGGTTGCCGCGCAGGACGACCATCGGGCCCGTTGGGTAGAGAGGGTCCGAGAGAGGGCGCACGAGCTCGCGGTCGGAGCTGGGCTTCACGTCACGGAGATTGTCGGCGACGGAACGGCCCGTCACGGTGAGCTGGTCCCCGTGCAGGAGTTTGGCGTCGAGCAGGAGCCGCATGACGCCCGGCACCCCGCCCACGCGGTTCAGATCGGACATCACGTACTTGCCGCTGGGCTTCAGGTTCGCCAGATGCGGCACCTTCCGGGAGATACGGTTGAAATCGTCGAGCTCGAGGCGCACGCCGGCTTCCTGCGCGATCGCCATAAGGTGAAGCACCGCGTTGGTCGAGCCGCCGAGCGCCATGACCACCGAGATCGCGTTCTCGAACGCTTTCCGGGTGAGGATCTTCCGCGGGGTGATGCGGTCGCGCACCAGGCGCACGAGCGCCTCGCCGGCCGCGCGGGTGTCGTCGCGTTTCTCGGCGCTCTCGGCGTCGCGTGACGAGCTCTGCGGCAGGCTCATGCCCAGCGCCTCGATCGCCGAGGCCATCGTGTTGGCCGTGTACATGCCGCCGCAGGAACCCGCGCCCGGGCAGGCGGAACATTCGATCGCCTTGAACGTCTCGCGGTCGATCTTGCCGGTGCCGTAGGCGCCGACCGCCTCGAAAATGCTGATGATGTCCACGTCCTTGCCGGAGACATTGCCGGGCTTGATCGTGCCGCCGTAGACGAAGATGGCCGGAATGTCCAGGCGCGCCATCGCCATCAGGGCGCCGGGCATGTTCTTGTCACAGCCGCCGATCGCCAGCACGCCGTCGAAACGCTGGGCGTTGGACACGACCTCGATCGAATCGGCGATGACCTCGCGGGAAACCAGCGAGTACTTCATGCCTTCGGTCCCCATCGAAATGCCGTCGGAGACCGTGATCGTGCCGAAGGTCAGGGGGAAACCGCCCGCCGCGCGGATGCCGTCGCGCGCGGCCGCGGCGAGTTGGTCGATGTGCATGTTGCAGGGGGTCAGGTCGCTCCAGGCGCTGGCGACCCCGAGGATGGGTTTTTGGAAATCCTCGTCCTTGAAACCGACCGCGCGCAGCATGGCCCGTCCCGGCGCGCGCCGGTCCCCGGCGGTGATCTCGGAACTGCGTTCGTTCAAAGCTCTAGAACCCATTTATTTCCATTAGGTTAGGAAAAACTAATCATGGGTGATTTTGAGAAATTATAACTTTTTAGAAAGGAATGGACAAGCGAAATCCGGCCTGCGGGAAAAGCCCGGTCCGGCGGGGGTCTTAAGCGGCGCGGTCGACGTTCCGGCGGTATTTGAGATAACGCACCGCCAGGTCCACATCCACCGGCGCGATCGGCGAGAGCGCGTATTTGAGGAGGGTCTCGAAGGGCGCCGCGCGGCGGATGATCGACAGCGTCGTGGCCGAGTCGATGTCGCTCTTGGAGAGAGCGCGCCAGACGGCGGCCAGCGCCCCGGCGTCTTCGGGGGAGGTCAGGTCCGCCTCGCCGACGGCCAGGGCCAGTTCGTAATAAGCCCGCACGGCGGGGATGTCGGAGTCGGCGAGCGCGCGCAACGGCACGAGCAGGTCCCCGTCGTGAGCGCGCACCGGGCGATCCGGAACGACCGCGGCCAGGCTCACGCGCACCGCGCGGCCGTCCTCGAGGTCCCGGCGCAGATCGTCCGGAAGATCCTCCTCGCCAAAAAGCGCGCCGGAGGCGGCCAGCGCCGCGGCGGCACTCGAGCGAAGCGCCCGCGCAACGCGATCCGGGTCACCGGAGGAACTCGAGATCTGGAGCACCGCGCCGCGGCCGTAGGAGTCGAGGGCTCGGGCGAACTCGGCGATGAAAGCTTCGGCTTTGGATTCGAACGAACCGTCCGGAAAGACATCGACATCCAGGGAAAGCACCTTCGTGCGGGACGGCCCTTCGGCGGCGCGACCCCGCAGACCCGCGAGCGTCTGGTGGACATAACGGTCGAGCTCGTCCTCCAAGAGACGCAGCTCGGGGATCGAGAGAGCGCCGGGCACGGGCGGCGCGGCGATCTTCCGGGAAGCGTCGCGGTCAATCTCGAGGGAACCCAATCCTTCGGCGCGGGCGACCACGCGCCGGCCGTCCTCCGAGAACGAGAGAGTGAAGATCTGAACATCGCGCTTCTCGACGCTGGCGAAACGTCCCCGGTCCGTCGAGAGGTCCAGTGCCAGGCGCGCGCCGTTTTTGGCCGAGCGGACCTCGGCCGCGTGCGCCAGGGCCACCGCCGCGACGAAATGGCCGAAGCGCGGCGCCAGTTCCTCCGGTACCGCGGCTTGCCCTGAGCGACCTTCAGCGAGCGAAGCGAGCTGAAGAGGAGTCGAAGGGGCGAGACGGGCGCCTTTCGGCGCAACCAGCGCGGTGGCCGAGCGGGGCGACAACCGCAGTTCGGCCGGGCCCGACGCGGTCTGGACGCTGACGGGCGCTCCCCAACCGAGGCGTTCGCGACCGCGCGAATCGGCAAGAAGATACGGCTCCTCGTAGTTACGCTTCTTCTGGTCCGGATCGATGTGAAGGCCGGTCTTGGGGTCGGCGGCCAAAAGGACATTGTTCGCGGCGGCCCATTCTTCAACGCGCGTGATCGCTGCGTCGCGCCAGAGATCGATCTGCGGCCGGTACGTATGCGGCAGGTGGCCGTAGCCGTTGCGCGGCTGGATCTCGCGAATGATGATCGCGGGACGTCCCGCGATCTCGCCCGTCTCCAGGACGATCTGTCCGAACGAACCGGGCGGGGGCAGCAAGTGCGTGTTCCTGCCGCGCAACTCGTGGGTGTTGGGTCGGACGAGAAAATCAAGCTTGAGAAGCTCGCGACGGGCTTCGAACCATTGGGCTTCGGGGGCCGATGTGAGCCGCATGAACGTCGGCGCGCCGATCACGTGCCGGTAACGCGAGTCGGGATCGAGCGTCGCTCCGATCGCGCCGAGCGTCCCCGAATCGTTCCAACGCACACGAGTCCTCGCGTCGTCGGCATGGAACCAGGCGTTCAGCGCGTCCACAAGCTGGTGCGATTCGAGCTCGGCCTGACCGTCCGCCAGGCGGGCGCCATCAGGCCGTTTGGCTTTGGCTTCCCGCACGGCGGCGAGGACCTTCTTCGTCTCACCCAATCGCTCGGCCATCTCGAGGATCTGCGCCTCGCGGGCTTCCAGTTCATGCGACGGCACGCTCCGTAGCCGGTCGGCCATGAGCAGGAGCGTCTGCACCGCGCGGGCCACCCGCGGGCGGCGGGCATCGTCGATGGCCCGATTGAACTCCGGGCCGAGCCCCAGGGCCTCGGCTTCGGCGATCAGCGTGAAAGCCTGGGCGTTGAAGGCGGCCAGTTCGTTCGGCAGGGCGTCGATGCGCCGCCAGATCGTCTGCTTCTCCTCTTCGATCAGAACGGAGCGGCGGCGCCGCACGATCCCGTCGATCTCCTCTTCCCGCCCGTAGGGGACGGCTTCCTCCACAAGACCCGCGGACCGTTCGGCGTAAGTCGTGAGCGGGCCGCCGAGAGACCGCGCGCGGGAATAGATGGAATCCACGCGCCGGTCGCGCTCGCTCTCCATCTCTTCGATCAGTTGATTGGCTTCCCTCGGAATGTGCAGACGTTTGGATTCCTTGCGGATCGCCGTCACCTCGCGGTCGAATTCCCCGCTCGGAATGGTCACCAGCGCCCGCACGCGGCGTTCGAGCGCGACCTCCTCGGTCAGGCGTCCGAGCGTTCCGGTCTGGGATTCCTGCCGCCGCGCGGCGATCACGGGCTCGATCTCGTTCAGGATCCCGAGCGGACGGGCCATCTGCCGCAAAAGTTCGGCCTGGCGGTCGAACTCCGGAAGGTTCTCGACCGGCAGCTCCGCCGCGCGGCGGCGGAAGAACTCGATCACGAGCGCGCGCTCGGTGACGGGGCCCCGGGCGGCAAGTTCCGCGCGCAGCGCCGCGAACGTCTCACGGTAGCCGGCCAGCTCCGTGAATTCGCGGAAACGTGCCTGCGGGTCCACCGGCTTGGAAACCGCCGCGGGTTTCGGGGCGGCGGTCACGACCGGCTTTTTCGCAACGGGCGGAACGGCGGGCGGAGTCACCGCGGACGCGGTCGGCGCGGACACGATCGCCGGCGGAACAACGGCGGCGGCGGTCGTCGTGGACACGGTAGCCTGCGGAACGATGGTGGCCCCTGCGGAGGCATCCGGTTTCGGACGAGGCGGCCGGGGCGTCTTGGGGACGGGCCGGGTCTTCTGAATGGGGGTCGGGACCGTGACCGGAAGCGGTGTGGACGTTGCGGCGGCATTCCTCTCCTCGTCCGTGACCGGGTGCTCGGCAAGATACTGCGCCAGGGCGAACCGGTGTTTGCTCTTCCAGCTGGCGTAGCGCTTGCGCTGGACAGAACCCAGACGCGCCAGCACTTCCGCTTCGGTCACCTCGTGACCTGCCGGGAACGACGCGGCGATCGCGCGGATCCGAGCCAGACGGGTCGTGGCCTCGATGCGGCGGCGCAGAACGATGACCTCCGGGTCATCCCGGTGCGAGTCGAACCAGCGCCAGAGCTCGGGCTGCTGGATGGTCTCGCCCTGCGCGGTCACCTGGCGCGCCAGATTGCCCATCGTGATCTCCTCTTCGGGCTGGGCCGCGATGAGCGTATCGATGGCCGTCCGGATCTGGGCGATGCGATGGCGCGTGCGGGCGAGGTTCGCCTCCCGCATGGCCTGGATCGGTTCGCGAAGGATCACGCCGACGGACTCAAGCGCCGGGCGGCCGAGATTGCGGACTTGGCTTTCGGTGAGACCTGACTGGACCGCCACGGCCGGCACGTCCGGTTCCACCGATTCCGGCTGCGGCTGTCCCGGCTCGACCGGCGCCGCTTCCTGCGCCGCACGGAGGGCAAGCAGGGCCTGCACCGCTTGGCGTACGATCTCCAGCCGGCGCTCGGTCTCTTCCCGATCGGCTTTTTGATTGCTCGCCTTCATGCGCTCGATCGGGGAATAGAAAACGACGCCTTCCGCCACAAGCGCCTGACGAGGCAGCTTATAGAGCTGTCCTTCGGTGAGCCCCGCGCGCGTGGAGACGGTCTTGACGTCGGGCGTGCCGCCATCCGCTTTGATCGCGCGCGCGGCCTCAAGGGCTTTTCCCAGCTGCTCCTCCTTCGTCGCCAGGCGGGCGCCTGACGGGCCGCTCAAGAACCGGACGGCGATCTGCCGCAATGACTTCACAACGACCGGTTTCTTGAGCACCTCATCCGGCCGGGCCTGCTGAAGGGTCAGGAGCGTCGTCTCGTCCGACTCGCCGGTCACGACGACCACCGAGACGGCCGGCGCCTCGCGACGGGACGCGGCCACAAGCCGAAGACCCGACAGGTCGGCCGTACCGCTGCCGGGACGCTCGGGATAGCGCAGATCCGTGAGGATCATGCGGAGGACCCCGGCCCGCACGGCAACAGAAAGCGCGGATTCGGCATCCACGAGATTGCCGGCAACGACGATCTGGCCTTCGAACACCGCCTCGAAGATCTCGGCGTAGATCTCGACGACCGCCGGCTCGTCATCGACGACCAGGAGTACAGGATCGCCGGTCGGCTCGAAACGCTCGCCCTGGTCCACCCGCACCACCGTGGCCAGGCGTGCGCCGGAGGACGGAACGCGGCGAGCGCGGAGCGCGTTCCAGAGACCGGGATAGGTCAGGCCGGGCGCGCGGTTCGCCAATCCGTAATAATACGAGTCGGTCTCCTCGAGACGTTTGACGACGCGCTCGTAGGCGTCCGCCGGATCCGCGTCAGCGGACGGGACTTCATACGCGGCGGTTACGATCCGGCCGATGTCCTCTTTCAGAGCGGCCAACTCCCTGTCCTCGGCCTGACGGACAGGCTCCCGCGACGGGTGGATGTGATAAAGGTCCAGACGGTCCGCCAAATGAAGGAGGACGGCCAGGGTCAAGCGGTCATCCGAAGGACTTTCGTTCAGCGCGCTCACGAAACGCGCATCGTCCCAGCCTTCGAAGCGCAGCGCGCCCAGGAGCCTGAACAGGGTCGGGTTGATATCCGCACGGACCATGGCCTCGACCGACGGATCGGCGACGAGCGCGGCCAGGGCGGAAAGGAACGATACAGCGTTCTCCGAACGCGCGGAGAACGAGATCCCTTCGTCGCGGACCCGTGCCGCCAGCGTGTACAGATCGCGGATGATCGGTTGCGTAGCCGCTTCATGGGCACGCGCCGAGACCATGAACTTCGCCGCGACATCGAAGAGGTCCGCCCGGAGGCTCGACGCGAGCAAACCGTTCGTTTCCTTCGCAAAAAGATCGAACACGCCTTCGTAGGCGAGGCGGGCGCCGGTGCGGGCTTCCCATCCCTTATAGGCCCGCAGCATGGTCGACAGATTGTTAAGATCATTGCGCCCTGCCTGGGTCACCGCTCCCAAGGTATCCAATGTCGAAAATGCGATGATGAAGCGAAGAACCGCCTTTAACGCGTCGGGAGAAATACCGGGATGGTCGGAAGACACCTCATTCACCCACTCCTCAAATTGCCTGGGATCATCCCATGCTTTCTTCCAGTGGTGATCATGGTATTTGATCGCCGCCAGCACGCTGTCTGAGACGGGCTTCCCGTTGAAAAGGACCTGTCCGCGGTTGTCGGCGACCTGCCGATACCCCAGGACCTCATGATCCCGGAAAGACCATCCGCCGTCATGACGTTCCGCCGCATCCGGTTTCCCGATGTCATGCAGCAGGACGGCCGCCTCCACATCGACCGTGTTCCGTTCGACTTGAGACGTGACAAGATCACGCAGCTCCGTATCGGGGATCCACCGGTCTCCCTGCACGGATTCGACGTCGATCAAGACCCGTATGATCTCAAGCAGGTGATCTCTCAACGAAGCGGCTTCGCCGCCTTCCAAATGCCACCTGGAATTAAAATGCGGGACAGCCAATGCCCGCCCGATCGCCTCATCCAAACCGGTCAGCTTTTTCAGGATCCCGTCGAGCCTCGATCCCGCGGCCGCCAAACGCGCGCCGTCGTCGGAACGGTCCTCACGGTCCTTGGGCTCGCCGCCCTGGGCCTGACGCAGGTCGTTCAGGATGTCCTTGCGGGAGCGGGTGCGCGGCAAGGTCTTCTTGTCGCGAACGCTCATTTCGTTCGGGTTGCGGCGCACCATCAGAAGAAGGAGCGGTGCCAGTCCCACGCCGCCGATCACCAGACGTCTGAAAAAGGTCAGATAAAGGTCCTCGAACTCGCGGTTCTCGACGAGCCCCTGCCGGCCGCCGAAGATCGTCGCGGCCAGCGCTTCGGCGCCCCGCCGGACGGACTCCTCCGAATTCAGGTCCACCCGGACCGCCTCGAAAGGCGGAAGGGTCTGGCCCAGACCTTGATCCACCACTTCGATGACGACCTCGTTCGGCGCGGCCCCCGGCGCCACCCGCAGTTCCTTGATCTGGGAGCGGCGCACGCGATCCGACAAGCCGACCCGGGTGACGGCATCGCCGAGCTCGAGCTGCCAGATCTCGCCGTCCAGGACCCCGGTGCCCGTCGTGTCATTGACCGCGAGGGTCGTGTCGGCGAGGCGATGCACGGGCCTCCGGAACAGCCAGTTGGACGAAAAATCGGGCCAAACAAGCGCCGCGGCGACGATCGTCCCGTAGACGACGGTCGCGATGGGCCTCCAATTGTCCAGCGCGAAGGCCGCGGAAGCGGCCAGGATCTCGCGGGCTTTCGAAAGACGGGCCCCCGCCGCGGGCCGGAATACCTGATAAGCCGGCACGTCCCGCCAGATCGCGAACACCGTGCCGTCCACGATCGAAGGCTCGCCCAGATATGGGTTCCAATAGACCGGCAGGTCGTCGGCCAACCCGACGGATTCGACCCACACGTCCGCGCCGGGCGCCAAAAGCCGTTCCAGCCGCTCGGAAGAGCGGAACGCTTCCTCCGGGCCGCTGTAATGCACCGCATAGGACAGCACCGCGTCGATCCGGCCGTTCCACGACGCCGGCAGGTCCCGCAAGCGGCCGCGGACACGATTGGCGGAAACCAGGTCCGGCGCGAGGGTCGGATCGACCGCGAAGAGCCTGCGCTCGTCGAAACCGAGCTCATCCCGCAGGAATCTCAAGAGCGGCAGGTCCCGCCCGTCTCCCACGATCAGGACGTTGCGCTCCCGCAGCCGGTCGATCGCGTCCTCGACCGTGATCCCTTCGTACGCGGCGGCGAGGCTCAAATGGCGTTCGAACGCGGAGAATAATTTGGCTCGCGAACCCTGTACCGCCCGCGAGAGCACACGGTCCTCGGCGGCCCCCACGGCCAAACGGGCGCCGCGGAGCGGGAAAGTCAGGACGTAACGGTTGCCGACGGCGGGATCGAAAGATTCGTCGACGCTCACCCGCCCCTCGCGCAACGTCCGGGTCACTTGGGTCAGGTTCGACGGGGCTTCCCACTCGTTCAGACGGTGAGCCACGTATTCCTCGGCGCTCTGCGGCCTGTCACCTGCATCGCGCCAGCTGGCGTGGGATCTCAGGAAACTGAACGGCAGAGGTTCGGTCCAGCCTTTGGCTTTCTGGAGCTGGGCCGTCCGGTCCTGGAGGGTGAGAACGAGGCGGTAGGGGGTCAGGTAATACTGGACGGTCGTGGCGAATTTCTTCCGGTTCCCGAGATTGATGTTCCGGAGGAGTCGCGGCAGGATCTGCTCGACCCGCCAGTCCAGGTCCCGCTGCAGGCCGTGCAACCGCGGATCCGCCGTGATGTGGACCGCCCACTGCAAAAGATCGGCCCACTCCAGATCACCGTCGATCGTGACGGTCCTCGTGGGCTCCTCGACCTCGAAAACTTCGCGCTGATATTTGCGGACCTCGACGGACCGCACGCCCTGCTGCCGCAGCCGGCGGGCGGCGGCATTGTCCGCCCCGAGAAGGCGTTCCAACTCCCGGTTGACGAACGGCACGAGCGGAGTGATCCGCTGACGATCCAGGGTCCCCTCCAGAAGAGAAACGGTGTGCAGAAGGGAGATAAAGACCCGCCCGGTCAGCGCATCGTCGGCGTCACGCAGGCGGTTCTCGTCCTGGACCGCGGAGAAAAGCTTCTGGGCCACGCTTTCGACCCACCGCGGGTTGATGACGGCCGGCAGCGCGGGCTGTTCGCCGGTCTCTTCTTCCGCCTGCTCGATCTCCTCCGCGAAACGCGGTCCGCCGCGCACCTGCAAGGCGCGCCCGAACCGGGCGACTCGGGCGGGAACGCCCCGGCGGTCCTTGACGAGCGAGAACGAGCCGTCCGGATTCCGGCGCAGCCGTTCACCCGGCGCGCCGCGGATCGCGTACGAACCGGTGCCTACGGACGGACGCTCCAGATGCACACGGCGCGCGGGCTGTCCCGCGACCTCGAGCGTCACAAGACCCGCGATCTCGAAAGCGTAGTAACGCGCCCTCTTGTAGCGCGGGCTCCAGCTCCCGGAGACGCCGATCTCGTCGCCGAAATAGCGGAGATAGGTCTCGAATTGCGTCGCGTCGCGGGTCGGCTCGCTCTGCAACGTCCGGTCCGTCTCGAAAGCTATCTGGTTCAGCCAACCGAACACCGCCGGCACCTCGTCGGGACCGAACGTGTACGGGCCCACCGTGATCGTCGCCTCGTCCAGCCGGAACGCGATCTCCCCCAGGAAGTCTTGCGCGCCTCTTTCGCGGACGCGGACGTGGAACGCGCCCGTTTCGGGCCGTGTCACGACGGCCTCGAGCGGTCCCTTTTCCGGACGCGCGAGCGGGAAGACCCGTTCCGTCCAGCGGGAGTCCTCGAGCGGCGCCACGAGCGGACCCAGTTCGCGGTCCCGCTCGGAAGGCTCGACGGCGGTCCGGTACACACGGAAATTCGTCCTGGACGTGCTCAGGTTGTCCGCGGTCACTTCGACGCGGCGGTTCGCGAACACCCGCTCGACCGCGCGCCGCGCGTTCCGCGGGGCCGCGACGACCGCCCGGGTCGACAGGTACGGGACCACGGCGGCGAGAACGGCCTCGGACTCGTCCCCGGAGGGACCGATCACGGCCGCGTCGAACGGCCGCGCGTCCTTGCCCAGGCCCAGCCGCGGAGCCCCGGCCGGCCCGTCGATACGGACCGTCCGGACCGCGGCGGACGGCGCCACACGCCGGAAAGCCCTGTACCGGGTCTCAAAAAGTTCCCGCTCGTCCTCGTCCCGGGCGGCCACCGTGACCGTACGCCCCGTCGCCGCCAAGAGGAACACGAAATAAGAAGGCAGTTCCCCCGTCACGAGCACGCTGGCGTGATCGGAGACCCCCAGGGCGTCGGCCAGGCGCCGGGCATCGCGGAGAACCTGTTCACGGAAGATCTTGCGCAGCTGCTCCGTCAGGCCGGCGGCGAAGGCCCGCTCGACCAGGTCGGACGCCCGCCTGGAATCGACAACACCCAGAGCCAGCACCGAAAGCTCGTCGCCGGGTTTGAGCTGGGTATCCTGCGAATCCGATATCACGCGGTCCCGGCCGCCGCTGCGCACGCCGATCGGGACGAATTCGTACTTTTCGGAGATCCCGAGGATGCCGACGGCGGCTGCGACGGGCATCGGCTCGGTGATGCGGTAGTACCTCGTGACCCCCGAGGAACGCCCGGGGATCGGCGACACCCCCTGATAGAGACGGGTCGCCTCGGTGATCAACTTCACGATATTGCGGACCGCGTAGTCGCCGTGCGCCATCTTGGAGAGGGATTCCGCCGTGACGCTCCGCCCCAGAACGGCCGTCAGGAACGCGGAGAGGTCCGTCACGTTCCGGACCAGCGACGGGTCGAGCCCTGCGATGCTCAAGTTCCGCGTGATCAGGTCGATAAAGCGGCTTCTCCGTTGAGGCGCACCCACATTCACCGGCGCGTGGTATTGGCTCCGGGTACCAGAGGGGACCTGCTGGTCCCAGAATGCGTCCTGGAACTCGCCGAGCCTATCCATGTGGTTCTCACGCTGAAGCTCGGCCTCGATCTCCGGGTCGAAAGAGATCTGCCGGGAGGCCAGTCTTGCGCCCTCGGCGGCAGTGAGACGATTCGATTCACTGCGCTCGCGGATCCACGCGAAGGTCTCGGCGGAAACGGCCGGGATACGGCCGTCCGCGATGCTCACCAGCGACGGGTCGGTCCAGCGGTCCCCCCGGAGAGGTTCCCGCAGATCCAGCCCCCGCACCCGGTTCAAACGCTCGAACGCGTCGCGCTCCAGGTCCGTGATACGGAACTCATGCCGAACACCTTCGGCGAAGAGCACGAGTCCCGCGACGATGGCCGCGGTCCCCAGACCTTCCGCAGGCGGTAAATTGGGGAACAGATGCTCAAGACGCAGGGTCTTGCCGCCGTTCGGGTCCGACAACACCACGAACGAACCGCGGTCCGAACCGTCGCGAAAAGCCTCGTGGCCGTCCGCGTGCCGGAAATGCACCCGCGACCGGGGGATCCAGTTCCTGGCCTTGGAGATCTCCCGGTCCGCGGACAGCGGTTCGACGTCGACCCAATAACCGCGGTCAAAGAAACCCTGAATATTCACGTTCGGGAAAACATTCGCCAGCTCCTCACGGACCGCCGGAGGCGTCTGGACTTCTTCGGAGACCGTGGCCAAGCGAGCGCCCGCCGTGCCGTCGGTCTTCCGCCAGATCGTCATGAGCCACCCGTAACCGATCACACCGGGCCGATACGCTTCCTGTTTCTCGACGGCGGCGATCAGTTCGCCTTCCTTATGCGTGAGGCCCTGCGTCGTGACCGGCTCAAAAACATCGCTGCGCAAACCGCCGAGCGAGGGCCGGTGGCGGCCTTCCCCATCGATATCGTTGAGGATCAGAAGTCCGCCGGGTTTCACCCATTCGCTGACCTTGGGCAGATACCGCGGGTAGTGCCGCGGAAGGTCCTGGGCGGCGGCCTGATAATAAACGTCGGCCTTCCCGGCGAGCTCGTGTCGCAGGCGCTCGTCCGGTGAACTTAGATCGGCCTGGATATATTCGATCTCGCGCGCGGCTCCATCGTATTCGAACCGGATGAAAACGCGCACTTTGTCCGCGGAGACCTCAAATGTCACCGTCGCCAGATCGACCCCCATGCGCTTCAGGTCCTCGATCAGCAACCGCTCGTAATACCGCGCGTACATCGCGGTGCCGTATCCGTCCGCGTCTTTGCGTTCGAAATAGAACTCAGTGCTGGGATCATAGGCCGGGGTGAAACGCGGCCGAACGCCGGTGAGAGCGTAGTCGAGCTCGTTCCGGAGCTTGCGGGGGTCCAATTTTTTGCCGTCGATGAAATAGGCCTTCGTGAAACCGGTGGACTCGTACAGCTCTTTCACGGTCGGCCCCGAGGCGCCGGAGATCACGGTGGGATCCGCGGGCACGCGGCCCCGAACGATCTGCCGGACCTCTTGCCGGTAACCGGCGAAATCGGGGGTCTCCGCCAGGCGCGCGCCGGTGTCCAGGATGACCTGTTTGGAGCCCAGGTTCATCGCGTCCGCGGCGGCATCGATGCCATCTAGCGACTCCGAAAGAGGCGTGATCTCCCAATCGATACGACCCGCTTGTCCCGTGCGCGGCCGGTCCGCCGGCAACGCGGCAAATACGGCGTCCTTCAGCACCACCCTCACCCGGACCCGCAGGTCTTCTCCGGGCAGGACGATCACACCCGGCAACGGATACGCGATCCCTCTGGAACGGTCAAGGTCCTTGGATGAAGCAAGAGGCTCCGTTCGTACCTCGCCGGTCGCCACGTCCACATGCTCGACGGACACTTCCCGGATCGTCCGTTCGTCCTCCGCGTAAACGAGACGCAGGCGGGTCGCGCCTCTCTCGCCCTCCAGAAGCAGGATCTCCTGAACGGGACCCCGGCCGGGTTCGGGCGGGATCCGATAAAGACCCTTGTTCATGATCGGGGATTCGCTCCAGAGATCGAGGATCTGGTCGGCCAACCAGGAACGGACACGCTCATTTAACACCCGTACCGCCAGCGCGCGGATCTCCGGACTGTGGGCTTCGCGGGCGACGTCCCGCAGAGCTTCGACCGCCTCATTGTCGGGGACATACAAGAGATGCCGGACAAAAGCCTGCAAAAGGTCCGGGTTCCGAGTCGACCGGTGCAATGTCGTGATGAAATCCTTATAACGCAGATCATAAGTCCCGCGGTTGTCCACAATGAAATCGGCCTGGCCGATGTAAGGCCGGGTGTAGGCGCGTCCTTCGGAGCGGGAGCGCTCGAGGAATTCAGAGACGACCTGGTCCTCGGAGAGGTCGGCGTGGCGGCCGTCGCGGCGATGACGATAGACCGCGTGCAGAAGACGGGTGTCCGTGTCGGACTCCACATAAACGACGGCCGCATACAGCGCGCGCAATCCCGGATCATGCTGGGACAGCACGCCCTCGATGATCACGATCTCCCGACCGGGCTGGATCCGCTGGACGATATCCCCGCTTCGAACGTCTGCGTAGAGATCTTTGGGGTCAATGGACCGCCCGTACCGCTCCGACCATTCCTCAGCCATGGAACGCGCGTACGAAGCGTCTAAAACGCCGAGCGGAAGCAGGTCGCGTCCCCCCAGGCGTCTGGCGGAAGCGGCGCGACCGCTTAAGGCCGCCATAGCTTTGGGTCCGACATTCTCACGAACCCTGTTGAGCGGATCAAAAAACGGAACGAACACATTCCGGCCTTCTGCAAGGTCCCGGACAGCGCGGTAGAACCCGCTCTCACCGAGCAGTTCGAATTTATCCAGATACAGGTCGGTCGGGCGACGACCTCCATAACGGTCGATGAGCCAACTGTCCGCGGACAGCACGAGGACCGGGTCCCGCCAACGTTTAGGATCCAATTCGGTCTTCAAGCGATCGGCGAGCAAAGTGGCGACGGAGCCCTTGCCGGTGGCTTCCTCGCCGGTCACGGCGAGCAGGACCGGGCGCCGGCCGGCGCGGCGACCCAGGGTTTTGGACAACGTGTGTGCGACAGCCACGACGCCCTGCTCGCGACCGCCGTAAAAAGGCAGCCCGCGCACGCCGGAAAGAGCCCCGCTCCTGTCATAGGAAAAGATCCGAAGGATCGAACCACGCGCGTCCTCGACGCGTCTGGCGACAGCGGTCTCTCCTTTCCGGTGGAAGATCTGGGTCTCACCGCTCTGGTCCCCGTCCGGACCGGGCCACTGGATGCGTCTGGCGCCGTACGCGCCGAACTCGATCGTCCGGCCGGCACGGTCCCGGGCCCGGTAAAGGGTCCGGGTCCCGTCATAGAGGGTCTCGAGCGTTGTGACCATGTCGAACGCCGCGCGGACATCGAGAGGGTCGGAAGCGGGCGATAACGCCAGACGCAGGACCCCTCCCGGTTCGCGCCGATCATAGTGGACACGCAGGCGCATGCCATCGAGCATGTCGAGATAAAAGATCAGGATATTACCGCTGTCCACGCGCTCGCGGGAGAGTGTCTTGAGGCGGTCGCCATGGAAGAGCGGCCTGCCATCAACCGTCGTGACCGCGTAAGAGCGGACCGAACCGTCGGCCGCGATGTCGGTGGTGACGCGGAGCCCTTCCCAATCCTCCGCTTGTCCGGCCAGACGGGCGCCGGTCAAACCCTCGAGCGCTTTGCGGGCGGCGCGGCGCACCGTCGGGCGATCGTCGCGGGCGGCGCGGCGGAGCGCCGCCAGAGCGGCCTCGTCGTCCGGGACCGCGTGGCCCAGCGCATGGGCGGCGGCCGCCGCGATGACCGCGTAGCGGTCCCGCGCGGCTTCGGCCAGCGCCTCGACGGTGCCGGGACCCAACGGGCGGATACGGCCCAGCACATGGGCCGCGCGGGCACGCGCGTAATAGGACCGCTCGGAGTCGCCGAGGAGCGCGATCATCCGCGGCACCGCGATCTGGTCCGCCGCGACGAGCCCGTCGGCGGAGGCTGAAAAGATCCAGCGCAAGTTCTCTGCGAGCGCTTCGGCCAGGAAGTTAAGCGTCTCGTCGGTGACCGGACGCAGGAGACCCAGCTGCCGGAGCGCCCGGGACTGCTCATATAAGGAAGAGCGCAGATCACTGGCAACGGCCGTCAGCTGTTCGGGCGAAGCGCCGGCAAGCCGCGCACCGGTGCTGGGGACGAACCCATCGGGTACGGTGATCTCTTCGGGCAGCCGGAAGCGCCCGTCACGGTAGAGCACGAACGCGCGCTGGGCGCCGTTCTTGGAATTGTGGAAGACCACGCCGCGTGCGTCCGCGGCGACGGACGGGAACGTGATCCAGTGTCGCGCCGTATACGCCTTTTGGAAGCGCGGGCTCAAGGCGATGCGCACCGAGCGGCCGTCGAGGTTGAAGATCGTGTAGTTGTGCGGGTCGTCCATGGGGTCCGGCTGTGGAGCGACGGGAGTTCCGCCGGCCAGCCACCAGATCCGCCAGAAAGCTTCCAGGTTGTCGTCCGCGTACTGGCGGACCTTCGGCAGAGGGCCCTGCACGTGCGCGAAAGCCGGATACGGCACCTCCGTCACGTGCATGCGCGCGAAATGCTGGTTCTCGTCGTACAGCACGGCGGACAGGAGCGGTACATCCGGGCGCCCGTCCTTCGCGGAAGCCCACAGCGTGGCGCTCCAGGCACCGGCCCGGCGCGGATGCGGGTCGAGCTTAAGGTAGAGGCCCGATGTCGCGCGGCGGGCGCTCATCCCGAGCGCGTCCCAGAAATGCACCGAATTCTTACCGAAGATACCGCCGCCTTTGGAAGCCACGAACGCCGGCGTCAGGAGCCTTAACGGCTCCGGCACCGAACCGGTGCGGCGCAGGGACGAAATGATCTCCTGGGCGATCGGGGATTCCGAGAGCGCCGCTTCCGGAAGCGGGCGATTGCCCGTCACAAAATGTCCGTCCTGATGGAGCAACGAGTGGGAAGAAGCCAGGGGCAGACCCGTGACACGGCTTGTGACCTCCGTTTCCACGTAATAAACGCCCGCGGGCGTGCGCTTCACGATCGGCGTGACCTCGGCGCCGGCAAAATTCTCGGTGGCATTGACGTAGATCGACTCGGGCTCGGCGCCTTCGGTCCGGCGCAACTGACCGAGTTCGATGACGCCGCCCTTTCCGGCCAGGCGCGGAGAGAGCCGCTGCGCGACCTCCGGAACATCAGCCCCTTGCGCGACATGGGACAGGGCTTCGATGAAACGCCCGTCGCGGGCGCTGACCGATTCGCCGCCGATCGTGATGCTCCGCGGACGGTTGGCCGACAGGTCCGGCACGGACGGGATCGCGGAGGCCGGGGTCACCTCACGCGGAACGGTCAGATAGCGGCCCTTTTCGTACAGAACGAACGAGCGTGTCGCTTTTGTCATGGAATTGGTGTAGACAACGCCGCGGGCGTCGGGGGCTTCGTTCGGGAACGCAGTCCAGGCGCGTGTCGTCTTGCCGGACCCGAAGCGCTTGGAGCCGAGCGCGATCCCGATCGTCTTGCCGCCGAGATTATAAAGGTAAAAATCGCTCCCGTGCCGCAGGTCCACCGTGTCGGGCTCCGGAACCTCACCGCCGTGAGAGAGCCACCAGGCGTTCCAGAGCGCTTTCTCCCCTTCTCCGGCGCGGGGCCGGATGTTGACGACGGTGGGGATCGGTCCTTTCACATGCTCGTAGCCGCGTGTGCGTCGCATCGGGCGGTATTCGGAGACGAAAATGCCTTTTTCGAAGACCGGGACCCAACCGAGCGGGATCTGGGGACGCCGCCCCTGGGCCGCCAGAGCGAGGACCGCATCCCAACTGCCCTGCCGGGAGACGTCCGTGCCCTCGTACGGCACGAACCGCAGGACCAGGTCGGAACCGCGCAGGACCTGCCAGATCTTGAGCTTGGCGTGCATCCACAGGTTCACCGACTTGGATTTGAAAAAAGCCCCAGTCGTTTTCCAGTCCGCCTCGCGCATCGACCGCAGTTCGTCGGGCAGGTCATTGCGGTAGACCCCCGAGAGGACCTCACGCACCAGCTCGTCCTCGGCCGGGGGGATCGACAAGCTGCCTACCAGCGCCGTATAAACACCCAAAACCAATTCCTGGCCCTTCACCGGACGCCCCTTCCTGATGAACGGATAGGCCGCCAGCATGAAACGCCTTCCGGTGTGGCGGCTCTTCACGTCGAATTCGATGTCGAAAGCGTCCGGCCCCACACGGCGGACGGAGGGGATCGTCCATTCCCCGCCGAAGCGCGAAAGGGTCATGTAATCCAGTTTTTCGCGCGCTCGCCCGTTGCGGCGGATCATCCCCATCGCGACCAGGCCGTTGGCGGGGATGCGCCGGGGGGTGAGCTCAACCCGGCCGGACGCCGTCCGCGACGCGGCGAACGCCCGCAGAAAAGCGATCAGTTCGGGGTCGCGTGAGCTCACCCGGTCCTCCCCCGAAGCGCCGGAGATCACGGCGGAAGCGTAGCGATTGGCCACCCGCCGCGCAGCGCGCTCTTCGAGCTCGTCCTGGTCGGGGAAAGCGGTCAGGTCCTCCTGCCCCGGAGCGGGCACACGTTTGAGGACCGCGTCGATCACCGCGACATATTTCTTTTGGCCATCGAATTTCTTCGGCTCGGCGAAGATCCGTTCGATATCCCGGCGGTTCGCTTTTAGGGTACGTTCGACGACGGTCCAGGTCTCGGCGGCGCTCTCCCCCAGAGGACGCTCGAACGTGAAGCGCATCGGCACGGGCGTGGACAGCTGTTTCGAGACGAACCGCGCCATATCGGTAAAACGCAGCAGGACCTCCACGCTGACCGTCGAGAGCGAAGAAGAGCCGGCGACCGTGCGTTTCGAGATCGTCCCCTCGATGTCCAGCCCCTCGACGTAACCGTGGTGGGTTTCGTCGATCGAATGACCGGCCGCAAGCCTCGCCCCGGCGTTGAGATAGGCCCGCAAGGTCTCCGGGTCCGCTTGATACAGATCTTCCGGCGGGATCGAGGCGATCAGGGCCGAGGTCCTGAGCCAGAACTCCCGCGAATCCCCGATGCGGGCATCTTCTTGTGAAGGCAGCGAATCACGGATGGCGTCGCGGATGCGCAGGACACGGTCCGTCAGATCGCTCTCGATCCTCCGGTCCGCCTCCGCACGTGACGTCCCGTCCGCGATCCGCGCGTGATATCCGGGCCGCGCGCTCCTGTACCGGATCTGATCGACCTGCGAACGTGTCCACGTTTCGGCCATGTCCGAGAACGGAGGGTTCCGGAGCTCCCCGACCCCGTGCGCCTCGAACCATTCGCCGGAGAACGTCGTGACGATGAGCTCTCTGCGGATGACATTGAAGAACACCCGGCGCGCGATCGCGTCCACGATCCCGGAGAGCGGCGCGCCGTTGGCCGGTCCCGCCGCGTTGAAGCGGTCGACCAGGCCGTTGATCTCCTGCATCCGGGGCACCCGGTCCGCCGGATTGAGGCGGCCGACGAGCATCTCTTCGATCTTGTGGCCCCGCTCGTGCCGGGAAAGCCAGAAATCGCCGCCCGCCGCGAGCCGCTCTTCGGCCGGCGGATCGGCCTGCAGCATGCTCCCGATATCCGCGAGCGACCGGCCGAACTCCCCGAAATCATGATGGATGCTCGATGCCAGGACGTTCTTTCCGCCCCGCAAAGGAGGCGCGGTATCCTTGTCCACCAGCACCTGAAAAGACCCGTTAAAAACAAGCAGAACGGCGTACCGCGGGACAAAATCCAGAACCCCTTCGAAGAATAGCCTTTCCCGATACCCGGGCTCACCGCGAACAGGCAATCTTTCGGGATCGAACGTGTATTTCCGGCCGACCTCGACCCCCTGCTGTTGCGCGAACTCGAGCACCTCGGATGTCCGGCGGTTGCGGTCCTCCAGATCACGTGCGGCCTCCTGAACGTTCGGGTCGTCCGGCAGCGGCGCGTTCGCTTCGACCGCCTCATAGAACCGGCTCATCAATCCCGCGGTCGTCTCGAACGACGCCAGCCGCGCGCCTGCCTCTGAACCGCTCTCCGGTTCTGGTAGAGCCATGCCCATCATCATGTCGAGGTGGGATCGAGCCTCCACGGTCCACTGGTCATAAGGTTTAAGCTGCTGATACGGGTTGTAAGGGATCTCGCGCACGTCGAAACCTGCCGTTCTCAGCTCTTGAGCCAAGGGCGCCAGATGCATCGCCTGCATCATGTCATAGACCAGCACGATGCGCCGGTCTTCGGGCAGACGGCTCAACAGTTTGTCACGGTCGATCCCCAGGATCGGCCGGTCGACACCCTGCAGAAGTTCGAACCCGGTCAGGCGCGCCCACTGATCATATGTCATGAGCTCGTCGCCGATGAACCGGGTGACTTCCACGCCGCGTTCGCGCAGTTTTTCTGAGATCGCGACCGGATACTGGCCCAACAGGACCGCGAACGGTTTGGCGGACGCCAGTCGGGCGCCGGTCTGGGCTTTCAGCCGGACAAGCGGCAGGCTCTCGGTCACGGCCAGCGGGATCTCTTCACCTTCCCCTGTTTCCGTTTCCCACGTGATCCACACTCTCGGCTCGGTGAAAGGTTCCTGCGTGTACCGGTCGATACGGCCGTGACGGCCGGCGAGCGCGACCGGCGAACCAGGGTCAAGCAGACGCTCGAGCCGGCCGTCCAGACCGGACAGGTCGTACCGCTCCACTTGATCTTCCGGTTCCGGACGAGCGCTATGCTCCGTGAAACGGATCGAAACGGTCACGAAATCCTTTTCGGGGCTGTCGTAGCTCTCGACTTGTCCGACACGGCCGTCCATGAGGACCCAGGAGCCCGCGGGCATACGCTTCATGATCGCGGCCTCATCCGCCGGGGCCGAACGGAGCCGGGCACGTTCGAAAACAGCCAGTGCGCCCCGGATCAGCCGGTCCATGAGTTCGTCCAGCCGGTCGGTGTTCCAGCTCTGTTTGAGCGCGAGGGATTTGACCTCGTCGAGACGGTCCAGAATGACATTGAATTCCACCAGAAGCGGTTCCAGATCCGCACGAGCCTTCTCGAGCTCATGCACGATCCTGGCCAGGAACAAGGCGACGGTCTCCCCTTCGGCATCGACGGTCTGCTCGACAAGGAAGTTATGATAACCCAGGGCTGTGATCTCCGAACGGTAAAGGGCCTGTTCCGCTTTGCGCAGAGGCCGCCGCTTGTTGGGCGACTGCCAGCGGAACGTTCCCGACGGAGCGTCGAAATAGCCGCGCTTGGCCAGTTCGGACGGGTTCAGGTTCTCGTCGAGCGCGATCACCTCGATGCCCTGCCTCGTGCCTTCCTCGGAACCGGTCTCGCTCAAGCGGAACCGGAACTCGCCGAAACGCACGAGCACCGGCCTGTCGTCGAACCGGAGACCCTGAAAATAGACCGGCTTGCCGTTCGGGTCCACGAGGATGCGGGTCGGATGGCCCTCACCGTCACGGCGGCGGGCGCCCGTCTGCGTGCGGAAGATCACCGGAGCCGGGACACGGCCGGTCAGCGGATCCATGTCCAGATACGCTTGGTGCCGGCGCGTCAGCTCCTCCCAGGGCCGTTCCAGAAGATGCCTGCGTTTGCCGTAGAATTTGGTCGTGATGAGCTTGCGGTCGCGCGGGTCGAACGGGCCGCGTTCGGCGTCGCCGGGGAGCGCCTCGTACACGTCCAGACGGTTGGGTTCGACGGGTGAGTTGACGATCAGGACCTCCCGCGGGGCCTGCCTCTCGGCGCTCTTATAAAGATCCCCGATCCGGAGGTAAAGACCTTTGTAGATCAGGCCCGCTCCCTTGTCGTCCAATGGGAGCTTGGCGAAGTAAACGCCGTTGGTCTCGCGCGAGCCGCGCAGAACGCGGCTGAACCAGAGCAGGGTCCCCGGAACGTCGAAATAAACGGTCCGGAACCCGTAGCGGCCGCTCTTGGGATCTTTGACCCACTCCCAGCGGGCGAAAGCATTGCGCATGCTGCTTTCATCGGAGTCAAGATAACCGTAGATGAACGTGCGCCCTCTCTTGCGCCGGACGTCGACGTAGATCACGGCCAGATCGGGATCCGTCGCGATGCCCTTGTAGCGGGCCTCGAGCGACCTCGGCAGATTGTGAGTGCGGCCCTCGTGGCTGAACGCGAAATAGTTGTGCGCAGTGTTGTTCTCCTGGCGCTCGATCGGCACGTTTTGCAGAAGGTCGGGGACCGCTTCGCCCATCACCACCGCCTGGCGGAAATGCTCGCGCCCGTTCACGAAGCGCCGGCTCTGCCGGTCATAGTAGCCCTCGTACACCAGCACATCGGAGGAGGCGGCGAAGATCTCGAGCCACATGAACCCGCGTTCGTCCCGGCGTACCCTCGCCCGCAGCCCCGCTTTCGCGAAGTCGGGGACCGTCACAGTGACCGTCTTCCTGGACAGGCCGGGCCGGGCGTCGGTGAAAAAATCCACCTGGCTGCGGGCGTTGGCGCGCACCGCCAGACCCGCGCTGTCCGGACCGAAGACCCGGAGCGCCTCATCTTGGGCGGCACGGTCGCCTTCGGCGAAAACCTTGAGGAAAAGCTCCTTCGGCGGTGTCGGTTTCTCTCTAGGCTGCTCTGAAGCCAGCCGGGCGCCGGAAGGGATCTGGCGGTCGGATTTCGGCGACTCGATCCGCCGCACGCGCATGAACCAACCGTAGAAGTCTTTGGCCGCCGGCCGGTACGAGGAGGTCCGCAGGGACAGAATGGGCTGGGCCAATTCTTCCAGGTCCGGGATCGGGATGAACCGGTATCGGCCGTACGGGACCGGGAACTCGTCGTCAAAATAGTCATACAGAGGCTGGACGAAGAACCCTTTGAAATCGGTATCGTATGAGAACGCCGCCACGTCGTCCGTGACAAAGTGCCCGCCGGGGTTGATGTGGCGGTACGCGTACTCAATGAACGGGTGCTCTTCCTTGCCGTAGAACGTGGGAACGTCCATCGCGGCGCGCAGATAGAAATCATCGAACCCTTCCTCGATGAAAGACTTCAACTCCGCCGGGTATCTATCGGGGCGCGTGACGTCCGCGTCGTAAAAAACGATCCGGTAACTCTTCTCCGGAAGATCGTCCGAATAGCGCCACGTGAAACGGATGGCGGGGATGCCCCGCCGGTCCTCGACCCGGACCTCACGGACACCGGCTTCCAGCAGTTCATAGGCCAGAGCGGCTTTGGTGCTCTTGAGGGTGGTCGCGAAATGATGGTTGGCGTGTCCGAATTCGAACTTATAATTCGCGTATCGGCCGACCTCTTCTTCGTGCCGGACCAGGAAACCTTCCCGGCCCAAAGCGACCATCGCCCGAACATCCTCCAGATCGCCGGCGCTCATCCCATGGAAGAGGGACACGAACGCTCCGTCCGTCGCGTTGAAGGTCTTCAAATAGTGGGTGATATCCACGCCCGACGCGCCGTAAACCACTTTCAGGTCCGCGTCGTCCGGATTGACAAGCCCTTTAATGGCTTTGTCATGACGCAGGTACGCGGACGCCGAGAGTCCGGCGAACGCGGAGTGGCCGGAGGGAGCCAGAGCCGCCAACCGGGCCCCGAGGACGTTCTCGACCCGCTTCTCAACGAGCGTGACCAGCGCCGAGCGCCGAAAAGCGGGCAGGGAGATCGGGAGGCCTTCGGGATTGTCCCACGCCCACCCGCCGTCGAACGCGGCCATCTCCGGAGGCACCGGCACGTCCAGGGACCCGAGCGCGGCCACCAGCGACGCGTGAACCTCGCGCTCGCGCGCCGTGCGGCCCAGAACCCCGCGTTCCCTACGGACCAGAGGCACCAGCGACGTTGTCACGGTCGCCGCGTCGAGCGCGACGAGAGCGTCGTTGGCCGCTCCGAAAGCCCGCAGCGAACGGATCGCGCGGTCAAGCTCGGCGCGGTCGAGCTCATGGATGTCGCGCGTGCCGCCGATCCCATCCAGGAGCGGCACCGTCAACTCGCCGCCCAGATGCTTGCGGAACTTCTCAAGACCCGGCCACAGGTTCTCCGTCGAGACGAGCGCGTCATCGATCGGCAGGCCGGCGCGGTTGCGCAAAAGATCCAGGATACGCACCAGGTCCTGCTGGCGGATCAGGCCGCGGTGGAACGAAAGGATCGAATCGACGGCCATGCCGATCGAAACGCCCTCACCGTGCAGGATGCGGTGGTTCGAGATCACCTCCAAGTGATGCCCCCACTGGTGACCGTAATCGAGCGGACGGCCGAGGCCCTTTTCGTAGGGGTCGGTCTGGATCTGTTCCAGATGCAGGACGGCCGAACGCCACAGGAGGCTCTCGGCCAGACCGCCCGGAAAACCGAAACGCTTCTCGAGCACCGCCCGCCACCCGCCGTTCTCGATCCGTCTGAAGTACGCGCGGTCCTTCATCAGAGCGACTTTGATCGATTCCGAGAATCCCGCGCGCATCTGCCGCGCGTCCAGGGTCTCGAGAAGCGACGGGTCGATCACGACCGCGTAGGGCGGCTGGAACCCGCCGAGGAAATTCTTTTGGCCGAGCAGGTTGACCGCGTGCTTGACGCCCACACCCGAATCGCCCTGGCCCTCGTAGGTCGTCGGGATCCGGATAAAATCCGCCCCGCGATGGAACAGGCTCGCCGCGAATCCCGCCATGTCGAGCACGGAACCTCCGCCGACGATCACGAAAACGGTGTTCTTGCGGTCGAGGCCGCGGGCGTCAGCCCAGGCGTTGAGCTCGAGGATGTTCCGCACGCCCTGCTCGCCTTCCTTCACGGGCTCCCCGCCGTCGAGTTCATAGATCATGCCGGCCACGGCGACGGCGGGATCCGGGCTGTCCGCCACGCCGTTCAGGTTCCGCGCGATCATGTAGGCCTTGATACGCTCGATGTTCGCCCGGCCGATCCCGCGATCCACGACGAACGGGGCTTTCCGCCCGCCGATCAGGCGCGCGAGCGTGTCGTTGGCGGGATCGAGAACGCGGCTCGTCATTTCAACGCGGAAACTCTCATCGGGCCGCACCCGCGCGCGGAACACTTCATTGACAGCCAAGCGGGCGCCGTCGTCCCCGCGCAGATCGCTCAAGTGATCCGCCGTGGAACGCGTCTGGTCGCCGGTCAGACCGCCGGGCACCGGGCCCTGATCCAGAGGTCCCTCGAACAAGCCCTGCCACATATCCTGCGCCACCTCGGATGCGATCACCAGATCGGTCACCAGATACCAGGGGATCATGGAGGGAGTGTCGAAATTCGCGCGGCGGGACTCACCGAGCGCCAGCTCGAGGGACTCGATCAAATTCGCGAGGGCGGGCAGCACGCCCGGGCGCCTGAAATAATCGGGTCGGCGGCCCGTCGCTATCAGATGGCCGTATGCCTGGCCCAGCGCGGCCAAACGTTCCGGCGCCGACCATCCGGGCCGCAGGTCCTCGACCGCTTCCTTTAATAGGCGGACCGCTTCGCGCACGGCCACGATGTCGACCGGGGGTTCGGAGGCCAATCGTCCGCCTGCCGGCGCTCGACCGGAGCGGGCAGGCCGCTCGGGGTCGGCCGGTTTGAGCGCGATCCGCGTCATCGATCCGATGACGACCCCGGCGTCGACGATCTCGGAGCGTTCGACATTGGAAACATCCAGACCCCGGCCCCACAATCTCGCCGCATGCGAACGAGAGGCCTGGACCTCATCCGCCGCGCGATCCGCGGCCAGGTCATAGATCTCGAATCCCCGGCCCTTCCAGTCCGTGTAGAGGAAGACCGGCAGAATAAAATCCTGCCGGTTCCCGTGGATGAAAGCGTTCTTGACCGCGCCCAGGAACACATTGAATGTCGGCTCTGAATTGAAGTCCTGCTTCACCTCCAGGCTCAAGCCGAGGATGAAATTCTTGATCACTTCGCCCAGTGCCTCATAGCTCGTTTCATAGCCTGAGAGCCCCTCCAGGTGCAGCGCCAGTGCGTCGCCCCGCCTGATCGCGGCAGCCACCGAACCCCATTTCTCCGGCTGCGTCTGGACCTCGAGCAGATCGAGATCGGTCACGTTGCGCGTCGCACTCCGTCGCCGCGTATACTCCCGTAACAAACGGGCTTTTTCCCGGAAAGCCGGGGACAATTCGGTCGACAACCGCGCTCCCGTCGGGGCCGTGGAAAAAACGTCGGAAGCAGGGTCGAGCACCGAGCCCGCGCCGACATAGGCCCAGTAACGGCTGAACGCCTTGCGGGTATCGCCGACCAGCCGGTCCTGCCAGTCGGCGTTCTGGTAGGGGTGGCGATAGTGGAGCGCCAGTTCCTGATCTCTCAGCGCATAAAAGGACTTTTTCGTCGCGTAAACGGGGATCCCGAGCTCCGACGCGGTCGCCCCGATCTCGCGCACGATCTCGGTCCTCCACCGGTCGAGCTTGCGGGCGCTCTTTTTGTGCGCACTCGACGCGCGGATCCTCCGGTATTCCTTCGCCGACTGCATCTCATGGATCACCAGCGACAGGCCGGGAGTCTCCGTGCCCCACTCGGGACGCAGGTATTGCGTTCGGGCCAGGACCTGCCCGAGCGCGCCCTTCTGGCGGGCCATGCCGACCGTGTTATCGTCACGTTCGAACGGCGCGAGCTCGGGGAAGCGAAGCCGGCCATCCGGGCCGTTCTTCCAGGCGTCCGTCGGCACGACGAGCACGCGCAGTTCGGGCTGCGCGTCGAGCATCCGTTCCGGCCGGGCGACGAGTCTGGCTTCCACCTCGCCGAAGTAGTCCCCGGCGTTCCAGCGGAACGGCGGGCGGGCGTTGATCTCGCGCGCCAGCCGGGCGATCTCCATGTGTCCCGCCAGCCGCGCGCCCGTCTCGGCCCGGACGGCTTCCACGAATCGCCGGTGAGCCTCCAGGAACCAGTCCGGCAGCCCTTCTCTGCCATACGATCTCAACTGGGCGTCGAGTTCCTGGACGTAACGCGTGCGGCGTTCGGCTTCCCGGCCCCAATACGCCGCGTCATAGCTCAAGATCCGCTCGAGATCGGCGACCGTCTTGGCGTCGAGTCCCTTGAGAAGTCCGCGTTTCTTCAGCGCTTCCGGCGTGGGGATGAGCCCGATCGGGGTCTCCTGATACTCCTCCGGCTCAAACTTCCCGTCGGCGAAATCGAACGATGCCAGCAGGACCCGCAGGTTCTCTCCGTACCCGGGCCAGAGGAACGAACCGTCCTCCCCCTTCCGGAACCAGTTCACGTGCACGAAAGCGGGGCGGCGGTCCCGGAGCCGGCCCATGACGTTGAGCCAGTTCTGCAGATAGGCCGCCTCGTTCGGCGCGAAGAAGGGCCGCATCGCCATCGGATCGTCACGGAACTCCCCGGCCTTGCCCTCCGCGGCGGCGGTCGTCTGCACGACCATCATGAACCCGTCGTAAATGGCGTCCTCGGTCTTCGGGATGAAGCGCATCAAGGGCTCCCCGTCGATCACGCGGCCGCCCAGGAGGATCGCGTCGACCGGTACGCCGTTCTTGTCGGAGAAATGACGGGAAAGGTTCGGCGCGTTCTCGGCCTTCGTGGTGAAACGGCTGTTCGGATGGGCCCATTGTTTGGTCTGGGGCGTCACCGGGTCGCCACGCCAGTCCTTCCAGCCGTCGAGATCGGAAGGCGGCTGCGGGGTCTTGCCTTCCCACCAAACCTCGCCGGTCTTCTCGTTGTAGGCCACGTTCGTGAAGATCGTCCTCGTGCCGGGGCCGATCGCGGCCATCGCGTTGGGATTCGTGCGCGTGTTGGTCCCGGGAGCGACGCCGAAGAACCCGTTCTCCGGATTGATCGCGCGAAGCTCCCCGTCGGCTTTGGCCTTCATGATGTCGTCGCCGACGACGAAAGTCTCATAATCATCCCCGAACGCGTCGGGCGGCACGAGCATCGCCAGATTGGTCTTACCGGAGGCGCTGGGGAACGCCGCCGTGACGAACCGCGAACGGCCGGTCCGCTTGTCCCGGACCTCGAGGATCAGCATGTGTTCGGCCAATTCCGCTTTTTTCACGGCATCGTAGCTCATCTGCCGGAGCGAATGGAACTTCTTGGACAGGAGAGCGTTGCCGCCGTAATTGGAGCCGTACGATTTGATGATCGCCCGTTCCGGGAATATCGCGAAATAGCGGTCGTCCGTACCCTCCATACGCCTCTTTGAGATCGCGTCGAGGTCGCCGGTGGAATGGACGGCCTTCACGAAATCCGCGCGGCGGCCCAACGCCTCCAGCGCCACGCGGCCCACGCGCGCCATGCGGATCATGTTCAGCGCGACGTAACGGCTGTCGGTCACCTGCACGCCGACCTCGCTTAAGTCCGAACCGGGAGGCCCCATCAGATAGGGGATCACGTACATCTTCCGGCCCTTCATCGAGCCCGACAACAGCGCGGCCACTTTCGGCTCGAGCTCGCTCTCGGGCCGCCAGTTGTTGTAGCGGCCGCGGTCCTTCGGGTCCGCCGTCGATACGAAGGTCCGTTCTTCGGAACGGGCCACATCGTCGGGATGGGAGCGCGCGTAGAAATTCCCGTCCGGAAGCGCCTTGAGCTCGCCCGCGGCGACGGCCTCGGCCAGGAGCCGGTCGTCATCGGAGTCGTCGATCACCTCGACCTCGGACGCTCCGAGGACCGCGGCCTGAGCGCTCACGAAGCTCTTCACGGCTTCGTTAGTGACGGAATCCAGGCCCGCCAGCCGCGCGCCCGCGTTCGGACCGATGAGCGGCATGGCCTGGGGCGCGTCCAAACCCGCGGGCGCGATCCCGTGATCGCGCACGTAAGCCTCGATCGCGGAGCGCGGGACGATCGCCGAGACCTGGACGCCGGCGGGAGTGATGTCAAAACGCTTGGGTTCGAACAGAACGTCCCGGCTCGCCTCCCGGAAGTACGCTTCGAGCCAGAGTTTCATCCGCCGGCGGCCCTCCTCGGCGCCGTGGCGGCGGGTCAGGCCCCTTTCGAGAGCGCCGAGCACCCCCGGCACGATGAAATCGGGAAGAGTCTCGCCTTGCAGCCGCACGCCCGCGAAGCGGCCCCTGTAATAGAACAACAGGCGCTGACGGTACATGAACAGATATTCCAGGCCGAATAGATACCTCACCATGTCCGCCGGGGAAGCCTGGGCGTTCGCCCGCCACGCAACAAGTTTGAAACGCGGCTCGTCGGTGGTCCGTCCGAGCCAGTCGCGTTCCTGGACGCCGTCCATCGACGGGTGGAACGATTCGAAAATGTCCAGATCGCCGGCACCGAGACGGAAGTCCGCGATCCGCAGGCCGCGGCGTTCGTCGTAATGATAGACGAGCGGCTCCAGCATCCGGGCCAAAAGGTCCGCTTCACGGTCGGCCCTGAAGATGCCGGGGCCCATGTTCGAATTGAAGAGCAGCGCTCCGGGGCGTCCGGCGCTCTCGAGGGTCACGTCGGCCGCGGTACGGCGATTGCCCTCCTGGTCGCGGAGCATCCGCAGGATGATCTCGCCGTAACCGTCGAGGAACTCCGAGCTGTAGGCTTCGGTGCGTCCGCCCGCGGCGGCGGAGCGCTCACGGCGCAGCACGCGGAGCAGGTCCGGCTCGCCGGAGCGCCGCCGGAAGTGCGCGAACTCGGCGCGCGTGGTGCGCGATTTGTCCGCGGCGTTCTTGGCGACGGCCAGCACGAACGGCACCACGCGTCCGTCGGTCAACGGAACGAACACCGCGTAAATTCTCTGCCTCTCCCCCTGCTGGATCTGGATCACGTCGAGCGGAAAGCGGAGGTCGCCGGACCCGATACCGGCGTCCGCCGTCAGATCACGCACGGTGCGCAGTAGGAACGTCTCGTCGCCGGGGCGGGCCAGAAGATCGCGCACGACGGCGCGCATCTGGTCGGTCGTGTGGTTGGCGCCGACCTCCCGCGCGAAAAATACGAACGGGAGCACATCCTCCGCGATGTTCGCGTCCGGGCCCGCGGGTTCATCGGGCGTGCGCACCAGCGGAAGCACGCGATCGGGATCGAACGCCTCCCGTTCCTCGCCGGTCAACTGCTCGACCATTCCCGCCAGGACGGGCAGCAGGGACGGATCGGCGCGCAGGACGCGGGCCAGCCAAGCGCGGAACAGCAGAGCGTCGACCTGCCGCCGCAGCGCGGGTGCTAGCTCGGCCCGGAACGCTTCGAGATCCCGCGACCGCAGTACCCGTTCGATGGCCGCGCTGCGATCCCGGCGGATCGTCGCGCTCGGCGCGGCGGACGCTTTGGCGAGGCGCGCGCCTCTCGGAGGGGTGGCGGGAGCGCCAAAAACGGTGCGGGCCTCGTGCTCGGTGAAACCGACGCGGCCGCTCACGCTCACGAGCGTCTGGTCCGTGCTGTCCTCGGGCCGAAGGGTCACGACGTACCGCCGGTCCGTTTCGAGACCGGGCGTCCCTGCGGGCATCTCCCAGATCTGGTTGCGGTAGGCGCGGACCACGCCGCTGACCGGGTCCTGGAACCCGCTCCGCACCGAAGCGACCTCCCGCACGCGAAGCCCGGTCGAGCGGCGATCACGGACCATCTGCAGGATCGCGCCATCGGGAGGATCAAGGTCCTTCAGGCGTTCGATATGGCTCTTCCGGGCGCGGATCTCCAACCGGCCGCCGGGCAGAGGATCCACACGCATGTGGTTGACCTCGAGGTTGATCGGAAGGTCCGAAAGAGGGTATTCGACGCCGTCCACCTGGGCGATGAACTGGTCGTCATCCTCCCCGGACCGGCTCGAGATCTCGGAACCCAGCCGCAGGGTATGCGAAAAGCGCAGCCAGGTCTGCGGCTTACCCGCCAGGTCCGCCCGCGCGACATAAAATCCGGCCAGGTCACGGCCGATCACCGCGCGTGAATTGGAAGCGCCTTCCCCGAACGAGATCACGAGGCGTTCGCCGACCGCCAGTCCGGTCTCCATGCGGCCCTCGAACGGCTGGGCGGCCAGTCGCGCGCCTTCGTCCCGGACCTCATCGAACATCGTGGAAAGGTCGTGCAGGAAATGCCGTTCCACCTCGCTGCGAAAAGCGGCCGCGGCGTCCCGGGAGAGCTCGGCGGCGGTACGGCGCAGAGTCGCTTCGTCGCGCGCGGCCCCCAACGACTCGGCGGTCACACCGGGCTTGAAACGGCCGTCCTCCTCCACGAAACGGGCGTGGAACTCACGCCGGTACTGCGGGATGTTGAGACCATGGCTTAACTGATAGACATCTCCGTTCTCCTCGAGCGCGCCCGGAACGGAGCCGAGCGTGAGCGTGTCGCGGTCGCCGTCCAGCACCACCGTGTCGCCCTGATGCAGCACCTTTTCTCCCTCGAGCGTGATCTGCTCGCGCGGACCGTAAGCCGGAAACGCGGTGCGCACCGACAGATTGATCAGGGACGGGATGCCGACGAGGCGCGTCAGAAAAGCCTCGTGAGCGGCGTCGCTGCCGTAAAGGGTGATAAGCCCGGCGTCCGGATAGCCGAACAGGAGCGACAGCACCTGCTCCCGGTTCCTGGCATCGGCGACGAAAACAAGCGGCTTGCCCTCGGCCATCCACTGCTGGGCGACCTCGGTATCCCACACGAGCCGTCCTTCGATGGCGCCCGGCGTCGACGCGAGCGCCTTGGCGTCGGCGGTCAGTTCCACTCCCGCTTTCACCCGGTGCAGCGTGCGGCCCTGCGCCTGCTGTTGCAGGGCTTCGAGCATCGGGATCGCGCGCGCGACCGGAAGGGTCTCGTCCTCGAGCTTGCGCTTGATATAGGCCAGTTTGCCCTGCGGTGAGAAGTGCAGCGGGCGCGCCTGCAGGAACCGCACGGTCTTTTTGTCATGCGGGACGACGAACTCGATCTCGTGAGGGCCCGCCTGGGAGGCCAGGATCTCGCGCGCTTGGAGCAGGATCTGATACGCTTCCGGAGCTTCGGTCTCAAGCGTCCGGATGTCCTCACCGGGCTTCGACCCGGACATGAGATCGGAGCCCTCTCCGCGCACGAAGCGGCCGAAAAGCCCCCGCTCGGCGGTGTCGGGGTCGTGGGTCGTGAACGACCCGACCCATCCGTATACCACGCGCTGGATGATCAGCGGCAGGTCATAGTCGTCGGGGATCTGTGAGCGGTCCCGGTACTCTTTGGCGCGGGGAGCGTCCCACGCCGCGGCGGCCTTTTCGATCCCGTACCCCATCGAAGACATACCGACCCGGAGCGATTGAAGCACACCGGGCATCGAGACTTTCGGATTACTGCGGACGAAAATGTTCTCCCCGCTCGACCAACCGCCGTGCCACGCCCAATAGCGCCCCGCGTCGTCGGTGGCCCGGATCCCCAGGCGACCCAACTCCACCTGGATGAAAGAAATATACGCCTGTTGTTTATCCTTGTCCGAGTTGCGGATGGCGTTCACCAGTTCCGCCGAGAGCGCAATGCCCGGCGGGAACGGCAGGCCCAGGCGCTGCAGGAGGGCGAAACCGCGCTCCTTGCCTCCCATACCGGGTCCTCCGTCCTGACCCAGGGGCCGCACTCCCGCGCGGACCTCGGCCTCGATGTCCCCGTGCTCTCCGAAGAGGATGCGCCGCATGAGCGCGTCCCCCGCCTCTATATAAAATGAAGCAAACTCGCCATACTCACGCGGCACACGCAATTGACGCCCGTAGAACCCGATCGCGAAGTGCCGGTCGGCCGGCCCCGACTGGATCTCGGCGGTGATGACCAGAACGGCCCCCGGCACGTTGAACTTGTCCCGGAAAAGGACCGCCAGGGGCATATCGGCCTCCTCGCGCGTTCCCATCGTATGCGACGCGATGAAGCGCTCGTCATCCGCCAGATCATCCAGCCGTTCTTCGGACTGATATTCGAGGATGTCAACCGTGGTCGATCCGGCCGGGGGGGCTTTGAAACGCCACTGGCGGGCCACAACGGTGTTCCACAGAAGTGAAAGGTCCAGGTCCGGGTTGATCCGTTCGGCCACCCGCGCGACGGCCGCGATCTCGTTGAGCCTGTCGGGCGGAACCCCGATGGCGCTCAACCTGTCCTCGAGACCCGGCCCGGCGGCCAAACGGGCCCCTCGACGCGCCTCGCCTTGAGGCTCGGCTTGCTCGGGACTTGCCGTGAGGGAGGCGGCGTCTTTGTCACCGCCGAGTCGAACCCATTCGGCTTTGCTCAGGGTTCGATCCTGAGCCTTGTCGAAGGATCGAACGGCCAAACGGGCTCCGGCGCCGGAAACGAACGCGCGTGTCGAAGCCGCCCAGGAGGCGGTCCGGTCGAACGCTCGATCCCACCAGTCGGTCCGCGGGAGAGGCACCGAAAGGAGAGAGGGGTCGCGGCGTTCAGCGGCGCCCTCGGCCTCGAGCTCCGCGCGGAGCCGTTCGAACACGTTCACGTCCGTCGGGCGGCCGTTCTCTTTCACACGGAACACCGCCTGACGCGCGGGCACCAGACCCCAGGCTGCGGGCCCCGACTCGTCGGCCGCTGCCTCCTGCGTCCCCGAAGGGGTCTGGCTCAAAAGAAGCTCTTCGTAACGGTCCTGGTTCGTCTCCTCCGCGACATGGGGAATGAACGAAACGTACGAGACCCCCTGACGACGCAGAACGGCTTTCAGGTTGCGGGTGTGATAACCACCGGCCACCAGCACCGCGCGGTCCTGGCCCTCGGCGGCCATCTTGGCAAGGGCCTTCGTCACGAACACTTCGTCGCGGCGGCGGGTCAGGCGGTAGAATTCGGAAGCCGCCGCCAACGCGCTCTCACAGGCCGGTTCGAGGAACACCGCGTCCTCGGCCCGCACCCCGCGGTCCATCAGCTCGCGATTCAGGAAAGCCGCGTTGCCGACCGGATCGAACGCGAACGGATCATTCTCGAGAGCCTCGAATTCCTCGGAGGAGAGCGTCAGTCTAAAGAGTTTGCGCAGGACTTCCCCGGCACGAACGGCTTCGAGAAATCGCGCCTCCTCGGGGGTCTTCGCGAACGCGGCGAGAACGTCCTTCTCGAACACCGACATGTCGCGCAGGAGCCCCGCGGCGTTCAGGCGGCGGGTGCCGTCGAGATAGGCGATGTAAGCCGACAGTTCCGGGTAAACGCGACGGCCGCGCAGCTTGGAGCGGAGCGCCGCGTAGAACGCTTTTTCGGGGGCGTGTTCGCGCGCGTCGATCCTGAACGGGGCGGCAGCCGCGCGGCGTCCCAATTCGATCAGTTCATCGCGCTGGGCCGCCGGCAGGGACAGGATCGCGGCCGCCTGTTCCTCGGAAGCTTTCTTCAGATCCACGCGTGATTCGGCGCGCTTGATCCTCCTCAAAGTCCCCAGATGACGGTAGCGGCCGCGGGTCTGGAGACCCGCGTCGCGGGCGGCGCGGTCGAGCGTTTCGAAATAGGCGGTCAGGGGCAGTTCCCCGCCGAGAAATGCGCGACGGGCGTCGTCCAGACCCAGGAGCTTGGGATTGAGGACCTTGGGCCGCAGGGCATCCGTGGCGCGCCTCATCGCGTCCAGATGCGCTTCCAAACGCGGGCGCTGCGAACGCAGATCCCGGTAAAGTTCGAGACCTCTGCGGTAAAGTTCTTCCTCTTCCACCCCCCAGAGCGACGTGTTCGCATCCGAGACGAGGTCGAAATGATCGGCGCCCTGGATGTGCGCCTTGGCGAGGAAACGCCCGGCCACGCGCTCACGCGCCGCGGGCGACGCCAGCGGCCGCAGGGAGCCGAGCGACAGATCCCCCGTTCCGCCCTCGAGAAAGATCAGCCGCGCGCGGCCGGAGCCGGTGACCGACCCCAACAAGCGCGAGATGTTCAGCTGGGCTGAGGAGTTGGTGTGGGCGTCCTGAACGAGAAGGATCGTGCGCGGATCGGCGGTGGCGGCGCGCCAACTGTCTTCACGCGTCGCCACGGAGGCGGGAACTTCGAAAGCCGGAGCGGGACGGAGGGCGCCGACCGCGGTCCGCAGAGCCTCGGCGTCGGCATATGCGGCGTCTTGCAGGAGGAATGCCGCGGCCAGTACCGCGGCGATGATCCGCATCGGCCGGGGATACCTTGATACCCGTCTTTGTAAAAGACTGTTTTTAGCTAAAAAAGATTCCACGGACCTCATTGCGTTGGGGTTCGCGCCGCCTTTGGATTGATACCTACTTAACCTGTTGTAATTACGAGGGAAAAGCGATAGGGAAAGTATGCCTGACGGCAGCGGCCTTTTCAAATATCCGGCCGGTTTTTCGGACCTAAAAGATTAGCGGATTTTTAGCTCTTTTAAGTGCTCTTAGGCGAGGGGGTCAGGGAGCGGATCGCCTCGGTCACCGCGAGGTTCTCGGGGGTCGGGACCCCCTTTTCCCGTCCCAGGCGGCAGATCGCGCCGTTCAAGGCGTCGATGTCGGTGCGGCCTCTGCGGAGATCCGCCAGCATCGAGGGATAGTGGGAAGCCGTCCGGGGGATCAGGCGGCCGACCAGGAGCTCCAGATAAGCCTCGGCGGAACCGGGTGCCAGCGTGATGCTCCACGCGCCGGCGACCGCGTAGCATTCGCGCACGATCCGCTCCATGCGGGCGCGGCGTTCGGGATCCTTGAGAAGATCCCCGTAAGGAATGCCGGACAGCGCGCAGAGGGGGTTAAGCGCGCAGTTGTAGACGGCCTTCGCCCAGATATAGGGCAGGATATCCGGGACCGCCACGGAGGAGATCCGGCTTGCGGACAGGGCCTGCGCGAGAGTTTCGGGCCGCAGTCGCGGCGGCGGCGCGCCCGGAGCGCGGCCGATCGCGATCGGGTCGGCCTCGACCGTCACATGCGCGTGCCCGGGCGAGAGCTCCACCCCAAAGATCACGCGGCCCACCAGGTACCGCGCCGGATCCACCGCCGCCAAAAGCGTTTCGATGTTGCCGAGACCGTTCTGGAGGGACAGGAGGACCGCCGTATCGCCTAGGAGGGTTTTAAGCGCGCCGGCGGCGGACGGCGTGTCGTAGGATTTGACGGTGAGGATCACCAGGTCGAACGAGCGGCCTTCGCGGGCGATCTCTTCGGGACTCGTGTAGAGATCGAACGCCTTGATCCGGTATTCGCCCCAGATGCCGGAAATGAGCAGCCCCTGCCGGCGAACGGCGTCCAGATGCCAAGAGCGGCCCAGGAGGGAGACTTCATGACCCGTGCGGGCCATGAAGCCTCCCACGACGCTCCCCACACCCCCTGCGCCGAATATAAGAACTTTCATGCCCCGATTATAACGAATGTGCCCGGGACTGCGGGGCAAAAAATCGTTTAAGCGGCGGCGCCGATCGCCTTCCACATGTGCTCGGCCGTCTTCAGGATCAGCTCGACCGCGACACGGCGGATCACCGGAAGCACGAAGCGGTGCCGCAGGATCTCGTCGCGCGAGGCGGTGCCCGCGAAGATCCGGTTCAGCAGCGAGGCCGACGAAAGCGGGCTCTCCGCGCGCGAGCTGTAATACGAGACGAGACCGTCCGGCAGATCGGTGCCGTTCACCGCGCCGAAATCGATCACGCGCGTCCGGGCGTCGAAAAAGCGCGGATTCGAGTAGAACGCGCCCGCGGCCAGCGCCGTGTCGAAAAGCTCGCTCCAGCCGTAAAGCGCGCCCTCGCCCAACCCGCCCACCGGCAGGCGAAGCGTCCGTCCGTCGGGATCCGGGGCCTCCGGCGACTCGGGGTCGTAGGCGCGGACCAGCACGCCCGGAAAATTGGCCGGAGGCTCGCCGACGCGGATGAACGGCTCTCCCCCTTCGGGCGCGCGGAACGCCGCGAGTGCCTTGGCGACACGCTCGCGCAGGAGCGCGCGGCGGGCGGGCGGCAGGGCCTCTTCGCCCGCGAGGTAGAACGTCGCGTGCTTGCGGAACACCGGGTTCTGGCGCTTGTGCGAGATCTGCGCCAGCAGGATCTCCGCTTGGGCGTGGAATTCGGCGTTGTCTTTGGCGGCCGCGAGCGCGGCCAGCGGAACGATGACGCCGACCGGGCCCGACGGTGCCTGGGATACCGGGGACGCCAGCGCGATCTCGGCGCGCAACGCCGAGGCGCGTGCGAGCGCGAGCAGGCCGCCGAGAGCCGCCGCGGAGCCTTCGAGGTCCTTCGCGCGGGAACGCCGGAGTGCGTGGATCTCGGCGAGCCCGATCGAAAGAACGGGCTCGTCCTGTCCCTGCGTGACGAGGTCCAGGCGGTCGACCGCTCCCGACGCGCCCGTGCGCGGTTCGATGCGGAACACCGCTGGAACATCGTCCCGCCCGAGGATCGCCAGCGGTGAGCGGCCCGCCTCGAGCGGGAGCGCGCGGTACACTTCGAGCACGAACGCCTTGATCGCGTCCTCGTCGTCCCGGAGGATCCTGCGGAGTTCCGTGTCGGACGACACCGCCAGCCGGGCGCCCCCACGCTCCTCTTTGGTCCCCTTATCCGGGTCCTGATCGGCGGGACCCGTCCGGCGAATATCGTCGTCCTTTTGGCGGCCGCGGATCGCCGCAGCCCCGAGGAGCGCCAGGACCAGCGCGTCGTCGGTCTGGATCGCGGGTTCGTCCTCGTCGCCGGGAACGCGCGGTCCGAGGTCGAGCGCCGCGAAGAAATCTTCGCGCGCGGAGGCGATCTCGAGGCCGAGCTCGGGCGTGTCCACGAGAACACCGAGAAGTTCTTCCAGTTCCGCGTCCCCGAAGAACGGCGGCGCGGCCTCGTCGCTGTCGGCCTTCGGAAGAATACCGGCTGCGCGCAGGATCCGCTCGAGCTGGCCGCGCAGCGCGCGGTCCAGATCTCCACGGTTGCGGGGCGCGGGCTTGCCGTCGATGCGCAGGATCCGGCCGGTCCCCTCTTCGATCTCGACCGTCGCGATCACCCGTCCGTCGAGATCGGCCTCGAGCAGCAGGCTGCCTTCCGGCGTGCGCGAGACCCTGAACTGGACGCCGGAAGCCGCCAGGCGGTCGATGAGGGCCGCGCGATCCGGCGCGGCGGCGCCCAGGATACGCAGATAGAGGTCCTCCGCCGTGTAGCCGGAGCCGCCGCCGCGCGGCGGCTCGAACGCTCCCCGGTCGAACGGCGGTATCTGCTGCCCCTGCGGCACCAGAGCGGAGTACGGCCTCACACGAAGGAGGTCGAGGATCGGTGCGCCGGCCGCGATGCGGTCCACCGCGATCGAACGCGCGTCGATGGATGCCAGCGCCGCGTGGAAGATATCGTCGTCCTGCGGCGGTGTCTTGCCGGGTCCGTCGGGCGTGCCGGGTGTCCCGGGAGCTTCGGGCGTACCCGGGACGCCGGGCTTGTCCGGCTTCACGGAGACCGTTCGCACGTCCAGGTCCACTTCCAGACGCGACACCGGCACGTCGGTCCCCTTCTCGAACCGGGTGATCCGGACCGGGATATCCTGGTTGCCGACGCGCACGGACTCCGTCACGACGTGCGGATGACCGGCGAGGATGCTCTCGAACGACGGCAGGCGCGACGCGTCGGAAGCGCTTTCGACGAAGAACCACTCCTCCTTCGTCGCGCGGTCGCCCGCATACGCGAACCGTTCGGCGCCGCGGCTCACCGTGAAACGTTCGAGCACGCGCGAGCCGTCGGGCGTCGTCGCGTAGTAAGTGCCGGTTTCGCGGATCTCGAGCGGCCGTCCCTGGGCGTCGCGCCGCGTCACGGTGGATTCGCTGTCACGCACGAAACGCGCCCGCGGGCCTTCGTCGCCCTCGATGACACCGTCGCCGTCGGAGTCGCGGGAGAGAACTCCCTCGATCACGCGCCGGGACGCCGTCCCGGACAGGGACCCGTTCGCGTCATAGCGGTAGGTCTTCGTCTCTTCGACGGTCGTCGAAAGAAAACCTGTGCCGGTCGTGCGGATGTGCTCAAGAACCAGCCGTCCATTCCGGAAACGCTGGGTCGTCACGACGGTCTGAGTGGAGGTGCCGACGTACGGGCTCACGGACTTGTAAAGATCGGTCCTCACGACCGTCCCGTCGGGCCGGTACGAGAACGTCGTGCGCTCCGCGTCCTGCGAACCCGCGGGGAACACGCGCTCGATCGAAAGCACGCGACCCTGCGTGTCGACCGTCACGCGGCGGTCGATCGTTTGCTCGGAGAGCGTGCTCGTGACGACGTAAGCGACCGTGCGGTCCTGGACGAGCGTGCCATGGTCGTAGTCCTTGATGCGCACGATCTCGTCACGGCCGTTGACCTGCCCGTAGAACGTCTCTCGTCGGAGCGTCGGAGCGCCCTCGCCCTGTTCCCGGCGCGATTCGACGGTCTTCTCGAGACGACCCTGCGCGGAGACGGTGAAGTCCGTGACGTCCACCGTCACGGTCGTGCCTTCGGGCGCGGTACGGGTGGTGGTGAGGGTCGTGCGGACGATCCGTTCGTTCCGCGCGTCAAAAGCATGGACAGCCTCGGCGACGGTGGTCACCGGACCGGCCTGGGTCGTTTGAACGTATCCCGAGGGACGGAAGCGGGCGTCGTACCGGTAGATCTTCGTGGAGGTCTCGATCACGGTATCCTTCCCGTCCCGGACGGTCGTCACCTCGCGGTCCGGGCGCAGAGGCGCCGGCACGCCCCGGCCGGAACCGAACGTCGGGTGATAGGTGAATTCGGTCGTCGCGACGCGGCGGGTGCCGTCGGAGAACTCGGTCCGGATCACGATCCGGACCGGCTGGCGGTAAATGCCCTGCCCGCCGATGAACGTCTTCGTGGCGGTGTTCTCGAGAAGTCCGTTCACCCGCGTCGTCACGGTCTCGGTGCGGTTCTGCTGCGCGTCCCGCCCATAGTCGGTGACGATCGACACCGGCACTCCGTCGCGCAGGAAAGTCTCTTCGCGCCGGACGGTCTCGGAGAAAGTGCCTTTGCGGATCACGACGCGCTGGTCGCGGATCTCGAACTGCCGCGCCCGTTCCAGCTGGTCGATGATGGCCGAAACCTGTATGCGCTCGGTGCCCTCTGTTTTGGCGAGGACCAGTCGCAGATCGTTCAACGTAGCGTCGAGCGCCCGGTTCCAGCGGTCGGTCCCCGGCTGCAGGGTCTCGTTCACCGCGGCGGAACCGGTCTCCGTCTTCGAATAGAGGATCTGCTTGGTCGCCGGGATGAAGGTGGTCTGCTCGCGGAACGGGACATGCCCTCCGGAGCTCGACTGTCCCTTGGTCTTCTCGACGATGATGGAATCCGCGTCGAACAGACCCTGGCTGATCCGCACCCGGAACTCGCCGAGCGTCGCGTGGATGTCCGTGAACGCCGGCCGGCGGTACGACTGGAGCTGGCCGATCACGGACCGGATCTGGCGGGCCCGCGCCGTGTCGCCCAAACCGCGGAAATACGTGTACCCTTCACGGGCGAACGCGATCGCCTCGTCGAGTTTGGCGTTATACCCGTCAGTTCCCCGGCGGAAGGTCTCTTCGTGGTCCGGCGTGAGCGGTCCGCTCCGGTAGGTCAGAAGGTGACCGGGACCGCGGTCGAACCGGAACTGGCGGCGTCCCGCCGAATCGCGCAGAAGCAGATGCGTGTCGCTCTGTTCGATCTGGGACAGTCCGCTCGCATAGGACGGGATCGGCGGGACCGCATCCGTCTCGTAATTGATCCGGAAATTGCCGGACGCGCTGCGGAAGGACTCGATCCCGGCGATCAGCGAATCGATCAGGGTCGCGGACCGGATGTCGCCCTGCGACCGGAAATGGAGCGACTGGCGGCCGGCGAGGAAGATCATCTTGTCGATGTGGTTGTTGTACTCGGGGGCGCGCGTGTCGATGACGTGCGTGCCGCCGTAACCCGCTTCGAGCGTGATGACACCCGTCGCGCGGTCGATGCGGTAGACCTCTGAGGACGACGACCTGCCCCGGGACACGATGAGCTGGGCATCCGTGCGGGCGGCGCGCTGCGACGCCTGGTCGAATACGAAGAATCCCGTATCGAAATTCCCGTCGATCTGCGCGAGCACGAAGGCTTTCGCGTCGGCGATCCTGCGCCGCGCGCCGCCCCGGATCTCGGAGTCGAGCTGTTGGGTCAGACGAACGTTGATCGCTTCCAGCGTCCCGAAGAACGCCTGGGGCTCGTGCGCGCGGGAATACGTGAACGCCGCGCCGTTGGTGGAGACGGCGACCGTGCCGCTGTCACCGTTGAGCGTGTAATGGAGGAAATTGCCGTTATCGAAGCGCAGACCCACGCGGACGACGTTGCCGTACCGGTAGGTCGTGATCCTCGCGACGTCGGTCGGGTCCTGGGCCGGGGTCCCGACGGAATACCGGCGGTCGAGCGCGGTCGCCAGCGCGCCGGCGATCCGGTCCCGGGCCAAGGCCCGTACCGGCTCGGGGAATGCGGCAAGGGCCCCTTCGGCGTCGCCGAGCGCTTCGGCGGCGGCCGAGAACCATCCGCCCGGCTCCGTCGCGCGGTTGAACGTGAGTCTCTCGACCGCTCCGGTGGAGACCGTCGTGCGGGCGAACTGGATCGTGGAGGGGTCGTTCAGATCGATCGTGATGCTCGTGCGGTAGACCGGCGGGCGCGCGGGATCCCAATGCGCCCGTTCGACGTCCGTCACGGTGACCCGGTCCCCGGTGCGGAACAATGTGATGTCGCCCGCGAAAAAAGCCTCACCCGCGACGATCGGGCCGTCGTTGTCGAGGATGCGCTGGACGAGCAGGCGTCCGGCGCGGTCGTGATCCTGTTCGGAGCGCACGAAACGGCTCCAGCCGAACTTCTCGTATGACAACCGGAACCCTTCGCCGAGCGGAGAGACTGCGCGCAGGCCGCGCACATCCTCGAGCGGGATCTCGCGGTCCGTGGGGCGGCTGCCGTCGGACAGATCGATCACGATCAGCCGCGAAACGCCGCCGCCGTGCCCGCGCGCGTTGATCGGGACGCGCGCGTCGACAAGGACCAGCGTGCCCCCCTCCGTGACGATGCTGCGCTCCCAGGTGCGCGCCTCGTCGACCGACGCCAGCGCCCGGCCGTCACGCGCGTCGAGAACGCGGGTCGTGACGATCCGCTCGTTCGTGGTAAAAGCCTGTGCCTGGAGATATTCGTTCGTGACTTCGACGATCGCGCGATCGCCGGCGAAACGGACACGGACCGCGCTCTCCGCGGTGTGGCTCGCGGTGACGTCGACGTAAACCTTCGTGAACGACTGGGAGGCGATCGGCGGTGTTCCCGGGACGGTGAGGTCCCGGAGGGAGGCCGTGTACCCGACGATCGACTGCGCCTGGCCGCCGGTCCCGTACTCGAAAGTCACGCGCACGTCGCGCGTGTTGTCGGCGTTGGCCGTCGTATACGCGACGAGCCTGCCGGTCTGATCGTATTCCGATTGGTCGGAAGCATCCGATACCGCCTGGACCGCCTGCGGTATCTCGTGGATCACCTGCGCCGGAAGCTTGTTCGTGTCCGCGATGTGGACGATCGCCGCCGAAGCCAGCAAAGCGCCCGCCGGCGCCAGGCGTCGTTCGAGGCGGTCGAACAGGCCGAAGGTCCGCGGGGCGGACAGCCGCGCGCCCGTCTGAAGGCTTTCCGGCGCGGCGGAGGCAAGACGCGCCCGGTCGAGGTCCGCGGTGAACGCGCGCAGGAGGACCCGCTGTTCGCGCAGCGGCAGAATGTCCTTCTTGTCGGAGCCGCCCGCGGCGGGGCGCTCGGATTCGAGCGCCAGCAGGATCTTCTCGTACCGCTCGTGATTGGTCTCTTTCAGGACCTGGGGCAGCAGCGAAATGTAGGAAACGCCGTTGGCGCGGCAGAGCGCCTTCAAGTTCGGGCCGTGGTAACCGCCCGCGACGAGCGCCGCCTTCGTCTGTCCCTCGGCCTGCATTTTCTCAAGCGCGCGGCGCATGAAATCGGCGTCGCGGCGGTACGTGATCCCGTAGAACCGCTCGGCCCGGTCCACGAACTCACCCCATCCCTCCTCGAGGAACAGCGCGTCCGCGTGGCCGTCACGGCGCTCGAGGATCTTGCGGTTCAGGAAACCGGTCAGGAACGCGATGTCCGCGGAGGCGGGGTTGCCGCGGTAGGCGGAGAACTCTTCGGGCGTGAGCCGGAGGTCGATGAGCTTCCGCAGGGAACGCGCGGCCTCCGAGACCAGGCGCAGGCGGCGTTCATCCTCGGTCCGCGTCAGCGCGTCATAGACGCGCGTTTCGAGCGCGCGCTCTTCGCGCAGGATCCGGTCCGGATCCACGGACGAGGCCTCGCCGAGATAAGCGATGTACTTGGAAAGTTCGGGGTAGCCCGAGAGGTCCGCTTTCTCGCCGAGGAGCGAGTAGAACGCTTTTCTCGAATGGCGGTCCTCGGCCGTGAGGCGCGACGGGGCCGCGTTCGCGGCCGCGGCAAGCTCCGGCAGGTCCGCCGGAGCCAGGGACGCCACGGCCTTCGCCTGTTCGGCCTGCGCCCGCGCGAAATCGATCGCGAGCTCCGATCCTTTGAGCTTCTTCATCGCCGCGATGTGCGGATAATAAGCGGAAGGCCATCCGGCGCGTTCCGCCTCGACGGCGAGGATCTCGAAATATTCCGTCGTCGAAAGTTCCCCGCCGAGATAGGCCTCGCGGCGGCGGTCGAAACGCAGCAACGCCGGATTGTAGAGCCGTCCTTTCAGCGAGCGTGCGGTGCCGTCGATCCGGTCGAGGTAAGCGAGGAAGCGTCCCCGGCCGGCGGCGATCTGCTTATAAAGATCGAAGGATTCCCAGTAGAGCGCTTTGTCCTCGACTCCCCAGAGCAACAGATCGTGTTCGGACGTGAGATCCAGATGTTCGGCGCCTTTGAGCAGGCCCCGTGCCATGTACGCACGCGCCACGCGCTCGCGCGCCGCCTGCGGCGCCCGGGTCCGCAGGTCCGACAGCGAATCGTCGCCGGTCCCCGCTTCGAGGAAGACCAGGCGCACGCCTTCGCGGCGCGCCAGAAGATCGAGGATGCGGGAAACGCTTTGCTGGCAGGAATCGTTCGTGTGAGCGTCCTGGATGAGGATCAGCGAACGGCCGGAGCCCGGCGCGTGATAGACCTCTTCGACATTGCCGAGCGAGCCCGGGATCGGCGTCGCCAGCAGAGGCGAAGCCGGCAGGACCCCGGCTTTCCAGTCGATCGCGGCGTAGGACGCCTGTTCGACGGCGAAACAAAGAACGAGCGCGGTGGAAAGAACCTTGACGAGAATCGACGATTTCATGGCGTAACCCCCCGGTTTCCCCCTGAAATACGGCAAAAAAATAAGCCAGACCGTCAAAAGCGATGTTCATCCGCTCTTGGCAGCCCGGCTGATCGTTTCGATCCCGCGGCTTTGCGTAGTTGCCTTTCAAGAGGCAACTCTTGCCTTTTTCAAAAGCTCGTAAAAACTTATCGTATCAATTTTAAAAAGATCGTAATTAGAGATTACATGTGAATTCCCCGTATGACAAGTCATTGACTTAATTTTGTATCGTTTTATTACCTAGGGTGGACTTTTGGTAGGGGGTCTTATCCCGAATACCGGCCCGGGAAAAAGCCTTTTTTCGCTCGACGCATTTGTTGCAGGCGCCGCAGTGGCGGGAACGTTTGGGATCGATGCAGGAGAAGGTCAGTTCGAGCGGCAGGCCGCGGCCGAGACGGATCACCGCCTCTTTACGGAGACTCCTGAAAGGCGCTTCCACGCGAACGGGTCTGCCGAACGCCTCGGCGGCGAGGGATGCCAGACGTTTGAGGAACGAGGGAGTCGCGTCGCGGAACGGATTGGCGGCCAGATGGCCAACCCGCACGACCTGCATCCCGCGCAGCGCCGCGTAACAGGCCACCTGCGGAATAAGCAGAAGATTGCGGCCCGGAAGCTCGACCGCTTCGTCACGGGAACGCGCGTTCGGCACGCGCCCGTGCCCGGCGCTCCAGTGGCCGCCGTAGATCGTGCGCGCGTCGAACGAGAGCACCGCCAGCGGCTCAAGTTTCGGCGAAGCCACCCGGCGGAGAAAACGCCGCAACGCCGCCAGCTCCGCGGCTTCCCAGCGGAGCCCCGCGCGGACATAGACGGGCCGCACGCGTTCGCCGCGCCGGAGCGCCTGGCCGACGAGCACCGCGCTGTCGAGCCCGCCGCTGACAAGGATACAGACCGGTGGGATCCCGGCGGCCGATCGTCTCACAACGACCCCCTTACGGGCGATCCCCCGGCTCCGCCTCGTCCTGGATGTGGTGCTTGACGTTCTTGCCTTCCTCGATGAAGATCACGTCCTCGCTGATGTTCGTCGCGTGGTCGGCGATCCGCTCGAGGTTGCGGGAGACGAGGATCAGGTCCACCGCGCGGGTGATGGCCTTGGGGTCCTCCATCATGTAGGTCAGGAGTTCCCGGAAGATCTGGTCGTTGATACGGTCCACCTCGTCGTCGTCTCGGCAGACCTCGGCGGCCAGCGCCGGGTCGTGGCGCACGAACGCCTCGAGGGAATTCCGGATCATGCGCTGCGCGAGGCTCGCCATGTGCGGGATGTCGATCAGAGGCTTGAGAGGAGGTTCCTTCAAGAGATAGCCCGAGATCTCCGCGATGTTCACCGCCTGATCGGCCACCCGCTCGAGGTCGTTGTTGATCTTGAGGATCGCGGTGATGAGCCGCAGGTCCCGGGCGACCGGCTGGCGGGTCGAGAGAAGCCGCAGCGCCTCTTCCTCGATCTGCACCTCGATGTGGTTGACCCGGTCTTCGATCCTGAACACCTCTTCCGCCGGCTCTTCGCTGCGTTCGACCATGGCCCGTATGGCGAGCGTGATCATCTCCTGCGCGAGATCGGCCATCTGCAGGAGCTGCTGCTTCAGGTTCCTCAATTCTTCGTCGAAATGTATCTCCACTTGCCCTCCTTAGGCGCGCCGAACACCGGCGGCCGCCGAAGCGGATTCGGCCGCCTCGAGATCGCGGTCCCGGATCGCGTCGATCGCCGGGCGTGTTCCCGGTTCACTCTCGTACACGCAAAAAACGAACAGGTTCTCCAGACCTTCTCCGCCGAGATCCGGGTCGAGTCCGAGCACCCGGTCCATCGCCTCGACATAATAGACGGGTTTTCGCAGGACCGAGACACCCTGGCGCTGAAGCCCGCCGATCCCCATGTAAACGAAGAACTCTTTTTGCCTTTGGCCCATACGGGCCCAGTCGGAACCTTTCAGCTCCTCGAAAGGGGGCAGCGTCTCCAGGGATTCCGCGGCGGCATGAGCGGGGCCCGGCAGGGCCAGCGACAGCGCCAGAACGAGCGCGGCGCGCCTCATCCAAATCTCCCGGTGATGTAACTTTCCGTCATCGGATCGTCGGGCTTGGTGAAGATCTTGTTCGTCGGACCGACCTCGATCAGTTTTCCGAGGTACATGAAACCCGTCTCGTCGGAGACCCGCGCGGCCTGCTGCATGTTGTGAGTGACGATGATGATCGTATAACGTTTCTTGAGCTCGTAGATCAGCTCTTCGATGCGCCCGGTGGCGATCGGGTCCAGCGCCGAACAGGGCTCGTCCATCAGGATCACTTCGGGGCCTACCGCCAGCGCCCGCGCGATGCAAAGCCTCTGCTGCTGGCCGCCCGAGAGCTGCAGGGCCGATTTGTCGAGGTTGTCCTTGACCTCGTCCCAGAGGGCCGCGCCGCGCAGGCTCTGTTCGACGATCCCGGACACGAGCTGGCGGTCCTTCACGCCGAGCACGCGCAGGCCGTAGGCGACGTTGTCGAAGATCGTCTTCGGGAACGGGTTCGATTTCTGGAACACCATCCCGACGCGGCGTCGCAGTTCGATCACATCGGTGTCGGGACTGAAGATGTCGTTGTCGCGGATCAGGATCCGGCCTTCCATGCGCACCTGCGGGATCAGGTCGTTCATGCGGTTGAACGTGCGCAGGAGGGTCGACTTGCCGCATCCGGAGGGGCCGATCAGCGCGGTGACATGCCGTTCCTTGATGTTCAGTTCGATGTTGTGCAGGACCTGCGTCTTGTCGTAATAGAAATTGAACGCGCGGACCTGGATGAACTTCTCGTTGAAATCGCCGCGCGATTCGTGCCTGGCGGACTGGTGACCGGATTCCGGAGCGGGCATCGTTTTGAGCTTGAGGTCCTTCTGTTTCTCTTCGGTCTCCATCAGGGACTCCACGGGTTCTCTCCCATTTTCAGAAAGCCCCGGTCGCGTACTTTCGGCGCAAACGCTCTCTGATAATGATAGCACTCAAGTTGAGGATTACAACCAGGATGATCAGGAGCAGCGTCGTCGCGAACACCATCGGCTTGGCGGCCTCCGAGTCGGGCGATTGGAACCCCAGATCATAGATGTGAAAGCCCAGATGCATGAACTTGCGCTCGAGATGGATGAACGGGAACGAGCCGTCGAGCGGCAGCGTCGGCGCGAGCTTCACGACCCCCACGAGCATCAGAGGCGCCACTTCGCCCGCGCCGCGCGCCATCGCGAGGATCAGGCCGGTCAGAATGCCCGGCGCCGAGGCCGGCAACACGACCCGCTGGATCGTCTGCCACTTCGAGGCACCGCAGGCCAACGACCCCTCGCGCACACCGCGCGAGACGGCGGCCAGCGCCTCCTCGGTGGCGACGATCACGACCGGCACGGTCATCAGCGCCAGCGTCAGCGACGCCCATAGGATCCCGCCGGTCCCGATCGTGGGCGTGGGCAACCGGTCGGCGAAGAACAGCGAATCGACCGAACCCCCGACGAAATAGACGAAGAAACCCAGACCGAACACACCGAAAACGATCGAAGGCACGCCGGCGAGGTTGTTCACCGCGATCCGGACCGCGCGGACGAAGACGCCCTGCTTGGCGTACTCGCGCAGATAGATCGCCGCAAGCACGCCGAACGGCATCACCGCCAGGCTCATCAGCATCGTCATCACGAACGTCCCGAAGATCGCCGGAAAGATCCCGCCCTCGGTATTGGCCTCGCGCGGCTCTTCGACGAGGAAGAACCAGAGCGCCCGCACGAAGCGTGCGGTCTTCGCGGCGGGCGAAAGCGCGTTCGGGTGATAGGCGTCCACGACCTGTCCGAACGGGATCACGCGCTCTTTGCCGTCGGCGAGGCGCAGCACGAGCCGGTCCTCATCGATCCGGCCCCGGAGCCGACGGGCCTCGGCGGCCAGCGCCTCATAACGCGCCTGCAGCGCGCTCACCCGTTCCCGGACCCCGGCCAGCGCCGGCGGATCGTCCGGACGCGCGGTAAGCTTTTTCTCACGCAGGCGCAGGCCGTCCATTTTCGCGTTGATCGCGCCGATCCTGCCTTTCTCGATCTGGCGGATCTGCCGGCGAAGCGCGGCGGCTTCACGGATGCGCACGGCCAGGGCCGCCGCGAAACCGGGCGAGGACACCTCGAGGGTCGCGCCGTCCTTGGCGCGGATCGAAACGGGATACCCGATCGCGTCGCCGTACTCCATGCGCTCGACGACCAGAGCTTCCATCGGCGAGCGCTTGCCGAGCACGCGATCCTGGTCCACATAGACGAAGGAGTGGCCGAAAGCGTCCTTGTTGGCGGTGTAGACCTGCCACTCCCGGTTCGAACCGGAAAGCGTGCGGACCTTCTTCTCCTGCTGTTTGGTGAGCTCCCCCAGGAGCATGCCGGGCGTTCCGTCGGGCCTCTCCGGCGCCACGCGGATCTCGACCACGTCCTTGGGCCAAAAAACCTCAAGACCGTTCGCGGTCACGACGATCAGGAGACCCGCGACCATCACCAGACCGATCGTCAGGCCCATCGCCGCGAACCACACGTACCGCTCGTCGGAGCGGCGGACCTTCTTGCGGGATTCGAGCAGAGCCTGGGGGGACATGAGGATCAGACCGTCTTGTATTTTTCGCGGAGATGCTGGCGCAGGATCTCCGCGAGGGTGTTGACGAGGAACGTGGCCAGAAAGAGCGCCATCGCCCCGAGAAAGAGCGTCCGGTAGAGCGTGCCGTGGTGCGGCGCCTCGGGAAGTTCGACCGCGATGTTCGCCGAGAGCGTGCGCATGCCCGAGAAGATATTGAAGTCCATGATCGGCGTGTTGCCGGTCGCCATCACCACGATCATCGTCTCGCCGATCGCGCGGCCGAGGCCGATCATGAGCGCCGAGAAGATACCGGCGGACGCCGTGGGCAGCACCACGAACATCGCGGTCTGCCAGCGGCTGGCGCCGAGCGCCAGGGAGCCCGAGCGGACCCACGGCGGCACGTTGGAGAGCGAATCTTCGGCGATCGTGAAGATGATCGGGATCACCGCGAAACCCATCACGAAACCGACCACCAGCGAGTTGCGCTGTTCGAACGGCGTGTGCGTGACCTGCGGCCACCAGAGCCGGAAATCGGCGATCCGCGCGCCGGTCCCGGGATCCGTCGCGACGAAGAGGACCCGGTCGAGAGCGGGCCCGAGCTGCCAGCAGCCCCACGCGACGGCTAAAAAGACCGGAAAATACAGCAGGAACTCGAAACCGACCGGGACCCTTTGCCGGGCGCCGTGCGGCAGCGACGACCAGGCCGAGCCCGCGCCGACCGCCGAGAGCGGCACGAGGACCAGCATCAGAAGAAGCGACGGGATGCGCGTGTCGATGACCGGCGCCAGCCACAAGGCCGCGAGGAACCCGAGCACCACCGAGGGCAGCGACGCCATGACCTCCATCGTGGGTTTCACGACCGCCCGCAAAGAAGGCCGCAGGAACTGCGAGGTATATACGGCGGCTAGCAGGGCAACGGGCAGCGCGAAGAGCATCGCGTAGAACGTGCCTTTCAGCGTGCCGATGATGAGCGGCACCAGTGACAGCTTCGGTTCGAAATCATCGGTCCCGCCGCTCGACTGCCAGACGTAGTCCGGCCGCGGCGCGCCTTCATACCAGATCTTACCGAAGAACGCCCTCCAGCTCGCTTCGGGATGCGGGTCGTTCAAGCTGTAGAGATGGATCCGGTTCGACGCGTCCAGGAACGCCAGGCTCTCGTACTTACCGTTGATGACCGCGGCCACCGGTTCGAACGGAAGCTCGGCCTGCCAGCGGATATCCGTTGTCGTCGCATAGCGCAACGAGGCGGTCCGTCCGGCGCCGGTCAGGAAGGTCTTATTGCGCAGACTTTTCGAGAAATAGGAGGCCCCGCCGGACAGGGCGGGGAAATCTTTCGTCCGCTCGAACGTGCGCAGAGCGGGCCGGGTCTCGTAGAGGCTGAAGACGCGCATAGCGCCCGAGGAGTTGGTCACGACCACCGACACATCACCCAGAAGATAATCGGCCGATGTGACCGTCCGGTCGGGCAGATCGCCGAACGGCTCGAAACTCTGCCGCAGCTCAAAACCGCCGTCCGTCTTGTAGAAATAGTGGATCACGTCCGCCGAGGTCAGGACGAGCGCTTCCTCGCCGTTGCCCGCCACGAGCACACGCCGGGCCTGGCCGTTCAAATGGTCGGTCAGATCGAAAGCCTCGCCGACCGACACTTCGCCGCCGCCGAAGAGCGAACGCTCCTGGGCGAGCGTCACCCCCCGCACGCGCGGACCCGCGGCCGTACGCTGGATCGCCAGGGCCAGACGGGTCTCGTCGGAACCGCCGAAATCAATGTCGAGGACCGGCCCCTCCCCCGCGGCGATCGCGACCACCGGTCCGGGCGACACGCCTGCCGTCACGTGCCGCCGCCCGTCTTCCATGCGCATCTCATATTCGACGGCCGTTTCAAAAAAACGGCCGTCCTCCGTCCCGTAGACGAGCGTGCGGCGCTGGGGTTTGTAGCGGTGGGCCGTCGGCCGCGTGCCTTCGGCCCAGGCGCCTTCGGCGGGATACGGGGCGCCGCCCGCCGCCGGCACGAACGTCACGGCGCCCTCCCGGTCCACCAGGAACGGGACTTCGCCCCATTCATCGACCCCGATCGTGGTGAATTGCCCCGGTCCGGCGTTCAGGACGGCCCCGGGGTTCACACGGGCTCCGCGAAAAAGAGGGATAACCTGCAAAAAAATGAAAACAAAGATGCCCAGCACCGCCACGATGATACTGACCCCGCCCACTTTGATGAAATGGGTCATGAAGCGGTCGATGCCGTGGGTCCGGGGGGCCGTGCGAAAGCGACGCTCGTTGCCGTAGAACTGCTTGAGGCGCGGCGCTTCGGGTAAAGCGGTCTCTGGGCTCATACGGGAGCTCCGGTTAAAGGCTGAGGGGCGGGTCTTTTGTAAGGACCCGCCCCCCATTTTAGACACTATCGCGATCAGCGCAACCGAAAAAACAACCCTAGTTCAAGGCGTTCGGAAGCGGGAAATAGCCGTCCTTGATCACGATCTGCTGCCCCTCTTTTGAGAGAACGAACCGGACGAACTCCTGGATCAGAGGGTCGAGCTGCTCCCCGGGCTTCTTGTTCACGTAGATGTACAGGAAGCGCGCCAACGGATATTGGCCGGACACCGCGTTCTGGTAATCGGCCGCATAGAACTTGCCGTCATCCCCGGCCAGCGGCACCGCACGGACCTCGGAGGTCAGGTATCCGATCCCCGAGTAACCGGCCCCGCCCAGGTCGCTGCCGATCCCCTGCACCACCGCGGACGAGCCGGGCTGTTCCTTGACGGTCGGTTTGTAATCGCCCTTCTTCAGCGCGTGCTCCTTGAAGAAGCCGTACGTGCCCGAAGCCGAGTTGCGGCCGTAGAGCGAGATGGGCTTCGAAGCCCAGTCGCCGGCAAGCCCCAAGTCGCCCCACTTCTCGGCGTTGGCGCCGCCGCGCTTGCGGGTGCTCGAGAAGATGCCGTCCACCTGCTTCATCGTCAGCCCCTCGACCGGGTTGTCCTTGTGGACGAACACCGCCAGCGCGTCCACCGCGACCCGGATCTCCATCGGCTTGTAGCCGTACTTCTTCTCGAACTTATCCTTTTCCTCCTCCTTCATCGGGCGGCTCATCGGCCCCAGCTGGGCCGTACCCTCGATCAGCGCGGGCGGAGCGGTCGAGGAACCCTTGCCCTCGATCTGCACGTTCACGTTCGGGTACTTGGCCTTGAACGACTCGGCCCAGAACGTCATCAGGTTGTTCAGCGTGTCGGACCCGATGCTGTTCAGGTTGCCCGAAACACCGCTCACCGTCGTGTAGGTCTCGAGATTCTCGTCCACCGTAAGCGCCTCGGCGCGGGCGGCGGCCGGCCATGCCAACGCCACGGCCAAGACCAAGATAGTCAGTTTCTTCATGTTTTGCTGTCTCCTCGTTTTTCTTAGAATTTATAGACCAGGTCGACCTGCGTGCGCAAGAGCTCGTTGTCGTCGCCGTTGACCGTGAAGTCGCCCGCGCCGTAGGTGATGATCGTCTTGTTGATCCTCTCGACGATCCACGCGGTCAGGTTGAGCTCGAGGTTCTTCTGGAGCATGTACTTCCAGGAGAGCTTGTGGCCCCTGTTGTTGTTGTGCCCCAGGCCCAGATCGCTCTCGGTGAACACGCCGGGCGTGGCGTTGGCCTCGAGGTGGTAGTACTCGTAGCCGGCCTGCCAGGAACCGGGGTCCTTGGCCTTACCCATCGTCACGCCGATGGAATAAGCATCGTCCTCATCCTCGCGCAACGCGGGATTGCGCAGGGTCTCGTCTCCGGTCGCCCCAAGCGGAGAACCCACGTCGGTGTTGTGCGCGTAGTCGCCGTAGATCTTGAACGGTTGCGTTCCGAAGAACGGCGCCGGAGCCTCGAAGTTCAGGTCGCCGTAGAAGTTCACGACCTTGAAGTCCTCGACCTCGCGGTCGGCACCGCCGAACGAGTTGGCCAGGGAGCTCGGGTTGACCTTCAGGAAATGCGAGTATTCCTGCCAGTCGTAATAGGTGAACTTGAACGAGGTGTTGTGCCCCTTCGCCCACTGGTAGGTCGTCCCGATGCCGTACGACTGCATCTCCTGGTCGCCTGGCGAGAGGTTCGAGTCCTCGTCGAGCACCCACTGACCGGTCAACGTGTGCAACTTCCAAGAAGCGCTGTCCTCGCCCTTCCAGAGGTTCAGGTCCCAGAGCTCGTAGATGCCTTCCGGCGTGACGTCGCCGTCCCAGATGATCGAGGTCCCCCATTTCTCATATGGATTGGCGACCTTGCCGAAACCGATCTCGGCCTTGTCAGTAGCGGAGAACCACTGCTGCATATGCTGGGTCGGCTGCCACTTTGCATAGGCTTGATCGATGAACACGCTCTTCAGGCCGAATTCGCCGTCGAATGTCTGGTTCGTCGAAACGGCCTCGTTCGTGCCGCTGCCCGACGCCAGGCGGAAACCGGCCGTCCATTCGTCGTCGAACTTCTTCTCCAGGCCCCAGCGCACGCGGAAACGGAAGCGGTTGCGGTCCGACGCGTCCTCGTCCTCGCGGTTGAACGCCTCATAGCGCATGCGCACGTCGCCCTTCGACGAGAGTTTGTCGAGCCAGCCGTTCGACTTCTTGAGCTCTTCCTTGAAGCTCTTCGATTCGGCGGTCTCGACCTCGGAGCGCAGGCTCTCGGCATCGATACGGGTCAGGATCCGCTTCTCGACCAGTTTCTCGATCAGAGCGTCCACCTGCGACGCGGCCGCCTCATGAGAGGGGACGCCGAAGGCCGCCACAACGAACACGGTCAGCGGAGCCAAAAACTTGCGGATTCGATTCATCACTTGTTCCTCGTCTTGTTTTTCTTTGAAGCTCCGGCCTGGAGCTCCCTCTACGGACAGGGCGATTCTAAAGAAAGCCGATGAAGGCGGGATAAAACGATTATGAAGTTTTAATGAAGCGGCGGAGCGGTGTTCTAGGGGGCGGGAGGCCCGCCGGCGGGCAGGAGGACCGTGAAACGGGAGCCCCGGGGTTCATTAGAGCGGACCTCGATCCGCCCGCCGTGGCGCTCGACCAGGTGCTTGGCGATGGACAGGCCCAGACCCGACCCGCCCGACTCGCGCGAACGGCTCTTGTCCACGCGGTAGAAGCGCTCGAAGACGCGCGGCAGGTCGGCTTCGGGGATCCCGATACCGGTATCGGCCACTTCGATGCGCGCCCAGGGCCCGTCCGCGCGGGCGCGCAGGTCGATCTGCCCGCCGGGCACGTTGTACTTGACCGCGTTGTCCACCAGCACCGAGAGGATCTCCTCCAGCGCCTGGGGGTCGGCGACGAGCTCGAAGGGTTCCGGGTCGCCGGCAAAGACCGCGCGCACGTTCCGGTCGCGCAGCGCCTTCTCGAAAGAGGCCAACACCTCCCGGACGATCCGGCCCAGGTCCAGCGTCTCGGGTGCCAGTTCCCGGGCGCCGGACTCGACCCCGGACAGGTACAGCAGGTCTTCGATCAGACGGTGGAGCTTGCGGGCGTGGGTGTCGATGATCGCCAGGAACCGGTCACGGTTCTCGGGGTCGTTGACAGCCCCTTCTTTCAGGGTCTCGACAAAACCCAGGATCGAGGTGAGGGGGGTTTTGAGCTCGTGGGAGACGTTCGCGACGAACTCGGTGCGGGCGCGCTCGAGACCTTTGATCTGGGTCACATCATAAAAGATCGCCACGGCTCCCAGGAACGAATCCCCCGTCTTGACCGGAGCGATCCGGATCTCGAACGTCGAACCCGACAGGAGCAGCGCGTGCTCGCGCCGAGCGGGCGCGCGCTCTTCGAGCACGCGCTCGATCATGGCGTTCACGCCCGCGTCCCGGAACACCTCCCAGAAATAGCGACCCTCGAGCGTCTCGCGCGAAGCGCCGAGCGTCCGCGCCAGCGCCGGGTTCACCAGGAGCACCTTCTCGTCCGTGTCGACGACCACCACCCCTTCGGTCATGCTCTCGAGGACCGCGGACGTGCGGCGGCGCTCTTCCTCCGCCTCGCGCAGGCGCGCGGACGAGCTCTCGAGCGTCTCGACCAGCGCCTTGCGGGCGCGCTCGGGTCTCTTGACGCGCGCGGAGCCGATCCAGGCCGTCAAACCCGCCCCGGCCGCGAGGCCGGCCGCGGCGATGAGGAGGTCAGCCGGTCCCACGGTCGCTCTCGGCGAAGCGGTAGCCCGAACCGCGAACGGTCTCGATCAGGTCCCGGTGCTTGCCGAGCTTGTGGCGGATGCTGCGGATGTGGACGTCCACGGTGCGGTCGACGACGAAGGCCTCACCTTCCCAGGCGCCCGACAGCAGTTTGTCGCGGGAGAACACGCGCCCCCGGTTCTCCATGAGAAAAGCCAGGATCCGGAACTCGAGGCGGGTGAGCGCGACGGACTTGCCTTTCAGGGTGAAGCTTTGGCGTTCCTTGTCCAGCACGGCGTCGCCGGCTTTCAGCACCGCGGACGGATCCCCCGCGGGGGACATCGCCCGCCGCAGAGCGTTCTTGAGGCGGGCCAGGAGCACCTTCACGCTGAACGGCTTCGGGATATAATCCACGGCGCCGATCTCCAGGCCCACGACCTGATCGATCTCCGAACCCTTCGCGGTGAGCATGATGACCGGGATGTGGCGCGTGCCGGGGTCCGCCCGGAGCACCTTGCAGACCTCGAGCCCGTCGATGCCGGGCAGCATCAGGTCCAGCAGCACCAGGTCCGGCTTTTTGGCGCGCGCGGCGTCGAGCCCTTCCTCCCCGGTCTTCGCCTGCAGCACCTGGTAACCCTCCTTTTCGAGGTTGTACTGCAGGAGCTTCAGGATGTCCTTCTCGTCGTCGATGACCAGGATCAGGGGCTTGGCCATTATTTCCGGGGGTCCTCTTTCTTGGTGTCGTCCGCGCCGGAGCGGCTTTTGACGGAACGCAGAATGGCCTTCACGGAGTCCCGGATGCTGTCATGGATCTCCTCCACCGGCTTGCGGGCGTCGACGGTCTCGAAACCGAACTCCTTGGTGAGCCGGTCGTACTGGGCGATCAGCGTCGACTGGTAGTTCACGAAGCTGTCGAAGAGGTCCTGACCCATGTGCAGGTCCATGCCGGCTTCCCAGTAGTTCATGCCCCCCGATTCGATCGCGCGGGGGACGAGCGACTCGATGTCGATCTTCAGGTAGATCACCAGGTCCGGCACCAGCGCGAAACTGAAGAGCTCGCGGATCCACCGCTCGTCCGGATGGCGCACCGCGTCGCGCACGAACGCGGTATAGACGTACCGGTCGGCCAGCACGATGTGGCCGGATTTCAGCGCCGGAACGATCTGCTTCTCGAAACGATCGGCGAAATCGGTCGCGTAGAGCATCGTGAAGGTCATGCGGTCGAGCGTGTTGCCGGACTTGGCGGCCTCGATGGACTTGTGCATCAGGTTCGAGCGCGCCCAGCCGGTCTCGACAACCGCGTAACCTTTGACCTCGAGCCAGTTCTTCAGGAGCGCCACCTGGGTCGAGCGGCCGACCCCGTCGGTCCCCTCGATCACGATCAGCTTGCCCTTGACCTGGAAAGACTTGAGGTACGGCAGGCCTTCAGCGAAATACTTTGGTTCGTTCGGCATGTTCTTTTAGCCGCTCCTTTTCAAGAGACCGTGAATTTTCTCCAGAACACTTTCGCCCGCTTCGCGTGCAGGGTCCGCTTCTTCGAATAGCCTTTCAGGGCGCTCTGAACGGCCTCGCGGACGATCTCCTGCTGGTCGTGGATCTCGAGCGTCGCATCGATCGGAGTAAGCGAGAACTCGTCGATCATGCTCTTGTACTGCTCGAGGATGCGCGACTGGAAGATGCGGAACGAGTCGCGCGGGTCGCCGGCCAGACCCAGGTCCATACCGGCCTCGTGGAATTTGAGCTCCGCCCGGCCCGAGAGGATGCGGTCGCAGGCGATCTGGATCGGCACGTCGAAATAGAACGCCAGGTCCGGCTTGACCGCGAAACTGTAGAGGTTCCGGACCCAGACCGGGCTCACCCCGCGCACCACGTCACGGGCGAACGCGGTATAGGCGTAGCGGTCCGCGAGCACGATCATGCCGGCCTTGAGCGGCGGGATGATCTGGTAGTTCAGGCGATCGGCGAAATCGGTCGCGTGCAGGAGGCTGAACGTCGTGGGGGTCAGCAGGTTCTTCTTCTTGCTCTCCCGGGTGGTCTCTTTCACCAGATCCGAGCTGTTCCATTCCGTGAAGAAGACCGAGAAGCCCTGCGAGTCGAGCCACTTCTTCAGCAGCGCGATCTGCGTGCTCTTACCCGATCCGTCGATCCCCTCGACGATGATCAGCTTGCCCGGGTACTCGTGTTTTTTCTCAAACGGACCCACGCTTCACCCTCGCTTTCTCCGTGTCCAGTTGGACGACCAGGCTCCGGCCGAATACCCTCTCGAACAGGTCCGCCCGGGCGGCCGCCTGCCAGAGCTCGAGCTGGGCGTCGCGGCGGGCCCGGACCGACAAGATCACCTTGCCGGGGGTGATCCGGCAGTCGATCGACTCGACCACCGAGAAATAGCTCCTGTCCAGACCATCTGCCACCCGCAGGATGGCGCCCAGCGTCTTCACCGTACTTTTACCACGTTTACCCGGTTTACGCCCTGCTTTTCCGGCGGCGATGGGTTTGCGGTGGAGACGGGCGATCCGGCCGATGACCTGGAGTTCTTCCGGCCCGAAACCGTCGAGCTCGCTGTTGACGATCAGATAATAGCTGTGTTTGTGGTGCTTGCGGTAGCTCACGTAGTGTCCGATGTCATGCAGGAGGCTCGCGTAGCGCAGGATCTCCCGCTCTTTGTCGCCGAGGCCGTGCAGCGGCGCGGTGCGGTCGAAAAGCTCAAGCGCCAGGCGGGTCACTTGCTCGGCATGGACCTCGTTGTACTCCAGCCGCCTGGCCAGCTGCCGCACGCTCTTCTCGCGCAGGGACAGCGTCCGGTCCCCGGGGCGGCTTTTCAGGCCCTTCCGGTTGCGTTCGATGTAATCGAGGATGATCCCCTCGCGGATGCCCTTGTCCGAGATCGTCAGACGTTTCAGCCTCAAAAGCCGCATCAGGGTCAAAAGCAAAGTGCTGCCGGCGATGATCAGGTCCGCGCGCCTGGGATCGAGCCCGGGGAAGCGCATGCGCTTCTTCAGGTCCGTGCGCACAAGCTTGGCGTGGACCCGCTCGAGGTCCTTGCGGGAGAACTCGAAGTGGTTGACCTGCTGAAGAGGCCGCTTGTCGCGGTCCTGCGAAACCAGAGCCGCCAGCGAGATCATCGTGCCCGCCGTACCGATCGCCAACCGCAGGCCCGAGCGCCGAAGGCGCTTGGCGGAAATCTTCAGCTCGGCCTCGACGTGCGCCTCGAGCCGCCGCAGTTCCTTGCGGGAGGGCGGATCCTCGTGCAGAAAACGGTCGGTGAGCCGGGCCACGCCCAATTTGAAACTGCCAAGGAAGTCGGTGACCCGGCCGTCGCCGAGCACCAGTTCCACGCTGCCGCCGCCGATGTCGATGACAAGCGAGCGCGCGCCGCGCGTCTCGATGCTCGAGCGCGCGCCGAGGGCGATCAGCCGCGCTTCTTCCTCGCCGCTGATCACCCGCACGCGCAGGCCGGTCTTTTTGAACACCGCCCCGAGGAACTCGCCGCTGTTCCTGGCTTCGCGCACGGCGGATGTCGCCACCGCGATCGTGCGCTGGGTTTGGTTCCTGTTGGCGATCTTGTGAAAACGGTCGAGCACTTCGAGGGCCCGGCGCATCGTGGCGCGCTCGAGCCGGCCCCTCTCGAAACTGCCGTCCCCGAGGCGGGTGGGATCCTTCTCGTGATCGAGGATCTCGAACGAAAGGTCCGGGCGCACCTCGACCACCAGCATGTGGATCGAGTTGGTGCCGATGTCGAAGACCGCGAGTTTCAAGGCTTATCCTTTACACCGGTTCCGGCGGCCATGTCAGCGGGAGAGGACCACCCTGTCATCCTAGCATAGAGATCGCGTGGATTTCGCTCGAAAAAACGGGATGGCCCAAGCCTACGCCATCAATATGAAGGATTGATGAAGTCCGAATGAAGCCCCGGGCAGGTCAGGCGGTATCGGCGAAACCTTCTTCGGCCGCGCGGCGGAAGCGTTCGTGGATCAGGTCCCGCACACGGCGGAACTCGGCCATCATTTCGGGCGTGATGTTGATGCCCGAAGGGGGGTCGGGGAACTCCCAGTGCAGTTTCCTGGCGGGGCCGAAGTAGGCGGGGCACTTTTCCCTGGCGGTGTCGCAGACGGTGACCACGACGTCGAACGCGGTGTCTTTGTAATCGTCCACGTGCTTGGCGCGCTGTTTGGTGATGTCGATGTCGATCTCGGCCATCACGCGCATCGCCAGCGGGCTCACACTCGTCGGCCGGGTGCCGGCGCTGTGCACCTCGAAACGGTCCCCGCCGTAGCGGCGCAGCACCCCCTCGGCCATCTGGGAACGACAGGAATTGGCGGAACAAAGAATGAGGACTTTCGTCCTATCCGGCATACTCGCGCATCTGCTTGGGGGTCAGGAGCCACTTGAGGACGCCGCGCGAAGAACCGGACGCCAGTTCCACGAAGCACAGGGAGCCTTTCTTGATCTCGATCGTGGCGCCCCCCTGCCCGAACGCCAGCTCCGAAACGAAATCGCCCATGGACGGCTGGTGGCCGACCAGAAGCAGTTTGGCCGACGCGTCGAAATCCTGGAGAAGCCGCGCCAGGTCCTTGAAGGACGCCTGCGGGGTGAGCGCCTCGGCGAAGCGGAGCTTGCCGCGGAATTTGTAGACGTCGGCGACGATCTCGGCGGTCTGCTTGGCCCGCAGATAGGGGCTCGAGACGATCCGGTCGAACTCCAGACCCAGCCGTTTCATACCGGCCGCGGCGCGGCGCATCTTCTCGGCGCCCTCGGGCAAAAGAGGCCGCTCGGAATCGTGAGCGACCTCCACCGTGCCCGGTTCGGCCGCCAGCGCGTGTCGGAGGAAATAAAGCTCCATACACGGATTGTAGCCAAGGCCGCACGGCCCCGCAATGCTTTTCGCGCGTTTTCTAGTCCGGCGAACCCAGCGGCGAATCGCCCCGGAAATATCGTTCCGCGATATTGAGCGCGCGCGGCGTCCGGCGGCGTTCTCCGCGTTCGCTCTGGCGCTCCCCCCTGTCGCGTTCCGTCCGGTAATACCGAAGCCAGACGAGCGCTTCGAAGCCTTCCTGTGGATACATGCCCTCTCCTGTTGTTGTTCTCTTTTCACCGCTTATTTTAGATTAAGTATGTTAAGAATATATTAAAACAATTTAAAATATTAGATGCGGAAAGCTTTCGGGGATTTGACCGGCATGGGGCTTTCGTCTATGATGACCACCATGGAACTCAAAGGCAAATGGGTGCTGGTGACCGGCGCGGCCAAACGGGTGGGCCGCCGGATCGCGCTCGAGTTCGCCGGGCGCGGCGCGGCGGTCCATCTGCATTACCACACCTCGGCCGCCGAGGCTGAGAAAACGGCCGCCGAGATCCGCGCTCTCGGCGTGGAGTGCCGCACGCACCGCGCCGACCTCTCACGTCCGGACGAGGTCCGGAAACTGGCGACGTCACTGGAGGCGCCCGTGGACGTGCTCGTGAACAGCGCGTCGCTTTTCTTCCGCACGCCGGTCGACACGGCTTCCGAGGCGGATTGGGACCGCCTGATGAATGCCAACCTGAAGGGCCCATTCCTCTTGTCGAACGCGATCGGCCTTGGGATGCGCGAGCGCGGCGGCGGGCGGATCGTGAACATCGCGGACTGGAGCGGCTTGCGGCCCTACCATGATTACTCGGCGTATTGCGCGTCGAAAGGCGGGCTCATCACGCTCACCAAGGCCCTCGCGCAGGACCTGGCCCCCAAAGTCCTCGTGAACGCCGTCGCCCCGGGACCGGTACTGTTGCCGGAAGACTATTCGGAGAAGGAAAAGGAAGCCGTCGCGCGCCTGACGGCGCTCGGGCGCTGGGGAGATCCCGCGGATATCGCGCGCGCCGCGGTATTCCTGGCCGAGAGCGACTTCATCAACGGGACCGTGCTCGTCGTCGACGGCGGACGCTCCCTCTACTAGAAAGGCCAAGACCATGTACCGCGTGTCGAAAGAGATCCATTTTTGCTACGGCCACCGGCTGATGGATTACGACGGGCGCTGCGCCCATCCCCACGGGCACAACGGACGGATCGTGATCGAACTCGGCGCCGCCTCACTCGACCGCCGGGGAATGGTCTATGACTTCGGGGACATCAAGGAGATCGTGCAGAAGTGGGTCGACCGCGAACTCGACCACAAGATGATCCTGAAGAAAGAGGACCCGTTCGTCGCGGTGCTGAAGGGCCTGAAGGAACCTTGCTACGAGATGGACGACAACCCGACCGCCGAGAACCTCGCCAAGCTCATCTTCCGCTACGCCAAGTCCCAGGGCTTACCGATCACATCCGTCACGTTCTGGGAAACCCCCAGCTCCAACGCGACCTATTCGGAATAACCTATCGGACGTGGTCCGAATGATACCCGGTCGAAACTATTGGACGTGGTCCGAACGAGGCCCAAAGCGCGCTGCACAGCCCTCCGAAGCATTTAACGAATCGTCGTTCGCGGTACTCTGTACCGCGGACCACGTCCAGTTAGCGTCCGGTTAGCGGTTAGGGGTCAAAGAAGATAATTCCGCTTCCTAAGCTTCCGCAGCGCGTATTCCAGGTCGCGGAAGGACGCTTCGTACCCCTGCAGATCTTCACCCCGGGCCCCCGCGGCGGTGATCTCGTCGAGCGCCCGCACGAGCGCCAGATAGCTGTCCTGGGTCATGGCCGGCACGCCGCCGGAATAACGGGGCGCGGGCCTCATCGCACGGAACCCGCCAGCTCCTCGCCGAGCGGCTCGAGCGTCAGCTCCAGCCCCGAAAGCAGCGAATCATAGTACGAGCTCTCGTTCGGTTCGAGCCCTCCCCGCGCTTCCAGGGTCCGGATCATCGCATCGAGTTTGCGGCGCTGGCGCATCGCGCGCAGCAGAATGAACGCTTTTTCAGGCATGGGCACCCTCCTTTCTGGATCCTTGCCGATCAGAATAGCGGGAGGGTGTGAAGAGCGGTTAAAGGACGTGTTAAAACGAGGTTAAGAGATTACGGGTCGGACGTGGTCCGAACGATGCCCGTGGCGCGCTGTAAAACCGTTCGAGACAGTTAACGGATCGTCGTTCGTGCGCTACCGTACCGCGGACCACGTCCGGTAAAACGAAACTAAGAAGCTTTCTCTTCCGAGGTAAGCTTTTCCTCGACGTCGTGCTGCTTCAGGGGCGCGTGGTGGCGGGGTGGGGGGAACGGGGTGATCATCGGGACGAGCGGCATCCGGCTCTTCTCCTCCTCTTCGACGACGGCGAAGCGTTCGGCCGCGCGGCGGCCGTCCTCGTCGGAGGCGTGAACGGCCGCGGATCCCGCGGTCAGGAAGCAGACGGATGTGATCGAGAGAGCCAAACGGACGCTTTCACGCATGGGGGCATCCTCCTCCTTTTAGTCAACCGCCGTAATGCCACGGCGTGTCGGCCATGACCAACGGTTCCGCCGGCCGCACGACCTCGGCCTCGACAACCTCGCCGATCACCACCGAGTGGTCGCCGGCTTCGAACAGATGCTTGACCTCACACTCCAGATACGCGACCGCCTTGTCCAGGACCGGCGTGCCGGTGCGCTTGAGCGAGAAACCCAGGTCGCCGAAACGGTTCCCCGAGGCCGGTGTGGGCTTGAAGAACTGCTCGAACACCTTCTGGTCCTCTTTCGGCAGAAAATTCACGGAGAACACCCCTCCCTGGCGCAGCATGTCCAGCGACTGGGTGCCGTGCCGCACGCCGAGCATCACGCGCGGCGGTTTCATCGAGCACTGGGAGAACCAGCTGCCGGTGAACGCGTGGTGCGACGCGCCGTCCTTTACGCCGATCACGTAGAGGCCGTAAGGGACTTTACGCAGAATGGTTTTTTTAGCGTCTTCGTTCATTTTGGTCGCCTAACATAGTGAATGACCGGGCCGATAAGAATATGGTAATACACTCCGGAGCGAATGAAAAGCCTTCGGAATGAGATTTAAAAAGCCGGGCCGAGGGGCCGGTCCGGCTCGATCAGGGCGTTCTCTTCGAGGAACGACCGCAGGCCGCGGACATGCTCGCGCATGAGATCACGCTTGCGGGGGTCATAGAGCAGGTACGCCGGGTGGAACAGCGCCAAAAGCTTCCCCCGTTCCGGAAGGTCCAGGATCTTTCCCACGCACGCGGAGAATTCTTGACCCGGGACCATCCGACGGAAAGCCGTCGCGCCGAGCGTGACCAAAAGGAGGGGTCTCACCAGCCCGATCTGCGTGTCGAGGTACGGCGCGCAGGCCCTCGCCTCCTCGTCACGGGGCGGACGGTTGGCGGGCGGGCGGCATTTCACGACGTTCGTGATCAGCATGTCGCGCTCGGTATCGAGCCCCACCGAGGCCATGATGCGATCGAGTAATTTTCCCGAGCGGCCCACGAACGAGCGGCCTGCCAGGTCCTCTTCGGCTCCGGGCGCCTCGCCGATCACGAGGACCCGCGCCAGAGGGTTCCCGCGGTCGAGCACCAGATTCGTGCGGCCTCGCTCGAGCGCGCAGGCGCGGCAATCTTTCTTGAGAAAAGCCTCGCGAAAAGCCGGGTAGGACCGTGAGCCCGGAGGCGCGACGGCCTTAAGAAGCGGTGGCGCGGACTTCGGCGGCAACGGGCTTCCGGAAACGCGCCTGGGCCCAAACGAAGATCAGGTACACCGCCGACGCGTAAGCCAGGTCGCCGGCGAGCGTGTTGCGGAAGAAAGGCAGGGCCATCCAGAAACAGCGCCCCAGACCCTCGACGGTCATCGGGTACAACCCGTCCACGAAGAAGACCCCGAGGTTCGTGACGACGAAGAAGAACACCGAGCCGGCCAGCGAAGCGCCGACCACCGCCCGGAAACCGGCCCGTCCGGACAGAAGGCGCGGGGCGGCGAGCGTGATCAGCGCGAAGCTTCCCCAGGTCAGGAGAAAAAGCGAGTGCAGTCCCAACACGGCGTCGCTCAAGGCCATCGCGCCGAGCGCGACCGCCAGGGCCAGGCGGCGCGGCAGGACGACCCCCGCGAAAAGGGCGATCGCGGAAACGGGCGCGACGTTCCAGGCGTGCGGCAGAACGCGCAGGGACGCTCCGGCGAGGATCAAGAGGACAGCCAAGAGCGTTTCAGAGCGATTCCCGGAACGGAACATCAGACCTCCCATAAGATGAAGAATGATTATAACAGACCCGCTCGTCGTGCGCCACTTAACTGGACGTGGTCCGCGTTACGGCATAGCACGAACAGCGATCCGTTAAATACTTCGAACGGTTTTACAGCGCATCCCAGATATTGTGCGGACCACGTCCAATAGCTCTGATCCGTTTAGGCTTCATTCGGACCACGTCCGACCCGTCAGCCGCTGGGCGGCAGGGTCAGCGTGACCCATGAGCCCACGTCGGGCGAGGCCTCGTCGCGCGCGGTGCGGGCCGAGACGAAGAGCGTGTCGGGTTCCCGCAGGAGGCCCAGCGGCACCCTCACGGTCAGGCTCGTGCCCTCCACGCGGTAACGGATATCCGCTCCGGCATAGCGCCGCTGTCCGACCGTGACGAAGAGCTTCCGGCCGAAGAAGAGGAAGTGGAATTTCGGCATCCCCGCGAAATCGTGCCCGTCCCGGTACGGAAAAACGTCGAAGGTCAGGACCCCGATCTCGTCGAGCGGCGCCGCCAGATCCGCGGTGATCCACAGATCCCCTTCTTTCACGTCGTAGCGCACGCGCGTGCGCTCGGCGTTCATGTCCCCTTCCGGCGCGCCCCCTCCGGCATCCAGGCGGCGCTCCGGCACCGACGCGAAGAGCTCGTTCGGCCGCGCGAAGGAGAGCAGGAAGTCCCTCGTGTACGCCATCTGGCTGTGATAATGCTCGAGCGCCAGCGCCTTGCGCCGGACCTGCCCGGGGTCCAGCGGCAGGGAGTGCCACCGGATCCCGGGGGCCGAGGCGGAGGCCGGCCGCGAGAAAGCGGACCCGGCGGGAGGCCATCCCTCGGCGTGGATCAGATAGAACAGGACCTCGGGACGGGGCAGGCGGTCCTCCACGTCGAACACCGCCAGCATCGTGAAAAGATAGGCGGCCTGGTGGTCGGGATTGAGATCGAAGGGCGCGGTGACGAACACGCGCGTCGGGCGGAACTCCTCGAGAAGTCTCCCGAGGTCCGCGAGCACGTTGTCGGCCTTGTAGGCGTTGCCGTACGAGAAATCCTCCTTGTACGGCACCTTGTTGATGCGGGTGAGAAAACTGCGGAACGGCCGGGCCGCGCCCCAATGCAGGCGCCAGATCCTCTGCATCCCGGAGTCCGGGTAACCCAGGAACACCAGGTCCGAGGCCGAAAGCCCCAGCGCCGCCATCGCCTCGATGGCCTCCCTCTTGCGGATCTGCCCGCTCTTGATGAAATCGGCCCGCCGCAAGAGCGGCTTCTTCAGATAGAAGATCGAGGCGATCTCGTTGTGATCGCCGTGCGTGAGATACACGACCTTGACCGCCGCGCCGGCGGCGCGCGCGGCCTGGATCGCGCCGGCGGCCCCGAGCGTCTCGTCGTCGGGATGAGGCGCCACGACAAGCACGCGATCGGCGGCGGTGAACGGTCTCAAAGGTTCCGGGGCCTGGGCGAAAGCCGGCGCCGCCACCCACCAAAGAGCGGAGACGAACACCCGAAGAACCGGCGCGAATTTCATCGGACGCGCGCCTCGAGCCGGACGAGCGACCGCTCCGCGAAGTGCCCGAGCACCGCCAGTTCGTAGCGGCCGTCCAGCCTCTCCTCGAGGAGCCGGATCTCCTTGGGTCGCAGGAAGCAGTAGACCGGAAGCTCCAGATCCTCGAAGTCCGCGGCCGACGAAAAGAACGGCAGCGGGTGTTTGGTGTAAAACGTCTTATCCGGGAACTCCGCCACGACCCCCATGTCCTCCCGGCGCGCGTAGTACGACACACCGCGCACGAACATCTTGCTCGCCAAAAGCGGCGTCGCGGCTTCAGCGGCCGAGGCCGCGCGCCAGGCGGCGACCGCGCGTTCGGAAGACAGGTAGTCCGAAGCCGCCGGCATCACCGATCCGAAAAAAACAGCCGAGGCTATCGCGGCGCCCGCGGCGGCGGTCCCGAAGGCCAGACGCCCGCGGCGCCTCACGAAGAACACCAGGGCCAGGGCGAACGGCATGACGAGCGCCAGCGCGAACGCCGCCAGCGGCCGCGTCAGATCGAGGCCGTCGTCGGCCGCGTACGCGGCCAGGCCGGCGGCCAGGCCGGCGGGCGCGATCCCCCACACGGCGGCCACGCATGCCACGAGCGCCGCGCGCGGACGGCGGCCCAGACGGAACGCACGGTCGGCCCGCGCCGCCCACGCGCCGACCAGGAGCGCCAGGGCCGGGAAGACCGGGAAAATATAGCTCGGTAATTTCGACTTGGCGGCCGTGAAGAACGCCAGCGGCACGAGCGCCGCGATCAGGAGGAACAGGACCGGGCGGGCCGCCGGACGCGCCGCGCGCCGCCACGCCCAGACAAGCGTAGCCGGCAGGAGCGCGGTCCAGGGAAAGAACCCCGCGGCCAGAACGAGCGGGTAAAAGTGCGGCCGGTCAAAACCGCGGTGTTCGGCGACGAAGAACCGCCGGACGTTCTCGTGCAGGAAAAAATGCGAGAGGAACCCCGTCCCGTGCCGGGCGGTCATGAGCGCGTACCAGGGCAGGGCGACCGCGGCGAACACCGCGGCGGGCAGAACCCACGCGCGCCAGGCGGGCCGCCGGATGCCGCCGGTGACGGCGAGAAAGGCCCCGGCGCCGCCGGCCGGCAGGAGGACCGCCAGCGGCCCTTTGGTCAGGAAACCGAGTGCCAGCGCCAGCGCCAACAGCACGCGCGCGGTCGCCGCGCGGGGACCGCCCTTCCAGACCGCCCAGGCCGCGAAACCGGAGGCCGTCATGAAAAAGCAGAGCGGCATGTCGGTCAGAACGAGCCGCCCGAGCGCCACGCTCTCCGCCGCCGAGGCGAAGACGACGGCCGCCGCGAAAGCGGCCGCGCGGCGCCGGAAAAGCGACACCCCCCAGAAATAGACCAGCAGCGTCGTGCCGATCGCGGCCAGGCACCCGACCAGACGCGCCGCGGCCTCGTTCACCCCGAGCAGGCGGAACGACCCCACGAGCGCCCAGTAGACCAGAACAGGTTTCTCGAACTGCGGGCGCCCGAAGAGGACCGGCGTGGCCGCGTCGCCGCGCTCGAGCATCTGGCGCGCGGTGAGCGCGTAAAAAGGCTCGTCGGGGTCCACCAGGCCGTAACCGCCGAGGTTCATGCCGAACATCAGCGCCGCGTAGAGAAGGAGTGTTAGGGCCGGCAGCGCGTGAGCCCGGCGCCCGGCGCGGATCGGGTCGCTCACTTGCCCGGGAGGTATTCGAAACGCGGGACCGCGCGGCCCTCGACGGTGACCGTCTCGAGGAACATGTCCTTGGGCCGCACCCAGAGCGCTCCGGCGCGGTTCTTGTAGAGGGCCTTGTAAACGACCATCTCCTCGAGGGTCTCGCTGTGCCGCGCCAGCGCGATCACCCGGTAGCAGTTGCCCTTGTAGTGCCGGTACCGTCCGGGACGGACGATGGACTTAAGCAGTTTCAGTCGCGTCACGCCTTAAGCGCCCGGACGGACCGTGCCCGTTTCCAGGCGATTCTCCACGCTTTTGACCCCTTCGATCGCGGCGACCTTGCGCGAGATCAGTCGTCTCTGCTTAGCGTCCGGCACGGTGCCGGCGAGCGTCACGCGGCCCTCGGCCGACCGGACTTGCAGGTCCACGATCAGCTCCGCCAGGTCGGGGTCCGTGCGGAACGCGTCGAGCACACGCTGGGCGAGGTTGTCGGAGGCCAGCGCGGTGGTGCTGGCGGGTTCCTGGCTCTTGGGGTTCCAGCGCCCGCGCAGCGCGGGGTTGAGCTGGGCCTTGCGTTCGTTGGCGCGGATCCGCTCCCGGGGGGTCAGCGGTCTGGAGACTTCGCTCTCCTCGGCGGACGCGGGAACGATGCCGGCGGCGATCACGATGAACGAGAGAATGACAAGGGCTCGTGTTCTCATGGCTCCTCCTTTGCTTGGTGAACGGTAATCGGTAATTGTGGGTGTAGATAGGTTCGGTAACTGGTAATTAAAACGGTGTGGATAGGTTTATAATGAGAACCCGCTTACACCGCTTTAGTTACCAATTACCAGTTACCAATTACCTAAGGTGTATTTTATCACAATCCCCCCTTGGAGGGTGCGGCGGCTTCGGGTATGATGGCCTCGATGGACACCTCCTCCCTCCTTCGATGGTTCCGCCGGAACGCCCGGCCCCTGCCATGGCGGCGGCACTATCGCCCCTATGAGGTTTGGATCTCGGAGATCATGCTCCAACAAACGCAGATGGACACCGCCCTGCCCTATTTCGAGCGGTGGATGCGGCTTTTTCCGGACGTGCGGACGCTCGCCGGCGCGGACGAAGAGAAGGTCCTGAAGACCTGGCAGGGGTTGGGCTATTATTCACGCGCGCGAAATCTCATGCGGGCGGCCCGGCGGATCGTCGAGAAGCACTCGGGGACTTTTCCGGAAGATCCGGAGGCGATCCGCGCGCTGCCCGGCGTGGGTCCGTACACGGCGGGGGCGATCGAGAGCATCGCGTTCAACCGGGAGAGCCCCATCGTCGACGGGAACGTCCTGCGCGTGCTCTCCCGCGTCTACGCTTTGGGCGACCGCATCGACACCCCGAAAGGGCGCGCGCGCTTCTGGGACCTCGAGCGGAGCCTGATCCCCAAGGGCCGCGCGCGGGCGTTCAACCAGGCGCTGATGGAACTCGGGGCCCTGGTGTGCGCGCCGAAGAACCCCCTCTGCGGCCGGTGCCCCCTGCGGCGGGATTGCCGGGCGCGCCTTGCGGGCGACCCGGAAGCTTTTCCCGTGCGTTCCCCGAGGAAAAAGACGGTGCGGGTGGAAGCGGCGGCGCTCGTCCTGGAACGCCGCGGGCGCGTGTTCGTACGCCGGCGGCCCGTCGGACGGATCATGGGAGGCTTGTGGGAATTCCCGGAATGGAAGATAGCGAGGGGCCGGGTGATCGGGGCCCGGGAAACCGAACGGCTCGCCAGACGGGCGGCCGTGAAAGAATTCGGCGGGACGTTCGCCGCGTTCGAACGCGTCGGGACGCTCCGGCGGAATTACACCCACCACCTCGAGTCCCTGCACGTTTTCCGCGCATCGGTCCCGAGCAAGCCGAGCCTCGGGGCGAGGCGCGTCGAGGGGCGCGGCTGGCCTTCGGCCTGGATCACGCGGCGCCAGTTCGCGCGCTATCCGTTCTCATCGGCGCATTCCAAGATCGCCGCGCTTCTTTCCGGGTCCGGACCGGTCTCGGCCTAAGCGGCGATCGGGTCGCGTCCGGTCTCCAGCGCAGGAGCCGGTTCTTCCAGCAGCCAACCCGCATCCGCCTGTCGCAGACCCTCGTGGATCCGCAGCCAAACCGTGATACGGCGCTCGACGTTACGGTTCATTCTGTTCTCGGGGCTCATACGCACCTCCTGACTACGCCATAGCATAGCCGGAGCGTGTTACAACGTGATTAAGCGGAAATGAACTTTGGGAGAAGGGCGGAGGGGGTTTAGCGTCCGTTCGCGCAGCGGCGGCAGAATCCGAAGAGCTTGAGGCTGTGGTAGACGACCTGGAATTCCCTCTTCCGGGCCTCGCTCTCCTGCAGTTTCTCGATCTGGTCGTTCTCGAACTCGATGATGTCGCCGCAGCGGATGCACACGAAGTGGTCGTGATGGCGCACACCGAGCGCCCGTTCGTACGACCGCTTGCCGCCGCCGAAGTCCTGCTCCTCGAGGATACCCGACCCTTTCAGCAGGTCGAGCGTGCGGTAGACCGTGGCCTTCGAGATCGTGGCGTCGCGGCGCTTGGAGAGCGCCAGGAGCTCCTCGGCCGTGAAATGGCCTTTTGCTTCCGTCGCGACCCCGAGGATCGTGCGGCGCTGGCTCGTCAATTTGAGCTGCTTTTTCTCGAGAAAATCGGTGAAGATGCTTTCGGCGTCTTCGGCCATGACCCCTCCGGTGCTGCTTTCCAATCTAGCGGGCGGACCGGGCGCCGTCAAGACGGCCCCGCGCCCGGCTTTTTTCATATCTGCGACAGCGCGTACCGGACCACCGACAGGAACACGAGGATCGCGCCGAACGCGCACACGACGCTGGCGCCCGTCGGAAAATCGAACGCGTACGAAAACGTGATGCCCGCCACGCTCCCCAGGAACCCGATCGCCCAGCCGATCAGGAGCCGGGAGCGCATCGTCGTCGCGAAAAGAAGCGCGCACGCGGCCGGGATGACCAGGAACGCGAAAACCAGGAGGACCCCCGCGAGTTTGACCGAGCTCGTCACGACGATGCCGAACGACGCGTAGAAGAGAAAATCCCACCAGCGCACTTTCAGGGTCTTCGCCGCCGCGTCGTGGTCCTTCGAGATCGCGTAGAACGGTTTCCGGAAAATAAAGTGGAAGACGCCGATCGCCGCGTAGATCAGAGCGACCTTGGCCACCTCCTGCGGTCCCACCAGGAGCACGTTGCCCACCAGCGCCTCCCGGATGTGCTCGTCACCCTCGCCCGTCCGGCTCAAGATCAGGATCATCAGCGCCGCGCTCACCGCGTACGTCATGCCGATCACCGCTTCCTGGGGGATGCGCTGGGCGCGGCGGCGCGTGATCGCGAAGACGGCGGCGCCGACGAGCGTGAAACCCAGCGACAGCCAGTACGAATGCGCGCCGTGGAGCTCATGCCCGAGAAGGATCGCCAGGCTCGCGCCCAGGATCGCCACCTGCGCGAGCGCCAGGTCCACGAAGATGATCTCCCTCTGCAGCACATGCAGTCCCAGGTACGCGTGGATCCCGGCGAGCACCAGGCACGCCAGGAACGGCCAGATCATCAGTTCGAGAAATCCGGTCATGTTAAGCCACTCCTTCGCTGATCGCTTTCACGTTGTGGTCGAAGAAACCGAACACGTCCTCCGTGCCGGGGACCTCCCCCGCGTTCTGGCAGACGATCGCCACGCGCCCGCCGGCGCGGCCGGCGACCTCTTCGGCGGTCCGCCGGGGATAATAGGTCGGCGTCACGATCAGCCGGATGCCGCGCTCCTTCATGTATCCGGCCAGGAACCCGACGTGCTTGGGCGTCGGCGGGATGCCGGGCTTGGGTTCGACGAACTGTTCGGCCTTCACCCCGAGAAAATCGGCCAGGTAGGCGATGTCCTTGTGGTAGGAGACGATCTCCTTCCCCGCCGTCTTTTCGGCGGACGTTTTCCATTCGGCCAGGCGCGCGGTGAACTTCTCGAGGAACGCCGCCGCGTTCGTGTCGTAGGCAGCCGCGTTGTCCGGGTCGAGCTCCTTCAGTTTCCCGAGCAGGGTGGCCGTCATCGCCGGCACGTTCTGCGGCCCGACGTAGAAGTGCGGGTTCCCGAAGAGATGGATGTCCCCCTCCATCCGGTCGACCTGTCCTTGAGGCACCTCGAGGAGTGTGATGCCGGTGGACATATCCGCGTTCCTCACCGACCCGCGGAAGAGCTCGGTGCGGCCCGCCGCCTGCAGGAGCGGATCGGTCCAGTGCTCGTGGTCGAGACCCGACTGCACGAACAGATCGGCGCGGCGGACGTTCCGCACGTCGCTGGGCTTCGGCTGGATGTAGTGGATGTTGAACTTCGGCGGGGCGACATAACGCACCTCCACCGCGTCGCCGGCGATCTGCCGCACGAGGTCCGCGTAGAGGGACGTCGTGGTCACCACGTTCAGCTTTTCGGCCGCCGCCGCGGGAGGAGCCCACGCGAACAGCGCGAGCGCGGCGAGCGCGCCAAGGATCGGTCTGCGGATCATGGAAAGGGTCCTCATTGGAGTTTGTGTTTGTGTTCGCCGATCGAGAACGTGCCCTGTACGAATACCCGGTCATCGTTCTCGCCGGCGGCGAGGTCCAGGTGCGAGAACTGCAGGCGCCAGCGCGCGAATTCGCTCTGGTAGAAGGTCAAATAGCCCGTGTAACCCGTGTCCGCGGGATCGGGGTTCCCGAACGCGTCGATGGGTTCCACGCGGTCCAGACGCAAACCCGCCGCCCAGTTGACGTGAAAGCGGAGGTCCGCCAGCCCGTACGCGCCCCAGAGCGTGCCATCGAGGTCCTGCGCCGTCACGACCCCCGTGACCGCGTCCGCGAGCATCGTCAGGCTTTCCCTGCGGTTCACGTGGAACGCCTCGGCCTGGAGTTTCAGGCGGCGCGGCGGCTCGAAATCGTGAAAAAGCGAGAGGTCGGCGGCGAAGACGCCCACTTCGCGGGAAACGTCCGCGTCGCGCGACCCGGAAAGGAACGACGCGCCCAGCTCGAGCCCGGTCACCTCCCCCAGGTCCCAATAGTTCTTGGAACGCGCGTAGAAAGTCGGGCGGCGCCTGTCGCCGAAGAGCGTGCCGCCTTCCTCGTTGCCGCCTTCCAAGACGCCCAGCGTCACCTCGTGCGCGGAATCGAAGGGCAGGTCCAGCGCGCGCGTGAGGTCCGCGCCGCTGCGGGCATAACCCTCGGACCCGAAGTAACGCTGCACCGCCAGCGGCATGTCCACGGTGTCCAACGCGTCGCGATGCGTCTGCAGCACCTTGCCTACCCGGGGCCGGAAGCGGCCGACGCGCCCCGTCACCTCCCAGGGCAGCGCGAAATGCGTCAGGTACGCCTCGTCCAGCGACGCTTCCTCGAAGTCCGAGAACGCGAACGTCGCGTCCAGGCGGGAATACGGGTCCACGTTCGAGCCGAAGATCACCTCGACCTCGCGCACGCTCAAGCGGTCGGCCCCCTCCGTGTCCGCCTTGGGGGTGTCCGCCGTGACGAGCGTGTCCGCGACGACGCCGATGTCGGGGTTCCAGCGGCCGCGCGCGGCGGCCGGGCCGGCGGCGGGGGCCGCCGGGGTGCGGAACGGCGGCGGCGTCTGGCCTTTGAGGAGCGCGATCTCGCGCTGCTGGTTCTCGACGGTCAGGCGCAGGTCCTGAACGGCCCGGGTCAACTCACGTACCTGGGCCTCCAAGGACACCGGTTCCGCCGCGCGTGCTTCCGCGCACACTGTCGGGCCGACAAATAGCAGAAGAAAAACATATGGAACAAGCGATCGCATAACCCTCCCTGAGAAAATGTGTTTTCCGGGACGAACGAACGGGTTTATGCGCGGGCGGGCGGACCTCGTGAGGGAAAGCCGCGATCGATGAGCAGCGCCGGGAACACCAACGGCGGTTCGGCGATGAGCGCGTCCGGGGCGGGATCGAACGGAAAGACCGGAACGGACGTCTCCAGCTGGATGTCCTGTTGGGCCGCCTGGTGGATCGGGCACGCGGTATGCTTCGAGTGATCCACGTCCCCGCCGTGCGTGTGCGGGACGAGCGAAAGCGCGCACTCGATACCCGCCATGGCGAGACCGAGGACGATCAGGAACAGCAGAGCGCGTTTCATGTTCACGTTCCCTTTGTACGCCCGCCCGCAGGGGCCGTCAAGCGCTTTCTGGATAACCCACGATCTTCAGATCACGCGCCTTGGCCCGTTCGAGGAGCGCCCGGTGTTCCTCGAGGAGAGGCCGTTCGATGTTCCGCTCGAAGAAGTAGACCCGGACCTCGCGCCCGCGCGCGTCGTTGTAGGAGAGATAGGGCGCTTCGGTCGGGCGGTCGCGGAACGCGGCGCGGAAGTTCTCGTTGAACTCTTCCGAGCGTGTGATCTCGGCCTCATTGATCCGCCAACCCCAACCGGACAGTTCTTTGAGACGATCGACCTGGGCCGCGGAAGCATCGTTCTGGCGCGCGACGCGGGTGATGACCGAAATACCGGCCGTCCGGTCCCCGAAAGGTTTCTGGCAGTGGACCACGGAATAATAATAACGGTGATTCACCGCGGAATGCACCGCGATCATCACGAACGCCACGCTCAAGGAGGCGATCATGAGCTTGCGCGCGAAACTTTCGGAGATCTTCATGGGCGGAGGACCGGGGCGGATTCCATGGGACCGATTTTAGCAGAAATCGGCGCCGGAAGGGAGAGGCTCTTCAGCCGGCGCGGCGGCGGGCGATGACGGCCCACCCGATCGCGACCAGATAGCTCCAGTAAAGCACGACCTCCGTCAGGGAGGGATTGCCGTTGTAACCAAAGAGCGCTTTCAGGAACGAGCCGACGCCCTCTTTCTCGTTCAGGATATGGTTCACGTTCCAGACAGGGTACACGATCGGATGCACGAGACCCGCTTCCTCGAGTTCGTGCACGCCGTACGCCAAAAGACCGGCCGTCATGAAGAGGATGAGGATGCCGGTCACCCGGAACAGCAGCCCCAGCGGCACGCGTTTGCCGCCGACGAAGATGGTGGCCGTGATCGCCAGCGCCAGACCCACGCCGGCAGCGCCCCCCGCGGCGGAGACCGATCCGCCGCTCTGCAGCGAAACGGCTTTGAGGAAAAGCACGGTCTCGGCCCCCTCGCGGAACACCGCGAAGAACGGCAGAGACACGATCGCGAACACGTCGCGCGCGTCGAGCGCGTGCCGGACCCTCCCCTCGATCGAGCGCTTCAAATCCCGCGACTGCCGCTCCATCCAGAAGAACATGTAGGTGAGCACCGCGGCGGCCACGAGCGAGATCCCGCCTTCCAGGATCTCCTGCGCGCGGTCCTGGGCCGTCCCGGCGAGCGAGGCCAGCCAGGCGCCGGCGGCCAGACTCGCGGCGAGCGCGGCCGCCGAACTGGCGAGCACCGGCGCGATGTAGCGCCGCGCGTCGAGCCGTACGAGCACGGTCAGGATGATCCCCAGGATCAGTCCCGCCTCCAGAGCCTCACGAAAGACCACCAGGAAAGTCGAAAAGACCGGGCCGCTCATCTTGTTGTCCTCTTTGAATTCGTTTGTCGGGTCAATCTTCCAGCTGAAAACGGACCGGCACTTCCACCGCGGATTCAACCGGCAACGGACCGGCCATCGCGGGCTGGAACCGCCACGCGCGGACCGCCCGACGCGCCGCCTCGTCCAAAAGCGGATGCCCGGAACTTTCTTTCAAGGACAGGTCGGTGACACGGCCGCTCCGGTCCACGCGCACGGAAAGGAGCACGAGCCCCTCCTCCCGCCGGCGGCGCGCGACCTCCGGATAATCGGGCGCACGATTCTGAAGATAATGAGGGCGCGCCAGCGCGTGCGCGCCCGCCGAACGGCTCGCGGGCGTCGCATCGCGGCCCGGCAAGGACGAGCTCCCGTCACCGGACGGTCCCTCGGCAACAGGTTTGGGCTCGGCAGGCACTGTAAGCGCCGCCGCCTCGAGGGGGTCCGGGAGCGCGCCCGCGGGCGGCTGAAGTGCGGGAGCCTCAGCGGTGGCACGCGGCGCGGCCACCAACTCCACCTCCACTCCTCCCGCACCCGCCTCCACGCCATAGCGCGCCGGTGTCGAAAAAGCGAACCCGCCCGCGAGAAAAACAAGCGCGTGCAGCAGAGCCGCCGCGGCCATGCCAGCCCAACGGTCGCGGGAGTTCGCGGCCGGCGGGGTCGTAGGGAGCGCCACCAGGCGGGCGTTCATGGGGGTGGTCAGCAGAGCGGTCATTTTTCGGGAGCTTCCGTCTGGATCGAGACCTTGCGGATACCGGCCTTACGAACCGCGTCGAGCACGGCCACCGCCCCGCCGAAATCGGCCCTCTCGTCGGCATTGATGAGTACCAAAGGCTCCCGGGTCGAGGCCTTCAAGGCCGCCAGGCGCCCCGGGAGCGCGGCCATTGTCACGGGCTGTTTGTCGAAAAAGACCTCGCCGCGCTCGTTCACCGTAAGGGTCGTGAAGCTTTTCTCCTGGCGCGGCGCCGATGACGCGGCCGCGGGCAGGTCCACGGGAATGCCGCTGTTCTTCACCATCGAAAGCGATACCATCACAAAGGTCGCCAACAAAAAGAAAACGATATCGATGAGCGGGATGATCTCGATACGGGCCTTCCGGTGGGCATAGGCAGCCGGGATCCTCACGGGCGCCTCGCAAAGGGATTCTCGCCATCCATCGGCTTCATGAGCAGAAGCTCCAGATGCGTCGAAGCGTCCTCGATGTCGTGCCGCGCCTCCTCGAGGCGCGCGTGCAGATAGTTGAACGGGATCAGCGCCACGATCGCGATCCCCAGGCCGAACGCCGTGGCGATGAGCGCCTCGGCGATACCGCCCGTGATGACCGCCGGCGCGTCGAGCTCCCGCCCGCCGAGCAGGCCGAACGACCGGATCATGCCGGTGACCGTCCCGAGAAGGCCCAGGAGCGGCGCCAGCGTGATGATCGTGTCGAGCACCGGCAGGCCGTGGTTGAATCGCTTGAGCTCGCGGCCGGCGGCCTGGAGAAGGGCGTTCGAGAACGATCTCTCGCGGTTGGCCAGACCGTACGCTAGAGCGCGCGCCACGAAGTCTTGACAACCCGCGGCTTCGCGCAGCGCGCTCTCGGGGTCGCCCTGCTCGGCAGCCTGGAGGATACGGCCCACGATCTCGGGCCGGCGGCGGGCGCGTTCGCGGCCTATGAAGATCAGGCGCTCGATGACGACCGACAGCGCGACGAACGACGTCACGACGAGCGGCCACATGATCGGTCCGCCTTTTTGGAACAATTCGAGCACGGTCTTTGCCCCCCCCTTTTTTGTTTTACCCGATCACCAGTGCAGCCGGGCGCCGAGCGTGAAATTCGCCCCGTCCGCCGGGTCGATGCCCGCCGACGTGACGCGCGGAAAATAATGTTCGTCGAACACGTTATTTACGGAACCGAACACCGTCCAGCCGCCGCACAACGCGGCTTCGGCGGTCAGGTCCCAGACCGAGTACGATGGAATGAAGAACTGCTCGGTGTTGTTGTCGTTGCCGGAGTGGTCGTCAAGGAAGGTGCCGCCGAGACGCACGCGGACCTTGTCCTTCCACAACCATTCGACCCCGCCTTTCTGAACATAGTCCGGCGCGTATTGCGGGACCTTGCCGGTATTCGGTCCGCCGGTGAATTCGGCATCGAGGAACATCGCGCCGTAGAAGAACGCCAGGCGTCCGAGGCTTTCGACATGGTTCGAACCGGTCCACGTGTCCCAGGCGCCGATCGCGTCGGCCTCGAGCGTGAGCTCGATCCCTTCGTGCTCGGCATCGCCGACGTTCTGGAACGAGGTCACCCCGCCGTTCGTGACACTGCCGGTCTGGTCGTCGAACTCGAGATGGAACACGCTGGCGTCCCAGCGAAGATACGGCACCGGTTCCCCGCGCACGCCGAGGTCCGCCTGCCACGAGCGGCCTTCCTGAAGGTCCTCGTTGACCACCTCGGCCGCGCCGGTCGGCAGCGCCTGCGCGAAGACCTTCGGGCGATACCCTTGAGCGAAATTCGCGTACACGTCGACGTCCGGCGTCACCGCAACTTCGGCGCCGACCCCCGCCAGGGCCACCAGATCGTACTCGTCGTCCTCGGCAAGCGCGCGGCCGGCGGCCTGCTTGTCCAAGTTGTGGTTCTCCTGCAAGGACTGCCACAGGTTCTCGAGCCGCACGCCCGGCGTCACCGACAGTGCGCCGAACCGGAAGAGGTTCTCGAAGAAGAACGAAAGATAGTCGACGCTCCGGTCACTGTCGATGCGGTGCTCGCCGTCCGTGGCGTCGCCCGTCGCGCCGCGCTTGTCGTCGCGCGGAGAGGTCGTGTGGTGGTACAGCACACCCCCCGCGAACGTCTGGTCCTCCCACCCGAACGCGGCATGGTCGTGCCGCACGCGCGCCTCGGTGCCGGCGGTGTAGAAACGCTGGCGTTGGATGTCGATACTGCCCGCGGTCGCGCCGGACGGCAGCGTGCCGAACCCGCCGCCGCGCTGCCGCCAGCTCTCGCGATCGTAGTAGGCCGCGTACCCGCGGACCTCGGCGCGCGTCCCGTCGGTCACGTCCTTTTCGTAGAGCAGCCCGAGCGCGTCGCGCTCGAGCTCGAAATGGTCGATCGGCCGCGTCGTCCGGTCGGAGCCCGCGTCGAAATCTGCGCGCGTCAGGCCGCCCGGTTCCCCGTGGCGCTCTTCGTAAAGATCGAAGTGGGCCGTCCAGCGCGTTGCGGGGTCCGGGTCGACCGTGAACTTCGAACCGCCGGAATAGACCTCGTACTGGCTGTTCAGCTCGCGGAATCCCTGCGACTGGCGATGATGAAAATACCCGTAATATCCGAACGGGCCCTGCGTGCCGGTGAGAGCCGTGTAGTTGGAATAGAAGTCATGGCTGCCGACCGTATTCTCTTCGATAAGCGAGAGCGGCGCATCACGATACGGGTCCTTCGTGACAAAGTTCACCGCGCCGCCCGGCTGCGGACCGTACATGAGCGCAGCGCCTCCGCGGACGAAATCGATGTGATCAACGGTCTGGAGCGGCGGCAGATAATACGCTTCGGGATAACCGAACATGTCGGCATGGATCGGCACTCCGTCCTTCAGCACCTGCATGAACTGCGCGCGGTCGGGCGCCAAGCCCCGGTTGCCAAAACTGACCAGCGGCGTCGTTTCCTCGCTAACGAGAAGACCCGGCGTCTTGTCGAACGCCTGGCGCAGGTTGTTGTTGCTGACGGTGGGTCGGTCCTCGACGGCGATCACCGAATTCTTCTTGCCTGCGTAGATCTTGGTCCCTTCAACGTCCGGCTTGACATGCTCTTCCCGGGCGGTGACCACCACTTCCTCCATCCGAGTGGCGGAAAGGGTATCGGCGGCGTGAGCGTATGGCGTCAAGCCTGTGAGGACCAGGGCCGATAGAGCTGTGATCCGGCTGTTCACGTCCGGGCCCCGGCTTTCTGTTTCGAGAAAAAGTTGCGGATCCCCGCGACCGCGAGCCACACGGCGCACACCGCGACCATGCCAAGCGAGATCCATTTGCCGTAGATCCCGTCCGGCCCGTAGGGTTCCGTCGCGGCGTGCAGCGCCTCGCTGTTCGGGAACAGACCGGCTTCGGAGAACTCATGGAACGAATAGATGAGGACCTGCGCGACGAACAGGAGGAGGAAGACGGCCGTGACCTGGAAAAAGAGCTTGAGATTGAGCAGGCGCCCGAGCTTCCACCACAAGAGCGCCATCGCGGTTGCGGCCAAGGTCCCCAGCGCGGCGCCGCCGAGGATCCGCCCTTCGGGTACCTGGATCAGGAGCAGCGCTGTCTCCATCCCCTCACGCGCGATCATGAGCGTCGTGAACACGAACACCCCCCAGAAGGCCGCTTTCGTGGAAGGAGCCGCGATCTTCTCGCGCAAACGCGTTTCCATATCGCTCTGCAGGCGCGGGGCGGTCCTCCACATGTGGATCACGAACCCCGCGACCAGCACGGCCGAAACAAGTCCCGTCACCCCTTCCCAGAGGGGCTCATTGGCTCCCCGCACCAAGAGATACCCCAGCAGCGCGCTCAAAACCACCGAGAAAGCGATCCCCCACCAGACCGCGGACATCAGCGAACGGCGTCCCGTCCTCTGCAGATAGGCCGCGGTGATCGCGACGATCAGGAACGCCTCGAAGCCTTCCCGCAGTACGATCACGAACGCCTGGATCATCTTTCGCTTCTCCCTGTGGGTTTGTTTGAGACCGATTCTCAACCCTGGGGCCCAAAAAAACGAGACCAGGTCTCAATTGAGAGCTTATCTCAGTATAGGGGTTTCTGTCAACCATTTGAATACAGGTTGGACGGGGGCGGTCAGTTCCGGACGAGGCCCCAGGCGACGAGCGTCTCGTACACCCCGCGGCGGACGAGCATCACCGCGATGGCGGCCAAAAGCAGGTTGGCGATCTTCGAAATGGTGTTCGAGCCGGCCTCCCCCAGGAGCTTTGACAGCCCTCCGGAGAAATACAGCGCGACCGCGCATAGCAGGATGTTCGAAACCAGCGAAAAGAGCGTCGGCAGAACGCCGTAGGTGCCCACCAAGAGCAGCGTCGTCGTGAGGACGCCGGGGCCCACGATCAGGGGCACCGCGATCGGCACGATCCCCACCGTTTCGTCGGCGGGCGCGGGTTCCCGGCCCTGGAAGGCCAAGAGGTCCCGGATCGACACGAGGAAGAGCACCGCGCCCCCCGCGACCAGGAAATCGCTCACGGCGATCCCCATCCACTCGAGGACAAGCTTGCCGGCGACGAGGAACACGACCGCCACGACGAGCGCCGTGACCGCGGAGCGCCGGATCAGACGCCGGCGCGCCGCGCGGTCCATCCCCCGCGTGAGCGAGATGAAGACCGGGAGCATCCCGAGCGGATCGACCGCGACGAAGACCGGGACGAACGCCAGTATGTAGCTTCTAAACGACATGCATCACCCTCGACCGGCCCCTGACCTCGCGCACGCGGCCGGCGAGGAAAGTCATGACCAGGAACCTCAAGGCACAGGATAGCAAAAAGAGCGTCAGATAGGAATAACCCTGGAACGCCGGCAGGCGCCGGTAGAGAAAACCGCCGGCCAGCGCGCCGAGGAACACCGCGAAGCTGTTGACCACGTTGAAATAGGAGAAACAGCGGATCCGTTTTTCCGGCGTCACGGCCTCGAGGATGAAGTTCGACACCAGCAGATTGAACCCTCCCCATACGCACCCGGCCAAGATCTGGACGAAGAAAAGATACCCCGGATGCCGCGACACCATCCACAGGAGCGGAGTGGCCGCGATCGCCCACCCGGTGATCCGCAGCGCCCGCACGTTCCCCTCGAGATCGCCGAATTTCCCCCAGATCCCCTGGAACAGAAAACCCGCCAGCGCGGCGATCGTGATGATGACCATGTAGGTCGCGTAATCGAAACCCAGATCCCGCAGCAGGAACACCGGGATCAGCGGTCCCGAGAGATTGGCCGCGAAATTGAGCAGCGCCACGAACAGCACGAACTGCGCGAAATTGGACGTGCGGATCTGCCGGACGAAGCTCCAGAAGCTGAAGTACGCGTCGTGCGAGCGGTGCCGCGGCGGCTCGGTCATGCGGCTCAAAGCCAGCCACGCGTAGAAGCGGCACATCATCGCGAACACGAAGATCACCGTGAAACCAGCGATCTCGCGTTCCCCGAACGCGTGCAGCACCAGGCCCGCGACGATCGATACGCCCACGGTCACCAGGCCCTGCAGGCGGTTCCTCCAGGCGAAATACGCGCCGCGCTTCTTCACGGGAATGTAATCGGACATCAGGCTCTGCCAGGCGGGCACCGCGAACGCCCCGAACGCGGTGAAAAGCGTCATCGCGCCCAGAAGCGCCCAGGCGGTCCAGGGCGCGTGCGTGCCGTCGGGCCGGTCGGCGAAGTACGGGATCGCGATGATCGGCACCCAGGCCAGCGCGTGGAAGAAGACCACGACATTCATCAGTTTTATGCGCGAACCGATGGACTCGGTCACCGACGCCGAACGGACCTGAAGGAGAGTGGCCGCGAGCATCGGCGCCGTGGCCAGGAGCGCCACCTGCTGGGCCCGCACGCCGAGCGCGATCGCGTACGGAATGAGATAGGTCTCGCTGATCCCCACCATCATCGCGGTGAAAAGCCCGTCGACGATCGAGTAGTGCAGGCTCCGGCGGACGCAACCTTTTTGGAATGCCACTTGATCTCCGGGGAGAGGCCTCCCCCGACAAAAGAACTTAAGAGGCGGCCAGCGCCTTTTCGACGTCCGTGAAAAGCTGCGGCGTCGCCGCGTGATAGGTCCCGAGGACCCGGCCGTCCGAAGTAACGAGGAGGCTCGTCGGGATGCCGACGACCCCGTAGCTCTCCGCGACGCCGCTGTCGGCGTCCAGGAGCAGCGGGTAGTTGATGCCGGCCTTTTCGGCGAACGCTTTCACGCGCGCCGCGGACTCCCCGATGTCGATCCCCACGATCGTGAAATCGTCCCCGCCGTGCTTTTCCTGCAGGCGGATCAGGTCGGGGATCTCCTCGCGGCACGGCGGGCACCAGGTCGCCCAGAAATTGAGGAGCACCGCTTTGTGGGAGGCCAGGAGCCCGTCCAGGCTCATCTGTGCGCCGTCGGCGGAGGCCAGCGTGAAATGCTGCGCGTCGGTCAGGACCCCGGCGGACGCCGAGTCGGAGCGGCCGGCATGGGAGCCGGTGCAGCCCGCCGCAAAGAACACCATGCTGAAGGTCAGGACCAGGAAACCGCGCCGGACGTTCATATCAGAAATCCCCCCATTTTGACGAACAGGTATTCGGCCGCAAGGACGAGCGCCCACCCGAAGCCCTTCCTCACGCGCTCGAGCCACGGCCCGGAACGCGGCATCGAGGTCAGAAGCCCCGAGAACGTGCCGAGCAGGATGATCAGGAACCCCACGCCGTAACCGAACGCGAACAGGAGCCAGAACCCGTAGAGGGGGTCCCCGCTCGAACCGACGTAGACGAGGACCGCCGCCAGCACCGGCGCGGTGCAGGGTCCGACGATGAGGCCCGCGAAAATGCCGATCAGGAAGGCGCCGAACCATCCGCCGCGCCGCGAGGGGGTCTTCGGGACGAACGGCATGCGCAGTTCGAACACCCCGAGCATCGATAGGCCCAGCAGGAGACAGACGTTGCCGACGAGGAAATAGACGGCGGGATGGGTGGCGATCCGGCCGAAGAGCCTGCCCGAGAGCGCGGCGATCATGCCGAGCACCGCGTAGGTCAGCGCCATGCCGAGCACGTAGACGAGCGAGAGAAAGAATCCCTTCCACCGCGCGCCGGCGCCGCGCGCGCCGATGTAGCCGAGCGTCATCGGGATCACCGGATACACGCAGGGCGTGAAACTGACCGTCACTCCCGCCAGGAACACCGCCAGGAAAGCCAGCGGCGGGTTTTGGCGGATCAGTTCTTCGGCGTTGTTCAAAAGACCGGGAAGCATGGGAAATATTCTAACAGAATCCGCCCGTCCGCCAAAGACCCGCGTCGGGGGCCTAGCGGCCTTTCAGATGGACCGATCGCAGCTGGCCGCAGGCGGCCTGGATGTCGCGGCCCTTCGAGAAGCGCACCGTGGTCCGGATGCCGTGCCGCTGGAGGATCTTCTGGAAGCGGACGATCTCCGCGTAGGTCGGAGCCGCGTGGGGGAATTCCTCGATCGGGTTGTACGGGATCAGGTTCACTTTGCAGAGCAGGCCTTTCAACAGCCGTCCGAGCTCTTCGGCCTCCTTCTCGGAGGCGTTGACGCCCTTGATCAGGATGTATTCGAAGGTGATCGCGCGCTTGGTCGCTTTCGCGTAGCGGCGGCAGGCCTCGATCAGCGGCTTCACCGGATAGGCCCGGTTGACCGGCATGATCGCGCCGCGCACCGTGTCGTTCGGGCCGTGGAGCGAGACCGAGAGCTCGACCTGCAGGCCCTCCTTCATGAGCGCCTCGATCTTCGGCACGATCCCGCAGGTGGAGACCGTGATCTTGCGCGCGCCGATCCCCAGGCCGTGCTTGGAGTTCAGGGTCCGGACGGTCCGCAGGAGCTCCCGGTAATTGTCGAACGGCTCCCCGATCCCCATGAAGACGATGTTCGTCAGACGCCGGTCGGCCGCTGCGTCCCGCGCGCGCAGGACCTGGCCGAGGATCTCGCCCATCGACAGGTTGCGGAAGAAACCCGCCTGGCCGCTGGCGCAGAACGCGCAGTGGAACTTGCAGCCGACCTGCGAGGACACGCAGGCCGTGCGGCGCTCGCCGGCCGCCGGCATGTAGACGGCCTCGACGTGATCCCCGTCCTTCAGTTTGAGCAGCAGTTTGGTGCTCTCGTCGTCGCCCGAACGCTCGCGCTCGACGATCGCCGGCAGGTCCAGCGAGAAAGAAGCGGCCAGCCGTTCCCTCAACGCCGCCGGAAGGTTCGTCATCCTGGAGAAATCGTAGACCCCCTTCTCAAAGACCCACTGGGCGACCTGGCCGGCGCGGTAAGGCTCGATGCCCTCCGCGCGGAAACGCGCGCGGAGCTCCTCCGGTTCGAGATCGAGGACGGGGACCTTCGCCGGGGCGCTCACCGGTCGCGCGGCCCCAGGTGCGAGATGTCGTTGATCGCGTGCAGGCGCACGCGCGTGTCGGTCTCGTCCGCCAGCGTCACGCCGGTATTGTCGACGCGCAGGTTGAGCAGCACGCAGTCGAAATCGGCTTTGAGCCAGTCGGCCAGAAGGGCCGTGATCACGCCGCCGTGCGTGACCAGGAGCACCGTGCGGCCCCTGTTGAGCCGCGCGATCCTGCGCACGCGCTCGGTCACGCGCTTGCGGAAGGCCCGGATCGGCTCGCCGTTCGGGATCACGCAGGCCGACGGCTTGCGCAGCCAGCGCTGGTAGCCCTGCCGGTGCGCATGGTCGACCTCGTCGGGCGTCATGCCCTCCCAGTCGCCGAGATTGATCTCGCGCAGGGCGGGGTCGCGGATCACCTTGATCGCCGGATGGTGCGCGGCGATCGCGGCGGTGGTCGCGAACGCCCGGCCCAGGTCGCTCGAGTAGATGCGTTCGATCCGGTGTTTTTTGAAGATGCGCAGGCCCAGGAGCCTCGCCTGCCGGCGGCCTTTCGCGGAGAGGCCCGAATCGCGGTGCCCCTGGATGCGGTTCTCGCAGTTATAAGCCGATTCGGCGTGCCGGACGATCACAAGATGGGTCATGGCCGGGGAAAGGTCGCGGGCTTTTAGCCCAGCGCCTCGAGGTAAGCCGCCGCCAGCACCCGGTAACGGCGGGCCTGCGCGCGCAAACTGGCGATCTCGGAAGGTTTGAGCCGACGGACCACGCGGCCCGGCACGCCCAGGACCAGCGAACGCTCGGGGATCCGCGCGCCCTCGAGGACCAGGGCGCCGGCCCCGATCAGGCTGGACGCGCCCACGCGCGCGCCGGTGAGCACGCGCGCGCCGATCCCGATCAGGACGCCGTCGCCGACCGTGCAGGCGTGCGCGGTGGCCTGGTGCCCCATGATGACGTTCCGGCCGAGTACACAGGGCCGGCCGCCGTCGCCGTGCAGGACGCTCCCGTCCTGAATGTTCGTGCCGCGCCCCACCCGGATGGCGCCCATGTCGCCCCGCAGCACGGCCCCGAACCAGACGCTCGAGCCCGCGGCCAGCGACACCTCGCCGATCACGTGCGCGCCGGGCGCGACGAAAACGGAACGGTGGATACGCGGTCTTTTGCTTTTATAAGGGAAGATCATCGTCCGGCCATTGTACCACGCCTCATTTCATCAGCTTCGAGTCGATCTCCTCGATCTCGCCGACGATCTCCTCCAAAAGGTCCTCGAGGGTCACCAGCCCCGTGATCTTGTTGGTGCGGCTGTCGCGCACGATCGCGATCTGGAGCTTGCGGCTCTGGAACTCTTTCAGGAGTTCGGCCACACGCTTGTTGTGCGCGACGTAGAACGGCGCGTTCAGGAGATCCTCGATACGGATCAGCGAACCGCTCTTGAAAAGATACAGGAGGTCCCGCACGTAAAGCACGCCGATGATGTTGTCCTCCGTCCCCTGGTAGACGGGGATGCGGTTATGGCCCTCCTCCATCAGCACGCGCTCGAGCTCCTCGGGCTCAACGTCGATCGGCACCGAGACGACCTTATCGAGCGGCGTCATCACGTCGCGCACCTCGATCTCGTCGAAATGGAAGATGCGCTCGAGCATGCGGCGCTCGTTGTCGCCGTAGAAGCCCTCTTCCTTGCCGATCGTGATCATCATCTTGATCTCTTCCTCGGTCACCAGCGGCGAGCGATGGTGCGGGTTGCCGCCGAGGATCCGGATGATCCCGTTGCCGACCCAGGTGAGGAACCACGCCAGCGGGCTGAACGCGAGGATGAAGAACTCGATCAGATGGCGGAAGAGGAACGCGATCCGTTCCGGATGGTTCGTCGCGATCACCTTGGGGATCAGATCGCCGAAGATGACGAGAACGACGGTCGTGACCACGGTCGCCACCGCGACGGTGATGCCGCCTTCCTCGCCGCCGAACAGACGCGCGAAAAGCACCGTGATGATCGCGGCGATGCCGGTGTTCACGAGATTGTTGCCGACGAGGATCGTGGCGATCACCTTGTCGAGCCGCGTGACCATGCGCCAGATCCGCTGGGAGCCGTGCCTCTTCTCGGCCATCCAGTGGCGCAGACGCACTTTGTTCAGTGAGATCAGCGCCGCTTCGGAGGCCGAGAAGAAAGCCGAAAAACACAACATAACCGCCAGAACGGTCAACAGGGTGGACAGAGAAGGCATGACGTGGGGTATGATACCCGAAACCGGTGGTTTTAGCAATACTAGTCAAAAGATAACAAATCCAACTACTTGAATAAGTCAAATGATTTGAAAAGGTTAGGTCATCCGGACGACCCCGGTTTTAGCCGTTGACAAGCCCGGGGGGCGTCACTAGAATAGACCGATATTCCATGCTCGAAACCGCCCTTTTTTATCTGATCTCATTCGGGATGATCCTCGCGGCCCTGGGGGTCATCACCGCCCGCTCGGCTCTCTACAGCGTATTGTGCCTGGTCGTCTCGATGGGCATGATGGCGGGGCTCTTCGTCCTGCTGAAAGCGTACCTGGTGGCGACGATCCTGATCCTCGTCTACGCGGGGGCGATCCTGGTCCTCTTCCTCTTCGTCGTGATGCTCGTGGACTTCCGGACCGAGTCGTTCGACTGGCAGGGCCTGCGCGTCGGGCCGGTCCTGGCCATCGCGGCGGCGGGACTTTTCCTGTTCGCGGCCCTGCGGGTGATCCGCACGCTGCCGCCGACGGCCTCCCCCGCCATGCACGGCACGGCGCTCGAGCTCGGGCGGGCGCTTTTCGGCCGCTACGCCCTGCCGTTCGAGATGACGGCGTTCCTGCTCCTGGCCGCCGTGGTCAGCGTCGTCGTGCTGGCTAAGAAGGAGCCGCATCGGTGATCGCGGTCCATCACTACCTGGCGGTCTCGGCCTGCCTTCTGGCGATCGGCCTCGTCGGTCTTCTGACGCGCCGGAACGTCCTCCTGGTCCTTTTGTCGATCGAGCTCATCCTCAACTCCGCCAACCTTTCCTTCGTCGCTTTCTCCGCCTACCACGGTCAGATCACCGGGCAGGTGGTGGTCTTCTTCACGATGATCGTCGCGGCGGCAGAGGTCACGGTGGGCCTGGCGGTGGTGGTCCTTCTGTACCGCAAGAAGGCCACGACGAGCCTGGAGGACTTAAGGTCGCTCAAATGGTAGAGCGCCTCCTCGAGAACCTCCCTCCGCTTCCCTGGGTCATCCTCTTCTCGCCGCTTGCGGCCTGCGCGGCGATCTGCGCTTTTTTCCTGCACAAACCGCGAGCCGCGTCGGGGACCGCGATCGCGGGGATCCTCGTGTCGTTCGCGGCCAGCGTGGCCCTCGCGGTGTTCCACGCGCAGAATCATTTTCTTCCCGTCGACAGCGGCACGGCGTGGATCCGCATGGCCGGCCTGAACGTGGAATTCGGGTATCTGCTGGACCGTCTGTCGCTCCTGATGCTGCTGGTGGTGACCGGCGTGGGCAGCTGCATCTTCGTGTATTCCACCGGCTACATGCGCGGGGACTCGAGTTACCCGCGCTTTTTCGCGACGTTGTCGTTCTTCGCTTTCTCGATGCTCGGGATCGTCCTGGCCAACAACTTCATCCTCCTCTTCGTCTTCTGGGAGCTGGTCGCGGTGAGCTCCTACCTCCTGATCGGCTTCTGGTTCGAGAAGCCTTCGGCGGCCGACGCCGGCAATAAGGCCTTCATCGTGAACCGCCTGGCGGATTTCGGCTTCGTGCTGGGCATCGTGCTGGTCTGGATGCTCTCCGGGGCCGGCGGCGCCGAGCGCACGTTCTCGTTCACCGAGCTCCAGAGGTGGCTGCCCGGCGCGCTTGAAGGAGGACTCGTCACGCACGGGATGCTCGTCCTGGCGGCGCTCCTCGTCTTCTGCGGTGTGGCCGGAAAATCCGCGCAATTCCCTCTCTACATCTGGCTGCCCGACGCCATGGAAGGCCCCACTCCCGTGAGCGCGCTGATCCACGCCGCCACGATGGTGGCCGCGGGCGTGTATCTTCTGGGCCGCGTCTTCTTCCTGATCGAGCCGGTCGAACAGGCGCTGGCCGTCATCGCGGCGTTCGGGGCGGTCACGGCGGTCCTGGCCGCGCTCCTGGCCGTCGCGCAGAATGACATCAAGAAGATCCTCGCGTACTCGACGGTCAGCCAGCTCGGTTACATGGTGATGGCGATGGGACTCGGCGGCCCGACCGCGGCGATGTACCATCTGACGACCCACGCGTTCTTCAAGGCGCTCCTCTTCCTCGGCGCGGGCGCCATGATCCACGCGCTGCATACGCAGGACATCTGGGAGATGGGTGGCCTGCGCAAAGCCATGCCGGTCACCGCGTACACGTTCCTCGTCGGGACCCTCGCGCTCTGCGGGATCGCCCCCCTTTCCGGTTTCTTCTCGAAGGATGAGATCCTCACTCTCGCCTGGCAGCACAACAAGGCCCTCTTCGCGGCGGGATTGTTCACCGCGGGTCTGACGGCGTTCTACATGACGCGCGCCGTGTGGGTCGCGGTGCTCGGCGTGCGGCGTGCCCGCAAGCACACCCATGCCGGCCACGGCCACGAAGGCGCGCACGACGCGCCTTGGTCGATGAAGGGGCCGCTCCTGGTGCTCGCCGCGCTCGCGGCGAGCGGCGGTTTCATCGGGATCCCGGCCTTCATCATGGGAGAGCACGCACACGCTCAAGCCCTCAACTGGACCGTCGCGGGGCTCTCCACGGCGGTCGCGCTCCTGGGGATCGGCGCGGGGACCGCGCTCTACCGCGGCGCGAAAAAGGAGGACCCGCTCGTCCGGCCGCTCGGCGCGGCGTATCAGGTCCTGGTGCGGAAATACTACCTCGATGAATTCTTCCTGGCGCTGGCGCGGGTCTTCAAGGACACGATCGCCGGGATGTTCTTCCGGTTCGACGCCAACGTCGTGATCAAACGGGGCGTGGACGGCACGGCGCGCCTGACCGCGGGCCTGGGCGATCGCCTGCGCCGCGCGCAGACCGGGCGCATCGAGACCTACGCGATGGCGTTCGCGTTCGGGGTCGTGGCGATCCTCTATGCCGTGCTGATGAGGAGCTGAAACCGTGACCGCCCCCGGACCGATCTCCTGGATCCTTCTGGCGCCCGCGCTCGGCGGGCTTATCCTTCTTTTCATCCCCCAGGAGCGCGTCGAGTGGATCAAGCGGGTCGCGATCGCCTCCGTGCTCGTGAGCCTGGCCTTCGCGGGCGCGGCGTTCCTGCGCTACGACCGCGCGGTGGGTGGCTATCAGTTCATCGACCGCATCGACTGGGTGCCCTCGATGGGGATCGCCTACCATGTGGGCGTGGACGGGATCAACGTGGTGCTCCTCCTGATGACCGCGATCATCGCTTTCGCCGGAGTGCTCGTCTCCTGCTCGGTGAAGGAACGCGTGAAAGAATATTTCATCTTCTACCTCTTCCTGATCACGGGCTGTTTCGGGGTCCTGGCCGCGCTGAACGTGTTCTTCATCTACTTCTTCTACGAGTGCGCGGTGGTCCCGGTGTTCCCGCTGATCGGCGTCTGGGGCTCGGGCAACAAGGAATACGCGACGATGAAGCTCACGCTGTATCTGACCCTCGGAGCCGTGCTGGCGCTGGCGGCGATCCTGTCGCTGTATTTCGCCGCGGGCCTGAACACGTTCGACCTGCCGGCTCTCGAGACCGCGCTTCGCGCCCGTCCGCTGCCGCTCGATTTCCAGCGCTGGGCGTTCCCGCTGATCATGGGCGGCTTCGGCGTGATCCTCACGCTCTGGCCGTTCCACACCTGGTCGCCGATGGGCTACGCGGCCGCGCCGACGTCGGTGAGCATGCTCCACGCGGGGGTCCTGAAGAAACTCGGCGCCTACGCGATCATCCGCCTGGGCATCGGGCTCATGCCCGAGGGCGCGGCGATGTGGATGCCCTATGTCGCCTGGATCGCGGTGATCAACATCGTGTACTGCGGCCTGGTGGCGTTCACCCAGAAGGATTTGAAATACATCCTCGGTTACTCGAGCTGCAGCCACATGGGTTACATCCTGCTCGGCCTGGCGTGCCTGACCCCGATCGCGCTGACAGGGACCGTGTTCTTCATGTTCGCGCACGGGATCATGGCTTCCCTGGGTTTCGCGCTCGTGGGTTACTTCTACGAACGGACCCATACCCGCATGATCGGCGACTGGGGAGGCTTCGGGAAAAAGGCGCCGCTGGTGGCGACGCTCTTCGTGATGACCGCGATGGCTTCCGCCGGACTGCCCGGCTTCGCGAACTTCGTCGGCGAGATCATGATCCTCCTGGGCGCCTGGGACGTGTACCGCTGGCCGGCCGTCGCCGCGGTCGCGGGCCTTGTGATCACCGCCGGTTACATGCTGCGCGTCGTACGCGGTTCGATCCAGGGGCCGGTGAGCGAGCACGGCAAGCATCTTGTGGATGCCCGCGGCTGGGAACGGGCCCCGTACGTGCTGCTGATGGCGGTCCTCCTGGCCGTGGGCTGCCTGCCCTCTCTGCTGCTGCCGACGATCGCCTCGGGCACCCGGAGCCTTTTCGAGCGGATCGACCGCACCCAAGTGTATCTCGTCCACCGGGAGGCCCCGTCCCGTGACGTTTAGCTTCTGGACGATCTTCCGCACCGAGATCGGGGTGGTCCTCCTGGCCCTCGGGGCCCTCGTCTTTGACATCCTGCTCCCCGACGACGAGAAACGCGGCCGCACGCTGGCTTCGGTGGCGATGATCGGCGTGGCGCTCCTTTTCTTCCACGCGCTCGGCCAGTGGGGGAACTTCGGCTATGGCGCGCGCGGGACGGTCCTGCAGGACGGCGTCTCGTTCGTCTTCAAACTGATCTTCCTGCCCGCGGCGTTCCTGACGCTCTTCATGGCGCGCGAATACCAGGACCGCCTGAAACGCGGGCACGAGGAGTTCATCCTGCTCATCCTCTTCGCGCTCGTCGGCATGGTGTTCGTGGCGGTGGCGGCCGACTTCCTTCTTTTCTTCGTCGCGCTTGAAACGCTCACGGTCTCGATGTACGTGATGACCTCCTACCTGCGCGACCGCGCGGCTTCGATCGAGGCCGGCGTGAAGTACGTGGTGCTCGGCGCCCTCTCGACCGCGGTGTTCCTCTACGGCTTGAGTTTCATCTACGGCGCGACGGGCTCGACCGCGTACCGGGACATCGCCGCGCACGTGGCCGCCGGAGGCCTCTCGCCGGCGTTCACATTCGGAATGCTCCTGGTCTTCTCATCGCTCGCGTTCAAGATCGGCGCGGTGCCGTTCCACCTCTGGGTGCCCGACGTCTACGAGGGCGCCCCTTCCCCGGTGACCGCTTATCTGGCGATCGGCTCGAAAGCGGCCGGTTTCGCGGCGCTCGTGCGCCTCTGGATGACAGCTTTCGCTCCGGCCTCGGCCACCTTGGGCGCGCTCGCCGCGGTGATCGCCGCGCTCACGATCATTTACGGGAACCTGGGGGCCATTCCGCAGACCAACATGAAGCGCCTGCTGGGTTATTCGAGCATCGGCCACGCGGGTTACATGCTGATCGGCCTGGCGGCATTCCCCGACTCCGGCGGCGCGGCCCTGCTGTACTATCTGTTGAGCTACCTCGTCAGCACCGGAGGCGTGTTCCTAGTCGTCGTGGCGGCGGGCCGCCATTTCAAAAGCGGCGACATCTCCGAATACGCGGGGCTGTCCCGGCGCTCGCCGCTCCTGGCCGCCGGGATGCTCCTGGGACTTTTGTCGCTGGCGGGTGTGCCGCCGCTGGCGGGTTTCTTCGCGAAGTTCACTATCTTGTGGGCAGGCGTGAAGAACGGTCTTTTGTGGCTTGTGATCATCGGCCTTCTGAACGTGATCACGTCCCTCTACTATTACCTCAAGATCGTCAAGGTCATGTACGTCGACAAACCTGCCGACGAGCGGCTGATCCCGCTCACCCTCGATCAGCGGGTCATCCAGTACTTCTCGATCCTCGGGATCCTGGTCCTCGGGATCTACCAGGGGCCGTTCGTCCGCCTCGTCGAAGCGGCCTTCCGGAACTAAAACGACCTAGCCCAGTTCCACCAGATCGCCCGGGTGGAACAGCGACAAAAAGAGCAGCAAATAGTCTCGGAGATGTCGGGTCAGAAGGAAATTGCGGCGCACGTGCTCCCGCCCGTTCTCGCCGAGATGTTTGGCGAACTGTGGTTCGTTCAGGAGCTGTTTCATCCAATAGGCCGCTCCTTCCGACGAATGCGTGAGGATCCCCGAGAACTTATGCGTGATCTGCAAGGGAATTCCTCCGACCGCCCCCGCGATCACAGGCTTGCCCTTCCACAGGGCCTCGGTGATCGTCAGACCGAATCCCTCCTTCAGTGATTTTTGCAGGATCAGGGTCGAGACCCGCTGGATCGCGTTGATCTCCAGATGGCTCGTCGGCGGCAGGCAAAGGACCATGATGTCCGGGTCGTTGCCCACCGCCTCGCGCACTTCGGCCAGCACTTGAGCGCCCTCTGGATCGTCATCCGCCGACCCGCCGACGAGCAAGAGCCGCGCGCGCACGCGCCCCTGGACCGCGCGGAACGAACGGACGACCCCGAGCGGGTCCTTCAAACGGTCGAAACGCGAGACCTGGGTCACCAGGGGCTTGTCGAGCGGGATATTGAGCCGGCGCACGACCCCTTCGATCTCCGCCGGAGAGAGCTCCCGGTTCTTCTCGGAAAGCGGGTCGATGGACGGCGGGATCAACGCCTGCGGGATCGAGAGCTGCTGCGCGAAGATCCGGGCCGAGAACACGGAGGCATCATACCGCTCGATAAAGGGCCGCAGGAAATTCCAGACGTAAGGGTCCGGGTTCGAAACATCGACATGACAGCGCCAGAGCCACTTGCTCTTCTCCTTGCGGTTGGCCACCAGACCCACCGGTTGGGGGTCGTGGATGAACACGACCTCCTCGTCGATCTTCATCCGCGCGCGGTTCTCCTCCTGGGCGGCCAGGAACGTCTCGAGGTCCCGGGGCCCCAGGTCGTGCGGGGCGCCGTGAAGGGCATTGTGCATCTTTTTGGTGACCGCGTAAAAAGCCTCGCCGCCCTTGATGACGTCCCAACGCGCGCCGATCCCGAGCTCGTTCATGAGCGGCACCAGGCGATCAAGGATCTCCGCGACCCCGCCGCCGACCGCCGTGGAGTTGACGTTCAGCACCCTGCGGGACCCCAGCTTGGCGGCCAGGCGTTTGATCTCGTCGATCGCCTGCACGCCGACGAACGGCTCGTAATCCTTGAGGGTCGCTTTATGCGGGGGCATCGGCGGTCGGCGCTTTCAGGCGTTCGTCCACAAGTTCGATGACCCGCCTGCGCAAACCCTCCATCGTGTAGGTGTACGGGTCCAGCTGGTCGATCCGCCGGGCCAGCTCGCTCTCACCGAGGCAAACGGTCAACCAATCCGAGAAATCGTTCACGCCGAGCGGACGGCGAAGGCGACCGCTGAAAACATGATAATAAAGGGAGCTCGTGCTGACCCGCGTCAGGCACTCGCGGAACTCGGAGAGGTTCGAGGCCTGCTCCCGCGTCGGAAGGCTGAAGAGGACCGAGCGAAGAAACTGGAACTCTTCACCCGGAGGGCTTTCCCGCAAAAGCGGCTTCTTGGCCAGGAACGCGTCGAGTTCGGCCAGGATCGCCTGCCGCAAAGCGGCAAGCGTATTGAAGCGCACGATGTCGATCGCTGCCAAGGCCTCGCCGACCCGGTCCTCCTGAAGGACCTGCACCACCCAATACGCGAAATCGTTCGGTGGCTCGGGGGTCAGGAGCTGATGCTGTTCCAGATAATGGTGGGTGTGGTAGTACACGCTCGATTCGGACACGACGGCCAGCTGTTCCCGAAGTTCGACGAGGTTCCGGGCCTTCAGGCCGGTCAAAAGCACCAGCGTCAGCTGGGTCTTGAAATAAAAAGGGGTCTTGGATGGGCCCGCGGCGGGTGTCATGGCCTAAAGCGACTCCAGCAACGCATCGATCTCCCTCTGGGAGGCCAGATAATAGTTCGCCCCCGAGCGGCGCGAGAAACCCACCCGTACCGTCACCCCGCGGCGCTTCAGGACCCGGAACATGTCCTCGTCCGTGCGATCATCCCCGACCGCGAGCGGCAGAGCCCCCGGAAAACGCTTTTCCAGGTCCAGCGCCGCCAGACCTTTGCTCCACCGGATGTCCGGCAGGATCTCCCACACCTTCTTGCCTCTCCGCCACACGAGCGGGCTGTTCCGGTAATGCCCGCGCAGGAAGCGAAGCCCTTCCCGGAACGCCGGCGTGTAACGGGACTCCAGGTTCCGGTAATGGATCGCGACCGCGAAACCTTTATCTTCGACCAGCACGCCCGGCAAACCCATGAAATCCACCCGGCATTTTTTCGCGAAGGCCCCGAGCAGGGTCCGCAACGACAGCGCGCGCCGGCGGGTGCGTGAAGGCACCTGCAGCCATCCGCCGCCGCCCGAAAATTCCAGACCGTGGTTGCCGACCGCCAGGACCCCACCGATCCCCCGCAGATAAGGGCGCAGGTCCGCCAGCGCGCGTCCGCTGATCACCGTCACCCGGAAGTCCCGCCGGCGGGCGAGCGCGCGGAGCGCGCGGCGCGTCCTCGGTCTCAAGGCGACGGCGTCCGGGCTCGGGGCGATCGCCGCGAGAGTCCCGTCGAAATCGAGCAGCAAAAGCTTCCGCGGAGCCGCCGCAATGCGGGCCCGCAGCCGCGGCCAGGACGCCCAGAACGGCTTCACAACGTCACGAACCGTTGACACGTGCCGGTACCGCATCCAGACGGATCGCCGCCAGCTCCTGCATCAGGTCCGCGGCCCAGCGATAGACGTTCCGGTCCTTCAGCAAGTCGCGCATGCGGCGCATGCGCTCGATCTGTTCGCTTTCGGGCATCTCGAGCGCGGCGCGCAAGGCCTCGGCGGTCTGCCCGATATCGTAAGGATTGATGATCAGCGCGTCCTTGAGTTCCCGCGCGGCGCCGGTGAACTGGCTCAAGATGAGCGCCCCCCGTTCGTCGTCACGCGCGGTCACGAATTCCTTGGCCACGAGGTTCATGCCGTCATGGAGCGAGGTCACCATGCAGACGTCGGCCGCGCGGTAGAACGGCTCGATCTCCTTGTGCCCGTGCTGCCGCACCAGGAGCACGATCGGCTTCCAGGACCTCGTCCGGAACCGCGCGTTGATGCGCTCGGCCTCGCGTTCGACCTCGGCCATGAATTCCTGGTACTTCGGGATCAGCGAGCGGCTGGGAGCGGCCAGCTCCACGAACGTGAAACGTCCCACATAGGAAGGGATCCGCTCGAGGAAGAGTTCGACGCTGCGGAACCGCTCGAGGATCCCCTTCGTGTAATCGAGCCGGTCGACCCCCACGCCCATCCATTCGGCCGACACCCCGTGCGGTTTCAGCAAAGCTCCTTTGGAGGACTGGGGCGCCCCCGCCGGCGTCTTGCCTGAACTGTTGCCCAGAAAAGCGATGCTGATCGGGAACGGCTTCACCCACGTCGTATGGCCCTCACGGTTCACCGTAAAATGCTCGTAATCGATCCGTGACTCGAGCAGGCGGTCAACGGTCTGCAGAAAATTGTTGCAATGGAACTGGGTATGAAAACCGATGAGGTCCGCCGCCAGCATCCCTTTCAGGAGTTCGTTCTGCCACGGGCAGATCGCGAAGGACTCGGGATTCGGCCAGGGGATATGCCAGAAGATCGTCACGCGCGCGTCGGGCCTCTCGTTCTTGATCAGACGGGGCAGCAACGCGAAGTGGTAGTCCTGGATCAGCACGCACGGCTCAACGCTGCCCTCGAGCTCCTCAAGGACCGCCCGCGCGAATTTGCGGTTCACCGACTCGTACATCAGCCAGTCCTGTTCCCGGAAGGTCGGACGGGTATGCGCGATATGGCACAACGGCCAGAGACCTTCGTTCGAGAAGCCGTAATAATACCCCATCTCCTCCTCTTTGCTGAGCCAGACCCGCCTCAACGTATACTGCGGTTCTTCGGGAGGCACGCGCAAGCGGTCATGAGTATCCGCGGTCTCACGGTCGGCGTCGCCGTTGCCTTCCGCGATCCAGGTGCCGCCGCAGGCCTTGAGTACCGGTTCGATCGCCGTCACCAGCCCGCTCGGCGGCACGACGCACTCGATCTGGTTGCCGCGGCGGATATGCTGGTACGGTTCCCGGTTCGAGACCACGTAGAGCGCGCGGCCGTTGAGTTTGATACGGACGAACTCCTTCAGGCGTTCCGGCGTCCAAAGCGAGTCGGAGGACTGCCGCAGGCGGGCCTCCTCCTCGGCCGCCGCGCGGGCCTGCGCCAGGGAAACGGCCATCTTCGATACTTCACGCGCGAGCGGGCTAAGGAACGGTGTGCGGCCCGGGTCGAGCCGCGGGTTGGGCGTGCGGCCGGTGCGCAGCGCGTTCACCCACTCGGCGGTACGCTGTGCCGGCTTCCAGATGCTAAGATAGAACACGACGAACGCCGTCAGGGAAACGAAGATCCCGAGCGCGAAGAAACGGAAAAGATTCAGGCGCCAGATGCGGTCGATGCGTTCCGTGATGAAACCAGCCCGGTACAGGAGAACGCTCCAGTGGGCCCGGCCGGCGGGATCCTCGGGCATCGGCGAAACGCGGGCATAGACCTCTTCGGCGCCGATGGGCAGATAGAAACCTTGTGCGCTCCCCGACGCCCGGGCTGTCTCGAGCGCGCCGGCCATGTCGCTTTCTCCGGCCGTCTCGATCTCGCCGAAACCCGCGGTAGCCGCCAGAGGCTGCGTTTCAGCGCCGTACACCGCCAGGCCTGTCAGGTACTGGCGGCCGTCCACGAACGATTCCAGGGCCCGGGTCAGGTCCCCTGGGGACCCGTTACTCAGCGCGTGTCCGGTGATGGTCTCAACGGCTAAAGCCGCGCGGACGGACAGGCGTTCCAGGTCGGCCCGCAGGCGGCAGTCTTCCTGCAGCGTCTGCACGATGCCGGACGCCAGGAGAACGGCAGCCATCACAACCATGATCGGGATGATGAACTTCAGAACAGGGCGCATATCCTCCCTTACGGTGCGAAAAACGTGCCGGTCAAACTAACGCGGGCGGACACCCGCGGCCGCTTGGACGAGATCGGCCGCGGACGCACGATCCAGGGTGAGCGTGCGCATCGGATAAGGGATCACGATCCCTTCCTGCCGGAACCGCTTATGGACCGCCTTGATGAACTCATGCTTGATGAGATGACCGTCGACAAATTCCTTGCCGCGCAGGATCACGGTGAAATGGATCGAGGAATCGTCAAACGTATGGTATCGGATGAACGGCTCGAAGCTCTTTACGCCGCCCGGAACGGTCTTCAGGACATCCCGACCGACCTCCGCCACAACACGCTCGACCATCACGAGGTCCGAATCGTAATGCACGCCCATCTGCACCAGTACCGCCAGCTCCCTGTCCGGCTGATAATAGTTCGTGATGACGCTTCCCATGAGCTTCAGGTTCGGCACGATGACCTCGTTGTTGGCGAGCTGCCGTATCCGCGTGCTGCGCCAGCCGATATCCTCGACGTATCCCTCGATCCCCCCGCCTTCCTCGATCCTGATGAAATCCCCGACCTGGAACGGTTTGTCGATCGTGATATGGATGCCGGCGAAGAAGTTCGAAAGCGTCTCCTGCAGGGCCAGTGCCACCGCCAGCGACCCGATCCCCAGCGACGCCAGGATCGGCGTGATCGAGATACCGATCAGGTCGAGGAAGATCAGCGCCCCGAGACCGATGACGAAAGCACGGATCAAACCCTTCACCACACCCTGCGAGATATTGCCCACGGCTTTGGCCTTGCGGTCCATGAACCGGTGCGCGAGGTTATCCGCGAAGAGGACGATCGCGAAGATCAGCGAACCCTGCAGGGCGATCGTCGCCACCCGGTCGGCCGCTTCCGGAAGAGGCAGAAGATGGGACAAAAGCGCCACGCCCGACGCGAGGATCAGGAAATTGAGAGGGACAGACAGCGCGTCGACCACGAGATCGTCCCAGGCCGCGGTCGTTCGGGAAGCCCAGTCGCGCAGACGACGGACCACGATCCGCTTGGCCAACCACAGCGCCAAGAGCCACAGGACGGTGACGGCCGGAGCGTAAAAAGCGGGCGGTATTCCGTTACGGACAAAATCGGGCCACTGGGCGGGCATCGGGGGTCCCCCGGGATCTTCTGTTTTTTTTCATTATAGGACTATGACAAGGGGTTCCGCCACCAAAAACACCTCGTCCGCAAAAAAACGGGAGGGGCCTCCAAGGCCCCTCCCGTGTCGTTCTTTGCCGGAAGAACCGCGGCGCGAGGCTTTTAGCCGATCGCGACCTTGCCGGTCTCGGACGTGCGGATCCGGATCACGTCGTTCAGGTCGAGCACGAAGATCTTCCCGTCGCCGATGTTGCCGGTCCGGGCGCCCTTCGTGATCGCCTCGATCGCGGGCTTCACGTAATCGTCGTTCACCGCGATCTCGACCTTCACTTTCCTGAGAAGGCTTCCCGCTTCCTTGTGGCTGCGGTAGACCTCCGAGATGCCCTTCTGGCGCCCGCGGCCCATCACGGGCGTCACGGTCACCAGGTGGATCTGCTTCTCTTCCAACTTGTCCAGCACCTCGTCCACACGGTCCGGCTGGATAATGGCGATGATATATTTCATGGAGTTCCTCCTTAATCCAGGGTCGTGTAAGCCGATTCGCGGTGCTGGGTCAGATCGAGGCCGATCCGCTCCTGATCTTCCGTCACGCGAAGACCGCAGACGACGTCCACGATCTTGAGCAGGATGAAGCTGGCCACGAACGAGTAGACGACCGTGATGAGCACGGCCTTGGCCTGGATCAACAGAAGGCCCGGATTGCCGTAGAACAGGCCATCGTTGCCGGCCGGGTTCACGGCCTTCTGCGCCCACAGACCTGTCGCCAGGGCGCCCCAGATCCCGCCGATGCCGTGCACACCGAAGACGTCAAGCGAATCATCATAGCCGAACTTGACCTTCACGACCGCCACGAAGAAATAACAGACGATCGCGACACCCACGCCGATCCAGATCGCGTCCATCGGGGACACGAAACCCGAGGCCGGCGTGATCGCGACGAGGCCCGCGACGGCCCCGGTGATCATGCCGAGCATCGTCGGATGCGCGTTGAACTTCCAATCCAGGATCGCCCAGGTCAGGCCCGCCGCGGCCGCGGCGATATGGGTCACGACGAACGCGTTGCCCGCCAGACCGTTGGCTCCGAGCGCGCTGCCGCCGTTGAAACCGAACCAGCCGAACCACAGGAGACCCGCGCCGAGCACCGCGAACGGCAGGTTGTGCGGCGGCGACATCTTGGACGGGAAACCCTTGCGCTTGCCCAGGACGATCGCGCAGACCAGCGCCGCGATGCCCGCGTTGATATGAACGACGGTCCCGCCGGCGAAATCGAGGGCGCCCATATTGCGGATGAACCCGCCGACCGCCCAGACCCAGTGACAGACCGGATCATACACGAGCGTCGCCCACAAAAGCATGAACAGGCAGAACGCCGAGAACTTCATGCGCTCGGCGAAAGCGCCGAGGATCAGCGCAGGGGTGATCACCGCGAACATGCACTGGTAGATCATGAAAACCGAATGCGGAATGGTCGCCGCGTAGTCCGTATTGGGAGCGGCGCCGACCCCTTTGAGGCCCAGCCACGCCAGACTGCCGATCCAGCCCTTGATATCGGGACCGAAGGACAGACTGTATCCCACGACGACCCATTGGATCGTCACGATGCACGTGATCATGAAACACTGCATGAGCACGGACAGGAAATTCTTCTTGCGGACCAGACCGCCATAGAAGAACGCCAGCGCCGGCGTCATCACGAGCACGAGAGCCGCGCTCGCCAGGATCCAGGCGGTGTCTCCCGTATCGGTCGGAAGAGCCGTGTCTTCGGCCCAAGCCGGCACGGTCAGGATAGCGCCGCAAGCCAGCGCCATAAGGGACAGGAACGGCGCCCTCAACCGTCGGAACATATTTACCATACATCCTCCTTTTTAGATGATCGACGAGCTTGAGTATAAGAACCCATGTTTCATCGGTGTTACGGTCTTGTAACTCGGAATGTTAGGAAAACAAAATGCCGGTAGGAGCCCCGAGAAAAACGGGAAAAGATCAGCGGCCGGAGCGGCGTGCCAACGATCCCAAGAGAGCGGTCGCGGTCATCGACAGGAGCACCGAAGCTCCGAAATAGTAGATCCCCCGTTCCGGTTTGGCTTCCGCCAGAACGCCCAGCTTGACCGAAACGATGATCACCGCGACGATGAAGACATCGAGCATGGACCAGCGGCCGAACGCCTCCAGAGTGCGCAGCAGCGCGCGGCGATGGGTTTCCGCCACACGGGCCAGCCAAACGAACGCCAGCACGGCGAGCTTGGCGATGGGAAAGATCACGGAAAAAAAGAAGACCACGGATGCGAGGAACGGCTGGCCTTCATCGCGAAGGCTCGTGATCCCGGAGAGGATGGAGAACGTGTTGGTCGCCCAGATCTTGCGGACGGTCAGCACCGGCAACTTAAGCCCGGCCACCAAAAGCGCCGCCGAGATCACGATCAGGAGCGGAATATCGAAACGGCGGGGATGCCGGTCCCAGAGGGATATCTTGGTCCGATCGCTCATCGGAAAGCGCCCCGGCGGCACAGTTTGAGTTTGCCGGCGCGGCCGAGCCGCCGGACCGCCGCCTCACGGCGGAGGGCGGCTCCGCGCGAGCGGACCCGCTGGCGGTAGACGACCCGTTCCGGCGGGTTCGCTCGCGTGAAGCGCGCGGCCCGGCCCGAAGCGGCCTGATGCTCACGGAAACGCCGTCCGACATCCGTGGTCGTGCCGGTGTACAACCGCCCGTCCCGGCATTCGAGGATATACACGTACCACACGGCTCCGGTCTCGTGAGCGCGCTTCAAGAGGCGCCGGCGGAATCTCCGTTCGTGCCGGCGAACGCGTTGCCTTCCATCGCGCGGGCAATGATCTCGTCGGCCCGCGTGATGCGCATCCAGCGTTCCTGGGAGAAGAAGCGCAGCACCACCAAGAGCGGCGCCACCGCGCAAACGACGCCGAAAGCGAGGGCCGTAAAGATCCGCAGGGGCACGCTCCAGGGTGTGAAGAGCAGGATCGAAACCTGGACGACGAGCATCGCATTGGCGAAGATGATGACCCCGAAGATGATCAGAGTCGAGATCAGGCATTCCTGCCGGATCAGCTTGATGACCCGCACGTAGGCGCTGGCCAGTTCGATCCGCGCCAGGTCGATCGTCGTGCGTTTGTACTCCTTGAGGAGCCCGACGGTCATGTCATACATGACACCGGTGACCTTCCTCAAGAGCGCTTGGATCATGAGCGGCGGGAATTCCCCAGGATGAAACCGACGAGCAGGGCTCCGGCGGCCACGCCACCGATGTATCCCCACGGGTTACGGCGGATGTCCTTGTCGAGGTCCTCGAAGGCCTCGATCGCCTTCTCCTGTCCCGCCTCGATCTTGTCCGCGGCGACGCGGCGCACGCGGTCCACCACATCGCGGTTCGAGAGCGCGACCTCGGTCAGCGTCTCTTTGATGCTGGAATACTTTTCGCCCAAGAGACGGCGAAGCTCGTCTTTCTTGTCCTTGGCCGCTTCGTTCAGAAGCTGAAGCGCTTCGTCGATCTTCCGATTGTTGTTGAAGGTCTCTGACATGGTGTTCTCCTTATTTGGGGACCGGTCCTATATAAAGAAGGACCCGAGTAGGCTCTTATTCTACAACGGGGTCTTGAAAATACAAAATACATTCATCCGGAAGCCCTGAAAATACCTAACCTATTAGTACAGCTTATCTAACGATAGATCAGCCGAAGCGGTTCGCGTGACGGGCGGATCTCGAGCACGGATCCGTAGGGGAACGAAAAACACCGGTGGGCGCCGTCTGCGTAGACCCGGCCTTCCCGCATCAGGGACCGCAGGACCAGACGGTCTCCGGGGCCGGCCGTTCCGCCCCGCAGGCGGTACCGCTGACCCGGACGCGAGTAGAGTTCCCGCGGCACGTAACGGACCCGGCGCGAGGTCGCGGGCAAGGGCCGCGCGCCCGCCGACTGCGCGGCGCCCGTGGAACCGGCCGCGGTGGAGATCCACAGGCCCGAGCTGCGATGCTGTTCGGTGACGCGGCCCACCCGCAGCGCGTAATGGCTCATCGCCGCGGGGTTGGCGTGCGCGATCAGCACGTCGTTCAGGACGCGCACGCCCAGGTCCCGGCCGTCGAGCTTGAGGGCGATCCGCGGGATGCTCTGCGGCTTGGCGCGGCCTCTCAAGAAACGGTCGAGAAGCGCTCCAAACGACCGGCCGTCGCAGGCGCAAAAACGGCCGATACTGTGGCAAGGGTCGGAGTTCACGCCAAGAACGGGCACGCGCGCGGCGGCGCCCTGCGCCGCCTCGAGCACCGTGCCGTCGCCGCCGACGGCGATCACAAGATCGTAGGTAGAGCGCGACCCGGCCTCCCGTGGTTTTCCGCCGCGGGGGCTCTCGTCGTAGTCAACCCCGCGCGCCCGCAGCACGCTCTCCACGGTCCGGAGGGTGCGGTAATGAACGTCGTGAGACCGTTTGAAATGAGCGAGATTCCTGTCGCCGGACCGGAAATGGCGTCTTAAGGAAAACGGCCGATAACCCTCGAAATGGGATTCGAACGCGCTCCTTTTATAAAGGATGAACGCCCGGAACGGTTTGGCCATGTGGGGAAACCCCCGGAAAGATGAACGCGCCGAGGACGTTTAGCGGCGCGGCGCGAGCGTGTGGACCGATTGCCCGTAGAAGACCTCGGCGGCCTCCATGAGCGTCTCGGAGAACGTCGGGTGCGGGTGTACGGTCTCGGCCAGATCGCGGACCGTGGCGCCCATCTCAATGGCCAGAGCGCCCTCGCTGATCAGATCCCCCGCGTGCGCGCCGACCAGGCCCACGCCCAGCACGCGCTCGGTCTCGGGCTCCACGATGAGCTTGGTCAGGCCCTCGGCCTGGTCGGTCGAGAGCGCCCGTCCGAGAGCTCCCCAGGGGAACTTCGCGACCTTCACCTCGATCCCCTTCTGGCGGGCCTCGTTCTCGGTGAGTCCCACCCAGGCGACCTCGGGTTCGGTGAACACGACCGCGGGGATCAGCAGATTCTCGTTCGACACGCTCTCGCCGCAGATCGCGCCGACCGCGATCCGGGCTTCCCGTGCGGCCTTGTGGGCCAACAGAAGCCCCCCCGCCACGTCGCCGATCGCCCAGATCCCGGGGTCGGCAGTGCGCTGGGACGAATCGACCTTCACGAAGCCTTTTTCGTCGCGCTGGACCCGGGTGTTCTGCAATCCCATATCCGCGCAGTTGGGGACGCGGCCGACGGAAACGAGCACGCGGTCGTAGAGTTCCTCGACCGGTTTGCCGTCCAGCTCCATGCTGACCTTGATCTGCTTGCCGCTGGTGGCCATCTTCGAAACTTTCACGTTCAGGCGCACCTGGCGGAAATGTTTTTCGGCGTAGCGGGCCACGGGCCGCACGAGGTCCGGATCGGCGCCGGCGAGGATCGAGCCGAGCGCTTCCACGAGCGTGACCTTCGAGCCGAGCGCCGAATACACGGTGCCCAGCTCCATCCCGATATAACCGCCGCCGACGACCAAAAGTTCCTTCGGGATCTCCTCGAGCTCGAGCGCCTCGGTCGAGGTCATGACGCGCGGATTCCCCAGGTCGAACGCCTTCGGCAGCGCGGGCTTGGAACCCACGGCGATGATCGCGTGCTCGAATTTCAGGAAGCGCTGTCCTTTGTCGGTCTCGATGCGCAGGGTCTTCGAATCCTCGAAATAGCCGCGGCCGCGGACGATCTCGACCCCGCGCTTCTGTCCCATGAGCTCGATCCCGCCGGCGAGCTTCTCGAGCGAAGCCTCCTTCCAGGCGCGCAGTTTGGCGAGTTCGATCTTCGCCGGGCCGAACGAGATGCCGCGCTTGGCGGAATCCTCGGCCTGGTGGACCATCTTCGACGCGTGCAAAAGCGCTTTCGAGGGGATACAACCGCGGTTCAGACAAACACCGCCCAGGCGCTTCTCCTGCTCGACCAGCACCACTTTGCGGCCCTTATCGGCCGCGTGGTACGCGGCCGCGTACCCGCCGGGCCCGGCGCCGACAACCACAAGATCGATCGAATCAGCTTTCACTTGGGTTCCTTTTAGAAGAAAAGTTCAGATCAGAACGTCTTTTTCCGGGAAATTCTCGAGCGTCTGCACGACCTCGCGCACGAAACGCGCGCCGTCGGCGCCGTCGACCGCGCGGTGATCGTAGGACAGGCCGAGCGGCAGCATGAGGCGCGGCTCGACCGTCTTCGCCGCCGTGACGACGGGTTTGAGCGCCCCCCGGCCGACGCCGAGGATCGCGACTTCCGGAACGTTCACGATCGGCGTGAAGAACGTGCCGCCGATACTGCCCAAATTTGAGATCGTGAAGCTGCCGCCTTTTAAGTCATCGATGGAGACCTTGCGCTGACGGGTCTTCTCGGCGGCCGCCCCGAGCTCCTTGGCGAGATCGAGGAGGCTCTTCTTGTCGACATCGCGGATCACCGGGACGATCAGGCCGGCCTCGGTGTCGACGGCTATCCCGATGTGAAAGTAGGATTTCAGGATCAGCTCGCCGGCAGCCTCGTCGAGGCTCGCATTGAACGTCGGGTATTTCTTCAGGGCGGCCGCCGCGGCCTTCATCAGGAACGGCGTGATCGTGAGCAACCCGCCCTTCTTCTCGTAAGCGGGCGCGACCTTCTTGCGCAGCGCCATCAGAGCGGTGATGTCCGCCTCGTCGAACTGCGTCACATGCGGCACCGAGGTCCAGGATTCGCTCATCTTCCGGCCGATCTTCTGCCGCAGCGAGGACATGGGCTGGCGCGTCACCGGGCCCCATTTCGAGAAATCGATCTTCTCCGCGGCCGGGCGCGGCGCGGCGGGCACGTCGCCCGCCTGCGCGGGGCCGGCGGAGCCTCGAGCGGCCATCGCCTGCAGGTTCTGCACGTACGCCTTCAGGTCCGCGAGGGTGATCCGGCCTCCGGACTCGCTGCCCCGTACGCGGCCCAGGTCGATCCCGAGATCCGCGGCGATCTTGCGCACCGTCGGTGAGGCCGGCGGCGGGAAACCGCTCTTCGATTCATACGTGTAGTCCGACGCCAGGCGCGGAGCGGCCGGAGCGGGCGAGGAGGCCGGCGCGGCGGGCGCGGACGGTCCGGAAGATACGGCGGACGGCACCGCGGAGACCGGCGCTCCGCTCTCGTCGAGCGCGACGATCGCCTGGCCGACGGTGACCTTGTCGCCGACGTTCACGTAGATCTTCTTCACGACACCGGCATGCGTGGACGGGATCGGCGCGACCGCCTTCTCGTTCTCGAGCTCGATCAGGGTCTGGTCCTTGGCGACCTTGTCGCCGACCTTGACGAACACGCTGACCACCGATCCGCTGTCGGCGCCTTCACCCAAATGAGGGATGCGAATGTCCATTCCGTTCTCCTTGATTGCCTGTGCCGCTCGGACCTAGAGGCAGACCGGGTGGGCCTTCTCGGGGTCCACGCCCAGGTCCTTGATCGCGCGCGCGACCGTGCCGGCGTCGAGCTGCCCGCGCCGGCGCAGCGCGTCGAGCGTCGCGATCACGGTCAGTTCGGCGTCCACTTCGAAAAAACGCCTCAAAGCGGGCCGCGTGTCGCTGCGGCCGAAACCATCCGTCCCCAAAGTGGTCAGCCCGCCGGGCACCCACGGAGCGATCTGGTCGGGCACGATCTTCATGTTGTCCGAAACGGCGACGAAGACGCCCTTTTCGCCCGCCAGCAGGTCCTCGAGATAGGAGCGCTTCGGCGTTTCGGCCGGATGGAGCCTGTTCCACCGCTGGGCCTCGAGCGCCTCGCTGCGCAGCCGCTTGTAATTGGTCGCGCTCCACACGTCCGCCGAGACGTCGTAGCGCTCGGCGAGGATCTTCTGCGCCTCAAGCGCCTCGCGCAGGATGGCGCCGCTGCCGAAAAGATGCGTTTTGTGCTTTTTGCCGGACGCTCCGGCCTGGAACTTGTAGAGGCCCTTCAGGATGCCCGGTTCCGCGCCTTCGGGCATGGACGGCATCGGATAGTTCTCGTTGTGGACCGTGATATAGTAAAAAAGATCCTCGCCGTCCACGTACATCCGCTTCAGGCCGTCACGGATGATCACCGCGACCTCGTAAGCGAACGCCGGGTCATAGGCCATCAAGGAAGGGATCGTGCTGGCCTGGATATGGCTGTGGCCGTCCTGGTGCTGCAGTCCTTCGCCGTTCAGGGTCGTGCGGCCGGCGGTGGCGCCCAGAAGGAATCCTTTCGCGCGGATGTCCCCGGCCAGCCACATGAGATCGCCCACGCGCTGGAAACCGAACATCGAATAGTAGATGTAGAACGGGATCAGAGTGATGCCGAGATTCGCGTACGACGTGCCGGCGGCGATGAATGACGACATCGAGCCCGACTCGGTGATCCCCTCTTCGAGGATCTGGCCGTCCTTGGCCTCCTGATAGTACAGCAGGGTCTCGCGATCCACCGGCTCGTAGAGCTGCCCCTTGGGCGAATAGATGCCGATCTGACGGAACAGCGCGTCCATGCCGAACGTGCGCGCCTCGTCGGGGATGATCGGAACGACCTGCCGGCCGATGCCCGGGTGCCGCAGGAGCTTGGTCAAAAGCCGCACGAAAGCCATCGTCGTGGAAACCTCGGTGTCGCCGCCGCCTTTCAGGAACTCGTCGTAATAGGCGGCGTCCGGCAGCGGAACGGGCTCGAGCTTCTTCACGCGCCGCGCCGGCACGAACCCGCCCAACGCACGGCGGCGCTCGAGAAGATACTTCATCTCCGGACTATCGGTAGGCGGCCGGTAGAACGGGGTCTCGGCGATCTCCTCGTCGGAGATCGGCACGTTCAGGCGCTCGCGGAACTCGCGAAGCTCTTTTTCGTTCAGTTTTTTCTGCTGGTGCGTGACGTTGCGTCCCTCGCCCGCTTCACCGAGACCGTAGCCCTTGATGGTCTTGGCGAGGATCACGGTCGGCTGGCCCTTGTGTTCGATGGCCGCCTTGTAAGCGGTGTACACCTTCTTCGGGTCGTGTCCGCCGCGCAGCAGCTTGTGGATCTGCTGGTCGGTCAGGTGGTTCACCTTCGAGGCCAGCTCGGGATACTTCCCGAAGAAATGTTTGCGGGTGTAACTGCCCGGTTCCACCGAATATTTCTGGTAATCGCCGTCGACCGCCTCTTCCATGCGCTTCATCAGGACCCCGCGGTCGTCGGTCTTGAGCATGGGGTCCCAGTCGGAGCCCCAGATCACCTTGATCACGTTCCAGCCGGCTCCGCGGAAGACCCCTTCCAGCTCCTGGATGATCTTGCCGTTGCCGCGCACCGGACCGTCCAGACGCTGGAGGTTGCAGTTGACCACCCACGTCAGATTGTCCAGGTTCTCACGGCCCGCGACCGCCAACGCCCCCAGCGACTCCGGTTCATCCGACTCGCCGTCGCCGACGAAAGACCAGACCCGCGGTTCGGCGCCCTTCAGGAGCCCGCGTGCTTTGAGATAGCGCAGAAAACGCGCCTGATAGATCGAAATGATCGGCCCGAGCCCCATCGAGACGGTCGGGAACTGCCAGAAGTCGGGCATCAGGTACGGGTGCGGGTAGGACGAGAGGCCTCCCCCCGGAGCGAGTTCCTGGCGGAAATGGTGCAGGTGCTGGGCCGTCAGGCGCCCTTCCATGTAGGCGCGCGCGTAGTTGCCGGGAGAGGCATGGCCCTGGAAGAAGATAAGGTCCGCCGGGTTCTCGCCGTCCGGGCCGCGGAAGAAATGGTGGAAACCGACCTCGTAGAGAGTGGCCAGCGACGCGTAGGTCGAAATGTGCCCGCCCAACCCGTTGTGGACGCGGTTGGCTTTCACGACCATCGCCATCGCGTTCCAGCGGATGTAACTGCGGATGCGCTTCTCGATCGCCAGGTCCCCGGGATAGGGCGGTTCCTTCTCGACGGGGATCGTGTTCACGTAAGGCGTGCTCACGACGGGAGGCGTGCGCACTCCCGCCTCGCGTAGGCGCGCGATCAGCATGTCCAGGAAGTAGGGGTTGGTCTCGGAGGCCGCTTCGACCATGTGTTCGAGGGAATCCAGCCATTCATGGACTTCCCCGGGGCCGTTGGCCTTGGCCAGCTCTATTTTCATGCGTTCTTTGGAATCCATAAGGGGTCTCGTATCCGCCACAAAGGGCGTATTTTTGGCGTGGTTTTTGGCCCAACGCCCTGTAATATATATGGAAATAGCTTTTGATTTTACTATAGAAGCTCCCTATTGCCAACCATGAAAATCCCGTTCAACGCGACGGAACAGGCCGTCAAATCATGAGATACCTGGACCGAACCTACCCGGACCCGGCACGGAACCTCGCCTGCGACGAGGCCCTGCTGGATCTGGGGGAGGAAGGCTGTCTCACGGGCGGGGTCCTGCGGTTCTGGGAACCGGACCGGCCGTTCGTCGTGCTGGGTTTCTCGAAAAAAGCCGATGAGGAGACCCGGGTGGAGGGATGCCGGCGGCTGGGGATACCCGTTCTGCGCCGCTCGAGCGGCGGCGGGACGGTCCTGCAGGGTCCCGGTTGTCTGAACTACGCTCTGGTCCTGCCGATCGAAGGCATCGCGGCCAAAGGGGTGCGCTCGACGAACACGTTCGTGATGGAGCGCAACCGCGCGGCTCTCGAAACGATCCTCGGACGGCCCGTGACCGTGCGCGGGCATACCGATCTGTGTCTGGGCGAGCGGAAGTTCTCCGGCAACGCCCAGCGGCGCAAGCGGCGCTTTTTCCTTTTTCACGGAACGTTCCTCCTGGGGTTGGACCTGGACCTCGTCGAGCGCACGCTGACATTGCCCGCGATCCGGCCGGACTACCGGATGGACCGTCCCCACGCGGACTTCTTGATGAACCTGGCGGTAAAAGCCGAAGAGGTCAAAACCGCTCTCGCCCGGGCCTGGGAGGCCGGAGAACGGTTCGGTGACACGGGAATAGTGGACGCGCGAACAGCGGTCCCGGAACAGGACCGGCGCTAGGCCAGATCGAAGAGCAGGACCTCCGACGGGGCAGAGGCGGCGACGCGCAGCGCGTCCTCACCCCCCACGGCCGCTCCGTCCCCCGCCGAAAGCGCCTGGCCGTTCAGCTTGACCGCCCCGCGAGCGACCTGCACCCAGGCGTGGCGGCCCGCGCGCAGAGCATGACGCACTTCCTTCCCCGGGTCCAGGATCGACGCGAAGACGTCCGCGTCCTGATGGATCCTGACCGCGCCATCCCTGGGATCACCGGAAGCGACCAGACGGAGGCGGTTCGACCGCTCTTCGGGGGTGAATGTATTCTGCTCGTATCCGGGCTTCAGGTTCGCCCGCTCGGGCAGGATCCAGATCTGCAGAAGATGCACGGGCTCGGCCTTGGAGGCGTTGAACTCGCTGTGCGTCACACCCGTGCCGGCGCTCATGCGCTGGACATCGCCCGGCCGGATCACCGACCCGTTGCCCATGCTGTCCTTGTGCTCGAGCGCGCCCTGCAGGATATAGGTCAGGATCTCCATGTCGCGATGTCCGTGCGTGCCGAAACCTTTGCCCGGCGCAACACGGTCCTCGTTGATCACGCGGAGCTTCCGGAACCCCATGTGCGCGGCGTCGTGATACTCGGCGAACGAGAACGTGTGGTAAGTATCGAGCCAACCGTGGTCGAAATGACCGCGCTCGGCCGAACGCCGGACGCGGATCATCAGCGCGGCGCCCGCGCCGGGACCGCCGGCTTCAGAGAGAAGAAGTTGCGGTAAAGCGCGGTCGTGATCGTCCCCAATTCCTGTCGGTAGGAGTCGTACTCGGCGAGCAGGGGCGCCCATTCCGCGCGTCCTTCGAACCAGCTGGCGATCAGCGGCCGGTCGATCTCGAGATGGAACTGCAGGCCGTAGAACAGGCCGTCCACGCCGAACGCCTGGTTCGGCACCGCCGCGCTCGAGGCCAAAAGTTCGGCGCCCCGGGGCAGGTCGAAGGTGTCCTCATGCCACTGCAGCACCCGCAGACGGCCGGGCTTGATCCCCGCGAACAGACCCTCCTTCGCGGCGGGCGCGAGCGTCACGTCGTCCCAGCCGATCTCGGGCCGCGCGGCCTTGTACACGCGCGCGCCGAGCGCCTTGGCCAAAAGCTGCGAGCCCAGGCAGATGCCCAGATAAGGCACGCGGGCGGCCAGAGCGCCGCGGATGAACGCGTCCTCCTCCCGCAAAAAAGGATGCCGTTCCTCCTCATACACGTTCATCGGCCCGCCCATCACGACGAGCGCCCGCGCCGACGCCGGGTCCGGAAGCCGGTGACCCGGATGGAAAAGCTCGATCTCCCGATAAGGGATGTGCTCGCGGTCCAGATAGTCGCGGATCGTCCCCGCGTTCTCCTTCGGGTCATGCTCCAGGATCAACACCTCTTTCACCGGCGGTCCTCCCGTGTGGAAGCGGCTCCGGGCAGAAGAGCCTCGCGGAGGATCCCCCGGGAGGCCCAGGCGGCGAACCATTCGCCTACGGGAAGGTCTTCGGCGGCCACCGGTCCGTTCTCCAGGGACGCGACGGCCTGCCCGAGCGTGCCGCCGCCGAAGAGCCGCTCGAGCAGACCGGCCTGAGCCGTATCGAGTTTTTCGCAGCGCACGTCGATCCCGGAGCGGTACACGAGCACGTTTTGGGGGCGTCCGACGACCTCGAGGTGAAGTTGGGCCACCGGCGTACGACGCGCCTCCCACAGATCGAGGATGGGCCACGACGAGCGCACGAGCGCGGCGGCCGGATGAAAACCGAACCGGAGCGCCTGCTGTTCCTCATCGGACGCGCCCGCCAGCGCCGTGGGGTCGAACGGCGGCGCCGCAGGGGCCTGAAAAGCTTCCGACCCCCCCCCCTCCAAACGCGCCCGATCCGCCCGGCCACCCAGCCCCGTGG
>Ga0080064_1000228_pt1 | contig 163525 bp, 155 predicted proteins | sample Subgrocontami54m_FD_69260 | JGI IMG/M metagenome (GOLD analysis project Ga0080064, IMG submission 69260) | Subsurface groundwater microbial communities from S. Glens Falls, New York, USA - GMW46 contaminated, 5.4 m (SPADES assembly) (version 2) ...
GGCGCCGCCGGTCGCGGTGATCGTGGGCGATGCGCTCGGGCCAGCGTGGGAGCTGGCATTGGCCTGCGATCTGCGGATCGCTTCGACGGCGGCGAGGATGGGGAGCCCGGAGATCCGTTGGGGGCGGATGCCGTCGGCGGGTGGGACGCAGCGACTAGTACGGATCGCCGGGCCCACGATTGCGACGCGGCTGCTCCTTCTTGGCGAGGTCATCAGCGCGATTGAGGCGCTCGAGCTAGGCCTTATCCATCGTATGGCTACACTTGGTGAGCTAGAAATCTGCGCACGGGACCTGATAACTCAGATCAGCGCGGCTGCGCCGATAGCGCTCGCCTACACGAAGGAAGCGGTGAGGGACGGCGTTGAGCTTTCGCTGGCAGATGGACTTCGATTGGAGGCGGACCTGGCGTCGCTGCTTCAAACAACCGGTGACCGGGCTGAGGGCATCGATGCGTTCTTGAATCGCCGTCAACCACGGTTTCAAGGCGAATGAAGCCGCTCCAAGCCGCCACTGTTCGGGTCCTCGACTTGACCAGCGGAGAGGCTGGTGAAACGACCGTGCGAATCTTGGAGCAGTTGGGCGCCCACATTCACTGGGAGCGAGGTGCTGGACGTGATCTCATTCGTGCCGCAGCACCCGACATCGTGGTGGCCGACTCCTCGACGGAGGAGCACCTCGATACCTTCCGAGATCGCGGTTCGGTAGCTGTCATCATCACATCACTCGGATCTGCGGCCATCTCCGAGCAATTCGGGACTCCCACCTTGGGAACCGTGCGGCTGGACGCGGGTGTGCCAGCGGCTCTGACGGGCGCCCATGCCGCCGTGGCGGCTCTCGGAGCGCTTCGTTGGGCGAGGGCAAGTGGGCGAGGTGCGACTGTCGAGATCTCTGTTCTGGAAGTTCTAGCCGCGTGTCTGGGGGACGAGCTTCCTCGAGCGATTTGCCCGCGGGCCCGTCCTACGACAAGTTCAGGACGAGCGGATGGTGGTGCTCAGTCAACCAGGCCGATGGTTCTGGCGTGTGCTGATGGGTTCGTTGCGCTGTCGGTTCCGACGGCCGCTCACCGGCAGCTTCTTGCAGGGATGCTCGAGGCATCTGGCGGTGCGGATGCCGACCTTTGGGCGGCCGCGGCGTGCTGGGCTAGGAGGCGAACAAAGCTCGAGGCTTTCCATGAAGCGCAGCTTTGGAGGATTCCCGCGGTCCCCGTACTGGGTGCGGATGAGGTTCGCAGAGACGAGCAGAGCGGGGCGCGAGGTACCTGGACTCAGGCAGCCGACGGAAGCGGCGACGCGTCGAGCACGAGTCAAGTCAAGACATCCACCATGCCGTGCTTCGCGTTTCAGTTTGCCCCCGCGCGAGACGCGCAGGCGGCGCGAGCGGAGCAAAGGGTCGCCAGCTCTGGCGGAAAACGGCGTGAGGCTGGCCTCTCGGAGCAGCCGCTTCCCGCGGAGCCATTTCCATGGACGCACGATACGGAAGCTTCGATGCCCCTCTCTGACGTACGCGTGCTGGACTTGGGGATTGTTTGGGCAGGGCCTCATTGCGGACGCCTGCTTGCCGGGCTCGGCGCGACTGTGGTGAAGGTCGAGGCGCCGCGTAGGCCAGACGGGCCGCGGCCTCCGGAGGACTGGTCCGGATGTTGGGGCGCGTTTGGCGACCTGAATCGGGGGAAGCTCAGTCTAGCCATGGACCTATCGCAGCCTGCGGGCCGTGAGGCCCTTCTCAGGCTCTCGGCTGGTGCGGACGTCTTGATCGAAAACTTCAGTCCTCGTGTCATGCCAAACCTTGGCTTGGGTCCTGGTGAGTTAATCGCAGCCAACCCGGCGCTCATCACGTTGTCGATGCCAGCTTTCGGCTCGGATGGTCCCTGGGCGAACTACGTTTCCTATGGGAGTGGGCTGGAGCTGGCGACCGGGCTGTGGGACAAGGATCCAGACGGAACGCCGCGGCCTGCGCCCATTCCGTATCTGGATTACCTGTGCGGGGTGTACGGCGCCGCGGGGATTCTGGCGGGGCTGATCGGCCGCGATGCGATGGGAGCGGGAGGACGGCTGGAGGTGGCGCAGCGGGAGGTCGCCTGCCAACTGCTCGCGGGTGGTGTGCCGGAGCAGCGGGGTGGCGCATTAGCCATCGATCCTCGCGCGTTGGCTGACGATCCGTCACTTGCCGAGTCCGGGCTGTTTGCACCCGACTGGACGTCCGTCAGCGGACGACTGGTGGCAATCAAGTCGGCGGACTCTGCGCTGAGCGCCGCAAACGCGTCTGCCGTCGGAGGGCAGCAAGGGGATGATGCGTCGCGAGCACGGCCGACCCGCACTGACGGTTCCGCATGCTGGCATCTCGCGCGTCTCCCGTGGCGAATGTATGATGTACCGTCGCTGTCCGAGTCTCCCGCGCCAGCCCTTGGTCAGCACAGTGCCCAGGTGCTGCAATCCCTAGGCGGCTACGAACCGCAAGCGATCCAACAGCTTATTCGCGAGGGTGTCGTCTTGGACTCTGCTGAGCACGAGAGCCCCAGATGACGTTTCAAACGCTGCTGTACGAGAAGCGAGATGCACTCGGGTGGATCACGCTGAACCGCCCTGAGGTGCTCAATGCCTACAATGTGCGCATGCGAGACGAGCTGTACGAGGTGTTGACGGCCGTGCGTGACGATTCCGAGGTGCGGGCGCTCGTACTTCGGGGCGCTGGCCGTGCTTTCTGCGCCGGCGCCGATCTTACGGAGTTCGGCACCGCTCCCTCGCCGACACGAGCGCGCAGCATCCGGTTCGCGCGCGACGTCTGGTCCGTGCTGCATGAGCTTCCGACGCCGACCATCGCGTCGCTCCACGGCTACGTCTTCGGCTCGGGTCTCGAGATGGCCATGTTCTGCGATCTGCGGGTCGCGGCGGCCTCGACCGTGTTCTCGATGCCTGAGGTGCGGCTCGGCCTCATCCCCGCCGCTGGGGGCACACAAACGCTGCCACGAGCCTGCGGCGTTGGTCGTGCCATGGACCTCATGCTGACCGGCCGTCGCATCGACGCCGACGAGGCAATGCGCTTCGGGATTCTCTCGAAAGTTGTGCCTGATGATCATCTGGCGAATGAGACAGAAGCGATGGCTCAGGAGCTCGCGGGCCTGGATCGCCGAGCGGTGCAAGCGGTACGCGAAGCGGTCCGCGCGGCGATGGATCTCCCGTTGAAGCAGGGTCTCGACATGGAAGCACACTTGGCCACATCTCTTCGCACCGCGGAGCCTGAGGAATGAACATCGCCGAGCTGCTGGCGATCCCCGCAAGCATGTTCCCGGACCAGGAGATCATCTGGTTCGAAGGGAAGTCGCTGAGCTACGAGAGGCTGCAGGACACGGCCGGCCGCATGGCGGGAGCTCTGCGCACGATGGGCGTGCAAGCGGGAGACCGAGTAGCGGTCATTCAAACCAACACGCCCGACGTGATCTCGGTGTTGTTCGCTGCCGCTGGCATCGGCGCCGTTTTCGTTCCTCTCAACTACCGCGCGCGCCAGGATGAGCTCGCCCACATGCTCCGCGTCGCGCAGCCACGGGTGCTCCTGGCCGGCGATCGGTACGCCGACATGGCGCTGGCTGTTGCGCGGCAGCTCGAGGACGAAGGAGTCAGCGCTCCGGTCGTCGCTGCGATCGAGAGTCGCTCCGGTAGTCTCCAGCACCTGCACGACTTGGCCGCGCAGGAAGAGCCTCTCTTCGCCGAAGATGTGGACGACGACGCGCTCGCGGTGCTGATGTTTACGAGCGGCACCACCGCGGCCGCCAAGGCGGTCATGCTCGCCCACGGCGACCTCATGAACTTCGTCTTCGGCACGACGGAGCCAGCCGATGGGTCAGACAAGGGTTCGGTCCTGCTGGCTGCGCCCCTCTACCACATCGCTGGCCTCAGTGCGACGCTCGCGGCCGCGTTCGCCGGGCGCCGCATCGTGGCGATGCGGCAGTTCCAGGAGGAGGAATGGCTGCGTCTGGTTGCTGACCAACGTGTGTCGCACGCGTTCCTCGTGCCCACGATGATGAAGCGAGTCCTCGACCACCCGTCATTGTCGCAAGCCGATCTTTCCAGCCTCAGCGTTCTCTCCTACGGAGCAGCGCCGATGCCCGTGACGGTGATTCGCCGCGCCATCGAGATGCTCCCATCGACTGTCCAATTCATCAACGCGTTCGGCCAGACCGAGACGGCGTCCACGGTAACGATGCTCGGGCCCGACGACCACCGGCTGGAGGGCACGCCCGATCAGGTCGAGCTGAAAGTGCGCCGGCTGAAGTCGATCGGCAGGCCACTAGCCGACGTCGAGCTCGCCATCATCGGCGAGGACGGAGCGCTCCTCTCCCCGGGTCAGGTTGGCGAGGTGGCCGTGCAGACCGGCCGGACGATGCGCGGCTACTACGGCCAGGAGGAAGCCACGAGCCGTGCGCTGCAGGGCGACGGCTGGCTGCGAACGGGCGACCTTGGCTGGATGGACGAGGACGGCTACGTCTTCCTGACGGGGCGGAAGTCGGACCTGATCATCCGCGGCGGCGAGAACGTCGCTCCCGAGGAGATCGAGCTCGTACTCGAGTCGCACCCAGACGTCGAAGAAGTGGCGGTGGTCGGCGTGCCCGACGAGGAGTGGGGCGAGCGGATCGCAGCAGTCGTGGTGCCGCGCGCCGGCACGTCGCCATCTGCGGAGGCTCTGACGGCACATTGTCGCGAGCGGCTTGCGAGCTTCAAGAAACCAGAAACGATCGTGTTCATCGCAGCCCTCCCGAGGAACGCGTTGGGCAAGGTGTTGCGAAGCCAACTGCGAACGGAGCTTTCAGAGGGGGTTGCGCCCAGCCCCGAGCCAACGCCGCGGTAAATCGGGGCGTTCTCAGACTTCGTGTCTCAAGGAGTATTCGATGGCGAATCAGACAGGGAAGCGCTACGTGTGCGCAAAGTGCGGCACCGAGATGCTCGTCACAAAGGCGGGCGATGGAAGCCTCAAGTGCTGTGGCGAAGATATGCAGATCAGAGGCGCGACGGCCCCGGCCGGCTCCCAGCAGCCCAGCAAGACGTCCTGACCGACTTCGGAGGAACACCATGGCGAATCAGCTCGGAAAGCGCTTTCTCTGCTCGGCTTGCGGGACCGAGACTCTGTGTACCAAAGCGGGCAACGGCGAGATCGCGTGTTGTGGCCAGCCCATGCAGCTCAAGGAGCCGACGCCACTCCCATCGGCCGACTGAGTCCGCCAAGAGCTCGTGACTCAAGCGTCGGCAGACATCGTCCTCGTCAACGCGCGGGTCATCACGCTCGATCGGCGACGTCCACGTGCCGAGGCGCTCGCGTTCTCAGCCGGGCGAATCCTGGCCGTCGGGTCACGGGCTGATCTCTCTGCGCTTGCTGGGCCCGGTACGACGATTCTCGATGCTGATGGCGGGGTCGTTGTCCCCGCTTTTCACGATGCGCACCTCCACCTCCTCAGTTACGCTCGTAATCGGTCGCGTGTGGACTGTCGATCTGCACGGAGCATCCTGGAGATCCAGTCGCTTCTCCGGGAGCGAGCTCGGTCCTCTCCCCAAGAGCCCTGGATTCGCGCGACCGGATACGACGACCTGGCGCTTACGGAACGTCGCCATCCCAACCGTTGGGATCTCGACCAGGCGGTGTCCGATCGTCCGGTGCGACTCCAACACCGCAGCCGACACCTGGACGTGTTCAACAGAGCTGGCCTAGAAGCGCTGGGGTTCGGTGCCCCCTCCGCAATCCCAGTGGAGTCATCCCTCGCAACGATCGAGCGGGAGCCCGACTCCGATGTGCCGACAGGTCGCATCTTCAACGGCGGGGAGCTGCTGCAACGCCTGCGGTCTCAGGCTCCGAGCGAGGACTTGGCCCGGGACGTACGGGCTGCGAGCAAGGAGCTTCTATCTCGCGGCATCACGACCGTGCAGGATGCAACCTTCACCAATCGCCCGAATGAGCTGGACCTCTTCCGAGGGTTGATCGCTTCCGGGGACCTCGGCGTGCGCGTGTTTATGATGCGAAGCGCGCGGTACTGGCGCGAGTTCGACGAAGCCGAGAGTCCCGAGCTCCGCCTTGGCCCGATCAAGATCATGCTTGACGAAGCCACGAGCAACTCAGGCGACGTGCGCCGTACGGTCGCGGGTGCGCGAGCCGCGGGTCACGCGGTGGCGTTTCACGCGGTAAGCGAAGCGGAAGTTGCCCTGGCACTCGATGCATTGAGGGATGCGCCCTTACGAGCGTCGAAGTCTGCTGGGCCAGATCGCATCGAGCATGGCGCGGTCATTCCCGACGAGTGGCTCGATCAGCTTCGTGAGCTCGGCGCCTGCGTCGTTGGCCAGCCATCGCTCGTTCGAGATCGGGGCGACATCTATCGCGATACCCATTCCCCCGAGCAACACGCCTGGATCCACCGCGCGCGGTCGCTCGTCAACGCCGGGATCCCGTACGCGGCGGGGTCGGACGCGCCCGTCACGGAGCCGAACCCGCTCTTGGACATGAAGGCCTCCCGCACTCGGCGCACGATCGGCGGCTCGTTGTTCGGCAGAGATGAGGCGCTCACACCCATGCAGGCGCTCGCCGCCTTCACGTTGTGGCCCGCACGCGCGGTCGGCGCCGATCGAAAGCTTGGAAAGCTGCGTCCCGGCGCGGTCGCCGACGTGGTCGTCTTGGACCCAGACGCTCTCAGCGATTCCGATCAAGGCGTCGAGCCGACGACGCGGCTGACGATCAAAGATGGTCGGGTGGTGTGGCGGCGAGCCTTGGGTAGAAGCTAGGTGATTCGCCGGCGGCTACGGCGCGACGGGCTCGAAGCGGCGCAGCTCCACCTCACGGGTGGTCGTGTCGAGGACCGAACAGCTCAACATCGCCGTTCCGTCCCTGCATTCTCCGCACGATCCGGAGTTGATGATTAGTCGTTCGCCGGCCCACATATTGAACGGGATGTGGGTGTGGCCCAAGATCACGACGTCCGCCTCGACCCGCGAGATGCGATCGATCTTTGCGCGGTCCTGCGGATACACGTAGTAGGCGAGGTCCGGCTCGTCCCAAGGAGAGCCGTGGAACATCGCGAGGCGGAGACCGCCCAAGTCGACGGTGAGCTCGGTCGGCAGCGCGCCGAGGCGTGCGAGGGCGCTGGGATCGCTCGCAAGGGTCGCGCGCAACGGGTGCCCCGGCGTGTGGAGAATCGAAAGGTCGTGGTTCCCCACGATGCATTGGACTCCGCGCTCCTCGAGCAGGTCGAGGATCTCGCTCGAGAAGCGGTACTGATACATGAGATCGCCTGCGCAGAGCAGCTCCGTGCAGTCGTCGAGTAGGTCGAGGGCGCGTTGCAACCCAGGCAGGTTGCAGTGGATGTCAGAGATGAGACCGATTTTCATGTGTGGGAAGTATAGCGCCCCCGTCCCCTCTCCCAGAGGGGAGAGGGGACGGGGGAGGGCGTGCCCGGCCCGAGCGCAACAACTTCGGGGACCGCCGCGGCGATAATGTATTCCGCCGTTGGTGGCTCGTTCGGACCTGGAGGACCATTTTGCGATCGATCTCGTTTGCCCTCTTCATGCTGATTGTCGTCGGCGTCACCGGCTGTAGCTTCGGGAAGTCGAAGTCGGACCAGGCGATGGATGCCGTGAACCGTGGCCTCGAGGCGCACGCGGCGGGGCAGATCGACAAGGCGGCGGAAGCGTATCAGCAAGCGCTCGATCTCGACCCGGGGAACAAGTTCGCGCTGTTCGATCTCGGCGTCGTCGACGACAGTCGGGGGAGACCGATCTCTGCCGAGAACTACTACCGGATGGCGCTGACCGCCGACCCTAACTTTGGCCCTGCGCTCTACAACCTGGCCATCCTCCGGGCGAAAGCGGGGGCCTCGCAGGAGGCCATCGATCTGTATCGTCGCGTGACGGAGGTGAACCCCGAGTCCGCCGAAGCGCACTTGAACCTCGGGTTCATGCTCAGGGAGGTAGGCGAAACGGACGAAGGCAACGCCATGCTGCAACGTGCCGTCGAGCTGAACCCGAGCATGGCAAGTCGAGTAAATCTGCCTTCCGAGCCATAGACACAGCGAGAGGCCCCGGAACATCCGGGGCCTCTGTTCTTGGGCTCGTGTTTTATGGGCTCTGAGCTGACTCGGGCTACCTGTCCTGGGCCGGGCCTCGCGCGAACGAGCGGTCCATGGCACGGCGGATCATGTCGTTCAGATGACCCTCATGCTCCTTGATCATGGCGCTCGCGAGCTGATTCGCGAGGGCGTCGGGATCCATGCCCCGCGCGCGGGCGATATCGGAGACCGTCTGACCGCTCTCGAGCTGCTGACGCAGCTCGTCGGGCGACATGTTGAGGGACGTGGCGATGGCGCCCATCATCTGACCATGCATTTCGTGCATCGCCTGGCCGCGTGGACCCATGGGTGGGCGGCCGAACGCTGGACCACTGCCAGGTCCGCGGCGATCATCACCGCGGCCAAGCATCGGACCCTCGCCCGGGCGTCGCTGGCCATCATCCCCGCGTCCGAAGCGTTCCTGCATCCGGTCGCGCATGTCGCCGAACCGCTCTTGCATCATCGGACGCATGTCTTCGTGCGTCTTGGTCATTGCGGCACGTAGGAAATCTTCGGTAACGCCCAGGTTCGAGGCCAGGTCGGAAACGAACGCGTCAGCCATCGGCGGCATCGGTGGGCCGTCTCCCCGTTGAGGCCGTGGCCCCACGGGGCCTGGACCTGAGTCACCTCGCTGGGCTCCGGCCACGCCGATCGCCGTAGCGAAGAGTGCAAAGCTCATGACACCGATCGAAAGGTTGCGAAACCACGGTGGAACGTTAGTCAAGATGGCACCTCCTGTTGTATGAACCCGATGAACCCGTCTCTTCTATCGCGCCTGTGAGGGGCTGCTGTTTTCCCATGTTCCTAGGACGACGTCCGCCGTTTGCGTTTGACCGCCGCGCATGTAGGTCACCTTGAGGTTGTCCCCCGGCTCCTTCCGATCGATGTACGCGGCGATGTCCTCCACGCTGCGAACCGGCTGACCATCGAGCTCGGTAATGATGTCGCCCGCGGTGTCGTTGCGGGGGGACCCTCGAAGCCCCGCCTGCGCTGCTGGGCCGTTCGGCGAGACGCTCGCCAAAAGGACGCCCTGGAGCGGTGTGCCCTGCGCGGAGAGCAGCCGTGCGCGCTCCGCGGCGGAAGGGCTGAGTGCGCCGCCGGCGATGCCGAGCCACGCGTGTTTCGGCTCTCGCCCCGCCTGCAGCTCGGGGAGGTACCGCTTCAGCGTGTTCACGGGGATCGCGAACCCGATGCCGACGTTGCCCTGCGCCACGCCATCGGCCTGTATCTGTTCGTTGATGCCGATGACCTCGCCTTGAAGGTTGAGCAGCGGGCCACCGGAGTTCCCAGGGTTGATCGCTGCATCGGTCTGGATCATGTTCGTGATGAGTCGCTGTTCGAGCCCCGGGCGTGTCCGCCCCAGCGAGCTAACGATCCCAAGGGATATTGATCGCTCCAGGCCGAAAGGATTGCCGATGGCGACGACTGGTTGTCCCACGCGCATCTGAGACGAATCGCCTAGCTTCACGACGGTGAGCGATCGCAGCTTCTCGACGGGGGCTTGGAGCTTGACGATGGTCAGGTCGTTCGCAGGATCACTGGCCACCACCTCACCCACGTAGCTGGACCCATCTGCGAGGGTGATGTCCATGCGCTGGGCGCCCGATACCACGTGCTGATTCGTGGCGATGTGCCCCTCGGTATCGATGATGAAGCCGGATCCGGTTCCCTGCTGGCGAAACGTGCGTCCGAGCGCGTCGCGTCCCTGTCCGCTCGTATTGATGTTCACTACGCCGGGGCTCACCATGTCGTAGACGGCGCTTGCGTCGGTGGGGCCAACGGGGAGGGCGCTACCTCCGGAGGATTGCGGCAGAACGACGGGGATCGAGGGCGGGCGGATCTCAGCCTGCGGGCGAGAAAACGCGGGCAATGGGATCGATGGGCCGAGTGCGAAGATCGCGCCCACTCCGATGACGATGCCCACGAATATCGCCACACTCAGCCTAAGAAGACTTCCCATACTTTCACTCCTGACCTAGGCGCTGCGCTCGGGCAGGCCACATCCTGTTCAATCCCCGCACAAATAGTACGGCGAACTGTGCTCGGCCGGGATTATCGAAGCGTAAACACTCTGTAAATGGGGACGTGTGCTCAGTCGCCCGCCGCGGGAAGGACGCGGACCGCGGCAAAGGTGATCGTCGCTGCAGCCATGAGCACAGCAAAGCCGGCTATTGCCAGCAGAGGCCACGGGAACTCGGTCGGAGGCGGCTCGTGGACGACGGGCCCGATGGTACCAGCGGCCAGTGCCTCGGACAGGCTGTCCATGGTGATGTCCGTGAAGCTTGCGTGTAGTGCCGGGCCGTTTGTGAGCGTACGGATCGCCGCTGCCCAGAGCAAGGCGCGCTCGTCGAGCTCCGCCATTTCCTCTTCCGACAGCTCTTCCTCCCCTTCACCGAGGTCGGCTTCCCGCGACAGCGCAAGCTGGCGAATCGCGAGCGGAGACATCAATCCCGCGCCATTGTCGTTGAGCGCAAAGGCGACTGCTTGCCCCGGTACGTCGCTGTTCGCCCACGCCCGCGCCAGCGTGTCGGCGGGGATCAGCAGCCCTCGGCCGCTCCCTTGCGAATAGGCCGGGTCGTTGTAGATGAATTGGTCCCCGGCAAGTCCTGACAGCACGATGTAGTGATTCGTTCCGGGATCCGCGCGGCCGTTCCCGGGGAGATCCGCATAGCGCGTGAGGGTGATGACCGGACGACCCTGGGCGAGGCTTTGGCGAACCTCGTCGAGCGTCCAGCGCTTCGACAGCCCAACGGGGTGAAGGCCTGTGCGCTGGGCAACTGAGGCGATGGCGTACAGTGAGGTTCCATTGTCCGGATTGCTGTCGCCCTGCAGGCGGTTCACTTCGCCGCGAACCGCGTCCGTCGGGTAGCCCTTCAGTCCGTAGGCTTCGAGAATCATCCCGAGAGAAGCTGGACCACAGTTCGTTTGCGCGTACAGCGTACCGTCGAACTGCGTCCGATGCGGGACCGCGAGCCAGAGGGTGGTGCCGTTCATCCAACCAGCTTCGGTGGATTGGCTCGGCACACCCGCGTAGCGGATGGGCGGTGGTAGCGGCAGGCCGGCTCGAGCGTTTTGCGCCTGATCGGTGGCGCCGGTGGTCGCTTCGGGACTGTTGGGGTCGATGGGCCCGACGAGCTTCATGCGCGACGGAATTGCCGACGAGGCGGACGCTTTGTCCGTCGTGGGTGTGGCCTGGACGATGTTGACGGACGCAGCCTGAATCTGCGGTGTCTGGGTCCAACTCGCGGCCTGTAGCCTGGCCTCGACGGCTGTGAGGCGACGGATCTCGGCCAGCTCGGCGTCCTGCTGGGCGGGGGAGATCCACGCGGGAGCACCTGCCACAGGCGTCTGCCGTGGTGGCGCCGAAGAAGCCGTTGGGACTGCGGATCGGGTCGCGATGGCCCTCGCGGCGATCGCAGGGTCCGGTGTCGCCACTAGGGCCGTCGCTTCTGCCGCGCCCCAGAAGTATTCAGTCGCGATGGGAGTCAGCGTGGGCGTCTGTGTGGGGCGACGCGTTGGCGTTTGATAGGTCGGGCTGGGAATGAGCGTGGCCGTCGGCGTCGCTGTGACCGTCGGTGGTGGCGGAGTCACGGTCGGAGTGGGTTCAGTCGTCGCAGCCAGCGCAGCCGAGCCTGCGAAGAGCCACAGGCCGAGAGCAAGCGCGACCAGCAGGGCCAGCCTCGGCGTATGTATGCTGAGGTTCGTCATGATCCGGGAGGTTGGCCCCGCAGATTGCAGCTTCAAGAACCCGGAGGATACCGAGGTTTCAACTATTGCGTCAACTGTCGATGACGAGTAGCACGCCTGAGGCCGAGCGGTCACGCGTGTGAATCGGAGCACAGAAGCCGCTACGATGGAGCTCCGTCGGCCGGTTGCGCGCCGTTCGCGGCATGCGCCAAGGGAAGCACGACGATGAACGAGGTTCCCTCCTGCTCCGACGTTTCGAGATCGATTCGACCGCGGTGCGAACGGGTGATCTCCGAGGCGATGGCCAGCCCGAGCCCCGTGCCGTTGCCATCCACGCTACCGCGGAAGAACCGCTGGAAGATCCGATCGCGGTCCTCCTCGCGGATGAACGAGCCTGTGTTGTGGACGCGAACCTCCGCGTCGCCGTTCCTCGATTGTGTCGAGACTGATATTTGGCCGCCCTGGGGCGTGTGGTTGATCGCGTTGCTCAGGAGGTTGTCCATCACCTGGTCGATGCGGCGCGCATCCCCCTCGATCATCTGTAGGCCAGTCCCAGTCTCCATCAGCATCTCACGGCCGTCCAAACGGAGACGAGCTCGCCGCACCGCTCCGTCGACGATCTCGCCGAGGTTCACGATCTGGTTCTCCATCTGCATCTGTCCAGACTCGATCTTCGAGAGGTCGAGCAGATCTTCGACCATGCGCTCCATGCGGGTGGAGTCCTCGAGGATGATCTCCGCGGCCCCACGAATCTGCTCCGTGTCGCGAGCGGTTCCGTCGACGATCGCCTCGGAGAACCCCTTGATGCTGGTGAGGGGGGTGCGCAGCTCGTGCGACACGTCCGCCAGGAACGCGCGCAGGGTCCGGTTGGACTTTGCGACCTGCTCCGCCATGACGTTAAACGTAGAGGCGAGCCGAGCGATCTCGTCGCTCCCGCGCGCTGGGATGCGCTGGTTGTAGTCTCCCCGGGCCATCGCCTCGGACGCGCGGGTGATCGCGGCGAGCGGCTCGGAGATGGAGCGCGCTAGCACGAGCGCCACTCCGACGGAGGCCACGACGGAGATAAGTCCAGCCATGCCGAGGCGGCGCGCAACCTGCACCCACTCGGCGCCCAGGCTGGACGTTGACGACGCGACGGCTACGGAGTATTGACGGATCTCTGGGGCGGGTGGGCGGCGTCGCGCTCGCTCGAACGCGGAGAACGTCGGTGGGGCGCTTACCGAGACCACCGCCATCGTCCCCTCGCCGCCGATGTCTACCGTTCCCTGCATCACCGGGCTGAAGTAGTCGTTCGGACGCGTGCCTTGGAACGTCAGCAGGCGCCCGGCCAGCGTGGCACCGGTGTCGTAGAGCACGGAGTTGTCCTGGCGGAGCAGGAGCAGCCGAACGTTCAGATCGTCCGCCTGATCGTCCAGGAACGCGCCAATCTCGTTGGGCGTGGCGCCCTGTACTTCCAGGATGCGGACTTGGACCGCCAGTGGCACCGCCATCGTTGCCAGACGGTTCAGCGCCTGCTGGTTCTGATAGGGCTGGAGCAGGTAGGCGAACGCCGAGCCGGCGAGCGCCAGACAAAGAAGGATCACTGCAACGAAGGAGATGACGAGCTGGGCTCGGAGGCCGCGTGGAAACATCTATTTCGTCACGAGTTTATAGCCGACGCCCCACACAGTCTGGATGCGGACGCCGGAACCGGCGATCTTCTCTCGGAGGCCGGCGATGTGCACGTCGACCGTGCGCGTGTCGCCAACGTAGTCGTAGCCCCATACGAAGTGGATCAACCGGTCGCGGTCGAAGACCACGCCCGGGTTGCGGGCGAGTGTGAGGAGTAAGTCGAACTCCTTCGGTCGGAGCTCGATGGGCTTGGAGTCGATGCGCACCTCACGCCCATCGGCGTCGATGTCCATCCCGTCGAGCTGCACGATGCGTGACGGGTTCTTGCCCGCCTGGTACCGACGGAGCACGGCCTTCGCCCGAGCAACCAGCTCTCTCGGGTTGAAGGGCTTGGTCATGTAGTCGTCGGCGCCCAGCTCCAGGCCGACGATCTTGTCGACGTCGTCTGTGCGCGCCGTGAGGATGATGATGGGGATGTCACCCTCAGCGCGGAGCTTCCGGCAGACTTCCCAGCCATCCATGCCGGGCATCATCAGGTCGAGCACGACGAGGTCCGGCCGGGAGGCGTGGATCCGCTGGAGCGCATCCTGACCGTTCGTCGCCGTCTCGACGTGAAAACCGTCGGCGGTAAGGTACATCTTCGCGAGTTGGGTGATGTTGCGCTCGTCGTCTACCACGAGCACCGTTGCGTCGTGCACTGCTGCCATTAGTTACTCATACCGGAGGGCGTCGATGGGGTTGAGCCGCGACGCCCGCATTGCAGGATAGATACCGAAGAAGAGTCCCACGGTTGCGGAGACAGTAAAGGCGAGGATCACCGCGTCGGGCGCGACGATACTCGGGATCGTTGTTCCACCCAGGTTGGCCTGGGAGACAAGCCACGAGAGACCGGTACCTATCAGGATACCGAGAATCCCGCCGGCGGCGCTCACCACGATCGCCTCGATCAGGAACTGTGACAGAATATCTCGTCGCTTTGCGCCCACAGCCTTGCGAATCCCGATCTCTCGCGTTCGCTCTGTGACAGAGACGAGCATGATGTTCATGATTCCGATGCCACCGACAACAAGTGAGATGCCGGCGATGGCGCCGAGGAACGCGGTGAACAGGCCTGTCACCTGGTTAATCGTCGCCAGGAAGTCGAGCTGTGAGCTCACGACGAAGTCGTCCTCGGCCACGCGGTGACGCGTGCGGAGGATGTCGCCGACCTGCTGAATCGTCGGCGTAACTGCCTCTTCGCTGCTGGCGGCAACGGTAATCGTGGAGACCATGTCCGCGGCCCGTGCGGTTCGCGCGGGCTGTAGCCGAGCGCTGACCGTTGTGAGGGGCACGAATGCCTGGTCGTCCAGGTTTTGGAAGGCGCCCCCACCCTTGCTCTCCATAATGCCGATGACCTGCATGATGCTTCCCGACCGACCGAAGACGCTGACGCGGACCGACTGGCCCACTGGATCAAGGTCGCCGAAGAGGGTCTGCGCAACACCAGCCCCCAAGACGATCACCCGCGATCGGGCGTCGAGGTTGGTCTGCGTGACAAACTCCCCGTCCGCCACGTGGAAATTGCGCACGGTCTGATACTCAGGTGTGACACCGACGATGCGGGTCTGCAGGTTCTGGCCGGCGTAGATGAGCTGGGCGCCCCCCACGGTACGCTCTGGCGCGACGCCATTCGCAAGCGTTCCATTTAGCGCATCGCCAAGAGCCTTGGCGTCTTCATAGCTCAGCGTCTGCGCATTCCCAGCGGCCGTTCGCACGTTGGACTGCTGGCGCTGCTGCCCCGGGCTGACGAAGATCAGGTTGGTCCCGAGGGACTGCACCTGCTCGGTGATCTGCTGCTGGGCTCCCCGGCCAATAGACATGAGGGTGATCACAGCGGCTACGCCGATGATGACGCCCAACATCGTTAGGATTCCGCGCAGCTTGTTCGCCAGCAGGGCGCGGAACGCGACTCGTACTGCTTCGAGCGCGCTCATGTCTCATCCTCCACAGGAAGCTGCGCGAGCACGTCCGTCGCGCGTATGGGGTTCTCCACCCGCTGGTCCTGGTTCACCCGCCCGTCGCGGATGTGGATGATTCGATCGGAATGTGAGCCCACGTCGGGCTCGTGCGTAACCAGGACGATGGTGATGCCCCGCTCCCGGTTGAGGTTCTGGAAGAGGGCCATGATCTCTTCGCTGGACCGCGTGTCAAGGTTTCCCGTTGGCTCGTCCGCCAGGATGATCGCCGGGTTCGTGACCAGGGAACGAGCGATGGCCACACGCTGTTGCTGGCCGCCGGACATCTCCGACGGCTTGTGGCCCAGCCGGTCGCCGAGACCCACAGCTTCCAGCGCTGCCGTGGCGAGCTGCCGCTTGTCTTTGATTCCGGCGTAGAGCAATGGAAGCTGCACCTGCTCGATTGCTGGAACGCGCGGCAGGAGGTTGAACATCTGGAATACGAAGCCGATGCGTCGGTTCCGCACCTCCGCAAGCACGTCGTCCGAGAGACGGCTGGTTTCGATGCCGTCCAGCTCGTAGGTGCCGCCCGTCGGTTGGTCGAGACACCCCACGACGTTCATGAGTGTGGACTTGCCAGAGCCGGAGGGACCCATAATAGCCACGAACTCGCCGCGGTTGACGTCGAGATCCACGCCACGGAGGGCGTGCACGGTGGTCTCACCCAGGTGGTAGACCTTCGTGATGCCACGGATGCGGATGACGGGCGGCTCGACCGTTGGCACCGGACTGGTCGCCTCATTCTGGGTAACGACCGGAGGCGCATCGGGCGTGGCGCCGCGTTCGTGGAGTCGCACCATGCCTAGAACCCTCCGGGCCTCGCGGCAGCCCCGCCGATCGGGAGGCCTGGAGCCGTGCCCGGACGCTGTCCGGGGAGCGCGGCGCGGGCTGTCGTCGTGGGGAGCAGCACGACGTCGCCTTCCTCGAGTCCGGAGATGATCTCGGTGTTGGTGTCGTTAGCCAATCCAATTTCGACGACGCGGGTCTCCGCCTTGCCGTCGGCCGTCTGAACCTGGACCTGGCGCCGTTGAGCGGCCTGTTGGCCTGACCGCGGCGCCTGCCCCTGACGCTGGAACCCGCCGCCCTGACCCTGCTGCCCGCCCTGACCCTGTTGCGCATTCTGGCCGGGCCTGCCACCTTGGCCTGCCTGGCCTTGCACGGCGGATAGTGCGCGGTTCGGCACCATGAGCACGTCTTCGCGCTCGGAAGTGATGATCTGCGCGGTGGCCGTCATGCCCTGGCGAACGCCGTCGGAGTTCTGGAGCTGGACCGCGACCTGGTAACCGACGACGCCCTGGGTCGTGGTGCTAGCTGGTGAGACCGAGCTCACGGCGCCACGGAACCGCCGTCCGGCGAGACCATCGAACGTGATGTTGGTGGTCTGCCCAACGGAGACTTGCGCGATATCCGATTCGTCCACCTGGACGTAGATGAGGATGCTTGCAGGGTTGAGAACGGTGATCCCGCTCCCTCCGCTGGAACCGGTCGTCCCACCGCCGGTCACGCCGTTGATGCTGTTCTCGTTGACGTTGAGGTTCACGGTGCTGACGATGCCGTCGTAGGGAGCGACGATGAAGGCGCCGTCCAGGTTGGTCTGCGAGTTCTGCAGACTCACTTGAGCCTGAGCCAAGGCTGCCCGGGATGCCGCGATGTCCGCCGGCAGATAGGGCGTCTGCTTGAGCTGCAGGCCCGCTTGTGCCGACCGAACGCTCTGCCGCTGGGCTTCCAAATCCGTTTCCGTCGACGGTTGGAGCTTGAGCTGCAGGTTCGCTCGGGCCTGGATCACCGCTTGCTCTTGCGCCTGAAAGTCGGCGTCGGTGTAGGGATAGATCTTGAGCACCAAGTTGTCCCGAGCCTGGATGAGGGACGACTGGGCCGCAACCAGGTCGGCGTCCAGCGGGCCAGCCAGAAGCTGGTCGAGCCTAGCCTGCGCGGACCGCACCTCGGAGTCGGCTGAGACAACCGAAGACTGTGCTTGTGTGAGGTCGACATTCTTTGGGCCGCCGACGATCTGATTGAAATTCATCATCGCGGAGTTGTAGCTCGCCTGGGCGGCATCGTACGCGGCCTGGGCCGCGACGACGTCGGCCTGCAATGGGGTAACCAGACTCTGGAGGCGGGACTGCGCGCTGGCGAGATTCGCCTGGGCCTGATCCACCGAGGCCTGGTCGCCCTGTTGACCGGCTGCGATGGTGACCCGGAGCTGATCGAGCGTTCGCTGGGAACTCGTCACGTTGATCTGGGCGATGTCGACCGCGGCCTTCGCGCTGTCCAGCTCAGTGCCCAACGCTCCATTCTGGACCGCGGCCAACCTGGCCTGGGCGCTCGTTAGCGTCGCTTGCGCGGCCGTTACTGCGTCGGCATCCGCCCGCTGCTGGCTTAGAGAGGTGTTGCCAGATTGGTTTTGGTCGCGCTTCAGGGTTGCCGAATTGAGGCCAGACTGGGCCTGGGCGACCGCTGCTTGAGCGGCTGTAAGGTCGGCTTGGTTCGGGCCCGACTGCAGCGTGTCGAGCTTCGCTTGCGCGGCCGCAAGGTTGCTCTGCGCCGTGCGGTAGTTACTCTGCGCGTTCAGGAGCTGGACGGCGGTTCCACCGGAGGTGTTCCCTTGCTGCTTCGCCACCGCGCTCTGGAGCGCGGCTTGTGCGCTTTGCACGTTTGCCTCGGCGGCGGCGACGTCATCCGCCTTTGGATTGGTGAGGTCGCTCAACTTCGCCTGCGCGGCGGCGAGCTGCGACTGGGCGTTCTGAACGCTGCTCTGGGCCGCGGAAAGCTGTGCCGGGTAGCTGGTGAGGACGTCGTCGAGCTTGGCATGCGCGCTGAGCGCGCTTGCCTGAGAGCTCGCGAGGTTGGTCTGCGCGGCTTGGAGATCCGCGTCCGTCGGCGGGCCTGTGAGCTGCTGCAGTTTGGCTAGCGCACTGTCCGCAGCCGCTTGGGCGGACTCGATCTCCTCTGGACGGCTGCCCGCTCGCATGACTTGCAGCTTCGCTTCGGCCGCTTGGAGCTGGGCCTGGGCCGCCGCCACGTCTTCGGGCCGGGACTGCTGCATGCCGAGCAGCCGTGCTTGAGCACTGGCCAGATCGGCCTGGGCCATGATGATCTCTTCTGGTCGGGCCCCGGCGAGCTGTTGGTCGAGCTTCGCCTGGGCGGACTCGACCTGGGATCGTGCCTGCTGGACGCTGAGGTTGAGCTGGCTGGTATCGAGCCGGGCGAGCACCTGGCCGGCCTTCACGCTATCCCCGATCGCGACGTCGACGGAGGCAACAGTCCCGTCGGCACGGAAGGTGAGACGGCTGCTCTGGGTCGCGGCGACGTTACCGGTGGCGTTGACGCTGGCGGTAATCGTGCCGCGAGTCACTTGCGCCGTCTGCTGGGCGGGGGGGGCTGGTGGGGGGCTTACTCGGCGGTAGATGAGCACGCCGCCGCCCCCGATGATGGCCAGCGATACCAGCACGGCCAGTAGCGTGCCAAAAGGTGGGAGCCGGTGCCGCCGAAGGCTGCCTGCCAGTTCCATCGAATACCTCCCCGGCAGGCGCGGGCGTCCCCCTCGCGGCCGTTACACGAAAGTCAGAATGAGACCCAATGGCGCGGATAATACCGGAGCCGAGCCTATTGTGCTTCTTTAGTGTAGTGCGTGCCGGTGAACGGGTTCTTACTGAAGTGTTAACGATCTGCAATATCGCTGCGCGATCTATGGCCGCAAACGCTCGCTGAGCTTAGTGGGCGCGGCCATTGGAGGCGGGGCAAATGTGGGTCCCCTCGATGGGAGCGCCACAGAGCGGGCATCGAGGTCTGCCGGCGGCAACGATGTCCGTGATCTTCGCGCTGAGGGCGCGAACCTGCGGACGAGACGCTGCCCATTTGTAGGAGGTGACCTTCTCCTCGTCGCCTTCCTCGAGGTCGTGCGCGGTAAACACGAGGCGGTGGCGTCGGTCGTCGTAGCCCACGGCCAGGCGGCCGGCCTTGAAGTCCATCGTCGGATTGCTGGGGAAGCGAGAGGCGAGGGTCATGATTACGGACTCCTCGCTGGCGCCGCGGGGCGCGGTGCGGGTGATCTGCTGGTCGATGACGACCGCGAGTGCCTCGAGCTGCTCTTTCTCCACCCAGAGGGACAGGGTGGTGTCGCCTTTCTCCGCGAGGATACGGAACGTTCGGTGTCCCGGTTCGCCGATGGACTCCGCGTCGATCTCGTCGACGTCGCCCAGATCGTGCTCACTCGGATCCGCCACCCATTCTTCTCCCGGCGCTGGGCGAGGTCATCGCGGAGAGATGGCACTGCCATCGCGGCTCGCAGACCGATGCCCGCTTTAGCTGTCCAGTGATAGTTGAAGTCTAGCACAGGCCTAAACGGACTGAGGGGGCGGCAGCTCATCAGAGCTGCCGCCCCCTCAGTCGAGGAGCAAAATGGGTAGGATCAGCGCCGCGTCATTCGCGGGTCGAAAGCGTCGCGCAGGCCGTCGCCGATCATATTGAAGCTGAACAGCGTCAGGAAGATTGCGATGCCTGGGAAGAAGACGAGCCACGGAGCGCTGAAGAAGTACTGCTGCGCATTGGAAAGCATGTTGCCCCAGCTCGGCATCGGCGGCTGGATTCCGAGACCCAGGTAGGAGAGGCTGGTCTCGGCGCGGATCGCTCCGCCTGCGCCCAGGGTGACCGACACGAAGAGGGGTGACAGGGAGTTCGGGATGATGTGGCGGAAGATCATGCGCGACCAGTTGGCGCCAACCGCCCGAGCAGCCTCGCTGAAGAGCTGCTGTTTGAGGGTCAGCGCCATGGCTCTAGCGATTCTGGAGCTACGTAACATACTTAAGGCAGTGAGGATCACGCACATGGTCCAGAAGCCAGGCGGGAGGATCTTCGAGATAACCATCAAGACGGGCAGGTCGGGCAGCGCCTGGTTCACGTCGTTGATACGCATCAGGATGTTGTCCCATAGGCCACCGAGGTACCCGGCCAGCGCGCCGAAGGTCGTGCCGATGATGACGGACGTAATCGATACGAAGAACCCGATGCCGAGGGAGACGCGCCCGCCGAACATGGCTCGGGTCATCGTGTCGCGCCCGAGGTCGTCGGTACCGAGTGGGTGCCCGAACCTGAGAGGCCGCTCGGCGGTTGCCCCGTTGATGGCATCCAAGTTGTAGAGGGCCGGCACCTGGGCGCCGGCGCCGGCGAGCATAACGACGCTGGGTTTGGCGAAGCGCTCGCGCAGGTTCACCTGGTCGGGGGCATAGGGCGACAGAAATGGGCCGATGTACGAGAAGGCGCTGATACCGAACACGATCAGAACGCCGGCCACGGCCATTCGATGCCTGATGAACCGGTTGAAGATCAACGCCCTCAAGCTGACGATCTTTACTTCCCGCTCTTCTACTCGCGGTATGACGCGGGTTCCGGCGGTTATCTCTCTCGCCATTTCAGCTCCCCTTTTCTCCTACCCACCTGCCATGTGCGAGTCCGAACGACTCGCTCGGCGCGGCTCGAATTAGTCGTATCGGATTCGCGGATCGACCACGCCATACAGGACGTCTGCGATGAGGTTCCCCCAGAGCACCATGAAGGCAAGAATCATGAGGATCGCCATGGAGACGACGAAGTCGTTGCCCATGACCGAGTCGAAGAGCAGTTTGCCCATGCCTGGGTAGCTGAACACGGTCTCGGTAATCGTGGCGCCCGCGAAAAAGCGAGCGAACGACGAGCCGATGACGGTGATGAGCGGCAAGAGTGAGTTCTTCAGCGCGTGCTTGACGATGACGGACTGCTCGGTGAGCCCCTTCGCGCGGGCAGTTCGCAGGTAGTCCAACTGGAGCACGTCCAGCAGGCTATTGCGGGTGTACCGAGTCCAGGACGCCATCTCCGTGAGCGACGTAACGATCATTGGCATGATCAAGTACTTCGCACGGTCGAGGAACTGGTTCCAGATCCCTGGCTGCACGTCGCTACTCATGATGCCGCCAGGGGGTAACCAATGTAAGTTCACGCTGAAGAGCACAATGAGCATCAAGCCCATCCAAAAGCCGGGCACGGAGAAGCCAAAGAAGGCGAAAGCCATCCCCGCGTAGTCGATGAAGGAATACTGCTTCACCGCGGAGATGATCCCGAGGGCGAGTGCGACCGAGAGGGCCAGCACGAGAGCGGAAATCGACAAGATCAAGGTGTTGACGAGACGAGGACCAACAAGGTTCTGAACGGGAATCTTGTACTGTCGGGAGTAGCCGAGCTGGCCCTGGAGAACTTGGCTCGCCCACTTGAAGTAGCGGACGTACACCGGGTCATCCAATCCATAGAGTTGCCGGAGCCGCATGTAGTCTTCGTAGGTGAAGTCTGGGTTGTTCTCGAGCATTTGGTCGAGCGGGTCACCGGGCATAGACGTCAATAGTGCAAAGCAGAGGACCGAGATGAGGATAAGGATCGGGAACATCTGGACAACGCGGTTGATGACGTACTTGAGCACAAGGCCCTCCGTGCCGGTTTTCCGCACCGGCGGCGGGATTCCACACTACGGCTCAGGGCAAAGCGCCTCACACTAGCGCTACACAAGCCCACACCGTGTTTGGTGAGATGCATCGTACAGAGCGCTGCTGAAAAAGACAAATCAGTCTTTACCGGTATGTCTATAAGTAAACGCTTATGTTGTTTAGAGAGGACTTATCTCTGGGGCCTCCGACGAGGGCCCCAGAGTGCCTAGCGGTATACTGACGAGCGTCACTTCATACAGTACCAAGACATAACATTGAAGGAAGATGGATGGCTACAGCCCGAAGCGCCGTACGCACCGATGGACCGCTCGCCGACGTTGACCCCGATGTCGCCGCGATTCTGCGCGATGAAGAGGACCGTCAGCGCAATACCCTCGCTCTAATCGCCAGCGAGAACTACGCGTCCGTCGCCGTACGACAGGTCACCGGCTCCATCCTCACGAACAAGTACTCCGAAGGGTATCCCGGAAAGCGCTACTACGCGGGGAACCATTGGGTTGACGCCGCGGAGGCGCTCGCCATCGAGCGGGCGAAGGAGCTCTTCGGCGCTGAGCACGCAAACGTGCAGCCCCACGCGGGCTCGCAAGCGAACATGGCGGCGTACTACGCGACGCTGACCGTGGGCGACACAGTGCTCGCGATGGAGCTGGCTCAGGGTGGACATCTCACCCACGGCGCAGGCTTCAACTTCTCTGGGAAGCTGTACCGCTTCGTCCACTACGGCGTGAGCCGTGAGACGGAGATGTTGGACTACGATGAGATCGAGGCCATTGCGCGGCGTGAGCAGCCGAAGCTCATCGTTGCTGGCGCGACCGCGTATCCGCGCATCATCGACTTCGAGCGTTTTCGCCGGATCGCCGACGCCGTGGGAGCCCGCCTCATGGTGGATATGGCGCACATTGCAGGCCTTGTGGCCGCGGGCATTCACCCCAGTCCGGTCCCCTTCGCCGACGTGGTGACGTTCACGACCCACAAGACGTTGCGCGGGCCTCGGGGCGGCGCCATCCTGTGCCGTCAAGAGTTAGCGCGTAAGGTCGACAGCGCGGTGTTCCCCGGTCTCCAGGGCGGCCCGCTGGACCACGCGATCGCAGCGAAGGCGGTGGCCTTCCGTGAGGCGCTGCAGCCCGAGTACCGGACGTACCAGCGACAGGTGGTGGTCAACTGCCAGGCTCTGGCAGCGGAGATGGCACGCCAGGGCGCTCGCATCGTGTCGGGCGGCACCGACAACCACCTCTTCCTATTAGATCTCACGCCGCTCGGCCTCGACGGCCAGCAAGGATCGGATCGCGCCGAGGCGGGCGCCCTCATTGTGAACAAGAACCTCATTCCCTTCGATCCGCTACCCTCGACGAAGGCCAGCGGCCTACGGATCGGAACAGCGTGCGCGACCACGCGAGGCCTTGGCGAGCAGGAGATGGCCGAAGCGGGCAGATTCCTCTTCCGCGCGCTCAGCACTGACGACGAGCAGAAGCACCGCGAGATCGCCCAGGAGGTCCGATCGCTTTTGGACGACTTCCCCGCGCCCTTCCTGCGGCCCCTGCAACCCGCCGGCGCCTGATTCATCCCATCTCTGTATCTGTGACTGCGGCGTGATGAGGCGCGCGCCGGTCGAGCGACGGCTGTGACGATCCGACTGGTACCACGATTGCATGACCCAATCGCGCTCGGGGAGGCAATCGTGTTCACGCGTCGCGCGCCCGCCATCGATGAGAAGCGCATCGTCGACTATGTAGAAGGACACCCCACGCTCAGCGAAACGTGCCTCTCACTCTCGTACAAGCTCGGCGTCGAAGCACGTCTCGCTCGCCGCATCCTGGACGGGCTCGTGGAGACGGGCGAGCTCCATCGACGGAGCTTCGACGACATCGAGCCGATCTACTATCGGAATCCGAGACGTGCGAACCTGACGGCGGTGCCGATTGAGCGGCGCGTGGAGAGCTTCGAGAGCGACGCGTCGTGAGCCTATGAGGGAGTGGTTGCCGATCGCGAATACGGCGCTTATTGTCGTGAGCGGTCTGTTCCTCGCGCTCGGCTACTTCTTCATCAAGCGACGCCAGATCCAGGCGCATCACCGCAGCATGATCACCGCGACGGTCTTCGCCGCACTCTTCCTCGTCGTTTACGTCGTGCGGTGGGTGCTGATAGGGTCGCATCCGTTCTCGGGCACCGGGGTCTGGTACGCCCTGTACCTTGGGATCTTGGCGCCGCACATCGTGTTGGCCATCGCCGTGGGCCCGCTTGCCTGGATCACCCTTCGCCGCGCGTTCGGCGAGCGGTTCGCCGACCATAAGCGGATCGCCCGCATCACGTTGCCCATCTGGGCATTCGTGGCGGTGAGCGGCTGGGTCGTGTACGTCATGCTCTACGTGATCGACTGGGGACACTAGGCGTGGGTCAGATCAGGCGATCGACCACCATGACGCCGAAGAGCAGCGGCAAGTAGAGCAGCGAGAAGCGGAACACCCGTCGCGCGGCAGCGTCGGTGCCTTGGCGCATCAACTGGATCGCGTAGGCCAGGAAGAGCAGGCCGAGGATCACGGCGCCGGCCAGATACAGCATGCCCAGAAGCCCGAAGGCAAAGACGCTGACCGTCAGGACGCCGAGCACGATCGTGTAGAGCAGGATCTGCTTTCGAGTCTCTGCGTCACCACGAACCACCGGCAGCATCGGCACGCCCGCGGCCGCGTAGTCCTGCTTGATGAGAAGCGACAAGGCCCAGAAGTGTGGCGGCGTCCAGAAGAAAATGATGGCGAAGAGGTAGATCGCCAGTAGGCCGATGTCTCCAGTCACGGCCGCCCAGCCGACCAGCGGTGGCACGGCGCCCGCTGCGCCCCCGATGACGATGTTGTGAACGGTGGAGCGCTTGAGCCACTTTGTATAGACGAGCACGTAGAAGGCGAAGGCGGCGAGGGTCAGCACGGCGGAGAGCGGGTTCACGAACACCGCCAGGATAGCGAACGACGCGATGGCCAGCACGATCCCGAATCGCAGCGCCTGCTCGGGCCGCACGGCGCCGGCGGGAATGGAGCGAACCGACGTTCGGCGCATGAGCGCGTCGATGTCCCGGTCGATGCAGCAGTTGACGGCATTCGCCGCGCCGGCGCCGAGGGCGCCGCCGACCATCGTAAAGAGGATCGTGTGCCAGGGTGGAAGCCCATTGGCGGCGAGCAGCATGGCGGCGAAGGTCGTGGCTAACAGCAGAACGATGATTCGGGGCTTCGTGAGGTTCAGGTAGGCGCTAAGGGTAGAGCGCCCCGTTGGGGCGTCCGCCGACTGGATGCGCTGGATCCCGCCCACCGTCTCGACGCTGAAGCCCGGATCGCGATAGCTCACCACGAGGAGCGCGACGATCGAGACCCACAGGCCCGCAGCCCCCGCGACGTGGAGCACCTGCGCGAGGGGTGGCACCCCCATCGAGACCATGCCCGCGCCGATGGCGATCTGCGTCACCAGCCAACCACCGACGGCGGTCGCCGCCACGTAGATCGCCGGATTCTGGTGCTCGGTGCGCCAGGCACGGGCGACGGTGACGATGAGATGCGCGGATACCGCGTAGGCGAGAAGCCGATGAAAGAGCTGGATGTCGGTCTGCAGGTTCCGTCCGAAGGGGAGTAGCTCACCATTGCATGTCGGAAACCCGACGCAGGCCCACGTCGAGCCCGATGCTCGCACGAAGGCGCCCGCTAGGATCAGGACGTAGACCCCGATGGCCGCGGACAGCGCGAGGCGCCGCAACCGAGCGCGTGACGGAGCCGGCTCGCCGTCGAGTCGGAGCCTAGTCGGCAGCGGTGTTGCGAAGACCGCCACAGCCACGAGCCCACCCAGGAGCAGCATCGCCAGACCAAGGTGAACGAGCACGATATATGGAGGAAGCTCGAGGAGCACCGTCACGGCTCCGAGCCCGATCTGAACCAGGAGTGAGACGATGAGGACGACGCTTGCCACGACGACTCGGCGGTCGAAACGCGTGGCTCTCATCCAGAGGACCATGGTGGCGACAATAAAAGAAGACGCGATCGCGCCAAGCAGTCGGTGGGAAAATTCGATCATCGAGGGCGGGTGGCCCGGAGGCACGACTTGCCCGTAGCAGAGGGGCCAGTCCGGACAGCCGAGGCCTGAACCGCTGGCTCGAACGATGGCGCCCATCACGATCAAGCAGTAGGTCGCGGCAACGGCGCAGTACGCCACCCAGCGAAACGCTGTGGAGGCCTGGGGCTGAGTCGTGGACGGAGGATTTCCGGCCCTTGGGGTGCCCGTCGCTACGTCTCGCTCTGTCTTCAGCTTGGGCTGAGACACGCGGACCGGTCGGCGCGATGAGGAAGAGCGCACTACGCGTGGATTATAACCCCTTGCACTTCGTCACTTCCGGGCGACTGGAGAGACGCGTTCGTGCGCTCGAAAGGGCTTGTGGCGCTTGCGTTCCCCCATGAGGCCCGGCTATAGTTCCTTCTCCGGACGCACTGGACACTCCTGAAAATTGCCGCGTGCATACCCAGTCTTCTATGCTCTGAAAGCGTAGAACCCAGAGTCCAGTGCTCTTTCCCACCTGATGGCGTATGAGCCCTCGCCCATTCGTCTGGCTTAGGGCCTCACAACCCCGACGTCTCGCACAGGGAGAACGATGAGTCTGCGTCCGGCTCCGTATTTGCGCGCGCTCGGCCTAGGTCTCGGTACCGCCGCACTGTTGTCCACCGTCGGTTGTCAGCAGCTCGCTGACCCGAATGCTCCCATGTCCACGGTGTTCCCGTCTGGGAGCTACGCTGGCATGATCGTCCAGCTCTACGTGCTGATCTTCTTGATGGCCGCCGCCGTGTTCGTCGGCGTCGAGGGGTTCCTGGTCTACAGCATCATCAAGTTCCGTCGACGGAGCGAGACTGATCTCCCAGCCCAGGTACACGGCAATACACGACTCGAGATCACGTGGACCTTGCTCCCCGCGGTGGTGCTCCTGATCATTGCCGTGCCGACGATCAGTACCATCTTTGCTTCTGACACGGTTCCGCCAACGGCGAACCAGCGCATCACGGTCATCGGGCACCAGTGGTGGTGGGAGATTCGCTACCCGGACCTCAACATCGTGACGGCCAACGAGCTTCACCTCCCAGCTGGTCAGACGGCAGTGTTCGATCTGCAAACCGCGGACGTGATCCACGCCTTCTGGATTCCGCGAATGGGCGGCAAGGTGGACGCAATTCCCAATCGGGAGAATCGCCTGTGGTTCACGCCTGAAGAGACCGGAGAGTTCTACGGTCAGTGCACCGAGTTCTGCGGTTTCCAACACGCGAACATGAAGCATCGGCTCTTCGTGGATACAAAGGAAGACTTCGAGCGTTGGGTCAGGCAGCAGGCGGCGCCGGCCGCCGAGCCGATGAGCGCTTCGGCTCGCCGCGGCGCCCAGGCCTTCCAAAACGGAAGCTGTGTGGCCTGCCATACAATCAATGGCACGAACGCCCGTGGCCTCCTGGGGCCCGATCTCACGCACGTTGGTAGTCGCAAGACGATCGCGGCCGGCGTCCTGGACAACACGGCCGAGAACATGGCGCGCTGGATCAAGGACACACAGAGCATCAAGCCTGGCAACAAGATGGTCATCTCTCCACCGAGCGACGCGGAAATTGCCGACATCGTGGCCTACCTCCAGGGACTGAAGTAGCGCCAATCTGGAGCGACCATCCGCCCGACCGACCCCTGACGTTTCAGCGGGAGTAGCGACATGGCAGCGACGACAGTAGCGCATCCATTAGTACGGCGTGGTCCCCTCGCGCGTCCGGTGGCTCCCACCGGCTTGTGGAGCTGGATCACCACCATCGACCACAAGCGCATCGGCATCCTTTACGGAACGACGGCGTTCATGTTCTTCCTCCTGGGCGGCATCGAGGCGCTCCTGATACGCGCGCAGCTCGCCCGCTCAGACAACACCTTGATCGCCGCGGGCCAGTTCAATGCGCTCTTCACGATGCACGGCACGACGATGATCTTCCTCGTCGTCATGCCTTTGAGCGCGGCGTTCTTCAATTACATCATCCCGCTGCAGATTGGTGCCCGCGACGTAGCCTTCCCGCGACTGAATGCATTCAGCTACTGGGTATTTCTATCCGGCGCCATTCTGCTCAACATGGGCTTCCTCGTAGGAATGGTGCCGGACGTCGGTTGGTTCGCGTATGCGCCCAATACCCTGAAGCAGTACAGCCCAAACCTGGCCACGGACTTCTGGATTGTCGGACTCCAGGTCCTGGGTGTCGGCACCCTCGCCGCGGGCTTCAACTTCCTGGTCACGATCATTCAGCTCCGCGCACCGGGGATGACCCTGATGCGTATGCCGCTTTTCACGTGGACCACCTTCATCACGTCGATTCTCATCGTTCTGGCATTCCCGGTTCTCGCTGTTGCGCTGATCGCGTTGATGTTCGACCGATTGTTCGGGACCGTGTTCTTCAACCAGCTCGGGGGCGGGCAGCCGATCCTCTGGCAGCACATGTTCTGGGTCTTTGGCCACCCCGAGGTCTACATCCTGGTTCTCCCCGCCATGGGCATCGTCTCGGAGATCCTTCCCGTCTTCTCGAGGAAGCCGCTGTTCGGCTACCCGTTCATGGTCTACGCGGTGGCTGCGATCGCCTTCCTCTCGTTCACGGTGTGGGCCCATCACATGTTCACGACCGGGCTTGGACCCATCGCCGTGTCGTTCTTCGCGGCCAGCACGATGCTGATCGCGGTCCCCACGGGCATCAAGATCTTCAACTGGATCTCCACCGTCTACGGGGGCTCCCTAAAGCTCACAACAGCCGCGTTATTCGCGCTCGGATTCGTGGCGATGTTCACCATCGGCGGGCTCAGCGGTGTGATGCACGCCTCTCCGCCCATCGACACGCAGCACCAGGACACCTACTACGTGGTTGCCCACTTCCATTACGTGCTCTTCGGTGGTGCGATCTTCGGCCTCTTCGGCGGGATCTATTTCTGGTTCCCGAAGGTGTTCGGCCGCCTGCTCAACGAGAACCTGGGCAAGCTCCACTGGCTCCTGACGTTCATCGGATTCAACCTGACGTTCGGTCCGATGCACTTTCTAGGCGTCGACGGCATGCCCCGACGCATCTACACCTATCCCTCGAACATGAATTGGGACCTCTGGAACCTCGTGGCGACGATTGGCGCGTACACGCTGGGCGTGTCCGTAATCGTGTTCATCGTCAACATCCTGAGCAGCCTCAAGAACGGAAAGTGGGCTGGGAACGATCCCTGGGATGGCATGACGCTCGAGTGGACGATCTCTTCGCCGCCGCCTCACTACAACTTCGCCACGATCCCAACGGTCCACAGCCGCGATCCGTTCTGGCTTCAGAAGCACCCCGAGCTGGGTGGCCACGAATTGATGAGCGACCACGGGGAGGTCACAGTGGGTGGCGAGCCGGTCGCAGAGGTGCCCCTCCCTGACGTCCATGAGGAGGCGCACGTCGATCCGCACTCGATCCACATGCCGGACCCATCCTATTGGCCGGTCGTCGCCGCCTTTGGGCTCTTCCTCGCCGGTCTCGGCGTGCTGATGGGTGGCGGCCTCGGAGACATTGTGTTCTATCCCTTCATCATTGCTGACTACGTCTCCGGTATGCAGTATTTCGCGATCACCGGGTTCGGGCTCTTTGTCCTCCTGGTGGGCATCTACGGCTGGTCGCTCGAGCCGGTGAACGGGTAGCTTTGGAGTCCGGCATGCGCGCCGGTCGCGAACAACGAAACTAGGGTTGATGTAAGGAGGAAGCGGCTTTTGCAGCACGTCGCGACCGCGCCCCCAGCCGCCCCGCCGATGCACGTCGAAGAACACACGACGACCACGGGTCTGAACAATCGGAAGGTTCTCATGTGGGCCTTCCTCGGCTCGGACTGCATGTTCTTCGGTGCGCTGATCATCGGCTTTCTCGTCTACCGTGGAAAGTGGATTGGCCACCCGACGCCACATGACGTGTTCGACATCCCGTACACGTCGGTCAGCGCCTTCGCCCTCCTCATGAGTAGTCTCGCGATGGTTCTTGCCCTAGCCGCGATTCAGCGCGGCGACGTCAAGCGGCTCATCATCTGGCTGGCGACGACTTCGGGACTTGGTCTGGTGTTCATCGGGGGGCAGATCTACGAGTTCACGACCATGGCGGCTCACGGACTAAACCTTTCCGTGAATACGGGAGGCACGACGTTCTTCGTCCTCACGGGCTTTCACGGGACCCACGTAACGCTTGGCATCATCTGGCTACTCTCCCTGCTCGCCCTCGCGGCACAGGGAAAGATCAAGCAGGGGAACAGCCTTTCCGTCGAGATCGCAGGCTTGTACTGGCACTTCGTCGACATCGTGTGGATCATCATCTTCACGGTCGTCTATCTGATTCCCGTTTGATGAAGAGCAAAGGCGGCCCAGGCCGGCCCGAGCGCTGGGGGAACGAATGAGCGCACACGCACCGTCCCACGAGGTGGAGCACCATCCGGGACCGAAGCAATACATCGCCATCGCGGTTGTGCTGACGGCCATCACCGCGATCGAAGTGGCCGTGTACTACGTGCCGGCGATTCGCCCGGTGTTGCCGCCTCTTCTCATCGCCCTTTCGGCGGTCAAGTTCTCGCTGGTCGTGATGTTCTACATGCACTTGAAGTTCGACAGCCCGCTCTTCACATGGATGTTCGTGTTCGGCCTGACGGCGGCAGGGTTCACGGCGGTCGGTTTCCTGGCGTTGTTCGGCTTCGTGCACATGGGGGCCCTGTAGCGCGCCCAACCGAAACTCGTCTTAGCGCGAAGCGCCTCGTAGAATGCTCTTTGGGCAATCTGTGAGGCGCTTCTTCGTGTCACCGCATGTGGGATAAGATCGGCCAGGTCTTCGGTTCGAGCTGGGACGTTCACCCAACGCTTCTCGTGGCGATCGGAGGCCTCGCCTGCATCTACGTCGCTGGGGTCTTCCGCGGACAGCGGTCGGGCTATCGGTTATCCGTGGGGCAGGGCTCGCTGTTCGCGGCCGCGATCGTAATGTTGACCTTGACGCTGCAGTCGCCGCTCCACCACCTTGCGGACCGCGTGTTCTTCAGCGCGCACATGATCCAGCATCTGATCCTTGTCATGTTCGTCCCGCCGCTGCTTCTCCTGGGAACGCCAGACTGGCTCATACGTCCGCTGCTCGATCGGCGGTGGGTCGCGCGGTTGGGGCGCCACCGGATGTACGCCGTGGTCGCGTTCGTGATCCTGAACGTCCCGTTCACGTACGTCCATTTGCCCGCGATCTATGACACGCTGTTCGGGAGCGAGCTGCTCCATCGGATCACCCACATGGCGCTCCTGGGAATGGCGCTGATCACTTGGCTCCCGATGCTGAGCCCGCTGCCCGACGTGCTGCCGCGCATCTCGCAACCCGCGCAGATGCTCTACGCGTTCGCACAGACGCTTCCTGGGGCGTTGGTGGGGTCGTTGCTGACGCTGACGGACCAGGTGCTGTACAAGCACTACGGGACGGGGCCGGAGCAGTTCGGGGTGTCGGCGCTGACGGATCAGCAGCTCGGGGGGCTGCTCATGTGGGTGGTAGGGGGGACCTACTGGCTGGTGATCCTGACTGTGATTTTCTTCGTGTGGGCAGATCGCGAACAGGACCGCGCTTACGGGTGAGTCGACTCGGAGGGAGCAGGTCCGGCCATCGCCGAGGCGATGAAGCCGCTCGCCGTGATGATGACGACGAGCACGAGCGCTACCAGCGGTGTGATCAATGGCGCGAGGTCGTGAGGGGCAGAATGGTGCGCTATGTCGTGCACGTTGAGGAGTAACGTGCCGACACCGATGGCTATGCCTGCGACGACTACGAAGACGCCAATGGGGATCAGAATCGCTGCTCGGACGCGGTCCAACCGAGGCTCCTCTCTCGTGGGCAGGTAGCGACCCGCCGACGCCCTAACCCTCTCCCAGAGGGGACGGACACCCTAGTGTAGCGGCTTCCTTGCGGGGCGTGCCAGGTGCGATAGACTGGACCTATGGAAGGCCGAGCCGCGCTCTGGACGCTCGTTGGGATCTTCGTCGTGTTCAAGGTCGCGACGACGATCATGATCATTATGGCGGCCCCCCAGGCGGCGAGCACGATCGTGGGATTGTTCGTGGCGTTCCACTGGCCGTTCATGATCGGTGGGCTGATCTTCGCGTTGGCGCCCGCGCTCTTCTGGTATCGCCTGATTCGAGTGAGGGCCAAGCGGGCTCAGCTCCAGGCCGCGGAATGGCGGGTAGATCCGCCCGTCTCCTCCACGCCCTGGTCCAGGTAACCGGCCGCCGGCCGCGTGTGCCTCGTCCCGCTGTTTGACTTTCAGACTTGGGCCAATTTAGACTTACCGAGCGAGCACGCTTGCCGTGTTCCTGATTTCGCACGTAATGATCGCAAAGCATGTGCGCAACACACGCCAGGAGGTAGTGCCTGTGAGGCTCCCAGCAGTCGCGCTTCTCGTCATCGTCCTCGGTTTGTCTTTGGCCGCGTGCCGAGACACCTCGAAACTAGGGGGCGGGGGAGGCGACGTGTCCGGGAACGCAGATACTGGCAAGACACTATTCACGGCGAAGGGCTGCGGCACCTGCCACACGCTTGCCGCCGTTGCTGGCGCGGCCGGAACGATTGGCCCCACGCTGAATGGGATCGCCACGACCGCGGGTACGCGAAAGCCGAACATGGCCGCGGCTGCCTACATCGACGAGTCGATCAAGGATCCCGCGGTGTTCATCGTGCCAGGGTATCCCGCCCCGAACCAGGGCGGCATGCTTCTCCCGGTGGCGGTGACTGACGCGGAGCGACGCGACCTCGTCGCGTTCCTCGCGCAGCAAAAGTAACCATGACATTCGTTTCACCGACCGCTGCCACGGGGGAGGGCGCCCCAATGACGGTTAACTCTGCACCGGCGCGACTGGAGGAGGCTCGGCCCGACCAGCCGACCAAGCGGCCGTTGTTCCGCGCACCCGTGTTCATTCCGGCAGTGGTCATTCTGGCAGCCGCGGGCTACTTATTGTTCACGGCAATGGGCAGCACCGCCGTCTACTATCTGTCCGTGAGCGAGCTCAAGGCGGCCGGGTCGAGCGTGTACGGCCAGCACGTCCGTGTCGCCGGCAACGTCGTGCCAGGGTCGATCGAGCGGGACCCCACCTCGTTCGAGGTTCATTTCCAAGCGGCGGACGCGTCGGGCGTATTGCCGGTCACCTATCGGGGTGTGTTGCCCGACATCTTCGGCGATGAGATCGAGGTGGTCGTCGAGGGAAAGTACGCGGCCGATGGACGGTTCACCGCGAGCACGCTCCTGGCGAAGTGCCCGTCGAAGTTCGATACATAACTCTTCAGCGTAAGATAGGGACGCCCGTAGCCGTGTGCCCGTAGCCGTGTAGATGGAGCCGTGTGGATGGAAGCTCAATCTCCGTCCCTCGCCCTCTCCCAGGCCATTGAGCCCCCCGGCCCCGACCTCGATGCACCCGCCGCGCTCAATGCGAGCCGGATCGTGCGCCGTTACGGAGGCGCCTTGGCCCTCCGCGGTGTAGATGTCGTCCTTCGGCAGGGCGAGAGCGTAGCGCTGTTCGGCCCTAACGGCGCGGGAAAGACCACGTTGATCCGCGTGCTCGCTACGTTGATTCGCCCCACGTCCGGAACGCTCGTCGTGGGCGGGGAGGATGCGCTCCGAAACGCATCGCGCGCACGCAGACTGCTCGGCGTCGTCGGGCACCAGACCTACCTCTATGGTGACCTCACGCCCGTCGAGAACCTGCGATTCTACGGGCGGATCTATGGAATCGCCGATCTCGACGCGCGGATCGACACGGTGCTGCGCGACGTCGAGATGGAGCACCGCGCCGATTCGCCCGTCCGAACGCTGTCCCGGGGCATGCAGCAGCGTGTTGCGCTGGCCCGGGCGATCCTGCATCAGCCGCTGGTCCTGCTGCTCGACGAGCCCGACACTGGACTGGACGATGATGCGCAGGAGCGGCTCGCCGCGCTGATCCGCCGTTGGGCGGACCTTGGTGGGGCGGTGCTTTTCGCCAGCCACCACATCGAGTGGGCGGCCCGCGCGGCCGATCGAGCGGTGGTCTTGCGCGAAGGTCGAGTGGCCTCGATCGTCGGTCCACCGATTCGGGACGCTCGCGACCTCTTCGAGGCCTATCGAGATGGCGCCGGCGTCCTTTCGCGTGCTGTGCCCGCGGCGTGTTGACGTTCGGTCGCCAGGTCTACGCGGTTCTCGCCAAGGACGCGCTCATCGAGCGCCGCACGAAGGACGCGGTGAGCGCGATGCTCGTTTTCTCGCTGTTGGTGCTGGTGACGTTCAACTTCGCCCTGGATCTGCGGACCGAGATCATGTCAGCCGTTGGCCCCGGGGTGCTCTGGACCGCGGTGCTGCTCGGCAGCACACTGGGGCTGGGCCGGACGTTCGCCATCGAACGGGAGCAGGGGACCCTGGACGGCCTCCTGATGGCCCCCCTCGATCGCAGCGCGCTGTACGTTGCGAAGCTGCTGGGCAACGTTGGCCTGATGGCCATCGTGCTGCTCGTGAGCGTCCCGCTATTTGCCGTGCTCTTCGACGTTGCCCTGAATCCTGGGCCGCTGCTAATCATCTTGGCGCTGGGCACGCTGGGGTTCGCGGCCGTGGGAACGCTCTTCTCCGCTATCGCCTCGCACACGCGCGCTCGTGAGGTGATGTTGCCGGTGCTCCTCTTTCCCGTCATCGTGCCGATCCTGATCGGCGTGGTTCAGGCGACCGGTCTGGCCCTGGGGAGCACGACGGCGCGCGACATGCCCTGGCTCAGCCTCTTGCTGGGGTTCGATGCAATCTACGTTTCGCTCGGGGCGCTGACCTTCGGGCATGCATTGGAGGACTGATATGTCCAACGGCGCCACGGCTCGGACTGGGCTCGTCGCCGCCACGTTGGTGACCTCTGCGGTAGCACTGGCGATGATCGCGTTCTACGTGCCCAATGACCGCGTTCAGGGAGTGGTGCAGCGGATCTTTTACTTCCACCTGCCGATCGCCTGGATCGCCTACCTGGCCTTCTTCGTCGTGCTGGTAGCCAGCATCGCCTATCTCATGACGCGTGACGCAAAGTGGGACACCGTGGCACGGGCCTCGGTCGAAATTGGCGTCCTCTTCACCACGCTGGTGCTGATCACGGGATCTTTGTGGGGCAAGCCGATCTGGAACACCTGGTGGAGCTGGGATGCACGGCTCACGACCACGCTCGTCCTGTGGTTCATCTACGTCGGCTACATCATGCTGCGCTCCTACACGCCCGACCGGGAGCGCGGGGCGCGCTTCGGCGCGATCGTTGGGATCGTGGGCTTCATCGACATCCCAATCGTCCACTTCTCCGTCCAATGGTGGCGCACACTGCATCCAGAGCCCGTGGTCGCTCGGTCGAATCCACAGCTTCCGATCGAGATGATCGTCACGCTGGGAATCTCGCTGCTGGCGATGACGCTGGTGTACGTCACTCTAATGGTGTATCGGACAGCGCTCGAGCGGCTGCGCGACGAGAATCGCGAGCTGGAAAACGAAGCCGCGTGGGACGAGCGCGCCTATGCCTAGCGCCGATCCGATGGGGAGCGTCGGCTACCTGATCGCCGCCGCCGCGGTAACGTTGCTCGCCATCGCCGGCTACGCCTTGATGCTGAGCCGCTGGATCAACGATGCGCGCGCCCGAAACGCGCGGCTACGGGACGAGGTTCGCCGCGAGCGCAAGGGCTGATTCGAGGGCCTGGTTTCTGAACCGAAGGCCTCGCCGGCTACGTTCGATCGCGGGCAAGCGTCTGTAGGCTGTAAAAGACAGGCGGGAGCCACGGCATGGTGCCGTAGCTGGCAATGTCCTCGGGCGCAACCCACATCAGGTCGTCGTGCTCCCAGTTGAGGCGAGGCTCCCCTTCGACCACCTCGAATAAGAAGGGATGGATCCGCCAACGGATACCGCGGAATGGGTCGCCGATCGTGAGAGGCACGCCGCTTGCCATTAAGCGCACCTGCTCTTCCGCCAGTCCGGTTTCTTCGCCGACTTCCGTGATTGCGTGCTCGATCGGCTCGCTCCCTCGCGGGAGGTAGCCGGCGACGATGTGCCAGCGACCGGGCGCGCTGTCAAGCCGCATGCTTCTCCGCAGCAGGCACACTTGGCCAGCTCGCCAGAGGAAACAGGCGATGACGTCGCTCGCTCCATCGCCTCGGCGCTGTCGGAAGTCTTGCCACTCGGACCTCATGCGTCGAGCAACTGCGTCGCCAGTCTCTATCGTCGCTCCATTGGCGCCTGCGCTCGGAGCCAACGGAAGTCGCCGCAGGAAACCCCGCTCAGCGCGCGAGGGTGCGGACAAGAGGGCGCCGGCGGCATCGCCGTACCAGATGTACGAGCCGTGGGCGCTGTAGGCAGCTCGCAGGTCCGCTGCTGATGCCACCGGATCGGCGTCGGGCACGAGCGCTTCACGGATGCCGTGGATTCCTGGAAGCACGTGCAGGTGCGCGTGGCCTTGCCCGTCGTCGCTCGATCGCTCGAAGCTCACTGGGTGACCATACGGTCGTGCGAGAAACTGCTCGGCGTCAGCACGCAAGCTGGCCAGCTCCGCATCCCACTCCTCGGGGAGCGCGCCGAAGCTCGGCAAGTGCAGGCGTGGCACGATGAGGTGATGGCCGTCGCTGATGGGGTTGCGGTCCACCAGCAGACTGAAGTGTTTCGTCTCCATCATTGTTTGGCGCTCCCGCTGCTCCGAGTCGCAGAAGGAGCAGTCTTGCGCGGCGCCGTGCGCTTGCTCTTCCCCGCTAATGACGAATACCAGCCACGCGACGGTTCTCCGCCTTGAGCTGGCCGCACGCAGCGGCGATGTCCTGGCCGCGGCTCGCGCGAACGGTGCACGGAATACCGCCGGCACGGACGCGATCCGCGAACGCTCGGATCCGGTCAGGCGGACTCGAGCCGAAGCGCGAGGCGGTCTGGTTGTAGGGGATCAAGTTCACGTGGGCGCTCCGCCCGGCGAGGAGCTGAACGAGGCGGTCAGCCATCTCGTCCGTGTCGTTGACACCGGCCAGCATGACGTATTCGTAGCTCACGCGGCGGCCCACGGCCCCGGCGTATCGGTCGGCCGCGGCGACGATGTCGTGGACCGGGAAGCGACGGTTGATCGGCATGAGGTCGCTGCGCAGCTCGTCAGTCGGCGCGTGAAGCGAGATGGCCAGACGGGCGGCCAGGCCTTCGCCGGCGAGTCGGTCGATTCCTGGGACGAGCCCGCTGGTCGACACTGTGACTCGCCGCGAGCTGAACCCGTAACCGTGGGGATCGGCGAGGATCCGAATGGCGCGGACGACGGCGTCGTAGTTCGCCATGGGTTCGCCCATCCCCATGAAGACGACGTTGTCGACTTCTCGCTCCCCGTCCGGTCGCTCCGCTCGGTACACCTGCTCGACGATCTCGCCCGCCGTCAGGTCGCGTGCAAATCCCATCTCACCCGTGGCGCAAAACCGACAGGCGAGGGCGCAACCGGCTTGACTCGATACGCAGATGGTGAGTCGGCGGGCTGTGGGCTCGGTTTTGGTTGGGCTATTCGAAGTGTCCGCACCTGGGTGGACCCCCTGTGGGAGGCGGGAAACCCCGGTGCGCGACGCCGGAATTTGGACGGTCTCGATGAGTTGGCCGTCGGACGCGGCGAGGAGCAGCTTGATCGTTCCGTCGGACGAGCGCTGCTCGGTGGCCAGGCGGAGGGCCGTCAGGCGGTAGCGCTCGGCGAGGCTCTCGCGCATCGCGACTGGGAGATCAGTAAGGTTACCCCACGCGTTAACGTGTCGCGCGTGTACGCCGCGAAAGAGCTGTCGCGCCCGGTAGGCGGGTGCCCCCAGCGCGGCGAGCTCGGCGGTGAGTTCTTCGAGCGATCGATCGGTGATCGACGGGGCTGGTAGCTGGTTGCCCTCGTGCTCTTCGGTACTACTTTCGGAGGTTCTCATTGAAGAATGCGAGCATTCGCTCCCAGGCGTCAGCAGCGGCGGCGGGGTCGTGCCGGTCGCCCTTTCGCTCGTTGAAGAAGGCGTGCTGGGCGCCTGGATAGACCTTGTAATCAAACTTCTTTCCGTGCTTCTTCATCGCCTCCGCGAGCGCGGGCGCCCCGGAGGTGAGTCGTTCGTCGGCCTCGCCATAGAAGGCCATGACTGGGCAGGTGATCTTCGCGACGTCGTCCAGCGGATCGGGGCTGCGCCCGTAGAAGATGATCGCGGCGTCGACGTCCGGATTTGCGACGGCCGCGGCGACCGAGGTGCCGCCGCCCCAGCAGAATCCCACGGTCCCAGTTCCATCGTTCTTGACGTCAGGACGGGCCTGCAGCCATTGGAACAGCGCCTTGAGGTCATCCTGGACTTGCTGGGCAGGGTTGGCCTCTGGCCCGCCACCCCGCTGGTACAGGTTCGGAGCGACTGCCACGAATCCCTGTCTGGCGAACCGCCGAGAGAGGTCGTCGAAATGTGGACCCGCGGTGTCGTTGTTCGGATCGATCCCCATGTTCTCGTGGATCACGATGACCGCTGGATACGGGCCGCCCGTCTTGGGACGCGCCAGAATGGCGTCCATCTCGATCCCCTGTCCAGGGACCTTTACCATCTCCGCCTGGATCTGATCGTTCGTGAATGTGTCGGCCGGAGCTGCCATCTTCGCCGTTCCTCCACAATCGTGCATCTGAAGCGGGCTTCAACGCCTTCCTGGCATTGTAGCCCTTAGCGCTGGACGTCGGGGGAGCGCGAGAGCCAGGACCGAACGCGCGCCCGGACCTGTGGCATGGCGAAGGGCTTCGTCATGTAGTCGGTGACGCCCTCGTTGAAACCGGCGATCATGTCCTCTTTGTCAGACAGGGCGGTGAGCATCACGATCGGCACGTCGCGAAGGCGCGGGTCGGCCCGCATCGCGCGGACAGCCTGGAGGCCATCGAGCCTCGGCATCTGCATGTCGATGAGGATGAGCTGAAACTGCCCATTCTTCGCGGTTTCGACGGCGTCCGCCCCGTTGCCCACGACGACCACGTCGCACCCATCTTGGCTGAGGACGAAGTCGAGCATCCTGGTCACCACAGGGTCGTCGTCCGCGACGAGGATGCGTGGGTGATCGAGCACCGTCGCACCATCCGGTGTGCGTTGGGTCCCTGTCGCGACGGTTGACTCCAGCAGCTCGACCTCGGCTCCCTCACGTGCTGCCATGACCTCCAGCGCGAGCCCGGTCTCACTGACGTAGTCGCGGGCCCTGGCCACGATCACGTCGATCTCTTCGTCGGTCCGGGTCGGGTCGTGGTGGTAGAGGGCGAGTTGCTTGACACCAGCGGCGAGCGCAACGTCGATCACATACTCGACCGTGCTGTGGCCCCAGCCCTTCTTCTGCGGATACTCCGCGGCCAGGTATTGCGCGTCGTGGATCAAAAGATCAGCCCCACGGAGGAACTCGACGTGGCGGCGGTCGCCCGGGTGCAGGAGCGCTTTGGCGTCGTACTGGTCAGGAGCGCGATCCGGGCGCCAGATCGACGGGACGTGCTGCTCGTGGTCCGAGGCGTAGACCAGGCATGCTCCACCTACCTCGACGCGGAAGCCGATACACGGGGCCGTGTGGTTGAGATGTTGCGTCCGGATGCACACGTCGCCGATGGAGAACTGTTCCTCGCCGAGCTCGACGAAACGAAGGCTCGCCGGCAAGTCCTGGAGCGGCACTGGGAAGTAGGTGTAGTCCATCTGCCCCCCCAGCGCGCTGGGGAAATCGCGATTGATGCTCGGCGAGCCGTAGACGGTGAGCTCGCTTCCTGGCACGAACGCGGGCATGAAGAATGGCAGCCCCTGGATGTGGTCCGCGTGGGTGTGTCCCACCAACAGATGGACGTTCGTCGGTCCATCCTGGGCGAGAGCGAGTCCGAGCTTCCGCGCGCCCGTGCCGCAGTCGAGCACGAGGGAGGTCCCATCGTCCGTCCGCACGCCGACGCAGGAGGTGTTTCCGCCGTATCGGAGCGTCTCGGGCCCGGGTGAGGGGACCGAGCCTCGGGTTCCCCAAAAACGAACGCGCATCCCGTGGACCTTTCTGCTGCGATTCAACCCGGACGCCGGTGTTTAGAGGTGGAGAATACGAGGAGAGTCGTTTGCAGGTCAACTCCGACCACTGGCTCCTGATTGACGCGTACCGTCTGTCGGCCGCATCGTCATCGCCCCTAACCGCCCACGTGCCCTGCTCTCCAAGACCGGCCAGTAACCGCCTGACCCCCGGGACCATGGGGCTGGCCGAGGCGCTGGTATCATCAACGCTGCAATGACAACTTCATCGATGCGTCATGGCAACTTCACCAAGAGGGAAGAAGAGGGTCGTGGAAGTCGTTTTCTTCACGCTGCTATCCCTGGCGATGCTGGTCGGCGGCGCCGAGTACTTCACCAACGCGATCGAGTGGCTCGGACGACGCTTGAAGCTCTCGGACAGCGCGACGGGCAGCTTCCTGGCGGCCGTGGGAACGGCAATGCCCGAGACTCTGGTGCCGATCGTGGCGATCTTCTTCTCCGACGCTGCAGATGCGGACGCGGTTGGGATCGGCGGCATCCTCGGCGCTCCGTTCATGATCTCGACCCTTGCGATGCTCGTCATTGCTATTGCGCTTTGGGCATTCCGCCGACGACGCAACACGCTGAGTCTTCAATTCAACTCGGATACCGCGCAGGGCGACCTGAGGTTCTTCCTCGCCGCGTATGGACTGGCCTTCGTGGCCGCGATCATCCCTCCCCAGTTCAACGTGGTTCGCTGGATCATTGGCTTGTCCCTCATCCCGTTGTACGGCCTTTACATGCAGCAGCTTCTCAAGAAGCCCGGTGAGGAGAGCGATGAGGAGTTGAACCCGCTGCACCTTCTTCGACACATCCCGGGGCGCTGGGTGCCGTTCGAGGACTGGCCTGCGAATCCTGGCCTCGCGTCGATCATCGGCCAGGTGGTCCTTGCTCTCGCGCTGATCATGCTAGGGGCCCACGTGTTCGTCCACCAGATAGAGATCATTGCTCACTACGTCGGCCTCGCGCCCCTGGTGCTGAGCTTGCTGATCACTCCAGTCGCCACCGAGCTCCCGGAGAAGCTCAACAGCGTTCTCTGGATCAGGAGGAAGAAGGACACACTCGCGTTCGGGAACATGAGCGGTGCTCTCGTCTTCCAGTCGGCATTTCCGGTCACCGTGGGAATCCTTTTCACTCAATGGTCGCTCTCGCTGACACCCGGCAACCCGGATTTTCTGCCCGCGCTGAGCTGTCTCCTCGCCCTTCTTTCAGGGTGCGTCCTGTTCTTCTTCGTGCGCCGTCACGAGACGCTCCATGCGTCGCATCTGCTGATAAGCGGCTCACTGTACTTCGTATTCCTCGGGGCGGTCCTTGCGACGGTGGTGTCGGGCAATGCGGGCCCTGCAGTCATAGCTGCGCACCCCCAACCCTTCGACAGCCGATAGCTCAGAAGGCGGTTCAGGGTCTCGGCGGCGCTCGGCTCGGTTAGTCGGCCCGATTGGGTCGGACGGCGGTCGACGACCGCGCCGGCCGCTTCGAGCTCGGTCATGAGCTCGGTGAACCGCTCGCGTCGGATCCCGGTGGCCAGGGCAATGCGTCCTCGGCCAGGCACGCGACGGCCTGGGCTCGCAAGCGCGTGCAGGGCGCGGATGAAGCGCACATCTTCTGCATCAGAATCTCTTCGACTGGTTTTCCGGCCGCGAGTGCTCTCGTCGGCGCGGTCGATGCCCTCAGCCTTGCTCAACGTCGACACGGCGCGCTGATAGAGCTGAAGCGCCTGCTCTCGACCGACGCCCAGTCCGCGGCCGATGGCGTCGAAGTCACGACCCTCTACCGTGTGGAGGAGGAGCGCGGCCCGTTGGCCTGTCGGAAGCGCATTGATCTCCTCCGCCAGGAAGAGCGTGGTGCTCTCGTCTCGGCCCGAGGATGCCCGGTCGCACGCTTCGATTAGCTCCTCATAGGGCACGCTGATGACTTGCGCCTGGCGGCTCGCTCTCCCCGATCCTCGAACGTAGCGCCGGATCGCTTGAGGAAAACTGTGGAAGAAGTAGGCGATGAAGCTCCCACTCGGCCGCCATCGCGCGGCGAGCTCGGCCAGAACGACCCAGCTCTGTTGCGTCACGTCCTGGAACGTCATCATGGGTGGCAGCGCGGCCGTCCGGTACGGGCGTAGCGTGCCCAGGATAATCGGGCCCAGCGCATCGTGCAGCTCCTCCAAAGCATCGGGGTCCCCGCTTTGATAGCGCCTGACCAGCTCGGCGACCGCGGACTTCTCGGCGGGGCTCCGACGTCCCAATGGAAGGGTTCTTCCTTCTGCAAAGACGGTCTCGTCGACGGACAGCAAGTGTTCGCCGGCGTGCGGATTTGATGAATCTGGGTGGTCGTTCACAGGGGCACTTCCAGGTCGCGGCCGAGGTTGTCCAGAACGCGCTCGAGCGACGTTGCGAGCTGATCGGTCGAGCGGTCGTCCAGCTCGTGCCGGGCTTTGAGGCTGCGGCACAGCGTCTCGATCCCGCGGCGCGCAGCGTCGAGATCGCCTTCGCTGACCACGCGCCGGATGAGGACGCGAAGAATGGCGATTTCCGCGTCGACTCCGTCGAGCTGCGCTGCGATGGCGAGCGCATCGCGCTCTTCGTCGGAGAGACGAGTCGTATAGAATCGCCGCGCCCGACGCCGGACCTCGACGCCCTCGTGGAGACGGCATCGTTCGAGGTCCGGTTGGGCCTCGCGCGAGCACGGTTTTCCGCTAGCGAGAGTTGCGACACACAGCACGGGCCACCTCCTGGACTAGAACTGATGTTCTATTGCCAGGATAGCATGGAGGCAGTCAAAGTCAATGGAATTCATTGGAGTTGTCCTACATGAAAGCGCTCGTAATCGGGGCGCCGGGCCAGGTCGGCCGAGCCCTGATGCGTCTCACTGAGACCGCTGGACTGGAACCGGTTGGCACCTACCGGTCCCGTCCCCATCCGAACATGCTGCCGCTGGACGTCACGGACCACGCGGCTGTGGCAGATACGATCGCCAAGGTGCGGCCGGCCGTCGTGTTTCTCACGGCGGCGCTCACCGCCGTCGACTATTGCGAGGACCACGTCGACGAGGCGTGGGCGATCAACGTGCACGGTCCCGAGGCCGTCGCCCGTGCCTCATCGAGCGTTGGCGCGAAGCTCGTCTTCTACTCGACAGAGTACGTCTTCGACGGCACGGCCGGGCCATACTCCGAGGACGACCCAATCTGCCCTCAAGGGGCTTACGCGCGAAGCAAGGCCGAGGGCGAGCGGGCGGTCCTCGCGGCCACGGACGACGCGATCATCGCGCGCACGACGGTCGTGTTCGGGTGGGACCCTACATCGAAGAACTTCGGCATGCAGGTCTGGGAGCGGCTCTCGGCCGGCGAGCGGATGCGTGTCCCCAGCGATCAGATCAGCAACCCGACCCTTGCGGACTTCCTGGCTCTGGCGACGATCATCCTGGCACAGGGGGACGTGCGCGGCGTCGTCAACGTCGTTGGCCGTGACCGCGTAGCGCGGAGCGACTTCGCGATACGCCTCGCGGAGCGGCTCGGGCTGGACGCGGGCCTCATCGACCCGATCTCGACAGCCGAGCTGAAGCAAGTGGCTCCTCGCCCGCTGAACGCGGGACTGCGGACGGACAAGCTTGCCGAGCTCCTGGGCCGACCGGCGATCAGCCTGGACGAGGCGATCGATACCTTCGCTCATCGCAGCCGTGTGGCCGCTCAAGGTCCCCTGGGGGCTGCATGAGCGCGGCGGCAGATTGTGCGTTCTGCAAGATCGTGGAAGATCCCACAAGGGCCGACGTCGTTTTCGCGGATGATGCTTCGATAGCCTTCTTGGATCACCGTCCGCTCTTCGTTGGCCACGTCCTTCTGGCACCGAAGGCGCATCATGAGACGCTGCCGGACCTTCCGGTGGATCTCCTCCAGCCCCTCTTCGCCAACGCCCAGCTCCTATGCCGCGCAGTCGAGGAGAGCCTGGGTGCGGATGGCACCTTCATCGCAATCAACAACAAGGTCAGCCAGAGCGTGCCTCACCTTCACGTCCACGTGATCCCGCGACGCTTCAAGGACGGCCTCAAAGGCTTCTTCTGGCCCCGTCAGAGATACCTCGATCGAGAGACGCGGGAGGCGACGGCTCGATCGATCGGCGAAGCCTTTCGACGGCTGCGAGGCTCGGGGCAAGAATCCCTTCGACAATAGATATGCTGATATCCGCAGGGCGCGATAGGCTGGATTCTGTTTGACGCTTATGGAGATGGACCCGTACTATCCGTGAGGACGAAGCCGCCTGGCTTGCAGCCGCCCCACCGTCCCGATCCGTCCGGCCATGCATCGGAGACCCCTGGGGCCGAGATGAAATCCCCGTTGGCACCAGCGTGCCGCCAACGGTCGCGGCTTCGGACCCTCCGCACGACATGAGGTGAGCTCCATGGTCGAGGCGCCCCCATCCGAGTTCATCGACGTCCACGGCGTGAAGACGCATGTGCGCCAGCGTGGCTCGGGAGAGCCAGTGCTCATCCTCCACGGCGCGGGCGGCGCTGGGCTTTGGAATCCGTATTACGAGGCGCTTTCCAAGCGATTCCACCTCATCGTGCCGGACCACCCCGGATTCGGCACATCCGATCGGCCCGATTGGCTCGAGACGATGGACGACATGCTCTACCACTACATCGACCTGCTGGAGCTGCTCGGGATCCCTCGTCTGAAGGTCGCGGGCACCTCGCTGGGCGGCTGGATGGCGGCTGAGCTGGCGGTAGCGCATCCTCACGTGGTCGAGCGAATGGTCGTGATCGACCCCGCGGGCCTCAAGATCCCAGGCATGTTCCTGCCGGACCTCTTCTCCATGACGGAAGAGGAGCACACGCGGATCATCTTTCACGATCAGGAGCTGGCGACGAAGCAGATCCCGGTGACGCCGAGCAGCGAGGCAACGCTCCAGCGGATCAAGAACCTCACCACCTTTGCGCGGCTATCCTGGAACCCATACCTGTACAACCCGCGGCTCCTCCGTCGGCTCCACCGCGTGAAGGCGCCGACGTTGGTCGTTTGGGGCCGCGAGGATCGGCTCATTCCCATCGAGAACTCGAAGCTCTGGCTCGAAGGTATCCCGCACGCGCGGCTGGAGACCATCGAGGAGTGCGGCCATGTACCACACCGAGAGCGGCCGGATGAGCTGACGCGCATCGTGGCCGATTTTCTGAGTGAGGGCTCGTAGGAGGCACCCATGGAGTTCCACCTCTTTCACCTGATGCCGTGGCCCTATCTGCCGGACGACTTCGAGCAGAACAACCCGTCCGCCTGGGTGACCTACAGCAACAGCAACTACGACCCGGCAAAGGGAAACGAGCTCTACAATCGCTACCTCGACGAGCTCGAATACGCCGAGGAGTTGGGGTTCGACGGCGTCTGCGTGAACGAGCACCACCAGACCGCCTATGGCCAGATGCCCGCACCCAATCTGATCGCCGCCGCACTGGCTCGCCGCACGAAGCGGATCACTATCGCCATCTTGGGGAACGCCGTTCCGCTCCGAGACCACCCGCTGCGTGTCGCCGAGGAGGTGGCGATGCTCGACGTGATCACTGGCGGCCGCATCATCTGTGGATTCGTGCGAGGGATCGGGTCGGAGTACTTCGCCTTCGGGGTCAATCCCGTCGACTCGCGTGAGCGGTTCCTCGAGGCGATCGACCTCATCTTGAAGGCGTGGACCGAGCCGGGGCCGTTCACGTGGGATGGCAAGCACTATCAGCTCCGCTACGTGAACGTGTGGCCGCGGCCGATCCAGAAGCCACACCCGCGCATCTTCGTGCCGTCCACCGGGAGCGTCGAGACCATCGAGTGGGCTTCGGACCACAAGTACCCGTTCATCCGAGTCTACGAGGTCGCCAGTGTCGTGAAGGCGCTGTTCGACGAATATCGCGAGGCGGCGGCGAAGCGTGGCTACGAGGCCGGACCAGAACTTTTGGGCTGGATGGTGCCGATTTACGTGGCCGAGACGGACCAGGCTGCCCGCGCCGAGGCCGAGAAACACGTGATGTACCTGTTCCAGAAGCTGCAGCATCGGCCGCTGGCATATCTCAGCCCGCCGGGCTACACGGGCGAGGCGTCGCTGGCGCGTGCGATCGAGCGGATGGGGCGCCGCAAGGAGATGCCGCACCGGAGCTTCGACGAGATGCAGGACCAGGGCATGATCATCTTTGGGTCGTCCGAGACCGTTCGGCAGCGCCTCGAAGCGTTCCAGAAGGACATGCGGTTTGGCATCCTCGTGCCGCTTCTGCAGTTCGGCAGCCTGCCGCACGACCTGACGGTGAAGAACATGGAGCTGTTCGCACGGAACGTGATGCCCCACCTGCGGCCGCTCGGCCAGCCGGCGGCAGCGAGCGCCGTCTCATAGACACTGAAACGGATCTCATCCCTCGTGGGGCATCGGACAAGCTCGCGGTGGTCGGTTGATGCTCGCTCTTCCACGAGCGCAGCTCGTCCCCATCCTGGTCGCGCTGCTTCTCGGCACCTTGATGACTTCGCTCAGTCAGCTCATCGTGGCCACGGCCCTTCCCCTGGTCATCGCGTCGCTGGGCGGCATCGAGCTCTATAGCTGGGCCTTCGCTGCTGCGCTGCTCACCGCGACCATCGTGACGCCCATCGCTGGCAAGCTCTCCGACCTCTACGGACGAAAGGCGCTCTATCTCGTGGGCATGGCGATCTTCATCCTTGGGTCGGTGCTATCCGGCGCCTCGCAGACGATCCACCAGCTCATCATCTTCCGCGCTATCCAGGGCATCGGCGCTGGGTGCGTGAGCCCGTCGGTCTCCGCGCTGATCGCCGATCTTTTTCCGCCGGAAGAGCGGGGGCGTTGGCAGGGGATCAACGGAGCGATCTGGGGCTTATCGTCGGTGGTTGGGCCGATCTTGGGTGGGTACCTCGCCGAACACGTGAGCTGGCGGTGGGTCTTCTACGTGAACCTGGTGCCCGGCCTCGTCGCGGCGGCGATCATGATGCGCTACCTGCCGTGGACGATCCGGCGGGAGTCGCGGCCCTCGATCGACTACCTCGGGATGATGTGGCTTTCGGGCGCGCTTCTGACGCTGATGGTCACCACCATCCTGGGCGGGACCGCCTTCCCATGGGAGTCAGCTCAGACTGCTGGGCTGATCCTGCTTGGACTCGCGTGTCTCGTGGCGTTCATCTTGCAGGAGCGCCGAGCAGCAGAGCCCATCGTTCCTCTCGACCTTTTCCGAAATCGGACGTATCAGACGGTTGTGATCCTGGTGTTCCTGACCGGCGCGGGCCTGTTCGGCGCGATAACGTACGTCCCGCTCTATCTGCAGGCGGTGCTCGACGTGTCGCCGACGGCCACGGGCCTCATGTTCGCCCCGACCGTCGTGGTGATGACGGGCATGAGCGTCGTCGCGGGGATCTTCATGCACCGTATCGGCTATCGAATCCTGGCGTTTCTCACGATGGCGTCGGGAGCCGTCGGATTCACCTTACTGACGGTGATCACGCGGGACGCGGGCATTTTCCCCGTCGTGCTTGGCCTCTCGATCATCGGGAGCGGCATTGGGCTGAGCTTCCCGGTCTTTATCGTGATCGCACAAAACGCGGTCGTGCGCAGCGTCGTCGGCATCGCGACGTCGCTCGTGCAGCTCACGCGTAGCCTGGGGGGCACCGTCGGCGTGACGCTGCTCGGCGCGTACATGACGGCGCGCCTCGCCCACGTCATCATGTCGGGAGGGGCGGGCCACTCGGACATCGCCGCGTTGCTGCGGCCAGAGTCCCTCGCGAGCCTGACTCCGGCCGAGATCGAGAACCTTCGATCCGAGCTTTCAGGCGCCATGCGTGGCTTGTTCGCCGCGGGTGCCGCGACCATGACGATCGCGGCGATCCTCTCGTTTCGGCTAGAGAATCTGCCCGAAGTACCGGCCGGCCGTGTGAGCCTCTTCGGCAGGCGCAGTGCGACTGGGCCCGCGACTACCACGGGCCCTCACAGCAACGGACGTCCGTAGAAACTAGGCGCTGGCGCCCACGGGGTGGGTCTCAGGAACGGGGGTCTCGAGGGCTTCTTCGAGGGTCGAGGCGCGGCGGTGCATGTCGTGCGGTCGGGCGGAGGCGTTCCAGCCGATCTGCTCCATCTGGCAGGTCAGCTCGACGGAGTAGCCGTCTGGATCGCGGAACTCGATGCCCACGTTGCAGCCTGGGCCTCGGCGACCCTCGAACTCGATCTCGACGCCCTGATTCTTCAGGAACTCGCGCGCCGTGAACAGCTCCTCGATCTTGTCGACCTCGAGGGCGAGGTGGTGGAAGGTCAGGTACTTGTCTGGCGGAGCGCAGGTGCCGTCGGCCGGACCCTTGGCCAGCGCGATCGTGTGGTGATCGGTCTGATTGCGCAGGAAGGCCATGCCCATAGGGTTTCGGTCGGAGAGCGTGAAGCCGAGGATCTCCGTATAGAACTTGATGGATCGCTCGACGTCTGACACGTTCAAGCCGACGTGGCTGACCTTTCGGGTGCGGATAGGTGTTGCCATTGCTTACCCCTCGCTGTGATGCTCTTTTCGGCTAATCATCGCGCGGTGAGGCACTGCTGTCAATTGCCATCGGGCCTGCCCATATCCAAGTCGCGGACGAGGACATGCCCGGTCGGAAGCGGTCCGGGGGAACGGCGCCCCCGGGTCCTCCATTACTGCGTTCACGGACCGCTTCGCGCGCCACCGAGCGCGCGGCAGACGAATCACCGGAAGTCAATGGCATATTGTGCCAGTCGTGGTAGACTGGTAAACGCGGATTGGATCAGGAAGGACGAGACGTGCCAACCAGAAACGTGGTTCTCACCGAGCGACAGGAGAAGCTGATCGCGGCGCTCGTGCAGGACGGCCGTTACCAGAACGCGAGCGAGGTGTTGCTGCGCTTGATCGAGCGTCGCGAAGCGGAAGACGCAGCCAAGCTCGTTGCGCTCCGCGAAGCGGCAGTTGTCGGTGTCGCGGCATTGGAACGAGGAGAGTTCACTGAGTTCTCCGACGTCGATGCGCTGGTGGCGTACTTGGACGAGGTCGCCGAGCGCGTCGTCCATGACAACTGAAATGTGCCCGCGTGACCGAACGCTGGCTCATCCGCCTTACAGATCCGGCCCAACGGGACTTCGCGGATATCCTGCGGTGGAACGGGCAAAACTTCGGCACACAGCAGGCTCAAGTCTACCGAGAATTGCTCCTAGCGGCTTTGGCCGCACTCGGCGATGGGCCTGAGATCCCCGGTAGCCAGGTTCGCGGGGACATCCTCCAGGGCAACCCGCACGCTCCATATTCAGCGGCCGGGCAGGCACTTCTTGCTGTATCGACCGGCCGGGGGCAGTTCCCTGGAAATCCTACGGATTCTTCATGATGCGATGGATCTCGCGCGGCACGTCCCTGCTGGCGATCCGTGAACGTCCCTCGCGCTACGCCCGGGCACCCGTTTCGAAGCTTACCCCGGCGCTTGGCGTGGTTAGAATTCGCCAGCAGAGTGTGGAGGCGGGAGAAGGGATGCTACCTCGCGACACGCATCCGGAAGCCCACCTGTTCCAGCTTGGTCTGTATCGTGCGATGTCGCTCGAGCGCAAGGGTAACATCGCCGCGCAGCTCAGCAACGCTATTCGCAGCGTAGCTTGCAGTGGCATTCGGCTACGCCATCCCGACTACTCGGACGCGGAAGCATGCCGGGCGCTGATGGCGCTGTTGTTTGGGGAGACCGCGTGCTATCCGACTCAAAAGGGGAGCTGCCCGATGGTGTTCGACCCAACACCGTTCCTTGCCTGTCTTGTGAACGCCTTGAACCAGGCGGGCGTCCCCTTCATGCTCGCGGGGTCCTTTGCCAGCTCCATGCACGGGGTGCCGCGCGCCACACGTGACCTTGACTTCGTCATCGACCCCACGTCGAAATTGCTCGAGAGGCTACTGGGGCATCTGGCCCGCGAGGAGCTCTACCTGGATGCAACCGTTGCGAGGGCTGAGCTCCGCCGCCGCGGGCAGTTCAACGTCATCGATCCATCCACATCCTGGAAGGCCGATCTCATCTACCGCAAGGACCGTGCTTTCAGCCATGCCGAGCTAGAGCGCCGCGTGCCGGTCACCGTCCTCGGCGTTCCCCTGTTTGTTGCGACGGCCGAAGATACCGTTCTGGCGAAGCTCGAGTGGGCAAAACTCGGTCCCAGCGAGCGTCAGCTCGACGACGTGCGGGGCATCATCGAGGCACAGGCGGGAACCCTTGATCGCGCGTACGTGGAGCGATGGCTCGACGTGCTTGGCGTGCGAGAGCTGTGGGAGCTAGTCGGGCAAGGCTGATTTTTCACAGGCGGGCACTCAAGGGTGACCGAGTGGCTATCGATAGTTCGCTCCTGCCTTCTAGGCCATCAGCCGTTCGAACCGCGCCTGGCTGCGGTATGGGCCGACGATCGCGAGATTAGCCCGATCGTCGCGAATGATCTCGTTCGCCACGCGGCGGATGTCCTGCGCGGTCACTGCCTCGATGCTCTGGAGCACATCCTCGACGGACCTGACCTCCTTGCGGAGCAGCTCCTGGCCGCCAGTCCAAGACGAGATCGCCCGGGAGTCCTCCATTCGGAGCACCAGGCGGCCCTTGATGTACTCCTTCGCCTTCAGCAGCTCCTCGGGGGGCACTTCGGTGGTGCGCAGCTCGTCGAGTAGCTGACGGATCGCCTTGATGCACTCGTCGGTCTTTTTGGGGTCGACGGCGGCGGAAACGACAAAGGCGCCGGTATCGAGGTAGTGGCCGACACCCGAATGCACGTCGTACGCGAGCCCGCGGATCTCCCGGATTTCGAGGAACAGGCGGCTGCTCATCCCCTCGCCGAGAACGGTGTTCAGGACGTCCAGCACGTAGCGGTCGGGGTGGAATGCGGAGTATGCGTGGTAGCCCAACGTGATCTGGGCCTGCTCCGTCCGCTTCGAGCGCAGTCCGACGCGCGTCTCGGTTTGGCCATTCGGTGCGGGAGTCCAGGTACCTGAGGCGCCTCGCCGCCACCCATCGACGCACTCGGTGACCTCGCTGATCGCCGCGTCATGGCTCAGTTTCCCGGCGATGGCGATAACCGTGTTCTCCGGGACGTAATGAGAGTTGAAGTAGTCGAGCATCGCATCCCGCGAGATCCCCTGTACGCTCTCCGGCGTGCCCGCGATGTCTCGGCCCAGGGGGTGGTTGGGCCACATGAGCTCGTCGAGGAGAAGACCCACCAGGTCTCCCGGGCTGTCCTCCACCATCGCCAGCTCTTCGATCACGACGTTGCGCTCGCGCTCCAGCTCCACGGGGTCGATGCGCGAGTGGAGGTACTGATCGAGGAGGACGTCGAGCGCGATGGACATGTGAGCAGCCGGAACTTTCGCCCAGTACGCGGTGAGCTCTTTGTCCGTGGCGGCGTTCATCGAGCCGCCGACGCCTTCGATCGCCTCGGCGAGCTCGCGGGGGTTGGGTCGGCGCTCGGTGCCCTTGAAGAGCATGTGCTCGAGAAAGTGGGACACTCCCGCCACGTCGTCTTGCTCGTAGCGCGAGCCTGCGCCTACGAAGACACTAATGCTGACGGCCTGGGTGTAGGGGAGGGAGCTCGTTAGGACGCGGAGCCCATTCTCCAGCACGGCTTTCTCGTACATGCGCTTCTCCAAAAGTCGGAATGCGCGGTTGGGTGTGCTCTCTTCTGATGAAGAAACCCGGCGTGGGTGGGTGCTCGGGAAAATCCGCGTTCCGTATTCGGATTATACGGTCCGCTTTCCTCCCCTCAGATTGGCGGCCTGGTCGCTCGGCTCGTGTCTGGATGCTGAGGCGTCGTGTTTGGGTCGTGTTTAGAATGAGACAGGATGATTCGCATTGGTACGGCTGGCTTTTCCTACCCGACTGGCGCGGGCAAGTGGACCGGCGTCTTCTATCCGAAGGGCGTTGATCCGCTCAGCTTCTATGCCCACTTCTTCGACATGGTGGAGATCAACAACACCTTCTATCGGCCTCCCGACGCGAGCGTGACGCGCGCCTGGGTGTCCAAGACACCGGACGATTTTCTGTTCGCGGTCAAGCTCTTTCAGAAGTTCACCCACCCCAAGATGTTCGAGGAGGCGACGGGCGAGGCGGCCGCCGTCATCGCCGCCGACTACGAGGAATTCGACCGCGGCATCGAGCCGCTGGCCGCGGCGGGCAAGCTGGGACCCCTGTTGGCCCAGTTTCCCGCGAGCTTCAAGCGCGATGACGCGAGTATCCATCATCTCGAGAAGCTGCTGGATCGCTTTAGCCGGCGCCAGGTGGTCGTCGAGCTTCGGCACCGGAGCTGGACCGAGGATGACTCCGTCGCGAAGCTGCTGGCTGCGCACGAGGCCTCCTGGGTGCACATCGACGAGCCAAAGTTTCGCACGCGGATTCGCGACGTGCCAGAAGTGGGTCCCGTCGGCTACTTCCGCTTCCACGGCCGCAACGCGAAGGACTGGTGGAGGGGCGATCGCGAGACGCGATACAACTACCTCTACTCTCCAGGAGAGATGGCGGACCTCACACAGGACGTCGTTGCTGTCGCCGATGCCGCGAGAAGCACCCACGTCGCCTTCAACAACCACTACCGAGCGAAAGCCGTCGCAAATGCCCTCGAAATGCGCGTGTTGCTGGGTCAAGAGGTGCCGGACGACATTCCGGAGCCGCTCCTGGCCGAATATCCGGACCTCGCTCGTCTCATAAAGTCCGAGGCGTCTGAGCGCTGAGCTCCACACCGCCCTGCTAGCACAAGCCCGCGGCCCTCGGTATCATCCGTCCGATGTTCAACTGGTACGCGGCGCCGACGTTCGCAGCGATGCTGCTGTTCTGGATACTCGGCGCCTACGTTTTCACGCGTAGCCCGTTATCCGCTGTCTCCTTGACAGCCGTTGCCGCGCAGTTCGCAACCGCGGCCTACCTGCTGGGTTCGGGAATGTCGGCGAATGCCGAGACGATCGACGACATGGTGGCCTGGGTCCGGGGGTTCCAATGGGCAGCCACCGTCGCGCCAACCCTCTGGTTATGGTTGACCGTGCTGCTTCTGCGGGAGCAGCCGCACCCATTGATCCAGCGTTACCTTCGCTACGCCGCCTATCCGTTCGCGATCGCCTTGGCTCTCGTGACAGCCTTCTTGGTGCTCAACCTCTACACGGGGGACGGTGTCCTCTCCTGGAGCCAGACGTTCGCACGCGGCCCCACGGACTCGTCGTACACGCGCTACAACGTGCCGGAGGGCCACCTATATCCCGTGTTTGCAGTGCTTATCTTGGCTGCAACTGGTATCGCAGCGATAAATGCTGTCATGGCCTGGCGTTTAGCGCTCGATACGGAGCGGAGACGACACTTCGGCTGGCTGGTCGTCGCGTCCCTCCTGTTCATCGTCGGGGCGAACGCCCTCGGGATCGTCAACATGGCCGCCCATGGAGTGGTGCCGAGTTGGTTGGGCCACCTGGTCCTCGCTGGTGGAATGGTGGCCATGGCCTGGAACGTCGCAGCGTACAGCCTGCTGATAAAAGGCCAGGTCATACGAAAGGATTTCTTTTACTTCCTCACCGCGATCGGCCTGATCTGCGTCCTGTATGGCGGGCTGTTCGCTTTTGCCGGAGCGGGCAATAACCTCTCACTCCTGGGGCTCGCCGTCACCACGCTCATTCTCGCCATCCTCACCCACGCGCTGACCGACATCGGACGAAAGGGCCTGGACCGTTTCTTCTATGGCGCCGACGTTCAGCAGCTTCGCGCAAATCTCGCGTCTACGATCCAGAGCGCCGGGTTGACGGAGGATCTGCCGACGGTGCTGAACGAGGCTCAGCAGGAGATTGCCCAGGTATCGATCGACCACGACGTTCGGCTGACCGAGCAGGCGCTCCGCCGATTGAACAACCCGGCAACGCTTGCCGAATGCGAGCTACTTACGCGCATCCCGCGCGTCATCTCGGCGGCGCGAGACGGCGTAGAGCTGACGCCGCTCGAGCGGGCACGCGTCTTGCGCGAGGTGCTCACGGCGGCGATCGAGCGGCTCAAGCCGCCGGAGGGCGATGGCATCGGCGCGCCCGGTGCCCTGCAGTACCACATCCTGCGCGAGGAATACCTCCAGGGCCTGTTGAACAAGCAGATCATGGGGCGCCATAGCATCAGCGAGGGCACCTTCCACCGCAATCGCCGCCAGGCGATCCTTACCATCTCCCGCGAGCTCGAGACACAGGAGCGGCGTTTCGCGACGGCTACCGACCGTCTCGCTACGGCGGAGTAAATGGTGCTGAGCGATCTAGCTGAACGAGGCCCAGATCGCCGAGCTACTGCGCTGCACGGACGCGTCGCTCAAACGGTACCGGGGCGGTCAAAAAACTCTTCGAGGTCGGCGACCGCGACGTCAGTTTTTCGTGATCAAGTCTGGTGAGATCGAGATCCTCGACGAATCCGGAGAGGCGCCGAAGATAGTCAGGGTCCACCGTCCTACGGAATTCACAGGAGACGTGGCACATCTCACTGGCGGACCCGTCGGTCGCCAGCGCACTCGCGCAGACTGCAAAGTCTACGAGGTGACGGAATGGCCGCATGTTCAGGTGCGGGTCCGCCCGGCGTCCGAGGTGCTGGGGTAGACCGGACGGGGAGCGTACTGCAGTCAAAGAGGTGCGTAGCAGCATTGGTGATAGAACCTATGTGTTGAGCGAGATGCCTCTCGGAGGAGGGAGGCGTGTACTCTTGGCGTCTTAGCCGGTGAACCGGGTTACATCTTTGCGGTAGGGTTGTCGGATAAGGTTACACGAGCGGGATTGCGCTTTAGGTGATGTATTTCCTAAGAGGGAGGACATCGGTGAAGAAGATTCTCAGCTTGCTCGTCCACGCTGCTAGCAGTTTGGCTGTCGCCGTGGTGATTGTCCCTGCATTCACAGCGGCTAGGTTGCCCTTCCTGGTGGAAGGCGCTGCAGCCCAATCCGCTCCGCCCGGGGGCGCGTTTACGCTGACAGTGCTTGGGAATAGTCAAGTGCGGCTCTCCTGGCAGCCCGGCTCAGTTGGGGGCTTCAAGCTCACCCGGCTTACTGAGAGCGGGACGACGGTTCTCCCACTGCTCGGGGCGACGGACTCTAGCACCTTGGACACCCTCGCGCCCGGGGAGAGTTTTGCCTGCTACAGACTCGAGAGTCTTCTCGGGAACGGATCTGCTCCGTCTAATATCCTCTGTGCGACGCCGCACCCGGCGACGGGCAGCTCGCCGGGGTCGGTCAGTATTCGACTGATCGCTACGCAGGTGTGCACACCTGCCCCCTGTGTTGGTGGTTCTATCGCGGACACCGCCGTAGTAAACTGGCCTCCCCTGCCCGGCGCAGACGGCTATGTATTGAGGGCACTTCGCTCAGGCACGGCCCAGTTGCTGATGGGCTCGTCGACCACCGCCCTTGATTTCCTGGGGGACGATGTGCCAAACCAGCCAGTGCAGATGAGTTGTTACGTGCTGAGCGTCCTTGGGCCTGGGGGCCAAGTCGCCGGTTCCTCTGGTGTCCTGTGCGGAATGCCGCAGCAGGGAGCTCGCCTCTAGCGGGCATCACGTCAATTCCCATGTCAGCGAGGCGTGCGAGATTCGATGTGGCCACCGCCCTAGGCGAGGGATCAGAACGCGCTGCTGAACTGATGGAGCCCGCAACGTGTCCTGGGAAGGCCTAGTATGGCGACGTGTGAGCAGATGGAGGTGCGATCAAACGCGCAGAGCACTACTGCCTTCGCCGACAGCCTGGACGGTGCTTCACGAGGAAGCGCGATCAGCTAAGACATCGGGAAGGCGCACATCAGGTCAGACTGGCCCACTGGAATGATCCCGTTCATTACGAAGACGACATAGCAGGTCGGAGTCGTAAATGCCTGGCTCCCGGTGCTCGTTTGGCCCCTCGGCATAGAGCTGGCGTGCGTTCCGCCGTCGGAGAAGGTTACCACCGTGTAGCCGGTAAACTCACCCAAAGGCGCGGTCCAGGACACCGAAATCCTGGGGGCTCCTGACGTGCACGAGTCGGTCAGTTGGGAGCAGCTGAACATGGTGACCGTGGGCGGCGCGAGGCCCGTTGCAGTGCCAGGCGCGAAACACTCTACATTTGAAAGCTGCCCCGGCAACCCGTGCAAGAGCATGATCGCGTAGCACGCGTAAGAATCACCAATTGGCACTGTGTCAGTCACGGTGCCCGACGGATTGAAGGTACCAGGCGGTAGCGCAACCGGGCCGGTGGGTCCGACGCGAATTGGAAGGAAGGGGGTTCCACGCTCCAAGGCTTCCCCCCAGAAGGTGCGAAGCGTCACGGTTCTCTGCCCGGTTGTTGTTGCGAGGGTTAGCTCACGGTCCCACTGTGCGGCCCAGACTGGGATCGCCGAGAAGAGCAAGGCCGCGACGGCAAGCGAGATACTAATTCTCTTCATCCTCGCCAGGCGCCGCCTCAGTTGCAAGAATCGCCACGATAAATTTAGGTTATCAGTACGTGTCGTGTGCGACAAAGGCGTTGCGGGTCAGTGTGACGACAATCACGGATTTGGTGGTATTGCTCCCCGCAAACTCATAGCGCAGCGCTGACACCACTCGAGCACCCGGCCGCCATTGCGCGGTAGCGGGCGTTTGACGGATCTCACGGGCGAGCCAGTAACGGGTCGCCGTTTTCCGCAGGATACGGTGTCAGCGATCCAAGCGTGCCGAGCGCCAACTTTGGCGGTTTTTGGCACCCCCACCGCACTTCCTGACACTCCCCACGTCTCAAACTGTGTGTGCCGGCAGTTTCGCAACAGGGGAGGGCACATGGGATTGCGGTCGCGACTGTCTTTTCTGTTTCGGTCCAAGGCCACCGCCGCGATCGATCGGATCGAGGATCCGCGAGAGACGCTCGACTACGCATCCGAGCAACAGCAGGAGCTCCTCCTGCGTGTCCGTCGCGGGCTGGTCGACGTAGCGACCTCCAAGCGCCAGGTCGAGCGTCGCATGCAGCGGGTGCGAGAGGGCGTTCCGCGGCTGGAGGATCAGGCTCGGCGCGCAGTCGATGCGGGTCGTGATGATCTGGCGCGCGCAGCGCTCCAGCGCAGACAAGCGGCGCTGATCGAGCTGGAGGAGCTCGATCGGCAGGCCACGGAAATCGGCGCGGAAGAAATGCAGCTCGCGGGCACGGAACAGGCGCTGGCCGCGCGGATCGAAGAGTTCAAGACACGGCGACAAGTGATGTCGGCGCGCTACACCGCCGCGGAGGCGCAGGTCCGCGTCAACGAGGCGATCTCTGGTCTATCAGGAGAGCTCGCCGAGCTCGGTCGGGCGCTGGGCCGGGCCGAGGAGAAGACGGAGCGCATGCAGGTGCGGGCGTCGGCGCTGGACGCGCTGCTCGACCCGAACGCACTCGCCTTGCCGTCGATCGGCGGAGACGAGGTGGAGCGTGAGCTTCGTCGGATCGAGGCGGGAGATCCCGTAGAGGCTCAGCTCGCGGCGCTGAAGCGACACGCCCTCGCGCCGCCAGTGGTTGCCGAGGGTGCCGAAGAGAAGGTGCAAGCGGGGAAGGAGGGTCTAGGGTGACGAGCAACGACAGGATGAGAACTGTCTACGGAAACGCATATGGTGATCAGGACGAAGAGCGCGGAATCCGCGACGCATCATACGATCCGCCGACTGAGGCGGTGGACCGAGAGCCGCAGAAGGAGGCATCCAAGGACTTTAGCAGTGGCCAAATCGTGATTTTGATCGCGCGCTGGCTGCTCATCGGCGCAGGGTTCCTCATCACGCTCTGGAGTCCCGAAGAGAAGTACCTCGACCCGATCAAGATCACGCTGATCTTCTTGTTCGGGCTGGCGGTGGCAAATTTCTACCTCCATGCGCAGTTGCTGATGAAGCGACCAGTCCGCGCGCTGATCGTCTACGCAGCCAGCGCCGTGGACATCGCCGTTGTGACAATCATCATTGCTGCGTTTGGCAGCGGGCTCAACGACCCGTTGTTTGTCTTCTACTATCCTGCCCTGTTGGCGCTAGCCCTTGTCTTTCCGCTGGCGGTTACCTGCAGCTTCACGGTCGGATTGATGCTGGTCTACGTCCTCGTGGGCCTGAGCCTGCGTCCCGACGCAGCCGAGCTCCAGGTGTTGGTCGCGCGGATGATCTCCCTCGTCGCCGTGGCCGCTGTGGGTGCCACGTACCAGTTCATCGAGCGGCGGCGGCACGCAAACGCCTCCAGTACGCACGTGCCCGCCCGAACCACGCCATTGGTCGAAGCGCGCGAGGACCTGTACTACGGACAGGTCGTGATCATCATCGCCCGGTGGGCGCTCATTCTCGCTGGGATCGTCGTCTCCCTGTGGAGCGCGAAGAGCATCGCGGACGTCTCCGTGCCCGTCATGTTGATGGGCGTGCTGATGGCGATGAACTTCTATCTGCACGGGCGCTACCTCGTGAACCAGCCGGTGAATGCCAAGATGGTGTACCTGTCGAGCTTCGCCGACATCGTGATCGTCACTCTCATCGTGCTGTTCTGGACGCAGGGGAAGGGCCCGGGGATTCACAGCCCGCTGTTCGTGTTCCTCTATCCTGCGCTGCTGTCGTTCGCGCTCGTCTTTCCACCGCGCATCACGGCGCTCTTCAGCGCGGTGACGCTCCTGAGCTATGTGGGTGTGGTGCTCGTCGGATCGGGGATGCCAGACGTGAATGCACAGAAGACGCTGGTAGAGCGCTTGATTACGCTCGCGGCGACCGCGGGATTGGGCACCTACTTCTGGCGGATCCAGCGGAATCGGCGTCGGGTCGCCCAGACCGCGCACGACGGACTGCTGGACGAGGTCGCCGTCTTCACGGACGGACGCTGACCGCGTGGTTGGTCCGCGTGGTTGAAATGGAGGAGACGGATGGGCTTGCTTCCTCGTCTCAAAGCGAAGCTCTCGAGCTTCCTCGCGTCGGCCGAGGATCCGCGGGAGACGCCGCTCGGTCAACGAGAGCTCGACCTGCTCCCGCGGCTTCGGACAGCGTTGGGGGAAGTAGCACGCTCGAAGCAGCAGCTCGAACGGCGCGCGGAGCGAACGACGGGGGAGTTGGAGACGTTGCGGGAGCAGGCCCGGCTCGCGCTCGGCCAGGGCCGGGAGGGGACGGCTCGAATGCTGCTGGAGCGCCGTCAGACGGGAATGGGCCAGCTCCAACTCCTGGAGCGCCAGGTGATGGAGCTGGCCGCCGAGGAGGGGCGGCTCCTGCTTGCCGAACAGCGGCTCTCAGCGCAGATCGAGGCCTTCCGCGCGCGGCAGGAACTCATCTCTGCCCGGTACACTGCCGCCGAGGCGCAGATGCGGATCAGTGAAGCGCTCGCAGGGGTGTCCGTCGAGCTTGGCTCGCTGAGTGCCGATCTCGACAGGACAGAGGAACGAACCGAGGATCTACAGGCGAGAGCCTCGGTCATCGATTCGCTGGTCGAGCAGGGCTCGCTGGGAAACGCGTCGGAGGGGTTTGGCCGATCAGTAGCGGTGAAGAGCGAAGACGCAGGCGCTGTGGAGGAAGAGCTCCGGGCGCTACGAGCTGACCTGGAGAGCGCGCGCTCTCGAGAAGGGATTGACGGGTGAAGCAACGCCTCACGCTCAAGACCATGCTGCTGTACAGCGTGGCGAACTGCGGGGTCAACATGGTATCCGCCTTCACGAACGCGGCGCTCCCGCTCTTCCTGTTGCCGTATGGCCTGCCGGGCTGGCTGGTAGGCCTCCTCGCGCAAGAACGGTCGGGCGTGGGTGGAATCGTGCAGCCGATCATCGGTCGGGTGAGTGACCGGACCCGAACGCGCTTCGGCCGTCGCAGGCCCTTCTACTTGGTCGGAGCTCCGATAACGGCGCTGGCGCTCGCGGGGCTCGCCCTACATCCGCCGTTTGCGATCACGCTGGCGCTCATCTCGATCCTTGCCCTGCTCCTCGCAGTGGCGAATGATCCGTACATCGCCATGATGGCGGACATCGCCCCCGAGGAGCAGCGGGGGCGTCTCGGCAGCTTCGTGGGTATCCTCGGGATGGGCGGGCAGGTCGTGGCGCTTCTCGCGATGGCGATGTTTTGGGATGAGCATCAGCCGCTGGTGACGATCGGCATCGGCGTCGGCCTGGTGATCTGCTTCGCCATTACTTTTCTCACTGTGCCCGAGCCCCCCATTCCCGCTGCAGCCCCGAAGGAGGCGGCGCATTCACCGACGGGCGGGGTCCCGATCGTCAGGTACCTGAAGGACGTGTTCAGCTATCGCGAGGTGGCGAAGTATTCGGTCGCGATGGCGTTTTTCTGGCTTGGGGGCGGCGCGGCCTCGCCATTCCTCACCCGCTTCGGTGTCGCAGAGCTCGGCGTGAGCGAGCAGACGGCCTTTATCCTGGTGATGCTGCTGGTTCTCGGGACCGGCGTTTTCGCGTTCCCGGCCGGGCTGCTAGGGGATCGGTGGGGCAAGAAGCGGGTCATGTCCGTCGGGCTCGCATTCTTCGCCGTTGCAATCATCATTGGCTCCCAGGCGCGAACCATGGAGCAACTGCTCGTGGCGATCCTCTTTGTGAGCCTTGGAAACACGATCCCCTTCGTGCTGAACTACCCGATGCTCACCGACCTGATACCCCAGGAGCGAGCTGGGGAGTTCGTTGGCTTGGGCTCGATGCTGTGGTCCATAGGGCAGCCAGTGGGGGCGCTACTCGGCGGAGCGTTGTTCGACGTGACGGGTGGGTATCGTGTCACGTTCATATTCTCAGGCCTCATGATGATCGCGGCCTTCGTCGCACTCCAGCAGGTACGACCACCAACGCGTAGTACCGCTCAGGTCCCTGAGCCGCCGTTCGTGGAGCCCGTGGGCGCGATAGAGGGGGCATAGGTCGCGGACGTCGGGTTAGTCGTCAGGGATTGCTTCGGCTCCCTGCCCCGATGATTGGTAGAACCGCGTGTTCGCGATGGCGTCTGGGAGGTGCTGCTGCTCGACGACGTGGCCGGGGAAATCGTGGGCGTAGCGGTATCCTCGGCCGTAGCCCATGCCCTTCATGAGGCCGGTTGCGGCGTTGCGGAGGTGGAGCGGGACGGGGAGGTCGCCAGATCGCTCGATCTCCTCACGAGCCGCGTGGTACGCGGACTTGGCGGAGTTGCTCTTTGGGGCTCGGGCCAGATAGAGAGCCGCCTCTGTGAGTGGAAAGAAGCCCTCAGGCATGCCGACGAAGTGGGCGGCCTGCTGGGCGGCGATGGCGACCGACAGGGCCATAGGATCGGCAAGGCCGACGTCCTCTGAAGCGAGGATCACGAGGCGGCGGGCGACGAAGAGGGGATCCTCGCCCGCCTCGAGCATGCGGGCGAGCCAGTAGACGGCTGCATCGGGGTCGGAGCCGCGGATCGATTTGATGAGGGCGGAGGCCATGTCGTAGTGCTGGTCGCCAGATTTGTCGTAGTGGAGCGCGCGTCGCTGAGCAACTTCCTCGATGAGCGATAAGGTGATGTGGCGCTGACCCGCGTCATTTACGGGCGCGGCTTGGGCGGCAAGCTCCAGGGTGTTGAGGGCGATCCGCGCATCGCCGCCTGCTTGCCCGAGCAGGTGCCCGAGGGCATCAGGATCGAGTTTCACGTGAAACATTCCGAGGCCGCGCTCTGGGTCGTCCAGCGCTCGACGGATGAGTGTCGCTACCTGCTCGTCGGTAAGTGGCTCCAGGCGGTAGACCCGGGAGCGGGAAAGGAGCGCGTGGTTCACCTCGAAGGACGGGTTTTCGGTGGTTGCCCCGATCAATGTCAGGAGCCCGCTCTCGACGTGCGGAAGCACGGCATCCTGTTGCGCCTTGTTGAAGCGATGAATCTCGTCGATGAACAGAATCGTGCGCCGGCCGACTGTGCGAGCCTTGCGTGCGTCCGCGGCGGAGGTCCGCAGATCCGCGATGCCTGCCGAGACCCCGCTGAGCGCCACGAGATTGGCCTGCGTCATGCGGCTGATGACTTCGGCCAGGGTGGTCTTGCCCGTCCCCGGCGGACCCCACAGGATCATCGAGCCCAGTTGGTCGCGCTCGATCGCAAGGCGCAATGCGCGGCCCGTGGCCACAAGGTGCTCCTGGCCAACGAACTCATCGAAGCTCCGCGGTCGCATGCGGGTTGCCAGCGGAGCGTTGCGGAGCTCTGCGTCTTGACTCGCCGTGGGTGCGGGCGTGTCTTCGGGGAAGAGAGGCTGCACACGGCCCTCCGTACGGATCCGGGGCTGCGAACATCATACCGATTCGCCGATTCCCGATTGACACTCCGTCGCGGCGCTCCCTATAATCCCCGAAGTCGGCAACAAGCGGACCGACCGCCCCTTCGCGTTCAGACCGAAGAGGTGCCATGCCCTGCGGGGCCTCGGAGCGTCGATGCCAAAGCGAACGTACCAACCCAAGCGCATTCCCCGAAAGCGAGACCACGGGTTCCTCAAGCGCATGAGCACGCCAGGTGGCCGCGAGGTGCTTCGGCGTCGACGACGACGAGGACGAAAACGGCTCACGATCTAGGCGCTCAGCACTCTTAGTGGGCCGCGAGTGGTCGTTCGATCCAGCCACAGCTCGCGTCGAGCATCAACGGCACCCGTGCGTCGCTCGGTCCGATCATGCAGCGTGAACACCGGCTCCGGCGAGGCGCAGACTTTGAACGCGTGCGGGCCAACCGATCGAGTTGGGCGCACCCGTTGCTCGTCTGTTCGAGGAGAAAGCGCGACGACAGCGATTCGACACGGGTCGGCATCATCGTCGGCCGTCGGGTCGGCAAAGCTGCGACGCGCAACCGCGTCAAGCGCTGGGTTCGAGAAGCCGCTCGAGGGCTCTACTCTGACCTGCAGCCCGGGTACGACATCGTGTTCGTGGCTCGTCCCGCCGCGGCAAGCTCGTCGTTCGAGGACGTCGCCAGAGCGGTCGGCACGCTGGTCGGGAGAGCGCGGGTTCTCCGGTCGGCCGTGGCCCCCGCTCCGGAGCCGACCCACGCTGTCGAGCGGCCGTCCGCGCCAACCCAGTCCAAAGATTAGGTCATGAAGTCGATCGTCATTTTCTTCGTTCGTTTCTACCAGGCCGCGATCTCGCCAGCGCTCCCCATGGCGTGCCGATACGTGCCGACGTGCAGTCAATACTGCTGCGAGGCCGTGGAGCGCCACGGAGCGGTGCGGGGTCTCTGGCTTGCAGCACTCAGAATTCTTCGTTGCCACCCGTTTCACGCTGGTGGCTACGATCCAGTCCCAGAACACCTAACGTGGCGGCCCGTCGCCGCACGATTCACGAAGGGATAACCCTTGGATTCCTTCACGAACATTTGGAACCTCATTCTGGTCTGGCCCATCGAGGGCGCGCTGAAGGGCCTGGCCGAGTTCACCGACAACGCGGGCCTCGCGATCATCCTCTTCACGATCATCGTGCGGACCGCGATGCTGCCCCTCAGCTTGCAGCAGATCAAGTCCCAGAAGGCCATGATGCAGCTCCAGCCGCGCCTGCGCGAGCTCCAGAAACACTACGCAGGCGATCGCGGCAAGATGGGACAGGAGCAGATTCGCCTCTACAAGGAGGCGGGTGTAAATCCATTGGCCGGCTGCCTGCCGATGCTGATCCAGATGCCCATCTGGTTCGCGCTCTACTCGTCGCTCGTCAATCTCTCGAGCGATCCCAACTACCACCGGTTCCAGACCCCGTTTCTCTGGATTCCGAACCTCGCCATGCCATCCATGCCAGTGTTCGACGATCCGGGAACGTGGGGTTTGCTGATCCTGCCCGTGCTGACATCGATCACCCAATGGATCGTTCAAAAGATGTCGACCATGCCGACGACCGACCAACAGCAACAGCAGATGAACCGCATGATGGAGTGGATGCCCTTCATGTTCCTCATCTTCTCGTTCCAGGTCGCTGCGGGCCTGACGCTGTACTGGGTCATCTCCAACGTCTACAGCATCTTCCAGCAGCGCTTCACCGTCGGGTGGGGAAGCCTCCCATATTTCGGCACGAGCACCGCCCCGGAGTCTTTGTCGGGCAGTGGCGCAAGGTCAACGGTATCCCCATCCGATGAGTCCAAATCGTCTTCACCTCGTGAATCGAGACCGTCTCCGACTCGACGCCGCTCCTCGAATCGGAAAAGGAGAAGGTAAGCATGGACAATGAGAGCATCGAAGCTCGCGGCCGAACGACAGACGAGGCCATCCGCGCCGCGCTTGAACGCCTTGGCGTCGGCCGCGACGAGGTGGAGGTCGAGGTTCTCTCCGAGGGCCGAGCCGGCGTCTTCGGCGTCGGCTCCCAGGAGGCGCGCGTTCGGGTGACCGTCATCGGAGACGAGGACGAGTACCCATTCGCAGAGGAAATCCCACCACAGCGAGATGCCGACGACTTCGATGAGGAAGAAGACGAGGACGAAGAGGAAGAAGAAGAAGACCAAGGCGGCCCTCGCCTGCAGGAAGGCGACGCCGAGGCGGCGCGAGAGACCCTGGAGCGCATGCTCGACCTCCTCGATTTTCCCAACATCGTGACCGTCCGCGGCGTGCAGACCGACCGAGGCAAGGCGACGATCCTGCTCGACGTCGCCGGTGACGACGTCGGGCTCCTCATCGGCCGGCATGGCGAAACGCTTTCCAGCCTGCAGTTCCTTTTGAACGCCTGCATGGGCAAGCGGCTTCCACGGGACACCCGCGTCGTAGTAGACGTCGAGCACTACCGCGAGCGCCGCGAGCAGTCGTTGCGTGCGATCGCGATGCGTGCGGGGGATCGCGTGCGGCGCGAGCATCATCCGGTCACGCTACAGCCGATGCCACCCAACGAGCGCCGCATCATCCATCTCGCGCTGCAGACCAGTCGATACGTCAGCACGGAGTCGACGGGCGAAGGCGCCGAGCGGCGCGTGGTCGTTTCTCCCAAGCCAGGCGCGCCGCCCCCGCCGAGGCGTTCTAACTTCAACTACCCGCGGGGGGGGCGAGGCTAGAGGCCCAGACGGTGATCGCAGCCGAGCCGCCAGATTACGTGCTCGTGGGTCACGTCACCAAGGACTACCTCTCCCCCGCGGATCTGGACGCCCGGCCAGACGGCGGGCCTGTCGTGGCCGGCTCTGGTCGATCGTGGCGCTACGGAGGCACTGTGGTTTACGCCGGCGTTGCCGCTCAGCGACTCGGGCGCCGCGTGGGGATCGCGACCTCCTTCGCCTCAGACGACAAGCCTCCGCGCCAGCTCGAAGCAATCGAGATAGCTCGGGCGAGCTCCGCAGCGACCACAACCTTGGCCTTTGACGTGGGCCCGAGCGGAGGACGTTCCCTGCGATTGCTCGACCGCGCGGCAGATCTCGCCCTTTCCGACGTGCCCGAGGCGTGGCGTGTCGCGGCGATCGTCCACCTGGCGCCCGTCATAGGTGAGGTCGACCTTGGTTTGGTGGGGAATCTCGAGCCGGCGTTGGTCGGAGCCACGCTGCAAGGCTGGCTTCGCCACTGCACGGTGGGAGAAATGGTGACCCCACTGCTCGATTCGTCTGGGTGGCCGGACTTTGGCGAGGTTTCCGCGGCCGTCGTTTCGATAGAGGACTTGACCGACCCAGCGGAAGGCCCGCGGTGCGCAGAGGCTCGGGCTGAAGCCATCGCAGGGCGCGTTCCCGTCCTCGTAGCGACTGATGGGGCGAAAGGGTGTACGTTGTTCCATGCTGGTCGGCAATCGCACATCGCGGCGTGTCCCGTCGACGAGGTCGACAGTACTGGCGCAGGCGACGTATTTGCCGCGAGCTTCTTTATCCGCCTCTCGGAGACCAGCGATCCCCTGAAGAGCGCCCGCTTTGCCTCGTGTGCCGCCGCGCTCTCCGTAGAGGGTGTAGGAACGTCCCGAATTCCGTCCCGCTCCGAGGTGCTGCGGTTGATGTCAGACCTGTGACGCGCATCATCGCGGTCACGAATCAGAAGGGTGGCGTCGGCAAGACGACGACCGCCGTGAACCTCGCCGCCTATCTGGGCCGGGTCGGCAAGGTGCTGCTCGTAGACTTCGATCCGCAGGCGAACGCGACGAGCTCGCTCGGGATGGCGCGCAGGTTCGAAACGACCGTGTACGACGTGCTGATCGGCGCCGCGAGCCTCGCCTCGATCGTGCGAGAGACGCGCGAGCCGGGCTTGGACCTCGCTCCTTCGTCCCCGGCGCTCGCGGGGGCGCAGGTGGAGTTGGTCGATGCTCCGGACCGCGACCTTCGCCTTCGTGCCGCGCTCGCAGAGGTTCGAGATCGCTACGACGTCATCATCATGGACTGCCCGCCATCGTTGGGACTCTTGACGGTCAACGCGCTGGCAGCGGCGAATGGCGTGCTGGTCCCGGTCCAGTGCGAATACCTCGCGCTGGAGGGACTCGGTCAGCTCATCGACATCATCCGGGCTATACGAGAGAACCTCAATCCCTCCCTCGAGCTTCTCGGCGTGCTGATGACGATGCACGACGCGCGAACGAACCTGAGCGGTCAGGTGATCGACGAGGTACGGCGGCACTTCCCCTTGGAGACGTTCGCCAACATCGTGCCGCGCTCTGTCCGCTTGACCGAGGCCCCGAGTTACGGTCAATCGATCTTTGCCTACGACGCCGTCTCGCGGGGTGCCCAGGCATACGCGAGCGTGGCGAATGAAGTCATTCAGAGGGGATACGGTCCGTGAGCCGACAGGAGGAGCCCATGCAGCATATCCGAGGTGGACTCGGCCGCGGTTTGGATGCGCTCATTCCCCGTGGCGGCGCGAGCGGTGTCCAAGAGATCGAGGTGGACCGGATCAGCGCGAATCCGGTGCAGCCTCGGCAATACTTCGACCCGGAAAGTCTGAAGGAGTTGGCTGGGTCGATCCGAGAACACGGGGTTCTCCAGCCCGTGATCGTGACGCGGAGCGGTCTTGACTTCGCGCTGATCGCAGGTGAGCGGCGACTGCGGGCCGCGAAGATCGCCGGGCTTTCGACGATCCCGGCGATCGTGAAAGAGGCGATGGGTCAAGCCTCCCTCGAGCTCGCGCTGGTCGAGAATCTTCAGCGCTCGGATCTGACTCCGCTCGAAGAGGCGGCAGCCTATCGCGAGCTCGTCGACAGCTTCAAACTTACCCAGGAGCAGGTCGCAACGCGTGTGGGACGCAGCCGGGTGGCCGTGACGAACCGCATCAGGCTGCTTGCTCTCCCACCGGGCGCCACTGCATTGCTCGCGAACGGTACGATTAGTGAAGGTCACGCTCGAGCGCTTCTCGGGTGTGCGGATCCCATGCTCATAGATGCCATCGCCGAGCAGGTCGCGAAGCAAGGCTCGAGCGTTCGGGAGACCGAAGAGCTCGTGCGGCGATCGCAAGCCGCCCGGTCCGAGCCGTCGGCTAAGTCTCCGGATCGCGACGAGGGGACCGCGAGCGCGTCGGAGCCTCTCAGCGCGATGGAAGAAGAGCTGCAGCGTGCGCTAGGCACCCGCGTGCAGATCCTGCGCTCCCGTCGCGGCGGCAGACTGGTGCTCCACTACTACGATGATGATCAGCTCACGGGGCTGATCGAAACGCTCTTGGAACGGGGGAGCCTCTGACAAGCATCTCAGCAGTCCTACCTGCGTACAACGAGGAAGCGCTCATCGCTGCCACGGCTACCGCCGTGTCCCAGGTCCTCGAACCCCTCGTCGACGACTACGAGGTCATCGTCGTCAACGATGGCTCGCGAGATCGGACGAAGGAGGTCGTCGAGGCGTTGGCAGCCACCAATCCGCGTATCCGCTGCGTAAGCCACCCACAGAACCGTGGCTATGGCGAGGCGCTGCGCACCGGCTTCTCCTCCTCAACGAAGGAGCTCATCTTCTTTACCGACGGCGACAAGCAGTTCGACGTGAACGAGATCGCTCGGTTCCTGCCAGAGATCGAAGATGCGGACATGGTGATCGGCTACCGACGGCCTCGCCAGGACCCGCCCATCCGCATCCTCTACGCCATTGGTTGGAAGCTGCTGGTCACTACGCTGTTCGGCTATGCGGCGCGTGACGTCGACTGCGCCTTCAAGCTCTTCCGGCGCGAAGTGTGGGAGAGCGTAAACGTCAACTCCGGTGGCGCGACCTTTAGTGCCGAGCTCCTGGTGAAGGCGCGGCGTAAGGGATATCGCGTGAAGGAGCTGCGCGTCACGCATTTGCCCCGCACCGCCGGCAGCCCCACGGGCGGGAACCCCCGCGTGATCCTTCGCGCCTTCCGCGATCTCCTGTGGCTGCGACTCCACCTAAACGATGAGTGAGGCACCCTCAGCCTTATCTGGCAGCCGGGTCCTCGCAATTGCCCCAACCCCCTTTTTTAGCGATTATGGGTGCCACGTACGCATCTTCGAGGAAGTGAGCGCCCTTCAGGCGCATGGCGTAGCGACGACCGTCGCCACGTATCCGTTCGGCCGTGACCTACCGGGTCTTGACGTGCGGCGCTCACGTCACATCGCGGGGCCGCGCGAGGTCAGTCCAGGATCGTCGCTCCACAAGTTCTCCATGGACGTCGCGCTTGCAGGGTGCGCCTTGCGCGCGGCACGGTCCACGCGTCCGCATCTGATCCACGGCCACCTCCACGAAGGTGCGCTGTTGGGGTGGGCACTTGCGCGCAGGCGCGGGATCCCGCTCGTGTTCGACTTCCAGGGCAGCTTGACCGCCGAGATGATCGACCACGGGTTTCTCTCCGAGGGCTCACCAGCGTACTGGGCCTTTCGCAGCGTCGAGCGATGGGTCGTGGATCACGCGGATGCGATCGTGACGAGCACGCACCATGGGGCGGAGTTCCTGTCGCGCGAGTTTAGCTGCCCTGAGGATCGCATCACCGTCGTGCCGGACGGCGTGAACGCGCATCGGTTCTGCCCGCTCTGGATCGAGGGTGGCACGGTCGATCAGAAGGAGGTGGCATGCCTCCGTGCTCAGCTCGGGCTTCCGGAGGGAAAACCGGTCGTCGTGTACCTCGGGCTTCTGGCCGAGTATCAGGGAATCACCCACCTCTTGCGGGCGGCGCAAACGCTCGTGGAGGGCAGCGTGGACGTCCACTTCCTCATCATGGGATTCCCGGGCGAGGAGCGCTACGGAATCCTCGCGGAGCGCCTGGGTATCGGCAAGAACGTGACCTTCACGGGCGCCATTCCCTATGAGCGAGCGGGAGCATACCTTTCGCTCGGCGACGTGGCGGTCGCACCGAAGCTCTCCCTCACCGAGGGGAACGGCAAGCTGGTGAACTACATGGCGATGGGGTTGCCTGTGGTGGTGTTCGACTCTGTCGTTAGTCGGGAGATCCTGGGAGATCTGGGGATCTACGCACCGCGCGGTGATTGGTCCGCACTGGCGGTGGAGATTGCGCAGGCGCTTGCAGATCTTCCCACGGCGCAGGAACGGGGACGTGCCCTGCGGGCCAAAGCGGAGTCAGAGCATAGCTGGGAGAGCTCGATCTCGCTTCTCATGGGGGTGTACGAGCGCGCGCTGGCCCGACACAAAGCGGCCGGGTCCTGATCGAAACGCTCCTCGGTTGGCCGATGAAGACAGAAGCTTTTTCGCCTCGACAGGACCCGGCCGCTTCGGCTGCGGGACGCTCGCTACTTCGAGCTCCCGATCTTGAACATTTTCGTGCTACAGACTTCGCACTCCCCGCGAGAAGCTGGCCGCCCATTCTTGAGTGTGACCTGCTCGACGTTCTTCATGGTCCTCTTCTGCCGGCACTTCACGCAATACGCTTCCATCAGCCTTCTCCAAATCGATGCTCCTGGGGAGCGGGAGTTGGGTCATCTGTTGCATTCTAACGCAATGGCAGGCCGCAGCAGCCGTTCACTACGAATCGAGTGGCGTTCTGGCCCCTTCGGTATACTCCGGGGGACCCCGTCCAAAGGTTTCGGCAATGTCTCACCTCGCGGAGCTTCACCAGGACATTCGAAGGGCGCTAGAGGTTGCCGACGTCCAACGGTCGCGGCGCCTGTGTGACTCTATTCTTCGGGCGCGCCCAGACAACCTGGAAACGCTGCTGCTCCTAGCCGAAGTGGACCTGGAGACGGGCCTGCACGAGCGCGCCGTCCACGGCTTCCAGCGGGTGCTGAACGGCGATCCGGAAGCCTTTCTCGCATTCGCAGGGATGGCTATTGCATACGAAGCGATGCGCGATCCCGGTGCCGCCATTCACTACTATTCGCGCGCACTCGATTTGAATCCCGCAAATGCGCCGATCCGGCAGGAGCGGGATCGTCTGTGCGTGTCAGCCTACCCAGAGCGCCCCCTGCCCCCACCGCTCAACGAATGCGCCACGGCGCGTGCGTTTCTCGAAGCGGGCTTCTATGCGCGCTCGATTGAGGCTCATCGAACCGCGCTGAAGCTCGAACCGGGACGGGTGGAGACGAGACTCGGGCTGGCAGAGAGCCTGTGGATGCTCGGCGGGACCAAGGAGCCTCAAGACGTCTGCCAAGAGATCCTGTCAGAGGCGCCGCGATCCGTGAAGGCTCAGGCCATCGTTGCCTGTGTGACGGCCGAGACCGACGACCTCGATCGCGGGAGAGACTTGCTGGACGATGTCCATGCGCAGGACCCCGATGGGCGGATAGCGGGCTACATCGTGGGCCAGACCCCGCTGGCGGAGTGGGCCGCGGTGGACGTCGATCTGCCCGAAACGGGGGAGGGAGCGGACGACGAGTCATACGACCAGTTCGACCTTCCGCCGTGGAGCCTCTGGATGCGCCAGGCGCTGTGGCAAATGCTCCGGCTCGTACGGCCAGTGGCTCACCCGGGCCCCGACTGGTCGATTCTCGAGGCCGCCGATCCAGAGTTGCGGAATCGCACCTCCCCATACGGCCCTCTTGGGCGAAGAATTCGATCCGGGGCGCCGGTTGTGAGCGCCTCGCCTCGAGCTGGGACCGCCCCGGACGTCACGCGACCGCCGATCGTCCCGGGTCCGTCCGGCGAATCCGAAGCGGATGACACTACTCAGATCATCATGAGGCCGTGGCCCCCACCAAAGCGGGGTCGCGGGAAGAAAGGCAAAGAGCATGCGTGAGCGGACCCTGGTGCTCATCAAACCCGACGGCGTTCAGCGGTCGTTGGTGGGCCCAATTCTGACCCGACTGGAGGCGCGCGGCCTGAAGCTGGCGGCGCTGAAGCTGCTAGCTGTCCCCGACTCCCTGGCGCGCCAGCACTACGCGATCCACGAGGGCAAACCGTTTTATCCTGGCCTCATCACCTATATCACGTCTGCCCCCGTCGTCGCGGCTGTCTTCGAGGGGTCGGATGCTGTCGCAGTCGTCCGCTCCACGGTCGGCGCGACGAACCCCGCGGCCGCTGCGCCTGGCACGATCCGTGGCGACTGGGCCCTCGAGATCGGACGAAACCTCATTCACGCGTCGGACAGCCCCGAGAACGGGAAGACCGAGGTGGCTCTGTGGTTCAGCGAAGCGGAGCTTGTGAGCTGGCCTCGCGACACGGACCGCTGGGTCTTCGAAGAGTCCTAGTCTAGGAGCACCGGCACCCGCCCAAGGAGCTCGATGCCTTCCAGCGTGACGCTGCAGCGGTAAGCTTGGATCTCCACGCCCGCGACTGCCGCGAGGTAGAGGGCCGCGGCGAATGGTGGATCGGCCGCCGCATTCACAGTGAACGCTGTGGCGTCAGCGCGCTGGACGACGAATATCACCATTGCGGCGTGTCCTTCCGCCCGCAGCTTCGCCAGCTCGCCAAGGTGGCGAGCACCGCGGGTGGTCGGTGCGTCCGGGAAGCGCCCGCAGCCGTCCGCGACGAGGGTGACGGACTTTACCTCGACGAAGCAACGGCCAGACGGGCATTCAATGGCAAAGTCGAGTCGACTGCCGCCGACCGCGACCTCTCGACGGACGTAGGTGACGTCTTCTCTGCCGTCGACGCAGCCTGCTGCCAACGCTTTACCTATCAAGGCGTTGGGCAGGCGTGCGTCGACCGAGACGAGGCGTCCTTCGTATTCGACGAGCGCCAGGTCCCAAGCGGTGCGACGGATTGGTCCGGGCTGGGCGACGAGCCAGGCGGCCGCTCCGTCGACGAGCAGCTCGCCCAGACGGCCGGAGTTCGGCAGGTGGGCGGTGACCGGAGTCGCGTCGATTTCGACGATTACGGAGAAGCGGCTGAGGCGTCGACGGAACGTGGCGCGCACTAGAGGGCTGGAGAAGCCCACACGCACTACATTATGGTAGAATGCCATGATGAATGGTCCCTTGCCCGACGTCCGGGCTACAGCACGGCCCAACGGATTGATTGATACCATCTGGGCTGGATTCAGCGCCGTCAACCGGAACGTTTGGCTGCTCGTCATCCCTATCCTCATCGACGTCGGTCTCCTGCTTGGCCCGCAGGTCACGGGTGGCCCCCTGCTCGAGACCGTTCTACGCCAGGCCGCGCCCCCGCCAAACGCGAGCAGTGAGCTCGTGCGTGCCATGGAGGATGGTCGTCGGTCGTCCCTAGAGGTGCTGGACAAGCAACCGGCGATCAAGAACTTCAACTTGGTCTCGTTGCTAACCGTTGTGTCGTTGATGTCGGTGCCGATCATCGGCGTTCCGAGCTTCCAAGCCGGGACGCCCGGTCAGGGACCGCTAATGCCCCTCGAGTCCGCAGTGGGCGTCGCGGCAACGGTCTTCTTGTGTACGACCATTGGGATATGCCTGGCGGCGGTCTTTTACGGGATGCTCGGGCAGGCGGTTCGAGAGGGGCGGGCGGCGCCGTCGCGAATGGCAGCGGACCTACCGCCGACGCTGCTGTGGACGGCCGCGTTGTTCCTGCTGATGCTGTTCTTGGTTTTTGGCGGGTTCACTGTGGCGTTCTTGCTGACCCTGACGAGGGGGGCAATTCCAGCTCTGGCCGCGCTGATGGGTCCGCTGATCCTTGGCGTGATGTTATGGGCGTTTGTCTATCTGTTCTTCACCGCGGTGGCGGTGTTCGTAAGTCAAGTGCCGCCGCTGGTGGCCGCGCGGCAGAGTATTCTGGTCGTTCGGAATAACTTCTGGTCGACTCTTGGATTTATCGGTCTGGTTCTGATCATTTGGGCTGGATTGCCGATCATCTGGAACGGCATAGCAGATAACCTCCACGGTCCTGGCATCGCAATTGCTATCCTGGGGCACATTTACATCTCAAGTGGGCTGGCGGCTGCGATGATGACGTATTATAAAGAGCGCTTTGAGCGACTTACCTAAGGAATAGTTTGGCCTCTGACGACTGGAATTTCCCAGCTAGTCGTGCGGCAATCGGCCGTGAGGCAGTGTATTGAGGTGATTTGTGGTTGAACAAGTTGTGAACCGTGCGCAGCCGGCGTCCTATACGGCGGCGGACATCCAGGTCCTGGAGGGCCTCGAGGCAGTCCGACGTCGCCCAGGAATGTACATCGGCAGCACGGACCAGCGGGGCCTCCATCACCTCGTCTACGAAGTGGTGGACAACGCCGTCGACGAGGCGCTAGCCGGCCGCTGTGACACGATCGGGGTGGCAATTCACGCCGACGGGAGCGTTTCTGTCGAGGACAATGGCAACGGCATCCCTGTTGACATCCATCAAGGCACGGGTCGTCCGGCCCTCGAAGTCGTGATGACCGTGCTCCACGCTGGCGGCAAGTTCGGGAGCGGCAGCTACAAGGTCTCGGGTGGGCTCCACGGTGTGGGTGTCTCCGTCGTGAACGCACTGTCGACTCACCTGAAGGCCGAGGTGCGCCAAGGCGGCTCGCTCTACGTGCAGGAGTACAACCGAGGCGCACCCACCGGTGAGGTCCACCGTGTCGGACCCGCGGAGGGACACGGCACGACCATAACGTTCATGGCCGACGACTCGGTCTTCAGCGAGCTGAACTACAGCTTCGACATCCTGGCCCAGCGCTTCCGCGAGATGGCCTACCTCACCAAGGGCCTTCGCATCAAGTTCGTCGACGAGCGGGATGATCGTGAGACGGCGTTCTACTTCGACGGCGGTATCGTCTCCTTCGTTCGGCACCTGAACGCGAATCGGGGCACGATCCACCCGCAGCCGATCTCCATCGAGCGTCAAATGGGCGACACGATGGTCGAAGTCGCGATGCAATACAACGACGGCTTCGCCGAGTCGGTGTATGCCTTCGCCAACAACATCAATACCGTGGACGGTGGAACCCACATCACGGGGTTCCGCTCTGCTCTGACGCGCACCCTCAACGAGTACGGCCGCAAGGTCGGCATGCTCAAGGACGCGGATCCCAACCTGACGGGTGACGACGTTCGTGAGGGCCTCACCGCCATCATCTCGGTGAAGCTGCCCGAGCCCCAGTTCGAAGGCCAGACGAAGGCGAAGCTCGGCAACGCCGACGTCAAGGTTCAGGTCGAGTCCGCGGTGAACGACGGCCTGGCGCGTCACCTCGAAGAGAATCCGTCGGATACCAGGCGGATCGTCGAGAAGTGCCTGACAGCGGCTCGCGCCCGCGAGGCTGCGCGCAAAGCCCGCGACCTCGTCATCCGAAAGAGCGCGCTCGAGGGACTCACCCTCCCTGGGAAGCTGGCCGACTGCTCAGACAAGGATCCGGAGCGCTGCGAGCTCTACATCGTTGAGGGCGACTCCGCAGGTGGGAGCGCGAAGCAGGGCCGCGATCGAAAGTTCCAGGCGATTCTGCCGATCAAGGGCAAGATCCTGAACGTCGAGCGGGCCCGCGCGGACAAGATGCTCTCGAACGAAGAGATTCGAACGATCATCACTGCGCTTGGTGTGGGCATCGGAGAGCGATTCGATCTTTCGAGGCTTCGCTACCACCGCGTCATCCTGATGGCCGATGCGGACGTCGATGGCTCGCACATTCGGACGCTGCTGCTGACGTTCTTCTTCCGGCACATGGAGGCGCTCGTCTCAGCGGGACACCTCTTCATTGCCCAGCCGCCGTTGTATAAGGTTGCCCAGGGCAAAGAGATGCGATGGTGCTACAGCGACGGGGAGAAGGACGCCTTCGTCGCGGAGCTGAAAAAGAAGAACAGCAAGAGCGACCCCGATGTGTACCGCTACAAGGGCCTCGGCGAGATGAACCCAGACCAGCTCTGGGACACGACGATGAACCCAGCCACAAGGACGGTGCTTCGCGTTGACATCGACGACTCGGTCGTCGCGGACGAGACGTTCGACATGCTGATGGGCGAGGCGGTACCCCCACGGAAGCGCTTCATCCAGACGCACGCCAAGAACGCGAACCTGGACGTCTAGCAGCAACAGCATGACCGATCTGCCGCGCATCGCACTGGATGCTATGGGCGGCGATTATGCTCCTGAGGCCACGGTCGCCGGTTCGCTGGAAGCGATCCGCGATCTCCCGGTCCGCGTCTCCCTCGTCGGTCCACACGAGCTGGTCCAACACGAGCTACAGCGCCGCTTAAGCCGCGGCCAACGAGGAAGCTTGACGCTTCCCCCGGTGATCGATGCTCCCGAGGCCATCGCCATGGCGGAGCATCCGGTCGCTGCCGTGCGCACCAAGCGCCGCTCCTCCATCGTCCTCGGGGTCGACCTCGTGGCGAAGGGGGAGGCGGATGCCTTCGTCACCGCCGGCAATACCGGCGCAGCGATGGCGGCGGCGCTGTTGGGCCTGAAGCGCATCGAAGGGATCGATCGTCCTGCGCTTGCAACGCCGTTTCCCACGACGGCAGGGCGCCCGTGTCTGCTGCTCGACGTCGGCGCCAACGCGGATGCGCGGCCGCACAACCTTGTGCAGTTCGCCATCATGGGTGCGATCTACGCGGAGCAGGTGTTTGGCATCGCATCGCCGCGAGTCGCGCTGCTGAGCATCGGGGAAGAGGAAGAGAAGGGTAGCCTCCTCGTCCAGGAAGCTCACCGCCAGCTTCGCAACGCTCCGGTGCGGTTCATCGGCAACGTGGAGGGCAAGGACATACCCTCGGGGTCCGCTGACGTCATCGTGACAGACGGATTTGTCGGAAACGTGCTCATCAAGTTTGCCGAGGCGGCCGGCAGCGTTGTTCTCTCGACAATCCGATCGGAGATCCGCGCGAACCCGATCTCGTCGCTGCTGGCTCTCGGCCTGCTTCCGGCTTTTCGCCGGGTTCGCAAGCGGCTCGACTACGCGGAGTACGGCGGCGCCCCCCTCCTCGGGGTGAATGGCGTATGCATCGTCGCCCACGGCCGATCCAACCCCCGCGCGATCCGCAACGCCGTTCGAGTCGCGGGCGAGGCCGTCCAGGGCTCACTCGTAGACCGCATCCGCCAGGGCCTCGCCGCGCTCCAGCTCGACGCCTCGGCGGCTACCCAAGCCACCCCCTGATCGCCGCTCGTCACCTATACTCAAGTCCCTATGCACGTACACCGCAATGCGGCGCTGCTCAAAAATCGTCTTCAGCTTAGCGTCGTCTTCTTTGTTGCTTCGCTCATCTGTCTCATGGGTGGCTTCCTGGTCTCGAATCGCTTGGACGATTTGAGTACCCAGTACGCCGTGTCGCTCTCGACCCTCGGGATCGGCATGATATTGTGGTGGCAGAACAAGTCCTACTTGAACCGCTGGGGGCCGAAGAGCCAGAAGGATGCCGACATCGCGAAGGCGCTCCGTGGGCTGGACAGCCGCTACCATCTCTTCGCCTTTCCGTCTGCGAAGCTGCCGGACTACCTGCTTGTCGGACCAACGGGAGTCGTCGTGCTTATTCCGCGAGCCATCACCGGCACCGTGAGCTGCAAAGACGATCGTTGGACACACGACGAGGGGAAGTCGCTTCTGGTGAAGTCCCTCCTCGTCATGTCACCGCGTCCTGCGCTGGGGAACCCCACGGCTGAGGCGGCGCGTGGGATCGCCGACGTCAAGCGGCTCCTATCGAGCCGATTAGGGACCGAGCTGGCAGAGCGCGTACCTGTTGAGGGTGCAGTCGTTCTCATGGAGCCCAATGTAAAGCTCACGGTCCACGGCTGCACAACTCCGTCCCTCTACTTGCGTTCGCTCCGTGGCCACGTTCGGCGGGGGGCGCGCGCGCTCCAGAACGCCGAAATCGAGCAGATTGCTGCCGCCGTCGAGGCTGACTAGCGCAGTCTATGAGGCTATGATCGACGGGAGCTCTTTCGACGGGAGTATGCATGGCCCACCGAAACGAGATCCTCGTCAACGGCAACCAGCTCAAGCTGGGTCTTTTCGGGGCTAATTGCTCCAGCGGTCGCTCCTACATCACAGCGCCTGAGCGCTGGGATACGACCTGGGAAAACAACGTCCGACTCGCCCAGATGGCCGACGAGGCAGGGATCGAGTGTATGGTGCCGATCGCCCGCTGGAAGGGCTACGGCGGCGAAACGAACCCCAACGGCACGAGCTGGGAATCGATCACCTGGGCATGCGGGCTTCTGGCCGCGACAAAGCGCATCAACGTGTTTGCCACGGTGCACGTGCCGCTCAACCATCCGCTCGTCGCTGCCAAGCAGATGGCGACGGCGGACCATATCGGGCAAGGCCGCTTCGGCGTGAACGTGGTCTGTGGCTGGAACGAGGACGAGTTCCGCATGTTTGGCGTGACCAAGAAGGAGCACGACGATCGCTATGAGCAAGGCGCTGAGTGGTGGTCCATTGTCCAGCGTATTTGGGCGGGCAGTGGCCCGTTCGACTTCGACGGGACGCACTATCAGCTCTATGGAGTCGAGGGGTCGCCGCTTCCATTCGGCGGCCGGGCTCCAATCATGATGAACGCGGGCAGCTCGCCCGCGGGCCGCACCTTTGCCATTCGCTATTCCGACATGCACTTCGACGGTGTGCGCTCACCCGAGGAGAGTATTGACCGTATCGCCGAGACCAAGCGCCTTGCGCGTGACGCGGGTCGCGAAATCCAAGTCTGGACGCCGATCGGTGTCGTGTGCCGCCCCACTCGTCGCGAGGCGGCAGAGTTCACGGAGTACATCGTCCAGCACGCTGACCTGGGCGCCGTCGGCCACCTCGCTGAGATGCACGCCCAAGATGCCAAAGATCGCGTCGACGCCGAGGGACTCTATCGCCGCAGCGGTGAGGGCCCGACCGAACGTCGCGTCCTCGCGCGAGGCTCCTACTGCACCATCGGCGACCCGGACTGGGTGGCCGACCAGATTGCCCGCCTCCACGCCGGGGGCTTCGACGGCCTGGTCCTCAACTTCGTCGATTACCTGGACGAGTTCACCTACTTCGCCCAGGAAGTCCTCCCGCGCCTCGAGCGTCTCGGCCTGCGACAGAGAGCCGAGTAGCGCTCTTAGTCGACGAGGTTGCGGAGGAGCTCGCGGAGGCGGGGAGCGTCCGCGATGGCTTTGCGGAGCTCGGAGAGCTCGGCTTCGCTGACCATGAGCGGGCTGCGCTGGAAGCGGCCGTCGTGGCCGTAGTAGCAGAACCGAAGGCTCACTGTGCCCGCCGCCGGACCCTCTGTGTATTCGAGAAGCTGGATCGTTGGACAGTGGTACTCGCCGGAGTAGCTCGCTTCTTCGGTGATGAAGCCACTACCCCAGTGCATCGAGAACGGGCGGGGAAGGCGACGCTGTTGAACAGCGGGGCCTTCTGCGTCAGGGCTCACGTCGTCCCCAATCGAATCCACGGTCGGCGGCTAGGTCATTCATCACGGCCACGATCAGCTCGTGGGCTACGCGCTCTCGCCAAGGGTCCGCATCGCCGTGCTCGACGACTCGCGCGAGCTCTGACAGACGCCAGAACGGGGGCGGCGTTCCATCCATGAGCGCCGGGCGGCGAGCCTCGTCAGCTCCGTCGGATCCGACGAGAAAGAGCATCTGGTCTACGCGGTACCAGGCCCATCCCGTGACGCGGAGCGCCGCCGGCCCAATCGCGCCCTCGGGATCGAATCGCTCGGCCGCCATGCTTCACCTCCGCCTCCACATTGTAGCCGCGCGACCGGTGGCGGACAGTCAGGCAGCGAACACTCTGCTCGACAAATCGGCGCGGAATGTATCGAAGATCCCGATGGCTCTATTCCGCTACTAGTGGCGTGGACGCTCCTCCTGAGGTACAGTCCTCTAAAGGACCGACCGTTCGGGTACCCAAGAAACCGCCGTTTGGGGGTACCCTGGTTTTCTGTGCTTTCGATATCGTTACCTCTAGGCTTCGGAAACACAAGTTGATGGAGAATCTCGGATGTCGGTCGTCGCGGTAACCAACCAGAAGGGTGGCGTCGGAAAAACTACCACGGTCGTGAACCTGGCCGCTGCTCTGAAGGAGAGAGGCTGCCGCGTCCTCCTGGTGGACAACGATCCCCAAGGCAACTTGGCGCTCGCGCTCGGGGCCCACGATCCGGAGTCTTTCGCTCTCAGCCTTGGCGATCTGCTCGTCGAGCACGCGCGCAATGGGGCACAGCACTCCGCCGCTGACGCGATCTTTACGACCACCGCGGGTCTGGACCTCTTGCCTTCCAACACTCGGCTGTCGGCCGCGGAGCTCATTCTTTCGGGCACGATGGGACGAGAGATGGCGTTGCGGGACCTCCTAGCTCCAGTGGTCGACTCGTACGATTACGTGCTCATCGATTGCCTGCCGAGCCTCGGGCTGCTGGCAATCAATGCGCTCACGACGGCAGACCAAGTGCTGATTCCGGTTCAGGCCGACTACCTTGCTCTCCAGGGCGTCGCCCAGGTTCTCGAGACCATCTCCGCCGTGCGCGCGAAGCTAAATCCGGAGCTGCAGATCCTCGGCGCGGTGCTCACGATGATGGACGTACGCACTGCGCACGCTCGTGGCGTGGCGGAGCTGCTCCGGTCTGCCCTCGATGGGCAGGTCCGGGTGTTCGATGTTGAGATTCGCGCACAGGTTGCACTGAAGGACAGCGCGCAGGAAGGCATGCCGGTCCTGAACTACCGACCGGACAGTCAAGCTGCGCAGGCCTATCGGCAGCTTGCTGCTGAGATTCTGGGCGAGTTCGTCCCATCGTCGTATCCCGTTGTGGCCGCGGTTCCTGAGGTTGTCGTGGACCAGTTTCCGCAACCCGAACTGGAGATGGTGCCCAGCGCGCCGCCAGTGGAATACGGGGTGCAGACTTTCGTGCGCAAAGAGACACCGTCCGGATCCATCTGGGTCCGCGAGACTCAGGAGGGGACGGACGACGTCGTCGAAATGCCAGCGCCCGGCTTGGCCGTCGAGCAAGAGTCGGCGTTTGCCGCTGTCATGACAGAGGAGCCATCGCCTTTCTCGGCTGTCGACCTGCCGCCGACAGACGCTCCGATTGCCGAGCAGTCTCCTGCATATGCCGCAGCGCCTGATGAACCTGCCGCCTACGCGATGGCGGTGGACGAGCCGTCCATTGAGTCAGCCGTTTGGGATGACCCCCTTCCCAGCCTCGTAGTCGCGGATGAAGCCTGGCGCACTGAAGACGAAACCACCGCCATCTCTGCCGGTGAAACTGAGGTCGCGCCGTCCGAGGACGCGGGCGAAAGCCCCGCACCGCAACCATTGCACGATCGCCGTCCGGAGCAGCTCGGCGTCGCTGCTCTATCTCGCCTCGGTAGCTTCCTCGCCACCCGCACGGAGTGGCTGGGCAGAGAGAGGACTATGCGATGATCGCCAGCCGCCAGGCGCTGTTGAACAGGCTCCGAGGCGCCGCCGGAGCGCAGGCTCCGGCCGAGCGACCAGCGTTGGATGTCCTGACAGGTGCATGGGATCCCGCGGAAGGACTTCCCACCCCGGTTGAACGCGCGTTGCAGGTCCCAGCGCCACGCCAGCCGATCGCGGTGGCTGACGTAAAGCAACCATCCCCGCCCAAGCGGTCGCGTCAGCATGGGAAAAAGAGGACGATCTACCTGGACGAGCAGGCCGAACAAGATCTGATGTTCCTGCTGAGCGAGCCATCTAGCGGCCGGCCTGAGATCCTTACCCGCTCTGAAGGTGTCCGGCGAGCGCTGCGCGCCGCCCGGGCCGCGATAGAGGTGCGGTAGTCGTGGCAGTGATGGTCAGGAGTGACCCGATGAATGAAGGCGTCGTCCACCAACTCTTTTCCGCACAGTCGCAGATCGACGCTGGGAACTACGAGGCTGCCCTACAGATGTGTCAGGCCATTGTCGACGCCAACGCATCCTGCCTCCTGGCCCGCCGAATCATGGCTGCTCTGGCCGTCGAAAGCGGTGAGCTCGACAAGGCGATCGAGGCCTTTCGGGTTTGTAGCCTCATCGACCCGGAAGATGAGGTGGCGCACGTTGGCCTCGCTATGTGCGCCGATGCGCTGGATGACCATGACACAGCGTCCGCAGAGCTCCGGCGCGCCCTCGAGCTGGCGCCGACGGATAGGTGGATCGCCGAGGAGGTCGAACGTCGAGGAGACCAGGTGCACCGAACGCCCTTGATGGAGGCGCGCGAGGCGCTCATTGCAGAGAACCCCGTTCGCGCCATGATGAGCCTCGGCGAGCACACGGACAGGTCTGACCTCGCGGTTGAGCTCACAAGAGCGCAGGCGCTGTGGCAGCTCGGACGCTACGACGCAGTCTGGGATCTCTGCTGGACCATCAGCCGGCAGCACCCGACGTGTGTGGGTGCGCTGATCATGCTGAAGGCGGCCGGCACCGCCGTGGATAAGCCGCTCTTCGCACGCATGGCGGCGAGGATGCTGGAGCAGATCACTCCCGGGCTTGACGCATACTCGCTCCGCATTAATGCCCCGGGCCTTCAGGTGTCATAGGCTCGCGTGGTACTCGCTACGACTGCCAGGTCCACGTGTGCAGGTTCCACAGGCTGGACGTCTGGTAGGGGCTGATCATGGCGGGCCCCGACAGCCCCTTTCGCGCGATTACGCCGTTTCCGTAGTAGTAGATCGGGATCAGCGGTACCTCGTCGGCGATGTGGGCCATGATCTCTGCTTGGACCTGCTGCCGGGGCGCCGTGTCCAGCGTCGTGGTGAATCGACGGTACATCTCGTCGTACGCCGCGTTGTTGTATCCACTGTAGTTGGCGCCCTTCCACGCCGTCCGGTCCGTGGGGATCTGCCCCGAAGACAGGTTCTGCGGCGCAAAGGGCGACGGAGTCCACGGCCAAACGAACCCCCCTTTGACGGTGTTCTTCTTCTCATCGAGGTCCCCCGCTTGCGGCGGCAGTGGGACGGGGCTCGCCTGGAACCCCACTCCGCGCCACTGATCGCTTACGGTCTGGATCTCCTCGAGGTTGCTGCCCTGACCCGTCGCTGAGAGGTCGACGGTTAGCGGCTGGCCAGCGGCGTCTCGCAGCATTCTGTCGCCTCCGAGCGTCCAACCGGCCTCCGCCATGAGCTGGCGAGCACGGTCGACGTCATACGGGTAGCGGGCGAGGCCTGCCCGCTCGACGGCCGGGTAGCCAGAGTCCTCGGCGAGGAGGAACGTGTCGGCCGGGGTCGTCATCCCATACTGGAGCGCATCGCTCATACCCTGCCGATCGGTCGAATGCGCCATGGCACGACGGATGCGTATGTCGCGCACCCATGGCGCGTTGGGATCTCTGAATTGGAGCCAAACGGTGCGAACGCCAAAGGGCACCAGCATTGTCATCCCACCGTCCGGCCCCCAGCCGTTCTGGACCGCCATGAGCTGGGTGGCGTCGAATCGGGCTCCCATCGGTACCATGTCCATGTCGCCCGAGAGGATCGAGCCGACGATCGCGTTGACGTCCCCGATGTAGGTCAGGAGGATCCGTTCGATCTTGGGCTTGCCGAGGACAAAGCCGTCGAAGGCGAGCCCTTCGATGAAGCTGCCGCGTTGCCACTGGGCCAGCTTGTACGGGCCAAGGCCAATGAAGTCGGTGGTCCAGAATGTGCTGTTCACGAACGCATGCTTGTCGCCGGTCTGATACAGGTCAGACAGGATGTGGACGGGAATCGCCGGGATGTCAGCGCCGCCGAGCCCGCCCGCGAGGAACGATTGCTGCTTCCAATGAATCACCAGTGTCTGGGAATCAACGGCCTCGGCGGTGGAGACGAGGCTCAGCCACGCGGGACGCGAGACCGGAACCTCGGGATCCCGCAGGACGTCGAGCCCGAACACGAAGTCTTCGGCCCGGAGCGGTTTCCCGTCTTGCCACTTCGCGCTCGGCTTCAGCTTCCACGTGACGTCCATCGTGCCGTCTGGCAGCGTTTTCCAGTCGCCATCCTGAATCGTCGGCACCTTCTCTGCCAGGCGCGGGATCAGTTGGCCTTTCGGATCATAGGTTGTCAGACTGGCGTGGAAGACGAGGAAGTGCTCCAGTGGATCGAAGGCGCTGACGCCACCGTAGTTGATGACCCCGCTCTTCGGCTCCTCGAAGCCTTGAAAGGCGATCCGGAGGGTCCGCGACGGAGTTGTGGCGGCAGGCGCCTCGCCGGCGGAGGGCGATTGGCCTGATGGCCTGGTCCCAGTGGTTGGGGCGCAGCTCGCCGCCAGCAGAACCGCCCCCATGATCGCGGCAAGCCAACGTCCTCGTTGCGATCGCTCGTGCACGCCACTCCTCCGCTCCCTGTATCGGGACATCTAATCGCGAATTATGCGCGAGTGTCAAGAGCACAGGCGTTAGCCTCGCTATAATGACATTACAACGTCCACGTGCGAGCAGGAGGCGAAATGCTCACGCAGGAACAGAACGAACGACTCACCCGTGTCGGCGCAGGGACTCCTGGAGGCGAGTTGCTACGGCGCTATTGGCACCCGATTGCGGTTGCCACCGAGCTCACGGACGCGCAGCCAACCCGGTTCGTCCGCGCCCTGGGCGAGGACCTCGTGCTGTTCCGCGACAAGAAGGGCAACGTCGGTCTCCTGGCGGACCATTGCTCGCATCGAGGCGCCTCATTGCTCTACGGCCGCGTCGAAGAGCGCGGACTCTCCTGCGCCTACCATGGGTGGCTCTACGACACACAGGGCAACTGCCTCGAGACGCCGGCCGAACCTGAAGGTAGCCACTTCCACCTAACAGTGAAGCAGGTCGCCTACCCCGTCCGTGAGGCTGCGGGCCTGTATTGGGCGTATCTCGGCCCGCTTCCCGCGCCCGAGTTTCCACAGTTCGACATCCTCGTTCGCACGGACGGCAACCGCCGCATCACCGTGTTCCCCCCGCTCGACTGCAACTGGCTCGCGGCATCCGAGAACGCGGTCGATTCCACACATCTCCAGATCCTGCACCAGGTTCTTCCATTCTCCGATCGGCGGCCCGTCAACACCACCCGCGGGTATATCGACGACATTCAAACCTCGGAGTACTACCTCACGTCCTACGGGATCATGAAGAAGCGGACCTACAAGGACGGCACGGTCGACGAGCACCCGATGATCTTCCCGACCCATCTGCGCACGCGTGGCTCGATCTGGCTGCGCACCCCAGCAGACGACACGCACACGATGCAGTTCATCGTCAGTTTCGAGGCCACAAAGAACGGCGTACCTGGCTCAACGGACATTCCAGTCGAGTACTTGAAGCCTCTGAAGGAGCCGGCGAACGCCATCCACCCGGTCGCGCGCTACGACCTCAACGTGCGGTACGGGCAGCCTCTCGCTCAGGACATCGTGATGTGGGAGACCCAGGGGCCAGTCTCGAACCGTCCCGGCGAGCGCCTCGGGACGTCGGACGGCGGCATCGTGATGCTCCGGGAGCTGATGTTCGCTGAGATCGAGAAGGTGCAGCAGGGGCTCGACCCGATCGGCGTCTCCCGCGACCCGAATGCCCCAGTGATCGACACGAACCTCACGAAGTCGATCACCATGGAGTACCCGACGGGCATCGTGGCCGAGACCCGCGAGCAGGCGCCAGCGCGCGTCTAGCCGACGCCTGCCTAATCAAAGAGCTTCTGCCACCTGGAAGTGCTGCTTGCTAATCAGGCCAGGAGCTTGTCCAGGTCGATGGCAACGCCCGGTAATGCGGTGGGGTGGACCACGCCGCCCGTGTATTGCGTTTCGGCGTAGCTCCCGTCTGCCTGGCGCACCCACGAGATAAGTGTGTGCTCGTACGGGTGGATGCGCCAGATCTCGAGGTCGCCGCGCTGCTGGTACTCCTGAAGCTTCACTTCGACGTCGTATCCGCCGGTCGAAGGCGACCAGACTTCGACGACGAGAGGTAGGGGCGCCTGGTACATCTCCAGGACGTGGCGACCCCGCAGTGGCTCCTGCAGCTCCACTGGAATCACGTACACGTCCGGGATGTAATAGCTCTCCGATGATCGTCGCACATGGCCCATGCTGATCCGGACGTCAAACTCTGTCGCGTCGAGCTGCTGCCACAGCGAGATCAACAGACGATGGCACGCCTGGTTGTGGTCGAGACTCATGCCGGGCTTCTGTCGCAGGCAACCATGGTGCAGCTCCCAGTGGCCCTCGGGGTCCTCCAACGCCAGTTGAAGGTACGTTGCTTCGCTGACCGCCATGCCGCTCTCCCAACGCGTCCTGTCCCATTGTACCGATGGTTTCATACGAAGGACTCACTCGCCTTCGGCGGTTTTCGGGGCCGCTGACGGATTCCATTGCCCGCGTCGCATGCGGTTGATCTCGACGCGCTCGAAGAGGCCTGCCTTCCGAAATGGCTCGTTCGCGGAGAAGCTCTCGGCTGCCTCGCGGTTCGGAACGTTGATGATCAGAACGCTTCCCGTGCGCGCGACGCCGTCGTCCGCCAGCATCGCGCCGCCGAGCACCAGGATGTCCTCGTGCTCGTCGAGATACGCGAAATGCGCGTCGCGGTTCGCCGCTCGAATCGGCCCACCGTCGGGCTTGTCAACCTGATAGATGATGTACAGCACCCCGCAACTCCCCGGCGACCAGGGGGTCTGTGCTCGTGGACCCTACCCCTCTCCCTAACCCTCCCCCGCAAAGGGGGGAGGGAACCGGCCGCGTGGCGGTATTATGCAGCGGTCAACATCTCCCCAGCCGGAGGCCCCTCAATGCGGACGATGGTTCGTCGATGGCTCGATCGAGACTTCGTTTTCATCACTGGCGAGGCCCCATCCGCGCCAACTGCAGCCGATGAAATGAAGGCGCTCGTAGCGGAGATGGAGGCCGAGCTCGAGATCCATGGGCTCACCCTCGCCGATACGGTGAGAACGCGCCTCTGGGCGAAGGATCGCCCGAGCCGAGACGAGGCTTCGCGAGAGCGGCGCCGCATCTTCGACGGCCCAGCGCGGTCCGTCAGCTCCAGCTTCATTGCCCCGAGCGCGTTGTCTTCGGAGAGCGCCGTGGCGATGGACCTCGTCGCCATGAGATCGAGCGCCCCTAAGCAGCTCGTCGAATACGAACCGCCGATCGTGCCGCTCCGCTACTTCGTGCAGGACTCCATCGTCTTCCTCTCGGGAGTAACGGCCGTCCTGCCGGGCCTCGAATATCAGGTGAAGGATATTGTCGGGCGCGTCACGGAGTCGTTGGCACATGCGCAGACGAGCTGGGATCGCGTCGCTCTCGTCTCGTGCTACCTTCATCGAAGCCAGTCGGTCGACGCTCTGCAATCATTGTTGCGGCCGATGATCCCCGCGAACATCCCAGCCGTCGAATACGAGTTTGCCGATGGGTACTCCGAGCCGGGCAAGCTGCTCGAGATCGAAACCACCGCCTTGGGTAACGTCATCCGATAATTTCCTGAGCTCGCCCGCCACTGCCCGCCACGAAGCCTAGCCCCAATCTGGAGGACGACAATGGCACGCGCAGAGATCGCACCAGCACCCGGCAGCACCGTCGCGTATCGCGGCCTGCGGGACTGGATCGAGCAGGTTGACCGCATGGGCGAGCTGCTTCAGCTCGAGGGAGTCCACTGGGACCGCGAAATGGGCGCCATCACGCAGATGCTGACCGAGAGCAGCCGGGGGACGGCGCCGGCGATCCTCTTCGATGACGTGCCGGGCTACCCGCGGGGGTTCCGCACCCTGTATGGCCAGTTCTCGACGATCGACCGAATCGCACTCACTCTCGGCCTGCCGATGAGTCGAGAGCGGAAGGTAGACATCGTTCAGGCCTATCACAAGCGAATGCAGAGCATGTCGCTGCTGAGTCCGCGAGTGGTAAAGACGGGGCCGATCCTCGAAAACGTGCTGACCGGCAACGACGTCGACGTCCTCAAGTTCCCGGTTCCCGTTCACCACGAGCGGGACACCGCCCGCTACATTGGGACGGCGGACCTCGTCATCACGCAGGATCCGGACACTGGCTGGTTCAACCTCGGCGCCTATCGCGCCCAGGTCTACGACGAACGGACCATCGGCTGCCAGATCACCGAGGGCAAACACGGTCGAATCCACCGAGACACGTACTTCGAGCGTGGCGAGAGCATGAAGGTGGTGATCGTGTGCGGGCAGGATCCGCTGCTCTACATGCTCTCGGCAAGCCCGTTGCCCCAGGGCGTCTCGGAGTACGACTTCGCCGGCGGGCTGCGCGGCGAGCCGATCGAGGTGATCGAGGGGCCATACACTGGCTTCCCGATCCCCGCCGATGCAGAGATTGCAATCGAGGGCGAGGCCGTTCCAGGCAACAACAAGCCCGAGGGTCCCTTCGGCGAGTGGATGGGCTACTACTCGGACGACGTTGTGCCGCGCCCGTACGTCGACGTGAAGACGATCCTGTATCGGAACAACCCGATCCTTACGTGCGCGCCCCAGCACAAGCCCGTCGACGAGACGGGGCTGCTGAAGGGGATCGCCGGCTCGGCGGAGATCTGGAAGGCGCTGGAGGCCTCGGGACTCCCTGGCGTGATGGGCGTGTGGAACCACGAGGGCGGTCCGGCCACCCGCTTCACCGCGATCCAGATCCGCCAGCGCTATCCAGGCCACGCGCGCAACGTGCTCCACGTCGCGTCGAACTGCGCGGCGGGCGCCTACAACGGCAAATGGACCGTCGTGGTGGACGAGGACGTCGATTGCTCGGACATCGACCAGGTGCTCTGGGCGATGTGCACGCGCTTCGACCCGGTCAGCGACGTGGACGTCATCCAGAAGGCGTGGTCATCTGGCCGCGACCCGATGGCGCTTCCGGGCAACTTCAACAATCGTGTGCTGATCGACGCCTGCATCCCATACGACCGCAAGCTGCGCGGAACGTTCCCGCACGTCGTGGACGTCACGGCTGAGCGGCGAGCCGACCTTCGTGCGCGCTACTCTGATGCCTTTGCTCGCTTCCTTCCTCGTTGATGCGGGCCTCGTTGATGGCGGCGTCTGTTTCCAACGACCCTAACATCCGCGTCGACGGCGTCGAGAAGGTCTCGGGCGAGGCGAAGTATGCGGCTGACGTCGTGCGAGCCGGGATGCTGTACGCCAAGATCCTGCGGAGCCCGCTGCCCCATGCGCGGATTGTTTCGATCGACACTTCTCGCGCCCGGGCGCTGCCCGGCGTGCGGGCGGTACTGACCGCGGCGGACATCCCCGACCATCTCATCGGCCGCGCGATGCGCGACATGCCGATTCTGGCACGCGACCGCGTGCGGTTCGTGGGCGAGAAGGTGGCCGCGGTCGCCGCGGACGACGTTGAGACGGCGGAGGAGGCGCTCGGTCTGATCGAGGTCGAATACGAGGAGCTTTCGGCCGTCTTCGATCCCGTCGAGGCGATCGAACCAGATGCGCCTCGGGTGCACGAGCCCGATTGGGTTCGCGCCCACAAGACGCCGCAGCAGAAGGTGGCAGACTACCCCAACAGCGTGTCCAATCCGATCTATGGCAACAGCATCGAAGAGGTGCAGGCCGCGCTGGCTCGTGCGGACTACGTCTTCGAGCACGAGTTCCGCACGCCGATCCAGCACCAGGCATACCTCGAGCCGCATTGCTGCACGGTTGAGCTTGACGAGCGAGGGGTCGCCCACATCTGGGCCTCCAATAAGGCGCCGTATCTCCTGCTGGACTACCTTCGCGAAGGCATGGGCATGCCTCGCGAGGAGGTGGAGATCCACCTGTTGCCGCTCGGAGGTGACTTCGGCGGCAAGGGCTCCTTCATGGACATCCCTCTGACGTACTTTCTGGCGAAGGCAACGGGCCGCCCGGTACGGATACTGATGACCATGACCGAGGAGATGACGGCGGCCAACCCTCGCCACTCGGCGGTGATTCGTGTCCAGACGGCTTTCGAGAAAAGCGGGAAGCTGCTGGTTCGCTACACGCGGACGTACTACAACAGCGGCGCGTACGCGGCGTTCAAGCCAGCGGTCGACGCCACCTTGCCGCGGGTTCTGACAGGCGGGCTTGGTCCCTATACGGACGTTCCGGTCTGGCGGGTCGAGGGCCACATGGTCTACACGAACACGGTGCCGTGTGGGCACATGCGGGACCCGGGAGCCATTCAACCACTGTTGGCCATCGAGGCGCAGATGGACATTGCTGCCCGAGCTATGGGGATCGATCCACTTGAGCTGCGGCTCATGAACGCGCCGGTCGCACCGCGTGAGAGCGGAATCGGCGGGGCGGGCACGCTCCCCCAGGCTCGTGAGGTGCTTCAAGCCGCCGGCGATGCGATCGGGTGGAGCACGCCCAAGCCCGAAGGCGTCGGCCGAGGCGTCGTCCTCGTCGACGTGACCAACAGCCCGGCCACGGACTACACCACTCGGCTCATCGTCCATCGCGACGGGCGGGCCGAGCTGCACACGCCGATCATCGAGCAAGGCTCCGGCATGCTGACGGTGTTTCGCCAGATGGTTGCCGAGGGACTGAGCGTGCCGTTGGACCAGGTGGACGTGGTGCAGACGATGGAGAACATCGAATACGACCGTGGTGTCGGCGGCAGCCGCATCACTCGCGTCATCGGCAAGATGATCGGCATCTCAGCCGAGACGATGAGCAAACGGTTAGCCGAGCTGGTCGCGGGTGAGTTTGGCCATGAAGCGGGGCATGTGACACACGATGCCACGGGCTTCCACACGCCTGATGGCCGAACGCATTCGGTGGTCGAGGCGGCTAGCCTCGCGCCGTCCGATCTGGTAGAGCTGCTGCGCTACACGCCGTCAACCGAGGATGTGATCCACACCTATGAAGCATTGGCAGCCGAGGTGGCGGTCGATCGCGAGACGGGTGAGGTGGCCATCCAACGCGTGGTGAGCGCCCTCGAAGTGGGCAAGGTCATCAACCCGATCATGCACCGAGGGCAGATCGACGGCGGGTTGATCCAGGGGCTGGGCTACGCGCTGATGGAAGGACTGACGTTCGAGGAGGGCCGAGTCACCAATTCAAACCTCCACGAGTACAAGCTCCCGACGCCTGTCGACATCCCTCCGTTCGAGTCGATCCTGCTACCGCCGAAGCTGGCCTTGGGTATCACGCCAGTTGGGGAGGGGCCGAACTGTGGGATGGCCGCCGCAGTGGTAACGGCGGTGATGGATGGGGTGGGTCACACCGTGAGCGTGCCGATTCGCGCTGAGGAGCTGGTCCGTCAGTAAGGGCGGAGCCGTCGCTCCAGCGGGCCCTTTGTCGCTGCCGCAAGCTGAGGAACTGCGGTCGTCGAGGATAGGGCGCTGGCCGTCGCGAGCGATTTCATGCCTTGGCGTAGCGCGCGACGCGTGCGGCTGCTGGTGAGCACGTCCGCGATTCGATACTGTCGCTGCGCGTAGCGGCCGCGGATTTGGTACGCGACGACGAAGCCTGCGTCCTTCTGCAGGATGCTGGAGAGGTCGGCGTACTCGTGGTCGAGGTCTTGCCCGAGGGTGCGCAGCATCTCCGCCCATCCACCCAACGGATCGTATTGGATGCCGCTGCGAGCCTCGCGCGCTCGCCGTCTGAGCTCCGCCAGCTCGTGCTCACGGTAGTGGAGCTCGCCCCCCATCGGGTCCTGCTTCCGCCAGGAGATGGAAACGAAGTCGCCGTAGTTCACGACCTCGATCTGGCGCGCATCCTCTTGTTCGAAGAACCGCCCCAGCGCCCGCAGCAGCTCCGCATGCTCGCCGGGTGCGATGGGAACAGGTGGTCCCCAAGCTGCCATGCGGCCTCCTCACTACGGGCTGGTGGAATCTCATTGCTATGGGCGATTCGCGACGCAGTGGCCCGGGTAAACGCTTTGGGCTGCTCGAGGAGACTGGGTCGGCCGTGCGGTGCCGTCGTCTTAGCTCTTCCAATATAGAGGCGAAATATACCAAAAGATCTCGAACTTAGTTACAGGCGTGTGACATCCCGTAGCAGTTTGGGGGGAGAGACTTTGCGCCGGAGCCGATCCAATCGGGGTTACACTGGTGGTGCCGCCGCGGCCTTCCCCTATGGAGCCCTGATTGCAGCCACCCACGATCGAGCCGGAGGTGCGCCCTCCAACCACCCAGGAGTCACTCCGCGGCACGCGCAATGAGCCGTCCGGGCGGCTCGGCGCGCTGCTACGTGTTTCCACGTTCCGGGCCTTTTCCTATCCGCAGTTTCGCCTTCTCTGGTACGGAAACGTCAGCAATTCGATCGCCATGTGGATGGACCAGGTGGCGCGCGGGTGGCTGATGTACGAGCTCACAAACTCGGCGGTGCAGCTCGGCGCCGTGACGGCGATCCGCGCCATACCTCTGCTGTTGCTCTCCCCAATCGCGGGCGCCATGGCGGACCAATACGGGCGGAGGCGGCAGCTCATCATCACCCAGGCAGTGAACGCCGCGCTCTACGCTATCCTGGCCGTGCTGATCATTCTGCACTTGGTGGAGCCGTGGCACGTGTACGCCGTCGCCATCGGCAGCGGGATCGTCCAGGTGTTTCAGGGACCGGCACGCCAGGCAATGACGAGCGAGGCGGTGGAACCGCGGGACATCACCAATGCCATTGGCGTGAGCTCCATCGCGTTCAATGGGAGCCGCACCATCGGCCCCGCCATAGCGGGAGTTCTCATCGCGGTGGTTGGAACTGGCGGCTCATATGCCGTGCAATCGGCGCTGTACGTGCTTGCCACGATCTGGACGGTGCAGCTCCACCCCGCGTGGGACAGCGATCCCGCGAACGGTAAAGGAAAACCACGAGGCTCGCTGCTTTCGAGCACGCTGGAGGGCTGGCGCTTCGTCCGAAGCGACGAGACCGTACGCACGGGAATGGTGATCTTGATGATGGCCGCGCTGCTGGCGCAGCCGTTCGGGACACTGCTCCCCATCTTCGCCAAAGATATCCTGCAAGCCGGCTCGACCGGTCAGGGACTACTCCTCACGGCGATGGGTATCGGCGCCATGCTGAGCGCAGTGCTGATCGCCTCGCTCGGCGACCGATTGCCAAAGGGGTACCTCATGGTCGGCGGAGCATTCGTCTATGGGTCGATGCTCATCGCCTTCGCATTCTCCGAGTGGTTCGTGGTCTCGATGGCCCTCATGGTGCTGATAGGTCTGGCCAACGTGTTCTGCAATGCCTTGGTGCAGACCGTCGTACAGACACACGCACCATCCGAGATCCGTGGCCGTGTGATGGGGGTGTTTCAGCAGCGGGATCTGTTCAACACGGCTGGCTCGATGATGATCGGTGTGTTGGCCGCGGCCTGGGGAGCGCCGTGGGCTACTGCATCGATGGCGGGCCTGTGCGCGCTGGGCGCCGTCATCATCTTTTTCGCTATCCCGCACATCCGCAAGATCCGCTGACGGGCTCCCTCTCTTGCCGCAGCGGGAAGGGCGGGGCAGGGGCAGATTGCCACGGAGTCCATCAGTGCGGATATGAGGCGAAGCAGCGTGGTGGGACTCGACTGTCCTACACTTGCTCTGGTCGTTTTCTGGAGGATCCGGACGCATGTGCGGGCGGTATGGGATCGAGCAGGCGTACGTTCAGCTCGCGCTGCGCTACCAAGCGGTAGTCAAGGCTATCGATCCTGGCCCCCGCTACAACGTGGCGCCGACTCAGGACGTGCCGGTAATCGTGGCCTACGACGGGGAGCGATACGTCGTCCACCACCGGTGGGGGCTGGTCCCAAACTGGGCAAAGGACTTGTCCGTCGGCGCTCGGATGATCAATGCCCGGGCTGAGACTGTTGCAACGCTGCCCGCCTTCCGCGAATCTCTCGAACGACGCCGCTGCATCATCCCGGCGACCCGGTTCTACGAATGGCAAAAGCTCGGGAAGACTGGCATCCCGCACACGATCCTGCGGAACGATGGCTTTCCGATGAGCTTCGCCGGCCTCTGGGCGAGCTGGCGCCATCCCGAAACGCGCGAGCGCTTCATCACATGTTCCATCGTCACGACGGCCGCGAACCAAACGCTCCGTGGCCTGCACGAGCGAATGCCCGTGATCCTAGAGGACGAGGCAGTGACCTTGTGGCTCGATCAGTCGATCAGGGACCCCACGAGGCTTCAGCAGGTCCTCGTGTCCGATCCGGAGGACGCAGTCTATGCTTACCCGGTCGGCAAGCTGGTGAACGATGTGAAGAACGATGGACCAGAGCTTGTTGAATCGATGTCCGAAGCGGACCTGCGGGGAGAGTGGGAATCAGTGATCGCCGGCCCGAAAGGAGGACTTCTCGATTGACCCGCGAGTTGGGCGGAAGTTGCCGGGTGATCGGGGTATGTGCTGGCTCGCGGCTCTTACATTGAGTTGTAGGGCGCGTTATAATCGGCTCCAACCGTTAACGAAGCATCTCTAGGATGCTACGCATGGTAGTCACTATGAGGCGAGCACTTGCGCCTGCCGCGGGGTCGAAGACCGCACGACAGGAATTGCGGAGGCGATACGAGTGATACCTGCGCAACGTGATTTCGATCTCCAAATCGTGCGGTTTGACCTGAGGCGCAATAACCCCCCAGCTCCGCCGCCTGCCACGTCGCCTAATGTTGGTGGTTCACGGCCATACAACTTTGATACCAAGCTCATCGGTGCACTCTATCGGCCGAACCTCGGACAAAATCCGAGTGTGAACACAGCAGTCCTGGTTATCCACGATTTCGGGGAACGCTTTCACGACCCCAACCTCCAGAAACTCGCCGAAGGCCTCGCAAAGAACGGCTTTCCGACCCTCCTGATTGCGCTGCGTCGACACGATGAAGGCTATCGACAGACTCGCTTTCATCCCGACGGCGAAGGCGACGCTGCCGAGATCAGGGGGGCGGTTGCTTTCTTCGTCAACAGCCTGGGAATAACCCGGCTATTCATCGTAGGTCACGGGTATGGCTCGGTAGAGGCCTTGTGGTACAAGCAGTGGTACGAGAGTAATTCTGCCACGCTCCCTCCGAACCTCCAGATTCTCTCCGAAGTCTGGCACCTAGGCGATGGGCAATCGGTCGTCCCTGACCCGGCGACGTTCGTCGCGGACGAGTTGAGCGATGCTACGACGCTGGGTGCGGAGATCGCGAAGGGAAACGTCATGGTCGGAGCGGGATTCGGTCGCGGCTACCTCACGGGGAATGGCTGGGCCATCGAGGCCGGAAGCTTCGTTGACTACTTCGATAAAGACGGTGCGGCGGGACAACTGGCGGACGCGATACCGGGCGCCGTCGACCAAGTGATTACCGAGAGCGACCCGAGTAAGTGGGCAGAACGATTGCTCGATTTGCTCAAGACGAAGGGACCACACGAGCCTCGCCAAGACGATCCGCAGGAGAGGAACATCGACGCTCTCGACGGAACGCTGCCGTGCGCGGGCGCCAGCGATCGCCTATATAGGGACCCCGATGATGATAAGCCCTATCCCGCGATCCAATCGGCCTTCGTGGAGATCAACGTCGGGGGAGCTGTAGATCAGGAAAGCACGATCCGCGGGCTTCTACACCAGTGCGTGGATGCGACCCAACGGAATGGTAAGGCGATCCTTCTAAACCATGGCTCAACCGGTCATTTCCACGACTTCATTCTCCTCTCGCTGGGGCGGTGCCTCGCCTGGAGCGGATTCGATGTGCTCGCGATCAATCGGCGGGATTCCGGTGTGAACGATCCACGGGGCACGCTAGACCAGGGACTTCAGGATCTCGACGCCGGACTGCAATGGTTGGCGGATCAAGAGCTGGGGAAGAACGGTGTCTACCTTCACGGACAGAGTCTCGGGGCCTTTCTCGCCGTGCGCTATGCGGCGCAAGAACCTGTGCGCCACCAGATTGCCGGCTTAATTCTGACCAGCCCAGTTGCGGACTTCGCCACATGGGCTGGAAGCCACAACTACCCAGTGCAACTCGTGGACGCTGTGGCAGATGCTAGGAGACGGCAGGGGACAGAATCGCCCTCGATGATCGTTCTCAGTTGGTGCAGCGTGATGAGCCGTACAGGGACGAACTGGTGCAAAGACGATCAGCTCATTCTGATGGAGCACACACCCGATAACATCCTGTCATACCTCGCGAAAGATGGCGCCGCGGCCACGCCAGCGCCCCTTGGAAACCTCACCATGCCGCTCCTGATCATACGCACAGCGGCCGACACACTCGTCGAGGCGACTGAAGCCGACGCTATCTTCACCGCCACATCCAATGCCCCTGCTCTCATGATCGAATGGGACGCATCGGCTCCTGATAAGCCTGGCGGGGGAGATGCGACTCCAACCGAAGGGCACGAGCTGCTATTCTGGAACATCGACAGCTCCACCGCAATACGCCAGTGGGTGGGGAATCCGTCCCTTCAGCTCAAAGCTACGGACTTCGCACATCAGTTCATGACGAGCGTCCGAACTGTCCAATCACCGTCGGCGGGCGGCTCGTGATTAGCTCCCATGGCTCCGGACATCTGATTGGACCAACTCAAACTACGAAGGAGGAACCGATGATTGCCACCGCGGAAACTCTTGCGGCTCAACTAGATGATGCTGAGGCCCTTCTGGTGGATGCTCGGAGCAGCATCGCCAAGGGGGAAGGCACGCTGCACCTCAGACCGATTTCTGAGCTGGGCTTGACGATGTTGCTCAAGGTAGCGGTGGGTTACCCGGAGGCCACGGACTCCGAGCTCGCCGACATGCTGGAGGCACGCCTGCATCGAGTGAGGAATCTCAGGGGCTGCGGCCATTGCCATGCGCAGTCGTGCCACGGGCAGAAGGCACCGAAACCGCATTGAGCAACCGGACGTCGTTGTTTTCGTAGAAACGACGAAACCAATTTCTACGAAAACAACTCAGTCTCCGTGCTTGGTCTTCAACACGTGTAAGGTCGCCGCGGGCGGCGGAGCGCTTAATACAGCACCGTCGCGCGCGTCCACAACTGCGGCGGAATCTGCTCAATCCCCACGCGCGCAGCTTCGTCTTCGTTGATAGCAAGCTCGCGTCTGCCGGGCGTAACCAGACGGATATCTTGTGCTTTGGTTCCCATCAGAATCTGCGCCGTCAACTGTGCAGCGAGCTCGGGCAGCTCGAATCGATCCAACCCATAGGACATGAGCCCGCCTCGCGAGACGAACTCTTTGTCGCTGAATATCGTGGGCGTCTTCAGGCCATCGGGCCCTGCCAGAAGGTCGAGCAGCGTCTTCATGTTCAACTCGAACACTGCGTTCATCAGAACAACAATGCCATCGACGTGCTGAGGTCGCTCTGACGGACCGCCAATGACTGGTTGCAAGCCTACTTGAATCGATTCAGCGGGCGATGGTCCCGCGGCCGGTGCCCTGTTACCGGAATCGGCTTGAGGTGTGTCCGTCACTTCATCCACGGTCATGTCGAGCAGCTCCAGTCCGAGCCCCTGAGCCGCCCACGCGGCTTCTTGTACCTCGCGTTGAGCTTCGGCCTGGAAAGCTGGGGACTGGCCGATGTACCGCAAGATCCCAAACCTCTTAGGAGTTGGAACCATTTCGTATAGCAACTGGAATCGTGTCCAGGTCATGCCGTGGTATGGGATGAGTACGCCTGTGAAATTCTTGCCGGGGTAGCGAACGTTGTTCGCCAATAGATCGACGGGATCGTGGACTTGCGCCGCAACCACAGCAGGCAACTCATCGTTCGGGAATCCCATCCGCCTCAAGATTCGTATTGCGCGCGCGTCTGCCGTCACAATGACGTCAGGCCTCGGGGTGCTCTCCATGAACTGCCGTATGTCGCTCTCCATCTTGCTGAGGAGGCCACCCCCCCAGGAGGGCGTGACGATGTAGTCCCTGTCCTCCTCCAAATTCGTGTTCAGGGCCAGCTTCTTCCTAAATCGGGTGAACAAGTCCCAGCTCAGACCATGTTGGGGGGGGCCATTGGGATCCTGCGGGCCAGAATGCTCGATGCCGTTCGAAACGTACGCGACGAGCTGTACCATGGCTTCCTCCGCGCGTTAGATGGCTGAGGGCGACCGAACTCCGGCGCAGCCCCCGCGAGTCCCACAGATCACCGCATGACCTCAGTCGCTTGCCGCATTATCGGATCGGAGATCTTGATCCCGAGCGCATCAGCAGCCTCTTGGTTCACGATCAGTTGGAAGCGGGTTGGTTGCTCGACGGGCATCTCGGCCGGGTCGGCGCCACGCACGATCTCGATGGCTTGACCAGCCGCCCGCTTATAGATCGACGTGTAGTCGGGGGTATAGGCTTGCAGAGCCCCGGCCTGGACGAGCGCGCGATCAATACCGAAGAGCGGGAGCCCATACTCTCGACACAGCTCTGCGACTCGTTGGTGGTAGCGATTGAGAAACGGGCTGCCGAACTCAAAGGCCGCGACAGCACCCTGGTGCTTTGCCCGAACGATGGCTTCTTCAAAGTCACCCGGAGCCTGTAGCTGAACGGAAATTAGGGCTATCCCAAGCGATTGAGCAGCCACTTCCGCCGCATCCCATGCGGACTTTGTCGACAGGTTCTGATCCCAGAGGATCGCGAGGCAAAAAGGAGTGCTCTCGGCGGCCGCGCCAACCTGTGCACTATACAACTGTACGCACTCGGGGCTTGGGGGACTCGTGACCGGTACTGTCGCCTTGACCAGGTCCAGCCGCTTTTCGGTGAGGTCGGAGATCTGTGTGCTCTGCCCAGTGAGGTTTCCACCTGGTCGAACGAGGCTCTGCACCCACCCTAGCCCGACCGGGTCCGAGCTTATGGTCATGACAAGGGGTAGGGTGCTCGTGACTTCCTTCGCCACAGCCATGGCGGAGGAGTCTCCAAGCACGATGACGTCCACATTGAGATCGATAAGCTCTCTCGTAAGTAGCGCGAGTTGATCACGATCACCATTAGCGAATCGATACTCCACGACAATGTTCTGTCCTTCCACGTAGCCAAGGTCTCCAAGGCCTTCGCTGAACAGTTCACGCCGGGGTCTCTCGAATGGAGCCGGCCAGTCCGCCGCGCAGAAGCACAAGTATCCAAGGCGGGGAACACTCTGCTCGAGTGAAGCGATGGTTGCAGCGTCCCTCGACCCACCTGGAGAGAGGCGCGCGAGCTGCGAGGCGACATCTGTCGGGCGTGCAAAGATAACCGCGATCAACAGAGCAGCGGCCACGACAACGCCTGGCGCCAATCTACGCATCCGTTTCAACCCAACTCACTTCGGAAAGCTCGGCCATCAGCCTAGATGCCGCGGTGTCGACAAGGGAGGCCGTTCACCGGCCTGACCGAACTCCGCTCGCTACTATGCAGCAGCCACTTCGTGGCGTCAAGTACACTCGTCTATGTGTGGCCCAGCTTTGTGAGGTGCGCATGGCAGAGGGGAGCCGCCTACCTCTCGGCATAGAGGCGGACGCGCAGATTTGCGAGGAGGAGCTGGCGCTTTTGTGCGCTCTGGAGTCCTATGATCTTTCGCAGATCCGCCGGCGACTCCTCACCGATGGACTGATCCCCCCGTCGTGGGTCGATGAGGCGATGCTGGAGTTCCGCAGGTACTTCGGTCTCATTGCTCTTCTGCCCGGCCCAATCCCGATGTTGAGTAAGCCAGTAGACGAGGTCTGGCACACCTGCCTCCTCTTCACCCGGCTCTACGCGGATCTCTGTATGACCACAGTAGGCCGATTCGTGCACCATGACCCGCAGGAAGAAGAGGAGACAGAAACGGCGGCGGCTCAAGACGCGAAGCTGGAGTTTAGGCGTGTCTACACGCGTCTATTTGGTCCTCCCGGAAGGCTGTGGGGCTAGAGTTCTCCAAAAGAATGGGCTGTTCTCGTAACACCTGACTTCGCGCGATGAACAATCACTCACAGAGTGTGCGCGCGCACACTGGTTGCATGGATGCTTCGGCGCTACTATCCACTAGGCGGTCTGTGCCACAACTTGATTTTGGATGTAGTCTGAGTCAGTCATGTTTCGTCGATCAACCGTGCGCGTCGGCCAGCGACAGGCGAACATTGATTCGCGCGAGGGACGCCTAGCTCGGCGCTACCTGGTATTCATTCTGTCGCTCGTGAGTATCGCGCTCATTGGCAACTCGATATTGGCTGCCTATTCCTTCTACAACCAAAACCAGTCGCTTCTCCTTGGCGTCCAGCGGGAGAAGGGGATCGCCGCCGCGCAAGCGATCGATCGCTTTATGGTGTCCGTTGTTCAGCAGCTCGCATGGGCCATGCCCGCCGGCCGACGGGACCTACCCGGTGGACTGGATGAACGGCTGGACGACTATCATCGATTGCTGCGGCAGGCGCCGGCAATCACATCTGCGACGTACGTCGACTCTGCGGGATTAGCTCAGATTCAAGTATCGCGAGTTGGACGAACCATTGTCGGAAGCCACGACAATTTCGCCAATGATCTTTCTTTTCAAAGAGCCACGCCGTCGGAACCATATTTCGGCCCGGTCTATTTCCTGCGGGACTCAGAACCGCATATGACTGTCGCGATAGCAGAGGGGAACACCGGTGGCGTTACCATCGCGGATGTCAATCTCAAACTCGTGCTTGACGTCGTCACGCAGCTTCGTTTTGGTCGAGCCGGGCACGCGTACGTCGTTGACGAGCACGGAGTCTTGGTGGCCCACCCGGAAATCGGTCTCGTTCTGCGCCGAACCGACGTGTCGCACCTGTCTTCGGTGCAGGCGGCCCTTCGAGGCAAGACTCAGCCATTGCATGACAACGTCATCATAGACAAAGGTCTTGGATCAGACGTCGTGGTCACCAGCTACGAGCTCACAAGTCAGGCGCCGCTCGTCGTCTTGGTAGAGCAGCCTCTCTCAGAGGCATTGCTGCCGCTCTATGGCACTCTCCAGTGGGCAGTTGGCTTCCTGCTGCTCACGCTCGGTCTTGCCGTGGCTGGGAGTTTCAGCCTGGCTCGCCGTATGACGAACCCTATTCGAGATCTCGGCGCGGGCGCCGCGAGGCTTGGCGCCGGCGATCTGGACAAACGCATCGAGGTCCACACCGGCGACGAGCTCGAGACGCTTGCCGACGAGTTCAACCGTATGGCGGACCATCTCCAGGACCTCTACATGGGACTCGAACGGCGCGTCTCAGAACGGACCGCAGAGCTGGCCAGCGCTCTCCACGAGCTGGAGGCGAAGACCCGCGAGCTTGAGGTTGCAAGTCGCCACAAGTCCGAGTTCCTCGCCAACATGTCGCACGAGCTGCGGACACCTCTCAATTCGGTCATCGGTTTCTCCGACGTTCTTCTTCAGCAGATGTTCGGTCAACTCAACGAAAAGCAGACTGAATACGTTCGAGACGTGCGTGCGTCGGGACAACACCTGCTCTCCCTCATCAACGACATCCTGGACTTGTCCAAGGTGGAAGCGGGCCATATGGAGCTGGAGCTTTCGGAGTTCTGGCTTCCTGAAGTCCTGGAGAACACCTTGAGCATGTTTCGAGAGACGGCGACCCGTCGCGGCATATCGCTGCGAATCGACGTGTCGACCGAGCTGGGGGTAATCCGAGCCGACCTTCGACGGGTTCGGCAGATCCTCTTCAACCTCCTCTCTAATGCCATCAAGTTCACCGAGGCCGGCGCGGTAGAGCTCCAGGCCACCCGGGACGGGGAGGTGGCGCGGATCGCGATTTCCGACACGGGTATCGGGATCTCCCCTTCAGACCAAGTCCGCGTCTTCGAGGCGTTTCAGCAGAGCTCGTCGAGCCGGCGACTACCGGAGGGCACGGGCCTTGGGCTCAGTCTCGTACGGCGTCTCGTAGAGCTGCACGGCGGAACGATCACGGTGGCGAGCGATCTCGGGCGAGGATCTACCTTCACATTCACGCTACCCCTGCTACACTCACCCGGTTCGTTCCGCGAGAATGAAGACACGCCCACGGGCGAAGACGCCCAACAGACCATCAGCGCGCGAACCTAAGACCTTGGGGGAATTCGCCAAGTGGCAGCAGAGTTGATCCTGATCGTGGAGGACGACGAACGGAGCTCCAAGCTCCTTCGAGACGTTCTCCAGTTCCATGGCTACCGGACGGTCGAGGCTACTACTGGAGAGGACGGCCTGGATCTCGCAAGGAGCGAGCATCCGGAGCTCATCTTGATGGACATTCGCCTTCCCGGGATAAACGGCGAGGATGCAATGGTCCGATTGCGCATAGATCCAGACACCGCCGACATCCCAATTATCGCGGTGACAGCGTCCGTCATGCGAGGTGATGAGCAGCGGCTTCGCAGGGTCGGCTTCGATGGCTACATTCCGAAGCCCATTGACGTCGTGACATTCCCGACGCTCGTGCGCGGCTTCCTGGATAGCGGACGCGTGGCCTAACATGCAGCAAGCGCCGTCCATTTTGATCGTGGACGATACCCCGCAGAATATTCGCCTCATGGAGGCTATCCTCACCCCTGCCGGGTACACCGTGCAGGGGATATCGCGTGGGGAAGAAGCCCTGGACCTGGTCGTCAAGCGGGCGCCGGATCTCATCCTGCTCGACTTGATGATGCCCGGCATAGACGGGCACGAAGTATGTCGCCGTCTCCGCAGCATGGCAGTAAGTCAGGTCCTCCCAGTCATTATGGTCACGTCGACTGGGGACGAGCAGAAAGTTCGCGCTATCGAGGCCGGCGCCGATGACTTCATCGTACGTCCGGTCAATCCCGCGGAGCTTCTCGCCCGCATCCGCTCGCTGTTGCGTGTGAAGGAATATCACGACACGATCGAGCGACAAGCCTCCGAGTTGGCCGAGTGGAATCGCACCTTGGAGCAGCGCGTTCAAGCCCAATTGGAGGAGCTCGAGCGGGCGGGCCGCTTGCGCCGCTTCCTCTCTCCCCAGGTCGTCGAGCTCATCGTCTCCTCCGGAGACGAATCGCTCCTCCAGAGTCACAGGCGTGAAATCACCGTGGCCTTCTGCGATCTCCGCGGCTTCACGTCCTTCGCCGAGACTGCCGAGCCCGAGGATCTCATCAGCGTCATTCGCGAGTACCACGAGGCCATGGGGGAGATCATTTTTCGGTTCGGCGGTACGTTGGAGCGGTTCACGGGCGATGGATTGATGGTGTTCTTCAACGACCCGATTCCGTGCGAAGACCCCGCCGCAGCGGCCTCGGCGATGGCCATTGCCATGCGCCAACGAGCAGAGGACTTGGTCGATGGTTGGCGAAAACGCGGCTACACACTTGGCTTCGCCGTGGGGATCGCGATGGGCTATGCGACCCTTGGCCGGATCGGCTTCGAGGGGCGGTTCGATTACGCAGCCATCGGCCCGGTCACGAATCTTGCCTCACGCCTCTGCGATGAGGCTCAGGACGGGCAAATCCTCGTGAACCAACGTGTGTACGCGGACATTGAGGACATTGTGGAGGCACAGCCCCAGGGACAGCGGATCTTGAAGGGCATCACGCGACCAGTGACAGCGTTTAATCTGCTGGAAATGAAACCCAGCCCCCGCCTGGACGCTCTTGGCGTCTTCCCACCGCGTGGGGGGTGATGTCGGAGCTTACTGTGGACGGCGACCGCACAGCATCGCGAGCCAACGTCTCTGCGGTACTGCCGCCACGTTCGGAGTGTCGGCGCTATGCGTCGCGGTTGATGAGGACCCGCTTGAATTGGGGATGGTGCAGGTTCCGCACCTCGTGCTCCAGCTCATGCACGGTTTCCCCACTCTCGGGGTCAACGATCGCCTGGAAGCGGAACTGGTGCGCACGAATGTCCTCGGTTAGCAGGCCGCGATCCTTCAAGTAGCGATAGGGGCCTGAGAAGTCTGCCACGTACACGGCCACGTGGTAGCCCTCGTAGGCTCCGGTCGCACCGGGAGTCTCGCGGAAGATCAACGTCTGGTTGCGACCCATCGCTATTTTCGCGGTCTTGCCATCGCCACTCGATTCGACCGTCGCGGGCGCTCCGATGACCTGCTGGTAGAAACCTGCGATGCCGGCGGCGGCGCCCGGCTTGACGTTGAGCTCGATATACGGGATTCCCAGCCGCATGCCTTCGAACCGCTCGCTCGGCGCGTAGCACCGCAGGCTGTTGCCCCATGGACAGGTCACGGCGAGGTGGTCCGCTTCACGGCGCCACGCCACCTTCGTATGGGCCAGTCGCGGGTGGACGTTGCTGAGCCGGCGCTCGAGAGCGTCGAGATCCGGCACGACGATGCCAACGTGTCCCGAGACGACCTGTGGGCCGCGCGTTGGTAGGTGGAACTGGTGCTCCCCCACGTTCACGTGCATGTTGTCTATGCTGACCGCGCCGAAGGGATCCCGCGTGAGGCCAAGTCCGACGATGTAGAACAGCGTGGCTTCGAGCTGGTCGGGCACGGTGAGGTTCAGGTGCTCCAGGAGCAAGACGTTGCCAACGTCAAGCGCTGCTACGTCCTCGATTGCCGCTGCCATTTGGGGCCTCCCGCGTCAGGATGCGTACTGGCTGCCAGGATAGCAGCGCCTCGTCGGAGGCGTCAATTTAGAAGACAGGAGAGGGAATAGGTCCGACGGGTCGCGGGGCCTATTGAACGAGTTCCCAGTCCGGCATGTTCCACGTTGTGTCCGTGTCTGGCGCGGTCGGCACGGGCCCACGAAGCGCAGATGTGAAGGCCCAGACCTGTGGTCGGAAGTACAGGGAGACCGAGGCGGCGTCCTCGGTGTAGACCCGCGCCATGTGCTTGAGCTGCTCCTTGCGCTGATCTACGTCCAGTGTGGACTTGAACAGGTTCGCGAGGCGCGTGTACTCATCGTTGGACCAACCGCTGCGGTTGCCCCCGCGCCAGCGATTCTCGGGCAGTGGGATATTGTCCGATGTGTAGGTCACCGCGTTGCGGTCGCCCCCCGGCGTGCTGAGCAGATACATCGCGGGATACCCGGCGCGAGTCTCCAGATCCTGGGTAAGGGCGTTCGGGACCACGGCTTGGGTGACGTCGAATCCTGCCGTGCGCCACGAATTGCCGATCACCGCAAGCTCGCGCTCGTTGTCGGAGCCCGCGCTGGTCTTGAGCTCGGCGTTGAAGCGGACGCCAGAGCGGCTCGTGAACATCCCGTCGGTGCCCTTCTCGAAGCCGGCTTCTCGCATGAGGAGCTCAGACTGGCGCGGGTCGTAGGGATAGTCGATTGCGCCATCTCGGGCGGCCTCTCCCCACTGGCCGATTGGTGGCATGACGTAGTTCGCTAAAAGTCCGACCCCGTCGTAGATGGCGTCGTTGATCCCCTGGCGATCGACGGCGTGATTCAGCGCGCGGCGGACGCGAGCGTCCAGGAGAGACTCGGGCCGAACAAAAGCCGGGCGGGCTTGGATGTCGATTCCCCGCCAAACCCCAAAGAGCCAGATCACCGTCCCGCCCTGTCGCGGTTCCCACTCGCGACGCAGGGTCATCGCGTCTTCGAACTGGATCGAGTTGTCCGCCAGAGCGTCGACCTCGCGTGACAAGGCGTTCGCCAAGGCCGTGTTTCGGTCGGTGATGAACTGGAGCTTCATCCGGGCGATCTTCGGGGGCCCACCCGCGTGACCGTCGAACGCCGTCATCTCGATGAAAGCGCCCGGTTCCCAGCGGACCATCCTGTACGGACCGAGGCCGACGTAGTCCCGCGTCCAGTACGGCAGGTTGGCAATCGTGTCTGGAGATTCCGACTCATAGGTCGCCTGCAGCACGTGTCGCGGGAGCGCCGGGAACTGCCGGTCGCGGCCTGCCATGTGGGCCGCATCCGGGAATGGCTTGCTCCATCGGATCACCAGGGTCCGGTCGTCGGGCGCAGAAGCATCCTCAATCGCGTCGAAGGGCGGCGACTGCGAGAGGCCGAGCTCGGGCGTCGTGTACAAGCGCCAGCCAAAGACGTAGTCGCGGGCGCTGAACGGGGTCCCGTCGTGCCATCTGAGGTTCGGCTTGAACCGATAGGTCGTCTCCATGCGGCCGTCGGGCGCGACACGCCAGCTATCGGTGTTGAGCTGCGGCAAACCCTCGACAAGGTAAGGACGGGGCACGCCGCGATCGTCCAAGAACGCAATGTCGGCGTTGAAGGCCCGGTTCGGCGTGTACTGCGAAGCGAACGTCTCCTGCAGTGGGCGGAGCGCAAGGGTGGGCGGCTCCCGCTGAATGCCCACGACCGCGATGCGTTGAGGAGCCGCACTCGCCGCGGTCGATGCTCCCGAGGGGGACTGGCTATTCTGAGGAGGTGACGCGCACGCTACGAGGACGAACACCAACCCGGCCAGCGCAAATCGGGAAGAAGGAAACATGCCGCCATTGTTGAGCGGTCGCCACGCGGCGTCAAGGGATTGCTTCGACGGTTGTGAGATCGAGCACCGGCAGCGTGCTAACTGGAATCAGTCCTGTAGATCGAGTGCAAAGCGGACAGCCGCATCAATGGCTCGAATCTTCTGGCGACTTAGCGGCGCGATGAGCTCCTCGATCCGGTCGAGCCGAATCGTGTTGATATTGTCAAGGTTCACTACACAGGCCTGCGGAAGTCCGTCTTCGACGCCAAGTGGTACCTCGACCGGGATATTCCGCACGCGACTGGTGACGTATGCAATCGTTGCCTGGTTGCGGATTCCGTACGTCTCATTTCTCGACAGGAGCACCACTGGCCTTCGTCCGGCGGGTGCGTCAAGATTTGCCCACCAAAGCTCGCCCCGTCTCACGGCCAAGGATCCCGAGTTGCCGCCTCGACCGAAAGTCGATCGATCGTTGCCACCTCATCGTCCGTTTCGGGCTGTTCCAGATATCCGCGGATATACCTTTCAACGTCAGCTTGCTCGCGTTCGCGGTGGAGCGCAGATTCGACAAGACCGGCGATGACCTCGCTCCGACTCTCGCCCCGCGCCTCCTGGCGCTGCTCGATGACCTTAAGGAGGTCGGTAGGAAGGCTAATTGTCAGTTTTGCGGATCTGCGCATGCCCCCTCCACTGGTATCACTTCCGCCATACCATAGTATGCCACGTCCTCTAGTTCGCTGCTTTACGCGCGACATCCGGAGAGGGCTGGGTTGCGTTCTGTCTAATGAAGAAGCAAACTGAGGTCATCATGAACGGCCGTCTTCCACCCGAGCCACCCAGCAGCGAGATCACCCCCCAGCATCTGTATGTGGGTCGGCGCGAATTCATAAAGAATGCCAGTCTCACGCTCGGGACCGCGACGGCCGTTGGCAGCAGCCTACTGTGGCTCCTGGGCAACAGCCCACCGCCCGACGAGGCCCCCGAGCCGCCGCTCGTCGCACGGTCTCTCGAGCCGATCTCCCCGAGCAAATACGACACCGATGAGGCCCAGACGTCGCATAGAGACGTGACGACCTACAACAATTTTTACGAGTACGGACTGGAGAAGTCGGATCCTGCCCGAAACGCCCACTCGTTGAAGGCACGACCGTGGACCGTGAGCATCGAGGGCGAGGTCGCGAAGCCACAGGTCGTCGACATCGACACGCTATTGCAGTGGTTCCCCTTGGAGCAGCGCGTGTATCGCATGCGCTGCGTCGAGGCGTGGTCGATGGTGATTCCTTGGGTGGGCTTTCCGCTCGGCGACCTGATCAAGCGCGTGGAACCGAACGGCAACGCGAAGTACGTCGAGCTCGTGACCCTTCTCGACCAGGAACAGATGCCCGGGCAGCGCTCCCCCGTCTTGAAGTGGCCCTATATCGAAGGTCTACGGCTCGACGAAGCGATGCACCCCCTCACGCTGCTCGCCACGGGTCTCTACAACGATGCCTTGCCGAGCCAGAATGGGGCGCCCTTGCGGTTGGTAGTTCCGTGGAAGTACGGGTTCAAGGGGATCAAATCGATCGTCAAGATCCGTTTCACCGAGGCTCAACCGATGAACACCTGGGCGCTGGCGGCGAAGAACGAGTATGGCTTCTACGCCAACGTCAACCCGGAGGTCGACCACCCACGGTGGAGCCAGGCGAACGAGCGGCGCATTGGTGAGCTGCAGCGACGGAAGACGTTGCCCTTTAACGGCTATGCGGACGAGGTCGCGGGTCTGTACTCGGGTATGGATCTGCGAAAGAACTTCTAATGGCTGCCACGAGATCCGCGCCCACGTCGTTCTCCTGGGCCAAGTCCTTGCATCTCCCGAGTCGCCGCGAGCCGTTCCCCTGGCTGAAGCCGGGGATCTTTCTCGGGGGGCTTGTGCCGCTCGCATCCATAGCGATGCGAGCCAGTCGTGCCGAGCTTGGGGCTAACCCGATTGCGCAGATCGAAAACGAGCTTGGCCTCACCGCGCTGATCTTTCTGGTCGCCTCGCTGGCCTGTACCCCGGCGCGCCGACTGTTCCGTTGGACCTGGACCATCCGAGTCCGACGCGAGCTGGGATTGTTCGCGTTCTTCTACGCGGTCTTGCACTTCATGACGTACCTCGTCCTCGACCAGTTCTTCGACTGGCCGACCATCGTGGCGGACGTGATCCAGCTGCCGTTCATCACTGTGGGGTTCGTGGCGCTGATTCTCATGGTCCCGCTCGCGGTGACGTCGACGAACGAGTGGGTGCGCAAGCTCGGGTACAACCGGTGGGTGCGGCTGCACCAACTCGTGTACGTCGCTGGCGTGTTAGCGATCCTGCACTTCATCTGGCGCGTGAAGATCGACGTGAGTCAGCCCTTGACGTACGCGTCTGTTGTTGGCGTGCTGCTCGCGATCCGCGTCGTCGTGTGGGCTCAGATGCGGCGACGGAAGAGGGAATCGCCTACCAGGGCTGCGAACGCGGGGGGAACTGGGACGCAGTAGCGCCTAGCGGCGTTGGTCGACGTCCGCACCGGGTTCGGGCGTGTAGTTGCTGAACGCCTGACCGAATGCCGCGCGACCGTACGGATCCACCGGAAGGTCCTCCGCTGGCTCCTCTGTCTCATCGGTGGCCTCTGGCTCTGGCGGGGCAGCGGTGAAGCCACCGTACCGTGCGGCGAGCGGGTCCGGCTCTTCTGTCGGCGCCGAACTGAAGCTTGGGAACTCGCGGGCGTGCTCTTGGTCATCGGCTGCCGCGCCGTACGGCGCCTCGGCTGGAAAGCTCCAGGATGGCGCAGGCTGATACGAGGTGGCCGGCTCAGGCTCGGTCTCACCCGTGGCTGCGAGATCCGTGTCGTATGCCTCTGGGATCGCCCACTGAATACCGCCTGCCGCTTCGGGCTCCTCAGGGGCCTGAAAGCCAGCCCCGTATCCCCCAGAGGGTTCTACCGTCTCAGGCTCAGCGTAAACCGTGCCTTCAGCATAAGTGGTTCCTTCGGCGTAGATCGTTCCCTCGGGATACGCTGGGGTCTCGCCAAAGGCTGGCGCCTCCCCGTAGACGGTCCCCTCGGAATAGGCTGGGGCCTCGCCAAAGGCCGGTGCCTCACCATAGACAGTTCCCTCGGAATAAGCCGGGGCCTCACCATACGCGGGTGGTTCGCCGTAGACGGTGCCTTCGGTGTAGGCAGGCGTTTCGCCGAAACCAGGGGCTTCTCCGTAAATCGTTCCCTCTGCATACGCCGGGCTCTCGCCATACGGGGGCGCCACCTGAGCTCCACCGTCGTCCCCAAGGGGCTCGACGTCTGTGGCGAGAACGTCACTCTGGCCGTACGCTCCAGGGGTCCAGCCAAAGCTGGATGCGGGTTCGCCGTACGTTGCTGCCGCCTCGGGCTCAGCATCCGCGGTAACTTCCTGGCTGCCGTAGGCCTGCACCGAATCGTCCGGAGTCGCTGCCGCACCGTACGCCGCGGCCGCCTGGTCGTCGTAACCAGAGGCAGGCTCGTCCTGCGGCATGCTCTGGTCCCATGAGCCAGGTGTGAAGTCGGACGTCGTGCCCTGGGGCTCGGGCGTTGGCTCGTAGACCGAGCCGCTGAAGGCTGGCGCACCGGCCGCGGGAGCGAACGATTGGAACCCGGATGAGTCTTCTGGCGTGGATGGGGGGAGCTCGCCGGGAATCGAGGTTCCGTGCGTGCCGAGCGACGCGGACTGAACGTCGAAGGAGACGTGTGGCCGCACGACATCGAAGACGCGGCCCTTCTCGGCTTCGCCGACGAAGTGGGACTCGTCGATCGCGACGTTCCATTTGCGAAGAGTCTCGACCGCTCGTTTGTGCGCCTGAACGCCACCGGTCGTCAAGAGGACCGTTCGGATGGGGCACTCGCCGACGCTAAACTTCGACTGAACGCGGCTCAGCCCTTCCAGAAATCCATTGAAGGGACCTTCCGCGAGGCTGATGCCGCTCGACGTCAACTCGTTCACCTGGAAGGATTCCAGGCCACGCGTCCGGCTGATCACGTCTGCCTGAGCCTCGAACAGGTAGCTGTTGGCGTCGAACGCTAACCGGACCTCTTGGGTCTCAGCATTGGGATCGTCTGCCGGCAGCACCCGCCCGGATGCGTACCCGGCTTCTAGTGCCTCCACGACGTCTGAGATCTCAGCCGAAAGGAACAGGTCAGTTGCGTAGGCGGAGAGGTACGAAAAGGTGCTGCGGCCGCCGGTGAAGCTGACGCGGTTGATCGGCAACCCCCACTGTTCGATGGAGTTGATAACCCGCAAACCGGAATCGGCGTCGTTCGGAGAGACGATAACCACCTCGACGAGCCCCTCGTTCGCCTGGTCGGTGATTCCCAGGAGCGCTCGGACCATAGGCATGCCGACGCCGGCGCTGAGCGGCTCGTTCTCGTGCTGCAGTTGATATTCGCGGTACGCGGCGACGCCTTCTCGCAGGTAGACCTGAAGCGCTGTCTCTAGGTCAAACACGGTGCGGTCGGTGATGGCCACGACGAGCTTTTCTTCCAATGAATACGGCATCAAAACCTCGCTCAGCTACCGGCGATATTGCGGTGGACGCCACTCACGAGTGGGCGGTGGAGTGCCGAAGCAATATTATACGCAGGCTGCATTTCGCTGCCTGCCGTTGCGCCACAACGCATCATACCTTTTCGGGGCCTCGCGTAGGAAGTACCACTATGGCAGAATCTCTCTTGGCTCGTCGGCTGGGTACCAAGCGAGCCCGCAGACCAGAAAGGACTGACCATGCAAGTGCGCTTTTGGGGAACCCGTGGCTCCATCGCGTCGCCGGGTCCTCAGACAGCGAAGTTCGGCGGCAACACGTCCTGTGTGCAGGTTGTCGCCGGCGACGGCACGCAGATCATCCTCGACTGCGGCACCGGTGCGCGGCCACTCGGGCAGCATCTCGTCGACACCAAGACGACGCCGCTGCGGGTCCATCTCTTCATCGGACACACCCATTGGGACCACATCCAAGGGTTCCCCTTCTTCATGCCCGTGTTCCTTCCCGATACCGAGTTGAACGTCTATGCCCCCCGAGGGTTCCAGCGAAACCTCGAGGAAACGCTCGCCGGCCAGATGCAGCACGCCTACTTTCCTTTGAAATTGCGCGAGCTTCGTAGCCGCATCCAATTCACCCAGCTCGAGGAGGGCTTCTTTCGCCTGGGCAACGTGCTGGTCGAGACCCAGGCCTTGAATCACACGGCCCCGACGATCGCCTATCGAATCTCGACCGATGGCGCCACGGTGGCGTACAGCACGGACCACGAGCCGTATTGGAAGCCGGTCGGGGCGGGGTTCCCACACCCGGGCGATCAGCGCCACGTGGACTTCTTCAAGGACGCGGACCTCGTCATTCACGACGCGCAGTACGCGGAGCCCGAGTACTTGGCCAAGCGGGGCTGGGGGCACAGCACCGTCGAGTACGCAACGGACGTCGCCATGGCGGCCAATGCGCGCCGCTTAGCCTTGTTCCATCACGATCCAATGCGGTCGGATCAGGAGGTCGAAGCGTTCGAGCGGGTGGGGCAGCAGCGCGCGTTGGATCGCGGTATGAAGACCGAGGTCTTTGCCGCCGCCGAAGGATTGACGATCGACATCGAGGGGACGCGCAGCGCGCGACAGGTCGCGCAGATGCCTGCGATCGTTCATCGTCCCATCGCCGGGCGCTGCGTGCTGATCGTGGGTGCTGACGAGCGGTCCTCGTCGCTCATCGACCAGGAGATGCGCGAGGACAATCTCGTCCTGGTGAATAGCCCGGACGTCCGCGCCGCGTCGGCGCACATCCGTGAGCTGGCGCCGGACATCGTTATCGTCGACGCTGGCGAGGAGCGACCGGCGGAAACCGTTGGTCGGCTGCGCGGCGCGTTGGATGGTTCGGCCGTGCCTATCATCGTCCTGACCGATGACGTGAACACAGACGTGGAGCTCCTCGGCGGGAGTCTGTCCAACACCGACTTCCTGGCGAAGCCGTTCAGTCCTCCAATGCTCCGGAGTCGAGTACGAGCGTGGCTTGCGCGGACGGCCGAGCTAAGCCCCGAATCGGGGCACGGAACCTCGGCTCGGGTGGAGGGTTCACCAACTCGATCTGCGCGCGGGCCTGCCATGACGCGGGAGGACATCCGCGAGGCGCTGGCCGGGATCTCGCTCTTCACTTCCCTTAGCACGGACGAGCTGGATCTCCTGAGCGCGGGCGCGACAGAGCGATTCCACGAGTCGGGCGAGGTCATGATCCGCCAAGGTGAGCGGTCGGACCAGCTCTTTGTCATCCTCAAGGGCAGCGCTCGTGTGCAGGAGATGCCAGACGATCCCTCGGCCACCGAGATGGTTCTGGGCGAGATTGGAGCCGGCCAGATCGTGGGTGAGCTCGCGGTCTTGACTGGAATGCCACGGTCCGCGACCGTCGTAGCGATCGAGGCCACGCACTGCCTGGGCATTGCCGGCGAGGACTTCACGCGGCTCATGCGGAAATCGGCAGTGCTCGCCGGTGCTCTCGCCCAGGTACTGGCGCGAAGAATCTACGAGACCGATCAGCGGTTGACCCGCTTTGCGCCCGACGCGTTGACGTCGCTCCTCACGCGGCAAACGTTCCAGGACCACTATCGGCGGGTCGCCGCCCAGGCACGGCGCCGAGGAACTGGAGTGATGCTGCTCTTCTTCGACGTGACCAGCTTGAAGGCGGTGAATGACAGCTCCGGATATGAGGTGGGCGACGAAGTTCTGCGGACTGTGGCGCACGCGCTGCGGGAATCTGCGCGCGATACAGACTTGATCGCTCGCTGGGGTGGGGACGAGTTCGCCGTGCTCCCGGTGGATGCGCTACCCATCGCCGTCGAAATGATCACCGGTCGCCTTCGCGAAAAGCTCGGCGAGTTATGCGAAGCGCGCAACCTGCCCGTCGTGCAATGCGCCTTCGGCGTCGAGAGCGCCCAGGTCCCGCCCGAGAGCGCGGAAGAGCTGGTTCGAGCAGCAGACGAAGACATGCAGCGCCGCTTGGCCGCCCAAGCCGGCGAGAGCTCGACTCAATCGAGCTAGACGGGAGCCCCCGAAGTTCATGCGCTCGTCCGGTTACGCCCTCACCCTAACCCTCTCCCAGAGGGAGAGGGGACAGACACCGAGCTAGACCGCGTCGCTTGTCTCTTCGCCGGCCCGACGAATACACTCTGCCCATGACGCGTGTTGGTGAACAGGCGGATCTCCTCCGCGCCCTAGGCCGCTTCCTCGACGAGCAAAAGGCGAGCGGCATCGACATCAAGACCCACGAAGTCTTTCTGGCAGTCACCTGGGAGAAGGGGGAGCCTGGCTCCCAGCACAAGGCCTACCAGGAGCACGACCTGGAGGCCCTGCGCGCCCACGCCCGGGCTCTCCGACGTACTTCGGCGCGCGGGGTTTCTGATGGCTCGTATGCCGAGTTGCTCCGGACCCTCGGCCAGCAGCTCGACGAAGAAGGCACCGAAATGAACGCCATCTACGAAGAATCGGATGGCTTCCGCGTCTCGGGCGTTGGCCGTGGCCTGTACCGTACGGGGTTGTGCTTCACGTCCGAGCTGATAGAGTGGAGCGTCGAGCGGCGAGCCGCCCGTGGCACCGGACCACAGGAAGACGACCTCGCGGATAACCCGTTCGAGCGGATGAGCATCGGCGCCGCGATCTTCACGCGGGACAACCAGCGCATCGGCAAGGTCGCCGACATCCAGGGCCGCTACTTCAAGGTCGATCCCGGCTTCCTGCAGCGCGCCTACTGGCTTCCCGCCGAGTGCGTTGAATCCGCGGGGTCTGGTGAGCCGGCTCTGCTGTCGATTCCGAAGGCGGAAGTCTTCGAGAAGCGCAAGACCGCCACGCCCTCAACGCGCTGACCAAGGGCGGCCGGGGGAGCGGTTCCACTCGCCGGCTCTACTTCCCCACCGGCCAGAGGATGACTTCTCCCGCTCGTCCGATCGAGCCTACGCTCTCCGCGGGAAGCCAATGGTTGGACTTGAACAGCCCCCCGCCCACCAAGAAGTGGCGGCCGCGGATCTCCTTCACCGTCCCCAGGAGCTCGTGGTCCTCCGAGTAGACCGGCGATCCAACCATGACGCCGAGGAATGAATCAGACTTTGCGTCCTTCTTCGGCGGCGGAGGAGGAGTCGCCTGAGTTGGCCCAGCGCGACCTCGGGACGCGCGCCGCTCCGCGGCGATGGTGACGAGCTCCTTGGTGGGGTAGCGTGCGCTGAAGTGCTTGCCTCCCGCCACGCCGGACACACGGAAGCTATCCGCATCGCGAACGATTCCGCTGAGCTCGACGTGCTGCTGGTCGAGGTCTTGCCCGATGGTGCGTAGCAGCTCGACGAGAGAGCCGACGGGGCCCTCGCGGGGTTGTCGCTTCGCCCGCGCCTCCGCTCGGAGGTCCATCAACTGATGTTCCTGGTACGCTCGCTGCTTCGTTCCTGCCGTCACTTGGTCCCAGCTCACGGACAGGAAGGTCTGGTGGTTCATGATCTCGAAGGTGGTGGCACCTTGGTCGTCCAGGAGACGCCCGAGGGCTCGGAGGACGTCTGCGTTTTCAGTAGCTCTAGACATTGCGGGTCGAGTGTACAGATGCGGACGGTGGGTGGACAAGGATCGGTTGCGTCGCGAAGGGGATGAGACCTTGACACGAGCCCAGCCGGTATGAACAATGCGTGGAGATGACAAAAGGCAGCAGCATACAGCTCTTAGATCATTGGCTTCTGGCCGGCGTGCCCAGAGCCGAGCTACAGCCCCTTTTGACCGGCGCACAACAGGTCCGCTTCCTTCCTGGGGAAGTGATCTTCCAGGAGGGTGATGATCCCGATGGGCTCTACCTCCTCGCCGACGGCTCCGTTCGGGTGAGCGCGATGAACGAGCAACGCGAGGTTCTGCTCGCCGAGATCGGCTCGAATGACGTCCTGGGCGAGATGGGAATCCTGGACGGTGAGTCGCGATCCGGGACTGCCACGTCGCGCGGAATGTGTACCGCCTATTTTGTGCCCGTGGATGCATTCCTCGATACGCTGGAGCGTTCGCCCAAGGTGTGCATGCGGCTTCTCGCGCTGCTCACAGAACGACTCCGTCTCTCCAACGAGCCGCTCAAGCGATTCCCCCGCGCCGCCGCGGCGGACGATCCGTATCTCGCGCAGGTGCTCGGCGTCGAGCCCACGGATGCAAAGGCAGCCGCCCCGCAGGCGGAGACTTCGCGAATCTTCCGAACGCCTTCGCAGGCGCCGCCGCGTGACTTCCTCGCTCCACAGACCGAGAGCTTTTACGATTGGCTCACCCGTCACGTGCACTGGGAGCAGAACATCGGCGACTTGGCGCGTCACGCCAGCGTGGACAACTCCTGGCCAAAGGACGCGGACGACATCGAGACCGTGCGTCGACACCTCGACCGCATGAGCCTCGCTCCGAGCATGCAGAACGCGCTGACGGCCGCGTGGAAGAACTGGCAGCTCACGGCCCGCCGGGCCGACCCCGGGGCAATGTTGCACTAGTCGGACGCAGCTTCTGCGCCGCTCCCGACTTCTAGGAGGCTGCTCGGCGCACCGCGAGCATGGTGATGTCGTCGAACTGATCGGCATCGGCGATGTGCGCTTGGAGGCTATCCATGATCCGATCGACCAGGGCGTTCGCAGTGGGGGCGGGCCGGTTCACGAGCGAAATCAAGTTCGCCTCGGTGAAGAACTCCCGGTCGGGGTTCCGTGCGTCGGTCACGCCGTCCGTGTAGGCGAGCAAGATATCCCCGGGCGCAAGCTGGACGCTCTCGATGACGAATTCCGAGTCCTCCATGATGCCTATCGCCATGCCGGTCGGCTGCAGCCGATTCTTGATGCCGTCCGGGCCGATGATCATCGGGGGCTCGTGGCCGCCGTTGATGTATTGCAGGAGGCCCGTTGCAGGGTCCAGGATCCCGAAGAAGACCGTCGCGAACATTCCCGTGTCGCCGTGGTTCTTGGCGATGTAGTTATTGGTCTGCTCCATCGCGCTCTTGAGGGCCATGCTGCCTGCCGTCGGCGCGGCTCGTCGGCGGCCAACAGCTAGGCTAGGTGGCTCGTCCAGCAGGCTCAGGCTCGGAGGGATCCATGCCGGCGGCCGCTGTGCGAACGCGCGGACCAGGCTTCGCATGAGGGCCATGAACATGGCGGGGCCCACGCCCTTGTCGCATACGTCGGCGACCACGAGGCCGACACGGCGGATCTGCTCGAGGTAAAACGCGTCGTACCAATCGCCCGCGACCTGGCGCGCGGGCCTAAAACGCCCTGCGATCTCCCAGCCCTGCGGCTCCGGTAGCTTGCTTGGCAGGAAGCTGAGCTGAATCTGACGGGCGATCTGGACGTCGCGCTCGATCTTGTCGATGACGCCTCGCTCGTGCTCCGTCCGCTGCAGCTCGAGGACTCCCTGGGCCAACTGCTGTTCCATCCGTCGTGAGTTCACGCTGGCGGTGATCCTGGTATGTAGCAGCGCGGCGTGTGTCGGAGTGAGGATGAAGTCGTCCGCGCCCATCTCGAGCGCTCGAGCGGTTCCTGCGGTCGCATCGGCCGAAGCAACGGCGATGATCGCGGAATCAACCAGGCTCTTTTCGTCCCGTAGCATCTTCAGCATTTGGAACGGGTTTTCCCGCGATTGCTTGAGGTTCAGCAGAATAGCGTCTGTAGGCTTCTGCTGGAGCGCTCGCGACGTCTCGTCGAACGTTTCCGCCGTGGCGACGTCGTAGTTTTGCTCGGTCAGCATCTTGGACATGGCCTGTCGCGATAACCGATCGTCGTCGACGATGATGACGCGTGTGGCCGGTGGTGGGGGGATTATCGGTTCCGTCGCCTTGACCTCGGGAACGGCCGGCGCTTTGGCCTCAGGAACGGCTGCGGGCTCCATTGAGAGCTTGACGACAAACATGTTGCGATTGCGGTCACCCACACGTTCGTACTTGAACTCGTCGACGCTCTCGATCGCGAGGAAAACGCCCAGTCCGCCGATCGCTCGCTCTTCCAATGGCTTGGTCAGATCATCGGGGGGCGCAAGCGAGAACGGATCGAACGCACCGGCTGTGTCTTCCACCGTGAGGACGAGCGCGCCGTTCTCGACGTCGACGTGCAGATCCATGTCGCCGGACGTCCCAGTCTCGGAGTAGCCGTGGATGACGATGTTGGTGACGATCTCGTCCACCGCAAGCCGAAGCTTGTATGCCGAGGACTTGCTAAGGCCTGCTTCGGCCGCGGCCGCCATCACATACTGACCCACGGCTTCGAGAGAATCGAGGGTCCCCGAGATTTTGAGGGAGTCCATTGATGGTTTAGCCGTTGACGGAGGCGGAGTCGTAGTTATCGACGAGATAGACGCTGCGGTCCACGCCGGTCTTCTGCAGCGTGTCCACGATCTGGGCCTGCGCGGCAACGACGTATATGTCGATCCCGGCGCCCATCTTCTGCTTCGCATAGACGAGGACGCGGATGCCAGCGCTCGCGATGTACTCCAGGTCCTTGACCATGAGAACGAGCCGCTTCGGGTTCTCGCCGGCAGCCGCCTCGACCTCGTCGCGAAGCTGCGGCGCGGATGCGCCGTCCAGCTCACCGACGAGCGTAATGATCTGCTGGTCGTTTTCAGTCGAGCGAGATATTGTCAGCGCCATGGTTTCCTCCTCAATACAGTGCACGTCATTTCGCGATGAGAACCATCACCGAGCGAGGTCCTATCAGCACTCCAGTTTGGTCGCCCAGCCGCGGTTCCTGGCCTGCGTCCCAGCAATCTTCCGGTGGCGCCATACCCGTGTTTGCCACCACGTGCCAGGCCGTGCCGTTCCCCAGCGGGGGGAGGGCAAAGCCCTGGGCTCCCCAATGCATGTTGACCGCCACAAAGATCGAATTGTCTTGTTCAGCGCCGCCCTTGGCGTGACGGCCATCAAGCATGAAGGCGACGGCGCGGCTGCTCGGCGACGTGTCGGGCTGCCACAGCAACGGGCCATGCCAACTGATGTCCGGGTAGCCCGAGCCGACGTAGTCCTGGTGACGGAAATGCCCGTGGCTTCGGAATACCGGATGCTCATGGCGGAAGGTGATGAGTCGAGTAAAGAAGCGGAGCAAGTCCGCGTTCTTTTCTGTCAGCGTCCAGTCGAACCAGTTGAGCTCGTTGTCTAGACAGTAGGTGTTGTTGTTCCCCTGCTGGGTCCGAGCGATCTCGTCGCCCATGAGGACCATCGGAACGCCCTGACTCACCATGAGAATCGCGAGTGCGTTCCGCATCTGTCGAGCGCGCAGCTCGTTCACCCCTGGATCGTCGGTTGGTCCCTCGGCTCCGCAATTCCAGCTCTCGTTGTCGTTGGCGCCGTCGTTGTTGTTCTCGCCGTTCGCCTCGTTGTGCTTCTCGTTGTAGGAGACGAGGTCGTGCAGCGTGAAGCCGTCGTGCGCTGTGATGAAGTTGATCGATGCCGTGGCACCGCGGTTCGCACCCCCATACAGGTCTGGGGAGCCCTCGATGCGCTGGATGATCTCCGGCACCAGGCCGTCTTCGCCCTTGACGAAGCGGCGGATCGCGTCGCGGTACTTCCCGTTCCACTCCGCCCAGCGGCCGTACGCCGGGAACGAGCCGACCTGGTAGAGGCCGCCAGCGTCCCATGCTTCGGCGATGAGCTTGCACTTCGCCAGGATCGGGTCGAAGGCCAACGTCTCGAGCAAGGGCGGGTTGGCCATGGGTGTTCCGAAGGCATCGCGTCCTAGGATCGACGCGAGGTCAAAGCGAAATCCGTCGATGTGGTACTCCGCTGCCCAGTATCGGAGCGCGTCGAGGACCAGATTACGCACGATGGGGTTGTTGCAGTTCAGCGTATTGCCGGTGCCGCTGAAGTTGAAGTAGTAGCCCTCGGGCGTGAGCATGTAGTACGTCTGGTTGTCGATGCCACGGAACGAGATCGTCGGTCCTTGCTCGTTGCCCTCGGCGGTGTGGTTGAAGACCACGTCGAGGATGACCTCGATGCCGTTGGCGTGCAGCTCCTTCACCATCGTTTTCAGCTCGTCGACGTGCATGCCGAACTTGCCAGTCGCGGCGAATCCGGCCTTCGGGGCAAAGAACCCAACCGTGCTATAGCCCCAGTAGTTGTAGAGCGTCTCGCCGGTCAGCGGGCTGGGACGGCTGTTCTCCCACTCGTCGAACTCGAAGATAGGCATGAGCTCGATGCAGTTGATCCCCAGCGACTTGAGGTACGGGATCTTGTCGCGGATCGCCGCGTACGTGCCGGGGTATTTCACACCCGATGATGGGTCGGCCGTGAATCCTCGGACGTGAGCCTCGTAGACGACGAGATCCTCGATCGGCGTCTCGAGGGCCCGATCGGCTTCCCAATCGAAATCGTCGTAAACGAGCCGCGCCCGGTGCTGGTAGATGTTCGTCCAGTCGGGCGGCTCACCCCAGACGTCGCGCCCGCCGATCGCCCGCGCATACGGGTCGAGCAGGATCTTGCTCGAGTCGAATCGTTGCCCATTGCCGGGATCGAAGGGGCCGTCCATGCGGAACCCGTACTCGGTGTTCTCCGCGTCGAGGTCGAACACGACCATAGTAAAGACGTTCCCGATCCGAAACTCGGGTGGGAAGGGAATCTCAGCAACGGGCGCCGGCGCCCCTTTCTCGAAGAGCACCAGGACGCAGCTCGTCGCGAAGCGCGAGAAGACGGAGAAGTTGACGCCGCCCGGGACCATAGTGGCCCCGAAGGGTGTCGGCCGCCCGGCTCTCAGCTTGTGCGCGCCATAGGTTCGCGTCGGCTGGGTATCGATACGCTGCATCATCGGTCGAATCTCACCCTTGAACGGCTGCGCGGCCCGCTTCGAGCGTGTCGTGCGTTTGGAAGAACTTCAGAAAGCCCGTGATGGACATGGTCTCCTGGACATCGGGCGCGAGTCCCACGAGGACGACCTTGCCCCCGTTGCTCGTCACCGTTCGGTAGGTGGACAGGAGCATTCGGATCCCGGCGCTGGACATGTACGGCACCTGCCGCATGTCGAGGACCATCTTGACGCCGGCGGCCGCCAACGGCAGGATCTCTTGCTGGGCGATCGGCGCGCTGTTTGTGTCCAGCTCTCCGTTCACGACGACGACCGTGACGCCGTCCGCCTCGCTGACGCTAACGTCCATGCCTACCTCCAGTCGATGGGCCTTCTAGAGCTGCCGCCGAGAAGCAGATTTTCATCCTGAGCGAAGCGAAGAGCCTGTCTGAGCCTGTCGAAGGGATCCGTTTCAACTGCGGTCACGGATTCTTCGCCTGCAGGCTCAGAATGACAGTTTTTGTCCGCCCTCTAGCCATTGGGAACCAATCGCACCTTGACATGCGGGCGATGCGTCGTCGTCGGTAGTTTGACAGTCATCGCTTCCGCGTCAAAGGCGGTGTACTCCTTGTCGTCGATCCACACCTTGTCGAGCCTCACCCGGCCCGGTGGGAGGATGTCCGGCTCGACGTGCAGGGTGTTGCGCCTGAAGCTGTTCGGATATGGCTTGAAGTGGAGCTCGAGCGGCTGGTTGGTGATCAACAGGTTCGTGTACACGGCTGATAGGAAGCAGAGCTCCGTGGAGTGGTAGGCGCTCATCGAATGGCTGCCCTTGAACCGCTCGTTCCCCATGAGGTAGGGGAGCCCGTTGGCCAACACGTTGAAGTAGACCCCGCCGTCGTCATGATCCAGGAACCATGCGTTGTAGAAGGACGATGCCTCGCGCGCGTAGCGGAGGTGCTCCGGGTCCTTCAGCGAGCCATTCAGGATGAGGTAGGCCAGGATCGCTTGCTCCTGCTGCCACCAAGCCTTGCGGTCGTGCCAGACGAACTTGTGGAACTTCTCGCCCGGCTCGGCTACGCGCTCGACCATGTCGTACCAGCCGCCGCGCTGCTGGTCGCTGCCAACGGCGGGCATCGTGTCCGCGATCCGTCGAGCGAGCTCGACGTAGGTGTCCGACGGGCGGATGTGGTGGATGCGCATCAGATTCCACGCGATCTTCAGGTTGTGGCCGACGACCGCGCGGTTCTGCTGCCAGCCCCACGATTGGTCTTTGCTCCAGTCCTCGAAGAACTTCTCCTGGACGAAGGGGCTCTCGTCGACGTCGGGGAAGTACTTCGCGATCGTATCGGCGGTGTACACGAGGAAATCCGCGTACTTCGGCTCACCCGTGGCCAGATACAGGTTGATCAGGTACGCCGGAGCGTGGTCGCCCACGGAGTTCCAGTTCTTGCGCGCTCGGTTCGGACCCAGCGAGTCCGCACGCGGGTCCAGCATGATGGGGTCGATGTGAGAGAAATACCCGCCCTGTTGTCGATCCAGGTAGAAACGGTCGAACAGATCGACAGTCTTCTCGGCATCGTCCAGGATTCGCGGATCGCCCGTGGCGCGGTAGGTCTGGATCGGGCCCGCCAGCGCATAGATCTGCTCATACATCGGGATCGAGTCGAGGTCATCCCCGAACTCGGACGTGAGGAGCTTCTGCTCGCGGTTCCCGCTCACCTTGATGCCGTGGTACCAGTAGACCAGGTTCTCGTCAGCGTCGAAGAAGCGCATGTGATCGCGGAGGTACTCGGTGCCCTTCTCGGCGGCTTCAAGGAAGCGGTCCTGTCCTGTGAGCATGTATGCCGAGGCCATGCCATAGACCATGCGGGAGATCGTATCCGTCTCCTGCAGATAGTCGTCGCGGTTCTTGCCTCCCGCCAGGTGCAGGAAGGTCCGGTACTCCTTGTAGTCGATCGGGGTCTCGGGATAGCCGAACTGCCACTTCAAATAGCTATCGGCAATTGACCTGATCTGATTGATCCACCATTGGGGTTCTTCGTGGTGGTACTCGTCGACCCGTCGTCCAGGGAAGACCAAGAACTTAGCGTCGAACCGTAAACCCGCATCGCCGGGGTAGAAAAGACCGTGCACGTACAGGTATTGGCCCGGTGACAACAGCTCCATGAGCGCCCCGCTGGCATCAGCGTACGGCTCCTCGAGGTTGCGAGAGAACTGCGCATAGGTGGTCGGCGTCAGATTCACGTGGAATTCCCGACCGTCGCTGGTTTTGAGGTCGAAGGACCTTTCCGTTCTGCGGAACTGGGTCACGTAGCCGGCGATAGTGTCTGAGATCGTGAAGCTGAGCTCGTTCATTGGTTTACTTCTCCCGCGCGCTTGTTTCCGAGCCACCTTATTGTCCACACACGCAAACAGTTGGATGTCCGGGCACCTCGCCCGTGATCACGAGGTCGATCAGGAACGGGTTGTCGTCCGCCAGCGCGCGCTCGATCGCGGGCATGACTTCGTTCGGGTGCTCTACCCGAACCGCGGGCACGCCCATGCTCTCGGCCATCTGGTCGAAGCGAATGTCGGGGTGACTGAGATCGAACGACGCCGGGAATTCGCCCTCTGGCAACGCGATGTCCTTCCAATACTGCTGCACGTTCAGCTTGAGCAGCTTATAGCTGTGGTTGTTGCAGATGACGAACTTCGCGCCAATATTGTGGTGGGCCGCCGTCCAGAGAGCCTGAATCGTATACATGCTTCCGCCGTCTCCGGTGAAGCCAATGACGGTCTTGGACGGGTTCGCGAGCTTCAGGCCCAGTGCGCCAGGAATGCCCACGCCGAGCGAGCCGCCCCGAGTCTGAAAGTACTGACCGACCACGTCCGGTGGCATGTACTTAATGATGTCCGGTGAGCTCGTTAGAGCCTCGTCGAAGATCAACGCGTCCGACGGGAGTCGGGAGGCCAGATCGCGCATGAATCGCGCGGGCACCATCGGCACCTCGTCCATCCTGCCGACGTCTCCCTGGCGAGCGGCTTCCCGCTCGCTTCGAGTTTCCCCGCCGATCTTCGCGGCGCGCGCTTGAGCGGCATCTTTCTCGCTCGTCGACATGCGCTGTTCGAGCGCGGTCGCCAGATCCGCAAGCGTGAGTTTCGGATCGCTGACTAACCCGATGTCCACGTTGAAGTTCTTTCCGATCTCGTAGGCGTTGAGGTCGATGTGCACAACTGGTGTACCGGCGGCGAACACGTCTGACAGCGCCGGGAAGACCTCAGGGAACACGTAGGTCCCGACGATCAGCACCGCGTCGGCCTTGTGGGTGATGGGCTGGCTGTGGTGGCCGAACATGTGCCCGAGCAGCCCGCGAAACTGCGGGTGCGAGGCGGGGATGTTGACTTCGGAGGAGTCCGCTCCCCACACGTCAGCCCCCAGCAGCTCCGCCACCTTGGTCACTTCCGCTTGCGCCCCCGAGCTCGTCACGCCATCACCAATGATGATCATGGGCGCTCGGGCGCGTCCGAGTAGGGCTGCCGCGCGCTCGACGTCGGCCGAGTCGGGACGGACGCGCGTACTTGGGATCAGCGTCGGTACGACTGGCTCGTTGTTTGGCGCGTCCAGGACGTCCATCGGTAGGCAGAGGAACACGGGTCCGCACGGTGGCGTTGCCGCGATCTTGACCGCGCGACGGAGCAGACGAAGCACCGAGGACGAATCGGAGGCGTAGGCTGCCCACTTCGTGACGGGCTTCGCCATGTTTACGAGGTCGGCCGCCATCTGGGCGTCCATGGCGCCGTAGCGCACCCCGGCGTCGCCGTTGATCACGACCAGGGGCGCGTGACCGCGCATCGCCTGGTACATCATGCCGATGCCATTGCCGAGACCGACGCCCGAATGGAGCTGCACGAGGGTCGGCCGCTGGGTCGCCCGCGCGTAACCATCGGCCATGCCGACGGCGATGCTCTCCTGGAGTGCCAGGATGTATTGAAAGTCCGGGTAGGAGCCGAGAGAGTCGAGGAACCCCTGCTCCACCGTTCCCGGGTTGCCGAACATGTAGTTCATGCCGTCGGCGAGAAACTGCTCGATTATCGCGAAGCGACCTGTACGCTCAGCCACGGACCATCTCCCGATGTCGCCGAAGTTCCGAGGTTACCATCCCCACCGCTTGAGGCCCTTTTCGAGAACCTCGACCATCTTCTGACCCGTGAGGTACGAGTCGGGGGTCGATCGGCCCGTGATGAAGGGATAGTCGACGATGACGGATGTCTCCTTGCCAACGTTTCCGTGGTAGGCGCCGTCCGGACCGGTTGCATCTCGCAGGATGTACTCGAGCGGGTAGGGCGGTGGACCCATGTTCAGGTCGGTGCCCAGGAAGCCGGTCCCGTCCTTGTAGTCGTACTCTTTGCAGTGACCGGTGACGTGTTTGCCCCAAATGATGCTCTTGCGGTCTTCCAGCTCTCGCGCGAAGGCGAGGCAAGCCACACCGTAGCACTCGGCGCCGATAGGCTTGCCCATGCGCCTGAAAGCGAGGATCAGGTCGTGGACTCGCTGATTGTTCACCATGTCGACGATCGGGCCGCTGCCGCCGACGAGAAGGAGCGCATCGTACTTGCTGGTTACCTCTTCGGCTACTCGGTCGAGCTCCTTGTAATACGCCTCCATCTCGCGCACGTAGTTGTGCGAGCTGAAGTATGGAGACTCGGGGAGGAGCTTCTCGAGCGAGATCGGATTGTCCAGCCGTGGGGACTTGTCGAACTCTCGAACCTTCGCCGCGACTTCTGCGGAAGTGACTCCGCGTCCGAGAGGCGGGTCGAGGTACGACTCGTCCATGCTTGGTGGCAGCGCGTGGGCCCGCCCGCCCTTTGGGGTGGCGAAGTCCATCTGGTAGCCGGATTTGTCGAAGGTCTCGACCGGACCGATGAGCTCTTCGCCCCAGTAGCCGAACTCAGAAAGGATGACGAGTACTCTGGTCACGCTTGCCTCCACAGCATAGGAATTGACGGGACGTTCTATTGACGCATTCTTGCCGGTGCGCTACTCGGGCGGCATCGGCGGGGGGTTACTCTCGTCGCTGAACCCCTGGCTAATCTCAACAATATTTCCCGCCGGGTCCGACACCCAGACGGTTCGCCAGCCCGGGATGAAGTCACTGAAGTCTAGTGGGCCCAGAGTCACGCTGGCCGACTCGCCCAGCTCAGCAAGCTTGGCATCGACGTCGTCGACCTTGAACGCCAGGTGTCTCCAGTCCGGGTATTCCGGGCCGGCTCCGTGTGGGATCGGACAGGGAGAGTTCTCCGTCGCATTGAAGATCTCGATGTAGATGTCGTCTCGCTTGATGAAAACGATCTGCTCCGGCCCGGGCATCACCACACGCGCGCGCCGAAAGCCGAAGTACTTCGTGTACCAGCGCTCGAGCCCGATCGGATCCTGGGCTACCACGGCCATGTGGTGAAAACTCAGCTCGGCCATTATTTGTTCCCCCGTCTCAGTCGCGCGCGCGAAGGAGGTCAATGATCGCCTTAGCAAGCAGGTGGCAATGGCCGCCGGTCCGGGCGGTCACGAGGTCGCCGTCGACAACCAGATCCTGATCCGTGTAAATCGCGCCCATGTTCTTTACATCGCCGATCAGGTTGTTGTGACACACGACCGGTCGACCGCGAACGAGCTCCGGTGCTGGGGACACGAGCCACATGCCGTGACAAATGATCCCCTTGATGATGCCCTTTTCGGCAAACGCACGCTTGATGAACTCTGTCGCCGGGGCAAGCTTGTTCACATCCTCTGTATACCGAAGGCGGTCGGACACCATCGCGGACGGGACAATGATCGCCGCGTAACTGCGCAGCGTGGCATCGTCCATGCCCTCGAAGCTCTCGTGGCACTCGAAAGGCACCTTCCATTCGTGTCCTTGGAACGTCAGCGAGGGCTGGCCCCACAGGCGCGTGAGGAAATGCAGCTCGATGCCTTCCTCTGGGAACCGGTGCTCGTAATAGAAGATCTCCTTCTCATAGAAATCGCTCTCGATGAGAACGCCGATCTTCTTGCCAGCGACATCTGCCATATCAACTCCGAATTCTATGGAACTGCGACGATGTCGCCTGCGAACTTGCCGTCTGGATACTGAACCACGCCAGCAAAGTGGATCGCGATCTTGCCGCCACGGATCACCCAATTGTCATAGAACCGGCAAGAGAAGGACGACCCGTCAGTCGCCTCCGCGCTGATATTCTCGACCATCATGAGAACGTCGGGTGTCTCCGCCCATTGGGCAAGCACGACCTCGAGCTTCAAGAGAGCAAAGATGCGCTCTTCGAAGAACTTCTTGAGCTCAGCGTGGCCACGGATGTAGAGCGGCCGGTGGTCCGGCGTCATCGTCGAGATCAGGAGACAGTCTTCCGTGTATTGGTTCAGCAGCCCCTCGACGCTGTGGTCGCGGATGAACTGGATGTGCTGTTCGTACATCCTCCCGAGGGGGGAATCGGGAACGTTCTCCTTCTTAGCTGGAGTGTTCTGCGCCATGGTTCCTCCGTCTCTGGGTGTGGGGGTGCGTCGGAGCCGGCCGCGGCAACGCTAGAGCGTAGCCGATCCTTCCATAGGATCGAGTGAGTCGACGACGTATCGGACGATTATGGCCTTGCCGGTCGACGGCGAGCGACGGACGACCCATGTCTGATAGGCATCGAACCCGAGCCACTTGCTCGTGGCGTCTGGCGCGTTCCAGACCTTCGCCTGCCAGTTGACGACCACTTTGACGTTGACGTCGCCACCGCCTGGCTCGGCCTTCACTTCCTTCACGGTGTGGACTTCGTCGAAGAAGATGCGAATGACCCGCTGGTACCAGGCCTCGAAACCCACGTGTCCGCGGGTGATCCCCTCGGGAAAGTGCATTTCGAGGTCGGCGTCCGCGAGCATGGGGAGGAGCTCGACCATCGGCGCGTGGACGTCCAGCTTTCGGTACCAGTCGTTGGCAAACTGTGTGATCTCGGCCTCGCCGAGCGGCGCTGTGCTGCTCACGTTTGGACCTCCTCAATCATGATGGAGTGGCTCCGAGACCGCGAGGGGAACTGACGAAGCGATCTCGACTTTGGACCTTAATGCATAGCACGTCGTAAGTCACCCGAGATAGGACATTTTTCACTGAATCTTAGGTGAATTTCTATTGCTTCATAGCGTTGCGTTAGTCGAGAATCGTCACGTATCTTAGCAACCGGCATAGACGCATAGCGAGCCGACCCACAGCGACTTTTCCACCCCGGACACGGCCATCCACCGCTACAGCTTTTGGAGGACCTTATGTCTGAGTCGCGCAATCAAGACTTCGACTACATCGTCGTTGGGGCGGGCGGCGCTGGCTGCGTCGTGGCCAATCGACTGACGGCGAACCCGAATACGCGAGTCCTGCTACTAGAGGCGGGGCCCCCCGATACCGACCCGGATATCCACAACGTTGCGCTGACGTCGCTCTTCGCGATCTGGCGACCAGACTTCGACTGGGGCTTCACCACCGAAGAGGAGCCAGGGCTTGGCGGCCGCAAGATGCCGATCTTCCAGGGCAAGGTCGCAGGCGGTGGCACATCCGTGCACGGACGGATCTTCATTCGTGGCAACCGCCGTGACTACGACCACTGGAACTATATGGGGAACGAGCACTGGAGCTTCGACGATCTTCTTCCGTATATGAAGAAGTCCGAGGACTATAAGGGGCCAAGGTCCGAATACCGAGGCGTCGGCGGTCCGCTCCCCGTCATTGACCTCCCGAAGGACCGAAGAAGCGAGGCGGCCGAGACCTTCGTCGCGGGCGCGGTGGATGTCGGGTTCAAAGGTGACTGGGACTTCAATGGATCCCAGCAGGAGGGCGGTGCTGGCTACATCCAGTCGACGACCACGGATGATTTTCAGCGAGCCAGCTCGTACACGGCGTACATCGACCCCATTACAAACCGGGCAAATTTGACGGTCCTCACCGATGCGTACGCGACTCGCATCGAGTTCAAGGGCAACCGTGCGGTTGGCGTCCAATATCAGAAGGACGGCGACGCGCAAACCGCGCGCGCATCGGCGGAAGTCATCGTCAGCATGGGAGCGATGAATTCGCCGAAGCTGCTCATGCTCTCGGGCATCGGGGCGGGTGACCAGCTCAAAGCCCTGGGTATTCCGGTTGTCTCCGACTTGCCAGGAGTGGGCGAGAATCTCCAGGACCACCTGAACGTCCGGATGTGTTGGTCTGCGACCCGCGAGCAGCAGATCCCGATGATCATCTGCGAGAGCTCGCTCTTTACCCACACGCGCGAGGGCGTGGACAAGGCATCGCCCGACCTGCAGCTCTTTTTTGGTGGCTTCGCTTTCCCTGAGACGGGTGCTGCGTTCAACAAGGGGTTTGCCCTCGTTCCGGTCGTCTGCCGCCCGCAGAGCGTCGGCCGACTCTGGCTGCGCTCGGCGGACCCGCTCGACCCACCCGCGTTCAACTGCAACTACCTGACAAGCGAATACGATATGAAAGTCCTGCTACGCGGGATCGAGCTTGGCCGCGAGATCGTCAACAGCAAGGCGTTCGACGGACTGCGCGACCAAGAGCTTCTGCCTGGACCCGCGATCGGCCACGACGAGCAAAAGCTTCGCGACTACATCCGGCAGGGGTGCATCACCGACTGGCACCCATCGGGCACGTGCAAGATGGGGCTCGACGCCATGGCCGTGGTGGACCCGCATTTGCGCGTCTACGGGACGGAGGGCCTGCGGGTCGTGGACGCGTCGATCATGCCGTCGGTCGTCAGCGGTAATCTTCAGGCATCCGTCTACGCTATTGGCGAAAAGGGCGCCGACATGATTCTTCAGGAAGCATAGTCGCACCATGGGAACGGGAGCTGTGCCAATGAGGCGCATGAGTAGCTGGTCATGACTGCACAAGCATCGGCCACATCGATCTCCATCCAGGTCAATGGCAACGTGAGCAACGCCTCGGTCGACCCGGGACTCCTGCTCGCCGACTTCATCCGCGACACCCTGGGGCTGACGGGTACAAAGGTCGGCTGCGAGACGGGGCAGTGCGGCGCCTGCACGGTGCTGCTGGACGGCGTCTCGGTAAAGAGCTGCACGGTGCTCGCGGCTCAAGCCGAGGGGAGCGAGGTTACCACCATCGAGGGCCTCGCCAAAGACGGCGAGCTAACCCCGCTCCAGGAAGCCTTCTGGGACAACCACGCGGTCCAGTGCGGCTACTGCACGCCCGCCATGGTCCTTGCTCTGACCGACTTGCTGGCGCAGAACGCCAAGCCGAGCGAGGCCGAGATTCGGATCTGGCTCGATGGCATCATGTGTCGCTGCGGTGTGTACCAGAACGCGATTCGCGCAGTGCAGGCGGTGGCGAACCCGTCGGAAACCCAAGGGGGCAGCTAATCATGGCAAGCGGAATGTTCGGCGCCGCGGTCAAGCGGCGTGAGGATCCGAACCTCTTGACGGGCGATGCCAAGTTCACCGCCGACATCGATTTGCCAGGGCAGGTCCACATGGCGGTTCTGCACAGCCCGCACGCGCACGCGACCATCAAGAACATCGACACGAGCGCCGCGGCCCAAATGCCGGGCGTCGTGCGCATCGTCACCGGCGTGGACATCGCCGAGAAGATGATGAGGCTGCCGGTCATCATGAACCCTGGTGGTCAAGAGGCGCATTTCCCGCCCCATCCGTATGGACTGCCTGGTGCGCAGACGGCGCTGGCAACGGACCGCGTCCGCTACGTCGGCGAGTGGATCGCCGTGGTGCTCGCGGACACGCGGGAGCAGGCCTACGCCGCGGTTGCGGCGATCGACGTTGCGTATGAGCCTCTACCGATTGTGACGACTGCCGAGGATGCGCTCAAAGAAGGCGCCCCACAGCTCCACGAGGCGGTGCCAGGCAACCTCTGCATGCACGTCGAGTATGGCGACAAGGCCGCGGCGCAGCAGGCAGTCGACAGCGCGGAGGTCGTCGTCAAGCAGAAGATTCACATCCCACGACAGATTCACAGCGCCGTCGAGACCCGCGGCACGATCGCGAAGTACGACCCGGCGACGGGCGAGTACACCCTCTGGACCAACACGCAGATCCCGCACGGCAACCGCTTCATGATCGCCAATCTCGTGCTTGGCCTTCCCTACAACAAGCTTCGCGTGATCGCCCCGAACATCGGCGGGGCGTTCGGCTCGAAGGGTTACCTCTATCAGGACGCGCCGCTCACGCTGCTCCTGGCGAAGGAAGTGGGGCGGCCGATCAAGTGGGTGGACACGCGGGAGGGACTCTTTCGCAGCACCGTGCACGCCCGTGGACAGGATGCGTACGTGACTATCGCGGGCAGTCGCGACGGCAAGATCTCATCCCTCATGGTGACGAACTACGCCGACCTCGGCGCCTACTCCGCGACGAATGGCCCTGGCACGCCGACCATCCTAACGGGCCGCAGTGTCACGGGCTCCTACGTTATCCCGCACCCGTTCTACGAGGCCTACCTCGCCCACGCGAACACGGTGATGCTCGGGCCAGCCCGCGGAGCGGGACGCATGGAGGCGGAGCTCATCATGGAGCGCGCGATCGAGATGTACGCGCGCGAGATCGGCATGGACTCAGCGGAGATCCGGAAGAAGAATTTTCCCGCTCCGGACCAGTTCCCCTTCGAGAATGGCTTGGGCTGGACCTACGACTCGGGCAACTACGAGGGAGCGCTCAACCGGGCATTGGAGATGGTTGGCTACGATCAGGTCGGCGCCCGCAAAACGGAAGCCCGCCAGCGTGGTAAGCGTCTCGGCGTGGGCATCGCTTCGTACACGACGATCGCGGGTGTCGGCCCGTCGGGCCGGATGGGTAAGGAAGGCCTGATCGGCAGTACTTGGGCGAGCGCGATCCTCCGCATCCACCAGACGGGCGACGCGACGCTCATCACAGGCTGCCAGCCCCACGGCCAGGGCCAGGTCACGACCTTCTCGCAGATCGTGGCTGAGGAGCTCGGCGTCCCGATGGAGCGCGTCGAAGTCATCCACTCGGACACACTTGGCGTGCCCTACGCGCAGGGCTCTTACGGGAGCCGATCGTTCAGCGTCGAGGGCACAGCCGCCTACCTGGCGGCGCAGGAGATCAAGCAGAAGGCGATGAAGGTCGGCGCGCACATGCTCGAGGCCTCGGAGGCGGACGTCGTCTTCGAGGACGGCAAGGTGCAAGTCAAGGGCGTGCCGAGCAAGAGCAAAACGCTCCAGGAAGTCGCGCAGGCCCTCTGGTTCGCCTGGGACCTGCCGCCCGGCGTTGATCCGGGCCTCGAATCCACGACGTACTTCGACCCCGCGGATTTCAACTACCCCTTCGGTAGTCACGTGGCCGTCGTCGAGATCGACGAGTTGACGGGTGCTGTAGACGTCGTGCGCTACGTCTGCGTGGACGACGTGGGGAACGTGGCCAATCCGCAGATCGTCGATGGACAAATGCATGGCAGCATCGGGTTCGGCATCGGCCCGGCGCTGATGGAAGAGGTCGTATACGACGACCAAGGTCATCTCGTGACGGAGAGCTTCCGAACGTACGCCGTTCCCCGACCGAGTCAACTACCGACCTACGAGCTGGATCGGACGGTGACGCCGACTCCGCTCAACCCGATGGGCGCAAAGGGCGCGGGGGACATCAGCCAGCCCGGTGTCGCACCAGCGGTCGTGAACGCCGTCTGCGACGCGTTATCGGACCTGGGGGTGCGGCATCTAGACATCCCCGTAACGCCGGAAAAGATCTGGCGCGTGCTGCAGGGATCGGGGGTGCAGGCGTGAGGATAGCTGAGTACGTTTCCGCGCGTAGTCTGGACGAAGCGATCGCGATCCTCGCAGCGGACGGGTCAGCGCGCGCGCTGGCCGGTGGCAATAGCCTCCTGGTCGAGCCGAGCCGCGGTCGACTCCAGAATGCCAAGCTGGTGGATCTTGGACGGATCGCCGGCTTGGCGGGCATTCAGTCCGAGGACGGAGGACTTCGCATTGGTGCGATGACGCCGCTTGCCGCGATCGCCGCGGACAAGACCGTGGCCCAGCAGTATCCGGTGTTAGCTGAGGCGGTAAACTTGATCGGCGACGCGCAGGTGCGCAACCGTGCCACATTGGGCGGGAACCTCGCGGAGGGCGAGCCAGGGGCCGATCTTCCGGCTGTGATGATCGCCCTCGGCGCCCAAGTCCACGTTCAGGGCTCGAAAGGGTCGCGAGCTGTCTCCGCCGAGGAGGTGGCCGCGGGCGCGCTTGCCCAGGGCGAGCTCATCACTGGCGTGAGCCTCCCGAGACCCGCTCCTCGGACAGGCGCTGCCTACGAGAAGTTCAAGCACCCTGCCACGCTCTACGCGATCTGTGGTGTGGCTGCGAGTGTGACACTCGGCGCGAATGGCGTTGACCGCTGCGTCGTGGCCGTTGTCGGCGCGACCGAAGCGCCCACGCGCTTACGCGGCGTGGAAGCTGCGCTGCAAGGTAAGGGCTCAGGCCCTTCGGAAGTGGCAGCCGCAGCGAAACAGAGCGGTGAAGGAGCCTCTTTCCGGGGCGATCATTTCGCTTCGCCTGAGTACCGAAGACATCTCACAGGTGTCTTGGCGCAGCGAGCGCTTGCCAAGGCGATCGAACGAGCCGGTTAGTCGGCAAGAACACCAGCGCGACTTCAAGACCTTGACTAATCTCTGAGGAGGCCCGGTCATGAGCACGACACCCGGACGAAAGTTTTTCGACGAGCATATGGCGTACATTTATGCCAACGATATTGACGGAATGATCGATAACCAGTACACCCAGGACGCGGTGCTGATCTCTCCGTTCGACGTTCTGGACACGCCGCCGCCGCATACGATCCGCGGCAATAAGGCGCTGAAGGACTTCTTCCGCACCTACGTCGGCTGGCAGGGCTCGATCGACGTCGAGAGCCTGTACGACTTCGTGGAGACGGAGAACTCGATCTTCTTCCAGGCGATCTTCACGTCCAAGACGGGCAAGTGGGTCGTTGGCGATGCCTGGCACATGACCGAGGGCAAGATCGATACGCACTACAGCTTTGCCCACAAGATTGGATAAGACCAACTGGACTCAAAAGACGCTCTCAAGGTCCTGCGCGAGGCTGCCCTAGAACCACCGGCCCCGCCAGAGCCAGCACTCTATACGCGCGTAGCAGCGGGCCTACAGACTGGGGCCGTGGGGGTGGCCGCTGGCCTCCACACCGGCGCTGCCGGAATCCACACCGGCGTGGAAAAAGCCCTTACAGCCGTGGAGGACGATTCCACCTGGCACCCACTGCTCCAACGTCTCCGGCTGGGCCACAAATTCACGGCGATGCTCGTGCTGACGTTCCTTATCGGTACGGGCATCGCTGGTTTCAGGCTGCACCAAGTTCTCCAGGCACGTGCGGAGGCAGAGGTTGTTTCGCGCGGCGAGCTGCTCTCCGGATTCTCGGACGCCATTCGCGCCCACACCAACAATGACCTGACTCCTCTCTTACTGCCGAATGTGGATGTGAGTGAGGAGCAGGAATTCGTCATGGAAACCGTGCCGACCTTTGCAACGAAGCGGGTCTTTGCCCTCCTGCAGAGCGACCCTGCCTACAAGAGCTTCGAATACAAAGCCGCCGCGCTCAATCCGACAAACCCAGCGGATCACGCGGACACTGCAGAAGCCGAGATCGTTGCTCGTTTTCGCAACGATCGGAGTCTAGCGAAGCTCTCTGGTTATCGAAACGTCAATGGCGAGAGCATGTTCTACACGGCGCGCCCGCTTTCTGTCACCAGCGAGCGGTGCCTGGCTTGCCACAGCGAGCCATCAGCAGCGCCCCCTTCCATGGTCGCCCATTACGGCAGCGACGCGGGATTTGGCTGGGAGTTGGGGGAGACGGTGGCGGCCCAGATGGTGTACGTGCCCGCTAGTGAGATCCTGGACAGCGCGCATCGAGCGTTCCTCCTCATCATGGGCATCTTTGTCCTGATCTTCGCGGCCGTCATCATCTTGATCAACGTGCTCCTTCGACGTCTGGTCGTCTGGCCGGCCCACCGAATGTCCACCGTTGCAGCGATGATCAGCCAGGGGGAGCTGGGCTCTGAGGCGGCGGCTCGGAACATCGATACCCTGGATGGTGTCGCCAGGCGCCATGATGAGTTGGGCCAGTCTGCCCGGGCGCTTCAAAAGATGGCGCGCGAGGTGTTCGCCCGCGAGCAACGGTTGAAGGAGCAGGTGCAGCAGCTTCGCATTGAGATCGATCAGGCCAAGAAGGACCGCGAGGTCCAGGAGATCGTGGAGACCGACTTCTTCCAGGATCTGAAAGACAAAGCAGGCCGTCTGCGGCGGACACCGGGATCAACCACCGGGCAGGTATGATTAACCACCCCAGCCATCGCAATTCCGTCTGAGATTGAGGCAAGCACACCATGGCGAGAATCGTGTCGATTCACTCGTTTCGAGGTGGAACCGGCAAGTCCAACACCACCGCGAACCTCGCGACGACCATCGCGTCGCGCGGGAACCGAGTGGGTATCGTCGACACCGACATCCAGTCCCCCGGTATTCACGTCGTCTTCAACCTCCAGCAGGACGGGGCAACGCTGAATGACTACCTCTGGGGAAAGTGCGAAATTGAACAGGCTGCCTACGACGTGGGCGCTGAGCTTACGCTCTCCGACGACCACAAAGGTCTGAGGCAAGGCGCGCTCTATCTCGTGCCGTCGAGCATCAAGGCGGGAGACATCGCCCGCGTGCTTCGAGAAGGGTACGACGCGGGCCTTCTCAACGACGGATACAACGGGCTCATCGAGCGTCTGAAGCTGGACTATCTCTTCATCGACACGCACCCGGGACTCAACGAGGAGACACTCCTCTCCATCTCCGTGTCGGACATTCTGATATTGCTTCTGCGTCCCGACCGGCAGGACTTCCAGGGCACGGCCGTCACCGTGGACGTGGCGAGAAAGCTCGGTATCCCGAGACTGGTGCTCGTGGTGAATCGCGTCCTCGAGTCGTTCGACTTCGCCGAGGTCCGCCGTCAGGTTGAGACCACGTACAACGCCACAGTCGGCGGGGTGCTTCCGAACTCGGACGACATCATGCGACTCGCCAGCGGCGACGTCTTCAGCCTTCGCTCTCCCAACCATCCCTGGTCGACCGAGATCTTCAGGATCGCAGACCACATCATGGCTGAAGAGCTGGAGACGACCCAGGCATGACATGGCGACTGTTTTGGTTGTGCGCGCGGACGGGATCGGTTGAACCGGTCGGATGAACCCGCGCAGCAGATCTCATCGACGACCGATCTGGAGCGCGATGGCGGCCTGACCCGCCTCGACGCATTTAGCGACGGCGTGTTTGCCATTGCGATCACGCTGCTCGTGATCGAAATCCACGTGCCCAAGGTCGAGCATGGCCTTGCCGCGGCTCTCGCCGGGCAGTGGCCGGTGTACTTGGCCTATGTTGCCAGTTTCATCATCATCGGCATCTGGTGGGCGAACCACCACGAGTTGTTCGAGCATTTCGTGAAGTCGGACCACCTGCTGATGCTGCTGAACACGCTGCATCTCATGTCGATCGCGTTCCTGCCCTTCGCCACCGCGGTCATCGCCGAGTATGCAACGAAGGGTACACAGGACGCATTGGTGTCCGTGCTGCTCTACTCGGGGACGCTGCTATTCGCTGCGATCACCTACAACCTCGTCTGGCATTACGCTGTCCGTGCCGGGCTTCTTCGCCCTGGACTTGCGCCGGAATACGTGGAGCGGCGCCATCTCATGGGAGCCGCTTCTGCCTCGGTGTACGTCGTAGCCGTCGCCGCTTCTTTTGTGAACGTGTGGGTCAGCCTGGCGATCTGCTTTGCCATTGCGCTGTACTTTGCACATCCGTCGCGACGGAGCGTTCATTAATCACGCCGGTCGGTAGCTCTCAGCTCCGCAAGCAGGCGAGCTGCTCCCTCGCGAAACGAAAAGCGGGTTAGCGCAGGCGGCCGAAATTGACCGGCCGGCGCTAACCCGCTACAGGACTCGCGGCGGTGCTACTTCTTCGTGGGCGGCGACTCTGTAAGTCCCTTGATTGAGTTTGTGACCTGGGAGCTCGTGGCCTGGGACATGGCCTCCTGCACGGCCGCGGCACTGAGGTTCGCCGCGAACCCAGGCTGTGCGCACAGGATGTCTGTGTTGCCGGCGATCTCGCCGGCCTTGATCGTGCCAAGCACGAAGCAGGCGGCACCGGTAATCGGAACAGTCGTGTTGGTCACCGATGCGCCGGAGACCTCTGTGCTACCGCCAAGACGGAGTAGGGCGTACCCGTCCTGCCCGCCACCTGGCGGCGGACTCCATGTGAGCCGCGCCGAATTCGATTGATTGAGCTGCAGGCTGAAGTTCTGCGGCGCGGCGCCCGTTCGAACGCCCGTCACGGCGCACTCCAGGTCGGAGAAGGTCTGCGGGCTCGCCCCCACGGAAGCTAGGGCGTAGCAGTTCAACCCTCTGGGCGCCGATGTGTCGGTGAAGGTGTTGGTCGAAGCTGGCAGCGCGCTGGGTGTCAGGTTGCTTATGACGCCGCCGGCAGACCTCAGCACGTTGACGGCAGTGCCGCCCGCCTGCCAGTTCAGAACGACCGCGTTCCCTTGCGTGCTGATGGCTAGGCCTCTCCCGCTTGTACCGGTAGCCGCGGGCGGCGTGAAGCGCGAGATGGTCCAGAGCCGAAGGGTCGTTTCCCACTCGGGTGACGTCGGCGGAAGTTGCGTGTTTCGCGGGGAAAGGTTCTTGTTCGCCTCGTTGCCGATGTAGAACCGCCCGTTGGCGAACACGATGTTGGCCGGCTGCAGCAAACAGGCCGGCGCTCCATCCGAGGAGAAACCGCAGAACGTTCCCGCGGTGGCGACGACCGTTGCTTGCCCGTTGGTCCTGCTGAAGACGTCCAGGCCAACCACGGTGTTGTTCTCGCCGCCGGTGGCCCAGAGGCGACCCTGCGGGTCGAATGCGAGGTGGTTCGGGCCGGTGAGAACGCTGGAGTTCTTGTAGACGACGTTTAGCGGCCCCGTGGGTGGGGCGAGCGGGTTCGACAGCGACGGGGGCAGCGACTGGTTCACAGGTGCGACGGGCACGCTGTAGACGAAGTCACTGCTGAAGTTCGACATGTACAGGGTCTTGCCATCTGGCGAGAAGACGTTGGAAACGACGCCGAACTCTGGCGTGCCGTTGACGTTCAGGCCTGGGTCGGTGAACCAGAGGCTCGAGACGCCGGTGGACGGATTTAATACGAAGATCCGACCTGTCAGGAACCCCGGTGGGAATCCGATGGCTGTCGGCCCGGCGCCGTTGTCAGAGAGGTAGAGCCTCCCGTCGGGCCCGAGCTTCATGTCGTTCAGGGCGCAGAAGCCATAGCGGTTCGGGTCGGGGCCGCCTAGGCCATATGCCGCGAGGAAGCCGCCGCAGATCTGGAACGTCTGAGCGGGCGTGCTGGTGGCCGTCAGCGGTAGTTGATACCGGACGACCGTGCCGTTGAACACGTTGATAACGAAGAGGTTGCTGCCGATGGTCTGCATGCCGAGCGGCGCATCGCACGGCACGAACGGCGTCTGCGTCACAAGTTGGCCGTTCGGGTTGAACGTGTAGAGGTAGTTCGTGGTAGCGGCTTGGGAGCTGGCGTCGCCGCCCCGGGTGACCGCGCCGAACAGGTTCCGAATGCCGACCTGCGCTGCAGGCGGCAGAGCGGCCGTAGACGGACACGGGAAAGGCGTTTCGAATGATGCGACGATGATGTTGCCGTTGGCGTCTGCCGTCATCCCCTCGGGATGCGCGGGCAGGCCGGTGGGAATCGTGGCGAAGCGCTCCACGGAAATGTTCGGCGGGCTGGTCTGAGCTTGGACGGAGGATGAATTCGCTGCGAGACCGAGGGTGAGGATCGCTACGAGGAGGGACGCGGAAAGGATCGGACGTGCTTTGTGCATGGTCGAGGCTCCTTGTTCGCGAACTTGGGCGCGAGGGCCGAGCATGGCACGCGATGATGCGGTTACGCACCGTTTCGATATCTGATGATAAGACAGCTAGAGGGGCGGGAGCGCGTTTTTCGGGTTTCGCATGCTCTTGTGAAAGATCTGACACGATCGGCGCTACACTCTAGCCGCCAACCCGGCCCCGCTGATCAGCGCGGTGGCGTCGATTGAGGAGCAGCTACATGGGATTGCGGCCCATCCTTCTGGCGGTCCTGGCCACGGCGAGCCTGGCATGCAGCTCTGGTGCGTCTCGCCCAGCCGCGTCGGGTCAGCCGATTCCTCCGCAGCAGGTTCAGTCTCGCACGCTCAACATCGCGGTGCGCGCCGAACCGGTGAGCCTCGCTTCAGTTTCTGTCGACAGTACCGGGCTCAGCGATCGTTCGACCACGCGGCTGTTCAATGCTGAGCTGGAGCTTCAGGATCCGTCGGAGGCCGCGCATCCCTACCTGGCCGAGGGGCTGCCGCAGCTCAACACCGAGAGCTGGCAGGTGACGCCCGACGGCCGCATGCAGACGACCTATCGCCTGAAGCCGAACTTGCAGTGGCACGACGGCAACGCGCTTTCGGCCGAGGACTTCCTGTTCGCATGGCGCGTCTACGCCAGCCCCGAGTTTTCTCCTTCCGCGCTGCCCCCGATCAACCAGATGGAGGAGGTCCAGGCGCCCGATTCCCAGACGGTTGTCATCCGGTGGCATCGCCCCTACCCGGGAGCGGGTGCCCTGTACGAGAAGTTTCAGCCTCTTCCACGCCACATCCTGGAGCCGATCTTTCGACAGGGGACGCTGGACAACGTCGCGAAGCACGCATACTGGAGTACGGAATACGTCGGCCTGGGGCCCTATCGCCTGGTTCGCTGGGAGCCGGGCGCGCTGATCGAAGCTGTGGCATTCGACGCACACGTCCTGGGCCGACCTAAGATCGATCGTCTGGTCGTGAAGTTCATCTCCAACGAGAACACGGCGCTCGCGAACATGTTGGCCGAGGAGATCGACTACGCCACATCGGTCACCCTGCGATACGAGCAAGCCCTGACGCTCGAGCGAGAGTGGCAGAGCAATCGAGCGGGGACGGTGATTCTGATTCCGATCCAGCCGCGGTTCATCCAGTTTCAGCTCCGGCCCGAGGTTGCGAGCCCGCGGGCGATTCTGGATCTCAGGGTTCGGAGGGCGCTCGCCCACACCATCGACAAGCCGGGCATCGACGATGCCCTATTCGATGGCAAAGGGGCCGTCACCGACACCATGCTCCACCGCCGCATCCCCTATTTCTCCGACATCGACCGCGCCATCACGAAATACGCGCACGATCCCCGTCGCGCGGAGCAGCTCGTGAATGAGGCCGGACTCACGAAAGGCGCGGACGGAATCTACCTCCAGCCGGGTGGCGAGCGGCTCGCGGCCGAGTTCTGGGGAGATGCCGGCACGCAGTTCGAGCGCGAGCTGGCGGCCATCGCGGATGGCTGGCTCCGAAGCGGCATCGAGACGCGCCAGCAGCTCATCACGACCTCGCAGTATCGCGATGGGGAGCTCCGCTCGTCCTTCCCAGCCATGTACTCGACGGCGAGTGGCACCGCGACAGAGGACTTCCTCTCGATTCTGACGAGCGCTCAGATCCCCGCGCCCGCAAACCGCTGGGTCGGCAACAATCGCGGCGGGTGGAACAACGCCGAGTATGAGCGTCTGTGGGACACGTTCAACACCACACTCGACCGCTCCGCCCGCAACCGCGTAGCCGCTGACATGGAGAAGCTGGTCAGCGAGGAGCTCCCGATGTTGATGCTCTTCCACAACTTCCACGTGGTCGCCCACCTCTCGCGACTCCAGGGGCCGGATCCGCGAGCTTTGCGTGACTTGATGGTGTGGAACGTGCACACGTGGGAGATGCGGTAGCGGCCTCAGCCGGGATGTCTTCGCCTCGGCGTTCGATTGGATCGGTATGTGGTTTCTCGCGCATGCGATGCTAGATCGGGAGCGGCTCACCGAGAACGACGTTTCGCGGAGGGGCAATGAAGAGTTCCCACAGCGCCTGGGTTGTTGCCGGCAACTCGCGTACCCACCATCCAATAAATGGATCGCGCGGGTAGGGATTGAGGTCGGCTACCACGCCACGAACCTGCAGGCCCAGCGTTTCGCACGTAAGCAGAGCGCGATCGAGGTGATAGCGCTGTGTGACCAGCAGCGCTTCCTTCACGCGAAAAATGTCCCTCGCGCGGAGGCACGTGTCGTACGTCCGTCGTCCGGCGAAATCCATCACCATCGCAGATGCAGGAACCCCGAGGCGTAGGCCGTAGTCATACATCGACTGCGGCTCGTTGTAGTCGATGAACCGGTTGTCGCCACTCAGCAGGAGCTTCTGTACCTTGCCCGTCTGATACAGCGCGGCCGCTGTTGCCATGCGGTCGGCGAGTATCAGGCTGGGTACTCCGTCAGATTGGATGCCCGCCCCGAAGACGATTCCTACCGGTGCCGCTGATGTGTCTTGCCCGGTTGTAACCTGGCCGTGATAGCGAACAGCGGCGTACAAACGTGGAAGACCGAGGATTGCCGCGGCCAGGAAGCTGGAGATCATAGCGAATCGTATCGCGAAAAGGCCCAGGCGACGGGCGGTCTGAATTAGCACACTGGCGAGTCTAGCACGACTTGCGTAGCTGTGACGCGAGGTCAGGCCGAGTCGGAAGGGATAGAATTCTCTGCTTTTTCATCTGAGTTGCTGGAGTAATGGCTAAGCTATGACTGAGCTTGGGGATGATCTCGTCCGCATTGGTTCGGACACGCTCAATCGCACGGCTCGCGAGATCGAAGCCGAGCTTGCTACTGTTCAGCTCCGGGAGAGTACCGGGCGGTGGCGCCGTGGTGACAACGACTACGTCGAGGCCATGACGATCGAGATCGGCGACGAGTCGAACTGGTACGTGATGCGCATGCCGCACGCCTGGGATCTCTGCGTGGTGGCCCGGGATCGTAATGGCTGGGATGAGCACGTCCAGGACTACACCGATGTGCGGGAAGCATTGCGGGACCTGGTAGCTCGTGAGGTGGCGATGCGCGTCGGCGAGATCTTGTGAGCATGCTGGAGACGACGATGACGACAGGTGAATTCGAAGCGCGCGAATACGCCGAGCACGAAGAGGTTCCTGTCGCGGCGCGGGCTTTCTTGGACGTCCTGTACGCTTGGTATCGAAATCCTCACGATGGAGAGGCGAGAGCGAATGGATGGTAGTGCCCGTGGATGGAAAAGACCGGTACCCATCGCTGGAAGGAAATGACCCGTACTCATTGGACGCGTGGCATCGGACAGTGGGGACAGCCACGAAGGGAATCGCTGGGAAGCGAACAGCATTTACGGATGCGCTGATCTCCCGAGCCTCGGAGTTGGGCGGTGTCTATGCCTTATGGGACGGCCGCACACTGATCTTCTACGGGTCGGCGGATCAGAGCGTGGGTTTGCGCGAGCGGCTGCGTTCCCACAAGCGGGGTCGACGAAGGTCCTGCACACGGCACGCGTCTCACTTTCAGTTAGAGATCGGGACTCAACCTGTCCAGCGGCAGGCGGCCCTCCTGCAAGAGCATTTCCGAGTCCACGGACACCATCCTGAGTGCAACTCTCTGGGGGGCTAGGCCAGCGACGAGAATCGGCCCCCATACGTATCAACCTCCGTCGCATGAGCTGTCCATGCGCAGAGCGCGACGCCTCCACGTAGACCGAAAGCCGCGGTCTTGTGACGAGTTATTAACGCTTCTTAACGTGCTTTGTAATGCCGCGCCCGTATGTTTGAATTACTCGGTGAGACCGGGCACGGGAGGATTCAACCATGGCAGAGCATGTGATCGTTGAACGTGAGAGCGGGACGAATACCGGGGTGATGCTCGGAATCGTCACCGTCGTTCTTATTGCGGTTGTCGCCCTGTTCTTCGTCTTTGGTGGCCCGGGGCGCTTCGCAGGGGGCCAGGCTCCGAACAATACAAACGTTAACGTGCCGGCCCAGGGCCAACAGCCGCAGGCTGCGCCGGCTATCAACATTCCCAAGCAGATCGACGTGAACGTGAATCAGCCAGGCCAACAGGCGCCTGCTCCACAGGCACCGGCGAGCGGCGGTCGCTAGCTATCCACAGCGCACGATCGACGTAGAAGGAGGAGAGAAACAAGTGCTCTGGACAATCTTGGCGGTGGTTCTCGTGCTGTGGTTGCTGGGATTCATGGGCAGCGTCGGCGGCGGCTTGATCCACTTGTTGTTGGTACTCGCAGTGGCGGTTCTGCTGGTTCGACTCCTGAGTGGTCGTCGAGCCGTCTAGCATCACCCAAAGTGACACGAATCAGATAACGCCCAAAGGAGGCGCATGGGCTCAGCTCATGCGCCTCCTTTGGGCGTTATCTATTAGGTCGCCCGGGGGCCAGTATCTCTCCAGGGCCGCGTCAGCCACGTCCGGACTCTCGCTCGGAGCTGCCCTATCGCGAAGGGTTTTGTCATGTAGTCCGTGGCCCCTTCTTCAAACGCCGCTTCGATCTCTCGCGGGCTGTTTGAAGCTGTGAGGATGAGAATGGGAACTCGGGCGAATTGCGTGTCGTCGCGAAGCTGGCGACACACGGTAAGCCCATCCATCATCGGCATGGCGATGTCTAAGAGCATCAAATCGAAATGTTGTTCGTGGGCAAGACGGACCGCACTGAGGCCATCGGCGACTCTCATCACCTCGTAGCCATCGTCCTGGAGGGTCTCGCTGAGCACTGCTGCCAGATCCTCGTCATCCTCGGCGACGAGAATCCGGGCTCGAGTCGGAAGGCGCGGCGCGTGAGGGAACGTGTTGTGCCCGGCGACCAAAGCCGCGGTCTCCGGCAAGTAGAGCTCGCTGTTCTCCGCGGCCGCCCTCAGCTCAAGGTTCGCATCGAGGCTGACGAGGTATGCCTCGAATGTGTCCATCAAGCGGTCCACCGCGTCATCCTTTCGCCCCGGGTCGTGATGAAAGAGCGCGAGGCGCTTCACCCCGGCTGCGAGGGCGACATCGACTGCGTATTCCATCGGGCTATGACCCCAGCCGAGCTTCGTGGCGTACTCCGCCTGGGTGTATTGCGCATCGTGGATTACCAGATCGGCGTCTTTCAGGAAGGTTGCGTGGCGGGCATCTGCGGGGTGCAGCATCGCGTCCATTTGAAAGAGACCGGACGGCCGATCCGGATGCCAGAGCGTTGCCGCGTGGGGCTCATGATCTGTCGCGTAGACCAATGTTGCACCGCCGACCTCTATGCGATACCCGATCGTTGGAGAGGTGTGGTTCAGGTACTGCGTCCGCACGCGGATCTCGCCCAAGGAAAACTCGCTCTCACCGAGCTCTTCAAAGGCGAGTTGCGCTGTCAGATCTTTGAGTGGCACCGGGAAATACGCGTAGTCCATCTGACCGCCGATGGCGGTCGGAAGGGAACGATCGATACCGGCGGGACCATAGATCGTAAGGTGGCTCCCTTCCATGAATGCGGGAAGAAAGAACGGGAGCCCGTTGATATGGTCATGATGGGTGTGACCGATGAGGACGTGGGCCCTGACCGCACCCCTCTCCGCGAGCATGAGACCGAGCCTTCGCGCTCCGGTCCCACAGTCGAGAATCAGAAGCGTTCCGTCGTCAGTCTCCACCTCCACGCAAGATGTATTTCCGCCGTATCGAAGCGCCTCATGTTCCGGGGTCGGAATCGACCCCCGAGTGCCCCAAAAACGCACGCGCATTCTTCACTCACGGCCCAGGCCGGCCACGCCTACCCGTAGGACATCGGACATTCTTGCTCCTTCTTGCCCGAATTGATCTTCGCTCATGGTCCAAAGGGGTGAGGAAGCGGAGACCGCTTCAGAGCACCGGTAGCTGCCACAGCGCTTGGTCGTTGTTGACGAGGGAGACCTTCTTGCGCCGGATCCGCCACCGGCCCTCGACCTGCGTGAGTTGATGTTCCCAGGTTCCAGCGTACTGAGCTTCGCGGCCTTGCCGCGCGAAGAAGACGACTTGGCTCGAGATCACAAAGAGCTCGTTGTCGCCCGTCAACTCAGGCATGACATTGCCAATCAGATGGCGATATGTTGGCGGCGGAGACTGCGGCCCGATTGTTGGGATGCTGAGGCGGTACACCCGGTGCTTCAGGCCCGTGAGGTCCTCGTAGGCGAGCTGACCGCGCTCCATGGGGTCGGAGTCGGCACTGCCGTTCGGTACCCAATAGCGCGCATCGCTCGTGAAGAGCTCCAGCCATTGCTCGAGCTGGCGGCTATCGATCAGCCAGGCCTCGCGGTAGAGGAACTGCTCGACTTCGTATTGGAGCGCTTGCCCGCTCAGCGTCGAGGAGAGGCCGGCCATATCAGTCGGGCTCGGACATGAGCCGCGCCCATTCTCGATAGAAGCCACGGGACAACGTATCGCCCACTGCGTTGCTCTCCAGGTCGCCGTCCTCGTTGAGGTGCTCGTCGAGGCCCATCTTGAAGAGGACCCACTGATCAACGTTGGCCTTCAGGCCGCGCTGCACGCGGGTCAAGGCTTCCAGGTCGTCCACCTGAACGAAGCCCGCGGGAGACCCCCACCCAGCGGTGAGCTCCAGGTTCGCCTGGTTGTACTCCTCGGGTGCGCCTACCAGCCTGCACGGATACGTCTGGACTTCGGTGTGGTCAACGGCAATCGGCCGAATGATTCGGAAGTGATTCATGTTGGTCTGGATGAAGAGGTTGGGATAGACGAAAACGTGGAGGTCGATCGTGGAGAGCCGCCGCGCCTCGTCCGCTCCAACGCGCTGGCCGAGCGCTTCGAGATACTCCTCACGCTTTGGGGGTTCGAGGAATGGCCGAGGCGTGCCGTACATCGTGACGCCATGGCCGCGCGCGAAGCTGCGCTCGGTCCGGCTCAGGACACCTGCTGGCCGCGAGGCGCCGTTCGCTTGTGCGTCCGCTCCGTACGTTTGCCGCTTTTGGGTCGGTCCGAAGCCGGCGGGGTGGACGAACTGTGGGTGGTAGTTGTCCCCGAAATTGTCGAGCTGCAGCTTCCAGTTGCCGAGATATCGTTGCTTTACGGGCTTGGTGGCCTCTATCTCTCGCGTCGGTGCGCGGTCAGCAAAGATGTCGATATACGGCGCGGCATGTCCGAGATGCTCCAGGAGATCTGGACCGTGCGCGCGGAAGCTGATGAAAACGAACCCGCGATAGGTGGCAATTCTGGGCACACGTTCGAGCCCATACTCCGACGGATCAAAGGAGGGACCGAACTCCTCGCGAGATGGGACGTTGACCAAATTGCCGTTGCTGAGATAGGTCCACCCGTGATACGGGCACTTGAAGGCGTTGGTCTTGCCGTACGGAGTCTCACAAACCGTGGCGCCACGGTGCCGGCAAGAGTTCAAGAGCGCGTAGATCTCGCCATCCGCATGCCGTGCGAGGATGATCGGCCGACCAGCGATCTCTTCGGTCTTGAAATCGCCAGGCGCGGGAATCTCAGTCTCATGGCCGGCGCAGAGCCAGCTCCGGCCGAAGATCTGCTCCATCTCGGCATCGAAGATCGTGGGATCGGTAAAGACCCTGCGGCGCACCATGTCTTCTCTGACAAGGCCTTCGATTCCGAGCCGCGTCCCGATTGCCATTCCTCGTCCTCCGACTCCCAGCGGTGATGGTGTGAACTCCCGCCATCCTGACTCTCTGGCGCGACTGTACCAACGTCCAAAGCATCAATCAAATAGAAACGCCAGAGCGCCTCAGCGACTGACAGATACTCAGCCCAATTGAAGCTCATTCATCGCTCAGGTCGATGCAGAGCAGTCCCCGCGCACGGCCGGCATTGGGCACCCACCACTCCTGATCGAAGCGCCCTAGGGCCTCCAACGCCTCGTCTCCTCGAAGTCTTGTGTGCAGCCCGAGGAAGAGTTGACCGCTATCGCCGTAGTCAGGGTCTGGCAGCGCCTCAAGGCTCAGGCGACCGTCAGGGATGAACCTCAGCAATTGATCGGCTGCCTCCCCGACCACGAGCGCCAGGTCATTCTTGCGCAAGATACGGCTCGCTTGCGGTTCATCGAGTCCCTTGATCCGTATCGCGGTCATGTGGCTGGCTCCTGCCTTTGAGCTAATTCGGAGAGGATCGAAGGCTGGCGGCGACGAGCTGTCGCTCCATGCTGTGACAATGGCCGTGGTCAGTCAGCAGCTAATGCTGACATCCGAGCAAGCTCGACCTCAAGCTCCTCGACTTCGCATTGACTCAAAAGTCCCGCCCCTTATTTCTCTCCCCACCAACTTCTCAATTGGTCGGTAATCACCCCGACGTCTCTAATTTCTCCTGCTGAGAGAGCCATGCAGAAGTCAGTCGTCTGATCTTCCTCGAAGCTCTCTGGTAAGGGATGTCCTGAGAGTTCCAAGAAATACGAGGCGACGAGTAACCCCGTTCGCTTGTTCCCGTCTCCGAACGGATGGCCCTGCGTGATCCCCCGCATCAAAAGAGCCGCCTTCTCAAACGGATCGGGATGGAGCTCCTGCCCCTCGAATGTCTGGAAGGGAGCTGCAACCACCTGTTCCAGAAGCTCTGTTCCTCGGTTCTCCCCTGGGTGTCCACCCGCCCTGACGAGGGCGTAGACATTCAGTGTCTGCGCAGCCGTCGTCAGCATCCGAACCTTCCAGAGCGTCGTTTCCAGATCCGTGTTATGGATCGAGTACGGCTCCCGAAGGAGGATTCCCAGGGTAGAGCGAAGGCGGGACAGTTCTGACCGCCCCGCCTCTTCTCGTTCTTTCATATGTCAATGGGCTACTTAGCCAGCCTCCGTAACACCTCTTGGATGTCTTTTCGGTTGTCCAGTTTTTCGAAGAATCGATCCGAAATTTCAACGAGATCAGACTTCTTCTTCTCTACCTCAGGCGGTTTGTCGGACCCACCGATAACAACAATTTGAGTTCCAGGTCGAGCTGGCACCATCGCCGCGTACTGACCAGACCTCGCAGCGTTGGTTCCCCGACTCTTCCCGTCTTTCCCTGGCTCTATTTCTTTTCTGCTCATAGTGATTACCCCTGTAGGGACAGTGTACCGTCTCTGACGGTACGATTTGCAGGCGAAACTCAACGCGTTCCTGGAGGCCGTCCCTGTTATCCCTTTGTCGATGGCCATCGCGGTCCGCTGCGCCAGACTTCGCGAGACTCTCAAAAACGAACACAAGCGCGTGAACGCACGCGCGCTCGATTTGATCAATGCGGCGACGCGATGGAGCATGGCCTGACGCTGGTCACCCGAAATCGCGACGACTACGACGACATCCCTGGCCTTGACCTGTATCCCGAGGAGCAGGCTTCATGAGGCCATGTCTGAACAAGAACCACCCCGGAGGGGGTTCGTCGGAGTGGTCCAACTGATGCCACCGAAGAGGGGATCGAGCCATTCTTGCACCTCGGGCGATGATTTTCATTGCCCGACGGACAAAACGCAGTGTGATAAAACAGCTGCGCGCGGGTCTATTTATCCCGCGAACCCATCTCGGCGAGGTAGTCATTACTAAGCAAAAAGCCGTGGGATCCTCTACAGAGAACCACGGCTGCTTGGCATCCGGAGCCGGCGGTCAGGATTGAACTGACGACCTGCTGTTTACGAAACAGCTGCTCTACCACTGAGCTACGCCGGCAGGGGCTCAAAAGTATACCATCTGCCCACGGGCGGACTGGTCCTTTGCGGGCCCCCACCGACTTCACATGCCCTCTCAGGGAGGCGCCTCAGTGGCCAAAGCCTACGTCCTTATCAAGACTCGCGTCGGGGAGCTCCACTCGGTGCGGGACGACCTCGCCAGGCATGAACACATCACGTCCGCCGACGTCATCATTGGGCCGTACGACGTTATTGCCCTCGTCGAGGCGGACGATTACAACACCATCGGCACCGTCGTCCTGAGCTTCGTCCACGAGTTGAGCGGCGTCGAGAATACGGTGACCTGCCTCGTCATCGATCCGCTGCAAGCGGGCGCGGAGAATCCAGGGCTGTGACGACCCCGCCTGAAGAGACGCGCGCGGTGCCCGGTGGCCCACCACCTATTGCCGACGATGAAACTCCCCCCGCGCCGCCGACTGCCGAAGAGGGACCCGCGCCCAGCCGTCCGCCGGCGACCGCAGAGCACCAGCGTCTCGCCGAAGCCCGCGACCATGAGGTCCCTTGGTATCGCTGGGGCCCGTACCTCGCCGATCGGCAGTGGGGCACCGTCCGGGAGGACTACTCGGCGAACGGTGATGCCTGGAAGTACTTTCCCCACGACCAGGCGCGCTCGCGGGTGTACCGGTGGGGCGAGGATGGCCTCCTCGGCATCTGTGATGAGCGGGGGCATCTGTGTTTCGCGTTGGCGCTGTGGAACGAGGCCGACCCTATTTTGAAGGAGCGTCTGTTCGGCCTCACTGGCCCCGAGGGGAACCACGGGGAGGACGTGAAGGAGTACTACTTCTACCTCGATAGCACGCCGACCCACTCCTACATGCGCGCCCTCTACAAGTACCCGCAGCGCGCCTTCCCCTACAAAGAGCTTGTCGAGGGAAGCCGGCAGCGCGACCGCACCCAGCCCGAGTACGAGCTATTCGATACGGGGGTCTTTGCGGAGGAACGGTACTTCGACGTCCTCGTCGAATATGCCAAAGCGGATCCGAACGACATCGTGATCCGGATCAGCGCGACCAACCGCGGACCGGACGCCGCGCCGCTTCACGTCCTCCCGACGCTGTGGTTTCGCAATACCTGGGCCTGGGGTTCCGAGGTTCTGCATCCGGGCATGGAGGCCGAGGGTACGCAGCCGCTCGTCCGGGCCTATCACCCGCAGGTGGGCGAATACTGGCTCGCGTGTGAGGGTTCCCCGGAGCTACTGTTCACCGACAACGAGACCAGCACCGCGCGCCTTTGGGGGACGGAGAGCGACAGCACGTACGTGAAGGACGGGATCAATGACGCCGTCATCCACGGCACGCCGACCGTGAATCCGCAGGCCACAGGAACAAAGGCGGCGGCGCACTACGCCTTGACCCTCGCGCCGGGAGCTACCGAGACGCTACTGCTCCGCCTATCGCGGATCTTGCACGACTCTCCTTTCGCGGATGCGGCCGACATCCTTGCCGAGCGAAAGGCAGAGGCGGATGCCTTCTACGGGGCGATTGCAGGCGACCACATGCCGAAGGACGCACGCTTGGTGCAGCGTCAGGCCTTCGCTGGCCTGCTCTGGAGCAAGCAGTTTTACGAGTACGACGTCCACTCCTGGCTCGAGGGGGATCCAGGCAGCCCCCCACCGCCCGAGCGATGGAACGTCCGTAATTTCGAGTGGGTGCACCTGCACGGGCGCGACGTGATCTCCATGCCGGACGCGTGGGAGTATCCGTGGTTCGCGGCGTGGGATCTTGCCTTCCATTGCATCCCTCTCGCGCTCGTCGATCCGGAGTTCGCCAAGCAACAGCTCCTGCTCTTGGGGCGCGACTGGTACGTTCATCCGAACGGACAGCTCCCCGCGTACGAATGGTCCTTCAGCGACGTGAACCCCCCTGTCCACGCCTGGGCAGCGTGGCGGGTCTACAAGATCGAGCAGCGCGTTACGGGCCGCAAGGACGTCGACTTCCTGGAGCGGGTCTTCCACAAGCTGCTGCTCAATTTCACCTGGTGGGTCAACCGGAAGGACGCGGAGGGGCGGAACGTCTTTCAAGGCGGGTTCCTCGGGCTCGACAATATCGGTGTCTTCGACCGCAGCCGCCCACTCCCAACGGGCGGTCACATCGACCAGTCGGATGGCACGGCCTGGATGGGCATGTACGCCCTCAACATGATGGCGATCGCCATCGAGTTGGCCCTGCACAACCCCACGTACGAGGACATCGCCACCAAGTTCTTCGAGCACTTCCTCTACATCGCCAAGGCGATGAACACCATTGGCGAGAACGACATCTCTCTATGGGATGACGACGACGAGTTCTTCTACGACGTCCTTCATCTGGAGGACCGGCCGTCGGTTCCACTGCGCGTGCGCTCGCTGGTCGGGCTCATGCCGCTGCTCGCGGTGGAGACGATCGAGCCGGAAACGCTCGATAGGCTCCCAGGTTTTCGCGCGCGCCTGGAATGGTTCCTGGAGCATCGGCCCGATCTTTCCAGCCTCGTCTCCCGCTGGAATGAGTCGGGGGCTGGAGATCGTCGGCTCATGGCGCTGGTGCGCGGCCACCGTATGAAGCGGTTGCTCTTGCGCATGCTGGATCCAGCCGAGTTCCTCAGCGATCACGGCGTCCGCGGCCTCAGCAAGTACCATGCGGACCATCCGTACGCGCTCCACGTGGATGGGATGGAGCACTCGATCAAATACGAGCCGGCGGAATCCTCCACCTATCTCTTTGGTGGGAACTCGAACTGGCGTGGACCGGTCTGGTTTCCCATCAACTTCCTCCTGATCGAGGCGCTCCAGAAGTTCCATCACTACTACAGCGACGATTTCCTGGTCGAATGCCCGACCGGCTCTGGGAAGATGCTCACGCTATGGCAGATCTCGCAGGAGCTGTCCGAACGCCTCATCTCGCTCTTTGCGCGAGATGCCAACGGCCGCCGCCCGGTCTTTGGTGATAACGAGGTGTTCCAGCGCGATCCGCATTGGCGGGACTGCGTACTGTTCTACGAGTACTTCCATGGCGATACAGGAGCAGGGCTCGGGGCGAGCCACCAGACGGGCTGGACCGCCCTCGTGGCCAAGCTGCTCGACCAAACCTCCCGCTACCCGGTGGGCTCGGTCCACCGCCTCTAGGTGGAAGAGCGGCCGCGGAAGCCGTCGATTGCGGGCAGGACGAAGCCCGATCCAGGGGTAGCGAAGCTCAGCAGGGCGACGTAAACGCCGAAGATCAGAACCGCCATGATCAGCAGAACCACCAGGACGTTGCCCGCGCGAAGGACAGCCCCGGGGCCTTTCCTGCCAGCCATTTTTCCACCTTCAGGGCGTGGGTCAGCTCGCGAATGGGGGCCGCTCACCGTTGCCGCGGCGAGTGTGCGGCACAGCTTACGCTGCTGACGCCGAGTTCGTCTATTCCTGTGCCAGCTCGAATGCGCTGTGGAGCGCCTGCACCGCGCCCAGCGCGGCGGCCTCTTCGATCACGCACGTGATGCGGATGTCCGAGGTGGTTATTGTGTCGATGTTGATGTCGCGGTCGGCCAGGGTTCCGAACATCATCGCGGCCTCGCCAGGCGAGCTCTGGAGGCCCGTGCCCACGATCGACACTTTGGCCATGCGGTCCTTGCTCTCGACGGTCGCGTTGAGCTGACGTCCCACCTCTTCGGTGATCTCCAGTGCCCGGGCGAAGTCACCTCGACCGACGGTGAACGAGATCTCGGCGAATCCGGCGAGGCTCGTCGCCTGAATGATGACGTCCACGTTGATCCCCGCCTCCGCCAGTGGCGAGAAGACGGCTCGGGCAATCCCCGGCCGGTCTGGAACGCCGGAAATCGTGATCTTGGCGACATCCATGTCGTGGGCGATCGCCCGCACGCGCTTTCGAATCTCCATCGTTGCCTCTCGATGTATCAGAGTGCCCGGTCGGTCGTGGAAGCTCGATCGTACCTCGATCGGCAGCGAATACAGCTCGCCCAGCTCAACTGCGCGAGGGTGCATCACCCGCGCGCCACGCGTCGCAAGCTCCAGCATCTCTTCATACGTAATGTCGGCCAGTCGCCGCGCATCCGGCACGACCCTCGGGTCGGCGGTGAATACACCGTCGACGTCGGTGTAGATCTCACATCGCGGCGCCTGGAGCGCGCACGCGAGGGCGACGGCCGACGTGTCCGAGCCGCCGCGTCCCAGCGTTGTCACGTCGCCCTCGTCGGTCACGCCCTGGAACCCCGTCACGATGACGGCGCGGCCTCGGCCGAGCTCGGCGTTGACCCGGTCCGTCTGGATGTCCACGATACGGGCGCGGAAGTGCGAGCGATCGGTCTTGATGCCGAGCTGCGCGCCTGTCAGTGATACGACTGGGCAGTCCAGCGCTTCTAGGGCTATCGCGACCAGGGTCGCGGACACCGTCTCGCCGGTGGAGAGGAGCATGTCCAGCTCGCGCGTGTCCGGATGGTCGCTCACGGAGTGGGCAAGCTCGAGAAGGTCGTCGGTGGTGTCGCCCATGGCGCTGACCACCACGACCACGGCATTCCCCGCGTTGCGCGTGGAGCGGATCCTTCCCGCAACGCGGCGGATTCGCTCGGCGTCGGCGAGCGAGCTCCCGCCATATTTTTGAACGACGAGTGGCATGTTTCTCCTGTACCCCCGTGAGCGCGGCGCTCGTGGGGCGAATACTTAGTCGGCGGTGATGCGGGCGCCCTCCTCGCGGAGCGTCGCAATCATCGGTCTTCCCGTCACGCCGTCTCGGGCCGCGGCGCGTGCCATCGCATCGGCTATGGGGCGTGGGTCGCCGTCGACGAAGGCGATAACGGTCGACCCTGCTCCGCTGAGATAGACGCCCACGGCTCCTGCTTCGAGCGCGGCGTGAAACAGCACCGGCATCCCAGGAAACAAGCGCATGCGAGGCGGTTGGTGCAACATGTCTTCGGTCCCGTACCGCAGCGCGCCGAGGTCACCGGAAGCGAGCGCGGCGACGAGAACGCAGGCCCGGCTGATATTGTATACAGCGTCGTGGATCTCAATGCGCCGCGGCAGCACCCGCCGCGCTTCTCGCGTTGGCATGGGCACGTCTGGCACGTATACAGCCAAGCCCGGCGCCCGCTTCACCGGCACCCGCGCGTGGACGACCTTTCCGCCTGCCAGTGCGCACGCCTGGACCCCGCCAAGGAATGCAGGAGTCACGTTGTCCGGGTGGCCCTCCAGCTCTGATGCGAGCTGCAGGATGTCGTCGTCGCTCCGTCCCCCGCCGCCCAGCCGATCGGTGATCACGAGGGCAGCGATGATCGCCGAGCTACTGCTGCCGAGACCACGAGAGAGCGGGATCTGGTTCGTGCACGTGAGCTTGAGTGGTGGAAGGTCGACATCCCATCGACGAGCCGCCGTGGTGATCGAGCGGAGCAATAAGTTTCGGTCGCCGGATGGGAGCTGCTTGGCGCCCTCACCGGTGATCGCCATCTCCCAACGGTCGGAGGCTTGGACGTGCACGCTATTGACGATATCCAGGGCGAGGCCGAGCGAGTCGAAGCCTGGGCCCAGGTTCGCGCTGGTCGCCGGCACGTCGACCGTAAAGGACTCCGGGGGCACTCCTCAGGCCCAACCTAGGGCGCGCTCGACGGAGCCAAGGTCAGGCTCCACTCGTGCCGCGTCGCCCGAGAGGGCCACGGCGCGGTCGGGATCCTTCAGCCCGTTCCCCGTGAGCACGCAGACCGCGGTCCGGCCCGCAACGTCGATCTGGCCGTTCTTTACCAGGCTCCGCAGCCCGGCGACGGACGCCGCGGATGCAGGCTCGACGAAGAGCCCCTCATGCTGAGCGAGCGTGCGATAGGCGTCGAGGATCTCGTCGTCCGTCACGCACTCGATCTTGCCGCCCGACTCGTCGCGGGCTTCAACCGCATATTCCCAGCTTGCGGGGTTGCCGATGCGGATCGCGGTCGCGACGGTTTCAGGGTGGGGCACTATCTGATTGCGCACGATCGGCGCGGCGCCCGCGGCCTCGAATCCGAGCATCCGCGGGAGCTTCGTCGTGAACCCGAGGGCGTGATATTGGGTGAACCCTGCCCAGTAGGCCGTGATGTTTCCCGCGTTTCCCACGGGGATCGCGAGGAAATCGGGCGCATCTCCGAGCCGATCGCACACCTCGAAGGCGCCCGTCTTTTGCCCCTCGATGCGATACGGGTTGATCGAGTTCACGACGGTAACGGGGTGCTCCTCACTCAGTTTGCGCACGAGATCCAGCGCCTGGTCGAAATTTCCTCGGATCATGATGACCCGGGCGCCGTAGATCATGGCTTGGGCAAGTTTCCCGAGTGCCACGTAGCCGTCCGGGACGATAACGACGGCGGTCAAGCCCGCGCGGGCTGCATAAGCCGCGGCGGCAGCGGAGGTGTTGCCGGTCGAGGCGCAGATCACCGCCTTGCTCCCCTCCTCGATCGCTTTCGCCATGGTGAAGACCATGCCGCGGTCCTTGAAAGAGCCGGTGGGGTTGGCGCCTTCCATCTTGAAGTAGAGCTCGCCGACACCCAGCTCTTTCTCGATGGCCGTGGAGCGAACGAGCGGTGTGTCTCCTTCGCCGAGGCTCAGCATGGGCGTCTGGTCGGTCATCGGGAGGTACTTGCCGTAGCGGGCGAGGACGCCTGGGTGAGGGTCCCGCTGGGGTGGTCGCTCCGCGGTCGTCCGCTCGGCTCGCATGTCGGGCTCAGAATCCCGCATGCGCTAGCCTTCGACCCGAATCATGCTGCCGATCTTGCTTACGACGGGCAGCTTGCTGATAGCGGCGATGGCTCGCTGCATGGCCGCTTCCATTGCTTCGTGGGTCATCAGCACGATCTCAGCATACTCGACCGGTGGGTCGCCAACCGTGACGCTCTGCTTCTGGATTACGGATGAGAGGCTGATGCCGGACTCGCCCAACGCCTGCGTGATTTGCGCGAAAACGCCCGGCTGATCGTGCGCTAGGAGACGCAAGTAGTACCGCGTGCACACCTCTTCCATCGGGCGGAATCGCACGCGCTCGTCGTACAGCGGAGGCGCAACGGGGCGCGCCGATCCGCGACCCGCGATCGATCGCTGGGCCACGTCGATAATGTCCGCCACGACTGCGCTGGCCGTCGGTCCCGCGCCCGCTCCACGTCCGTAGAACAGGATGCGACCGACGAGATCACCCTCGACCGCAACGGCATTGAATACGCCGTCGACCTTCGCAAGCATCTCCGACTCGGGGAGGAGGGTCGGATGGACGCGCAACTCGACCGAGTCGCCAGTGGCCTTCGCGACCGCGAGCAGCTTGATGGCGTAGCCGAGCTCGCGCGCGTACCGGAAGTCGGCGCTCGTGAGCGCGGTGATTCCCTCGAAGTAGACGTCCGAAGGCCGAACCACCGTATGGAACGCCAGGCTCCCAAGAATCGCCAGCTTGTACGCGGCGTCGATCCCCTCGACGTCGTTGCGAGGGTCCGCCTCGGCATAGCCGAGCTGCTGCGCTTCTTTGAGGGCGTCGCCGAACTCGGCGCCATCTGTGGCCATGCGGGTGAGAATGAAGTTCGTGGTGCCGTTGATGATGGCCCGCACTTCGTGGATCTCATTGCCCAGAAGATCGATCTTGAAAGGGCCTATGACGGGTATTCCGCCGCCAACACTCGCCTCGAAGGAGATGTCGACGCCGTGCTCAGCAGCAATCGACAGGATCTCGGGTCCGTGTTTCGCTAACACCTCTTTGTTCGCCGTCACGACGTGCTTGCCGGACCGGAGCGCCCGAACGATGTACTCGTGCGCGGGGTTCTCGCCACCCATGACCTCTACGACGACGTCGATCGACGGATCGTCGATCACCGCATCGGGATCCAAGGTGATGAGCGCGGGGTCGATCGAGCGGACCTTCAGCGGGTCGCGCACGAGGACGCGTCGCAGCTCGAGCGGGCTGCCAACGCGTCGCTCCAGGGCCTCTCGCTTATCGACCAGCGCCTGGGCGACGGCGGATCCAACCACTCCAAGACCGAGGAGGCCGATCCGCACGGGGTCTCTGCTCATCAAACGTACCGAATCCTAAACGTTCAAAATCCCAAGCCTCGTCGTCGCCGGAGCGCACGACGTGAAGCTCGGGACCTGATCGCGATTATAACTGGGTCCAGGCAGTCGAAGCTCTCAGGCTAGGCCGTCTGCTGGCCGCCCTCGGGCGGGGCTCCTCGCGCCCTGGGGAGGAGCTCCGCGGCTTCGAACTCATCGGGCGGCTCCAGGAGCAGCTCGCCTGAATAAGTCGTCGTTCGGTTCCGGCCCGCCTGCTTGCTGCGATAGAGGGCAGAATCGGCGTTCGCGAGGAGCTCCCTGGCATCCGCGGCGTCGGTGGGGAAGGACGCAACGCCGACACTGACAGTCGTGCGCATGTGCTGGTCGTTCGGCACATCCAATGCGTGCTGCTCGATGGCCCTACGGATGCGCTCGCCAAGGAACCCTGCGCCCATACTGTCCGTCTCGGGCAGCAACACGACGAACTCGTCCCCGCCGTAGCGGATCACCGTATCGCTGACGCGGCATCGCTGCGAGATGATTCGGGCGATATCCACGAGGAGCTGGTCCCCAGCTTGGTGGCCCATCGCGTCGTTCACCGCCTTCAGGTGGTCAGAGTCGATGATCAAGAGCGACAGGGGGCGCTGGTAGCGCTCGGCTCGTGAGATCTCTTGAGAGGCCAGGGCATCCAGGTGGCGTCGGTTGTACACACCAGTCAGCCAGTCAGTCTTCGAGAAGGCCTCGATTCTGTCTTTCGCCTGCTCGATGGCTTTCCGGACCTTCTCCGCTTCGTGGGCGGAGAGCGCGGCGACCCATCCCACTACCCACACGGATGCGATGTTCGCCCAGAACGAAAGTGAGCGGGCCAGGTCGATCCCTGAGGCGGTGGGCGACGAGTTGATAGTCACAACGTAGGCCACGGTGACGATGAGCGACATGAACAGCGCGGCTTTCACGCCGATCTCGAGCGCCGTCCCGATCAACACGAGGTAGTAAAGGAAGAAGAATGGACTCTGCTCGTAGCCCGTGGCGCGGATGATGAGGGTGACGAACGTGGCGCTCAGGAGGTTGTTGAGGAGGAGCTTGGTGCCGCCGAGGAACCTGCTGGGAACCAGGGCATGCCAGCACACGCTGATGACGCCCATCGCCGCGCAGAGGCCGTAGATCTCCGGGTCGCGCCATCGCGATTCGGAGAAGAATCCCCATATGGCCACGACGGCGCAGATGCTGAGGAAGTCGGCAATCGCGTCCAGGAGGTCGTATGCCTTGAGGCGGCTGATCTCCTCGTCGCTCAGGGGCTTCTCTCGCGCGAAGCGCTCCCTCATGTACCTTCCAATACCGCTGGCCAATACCGCTGGGCTTAGCATGCCGGGCGACCCGTCTCGAGAGGGTCGCCGAACTCATCCAGGCGTCTAGGGCATAGCCTGGCCAAGCTCGCTCAGTATATCGTTGACCGCCTCTTGATCGCTCCACGGCTCCGCTCGATCGCCTACGAGCATGCGGCGCTCGTGCCCTTTGCCCGCCAGCAGCACCACGTCCCCTGGCTGCGCGCGCGACAACACTTCGCGAATCGCCCCTCGCCGATCGAGCTCGACGACGAAGTCTTGACCCTCGATAGCGCTAGCGCTGCGGGCGCCGGCCGACACTTCGTCCGCGATCGCGCGTGGATCCTCGTGCATCGGATCGTCCGTGGAGATGACGAAGAAATCCGTGTTGCGCGCAGCGACCGAGCCCATCGTCGGGCGATTCGCCGCGTCGCGGCCGCCCGCCATGCCGAACACGAGAAAGACTCGTCCCTCGGCCATCGAACGAAGGGTCGTGAGCGTCGTTTCTAGCGCATGGGGCGTGTGGGCAAAGTCCACGATCACCTCGTAGGGTTGGCCGCGTCGGATGCGCTGGAGCCGCCCGGTCGGCGGATCGGTGACGGCCGCGGCCTCGGCCACAGCATCGAGGTCGATGCCCCAGCCCAGGGCGACGGCAGAGGCCGCAAGCCAGTTCGATACATTGTGTCTTCCCACAAGCCGCGTCTCGATGTTCATTTCCCCGATCGGCATCACGAGTCGAAAGCGCGTCCCGCTGATGCCAAGCTGGATGCGGGTGGCGGTGACGTCCGCTATGGCCTCGAGGCCGTAGCTTACGATCGCGGCTGGGCTCGAAGCGACCATCGTCATGCTCGCTGGATCATCGGCATTCACCACGCCCATTCGGCTCCACGCCTTGTTTGTCGGCGTGTCGAGCATTTCGAACAGCCGCGCCTTGGCGGCGGCGTACTCCCGCATCGTTCCATGGAAGTTGAGGTGCTCCTCGGAGAGGTTCGTGAACACGGCAGCGTCGAACGTACAGCCGCGAACGCGGTCGAGGGAAAGGGCATGGGAGCTCACCTCGAGCACCGCGTCCTCCACGCCTGCCGCGACGAACCGCGCGAGCGTGTCCTGGATCTCCGTCGCCTCGGGAGTGGTGAGCCCGAAGGGGTTCGGTAGGAGCTGGTCGCCGATCCGGATGTCCGCAGTAGTGGACCAGCCGACCGTGCGCCCCGACGCTGCGAGCACTGCGGCGATGAGCTGGGACGTGGTCGTCTTGCCGTCGGTACCGGTTACGCCGATGAGGCGCAAGCGCTCGGATGGCTGGCCGGCGAGTGCGCTGGCCAGCTCGCCGAGGACGCCCCGCGCGTCGGGCACGATGAGGTTCCCCACATTCGGTGGCAGCTCGATGGGGCGCTGGCTCGCAACGGCGAGCGCGCCCCGCTCGATCGCATCCCCAACGAACTTCGCGCCGTCGGCCGTCGCACCCGGGATCGCAACGAAGAGGTCGCCAGGCTGAGCCTTTCGGGAGTCGTGAACGGCGCGCCGCACCTCGACATCGCCGCCAGTAATGAGGCGGGCGCCAGGGACAAGACGGACGAGATCTACGAGTCGCATGGAGTCACGGGGTTAGAGGCTCTCAACCGCCTGCTTGTAATAGGAGTCGTCGGCGAAGCGGAGGGGCTCGACCTCGCCGCGGAGGAGGCCGACGTCCTTGCGCATGGCCATCATCTCCCGGAGGCCGTCCCAGCCAAAAGGCGGAAGCTGGTCACGACCGATGCCATCCGCAACGGCAGCAGCGCGGAGATACGCGCGGAGGTACCTCAGCAGGAGATCAGCATGGCTTGCCGCCCAGTCCCGCCGAGTGGCGGCGGTTCCTGAGTACTTTGTATAGAGGCGGTTGATCGTGTCGAGTCGGCGGAAGCCGTCGGCAACCATCGCCGCCGCCTGCTCGGAGCCGATCATGCCGCCGAACGTCTCGCCCGCCTTGATGGAGTCGATGCGCTGCTGGGTCGCTCCGACCTCGAGAAAGGTGTAGTCGTTCCCCTCCGCGGCAAGGCCGCCCTGTTTGAGCAGGAGGCGCAGAGGGGTAACGAAGCCGCTTTCGGAGGCGTCGACGGCGATCGCCCTGCCGCGCAAATCTTCGTAGCTCGTGATCTCGGGCCGAACGATGAAGTCCTGGTTGGGTTGGCCCGGCATCGCGAGCACGATCAGGAAGTCGGTCCCGTTGTCCTCGTTCCACCAGTACACGTTGTCCGCGTTCGTGTGAACGATGTCCCACACACCGTCTCGAAGCCGGCTCATCTGCGACTTCGAAGACTGGGTCACATCGACCTCGACTTCGATATCCACTGCGGCGTAGAGGCCATCGCGGACACAGATGTCGTGGTTTCGGCTGCGGCCGAATGTGCTGACGCGGATCCTATCCACTTTTGCCCCCGTAAGGGCTTACATCCATTGTGCGAAGCACATGGCGTTGCCTGTGCCCGCCTCGGAGCGGTAGCAGGGGACGTAGTCCAGGACTTCCATCTCCAGCTTCGTGCCGTTCATCACGGCGGCGGTTGCGATCCAGTTGCGGATCTCCGACGTGCCCGCGTTGAATCGCTCCTGCGGCAGGTTCGTGAGCGTGTTGACGTCCTTCGCCTTCATCGCTTCGATCACCTGCTGGTCAAGGTCTTCTTCGACAACGAAGTGGGTGAGACCACCCGACGCGATCACCGCCACCTTCTTGTCCGTGTCCCAAGACTCGATGGCCTTGAGGATAGACGCTCCGAAGTCGTAGCAGCGTCGAAGGGTTGGCTGGTTCGGCGGGTAGAACGTGTTGATGAAGACGGGCACGTTCGGCACAACTTCGTCCTTCATGATGCGGCGATAGACGAAGCCATATGCATGGGGGATGCTATGCGTCTTATGCCGACCGGCGGGAAGCCGCTTCGAGTGTGCGACGTCGAAGCTGTCGTTCATAAAGGTATTGATCATGTGGAGCGCGAGGCCTGGCTCGCACGGATTGACGGTGGGCTCGGGCGGGAAGTGGCCCCAGTTCGCCACTGCGATGCCCGGCGGCATCTTCGCTGACTCCTCGGGTGATGGGGCGCGATTGTCCACCTTGTCGCCCCAGTAGACGCTAAAGGCCGGCATATTGTCGTCGAGGAAGAGCTCTTCTTGGTCGTCGCCAATGATCACCGCAACGTCGGGAGCAACGCGCTCGAAGGTCTCGGCTAGCGCAGCGATCCCCTGTTGGCACGCTGCATGGCGCGCTTGCATCATCTCGGGGGTGATCTGCTTCTTTAGGTTCTCGCCCGCTCGCGCTTCGACGAGGTCCGCATATTGGTACTGTTTCCCCTGGAACCAGAGGTCCGTTCGCCCCGTACGGTCGGCCTCCGCGCGCTGCCACCACTGATCGACTGGGGTGCTCAGCATTGGGCCGTGCGACGTGGCAATACCCAGAACGATCTCCGCCATTTCCTCTTATCTCCTCTAAGTCATCGCGACCAGTATACTCCCGCCACTGCGGTTAACCCCCTCTCCCCCTGGGACAGGGTTGGGGTGAGGGCGTGGGCCGGCCCCCGTCATCATGGCCAGCGCCCCGGAGCACGTATGACACGTTCGGTGCCACTCAAGCTCGGCTTCATCGGCTATGGAACGACCGCGCGACAAGTTGCGCGCGGGCTCGATCAGGAGCAGGCGGGAGGTGCGTGCATTGCCGCCGTTCTCGCGCGTCACGAGGTCTCCGACCCGCCGAATGGTGCGCTCGTCACGACGGATCGCAAGCGTTTCCTGGCCGAACCGCTCGATCTTGTCATCGAGCTGGCGGGGCAGGAAGCCGTTCGGCAGCACGGTGAATCGGTTCTCGATGCAGGACATGACTTCTTGATTATTAGCATCGGGGTTCTTGCGGACGATGCGCTCTTCGATGGTTTGCGGGCTGCTGCTGCTCGGAGCGGTGCGCGGCTGATGCTCCCATCGGGGGCCATTGGCGGCCTGGATGCCATCGCGTCCGCGGCCATTGGCGGCCTAGACGAGGTTACGATCACGACCCGCAAACCGCCGGACGCGCTGGCGACGGGGACCGACCAGGACGCGAAGCTTGCTGGCGCGGCGACCGAGCCGGTCTTGCTCTATGAAGGCACCACGCGCGAAGCCGTCCGCCTCTTTCCTGCGAATGTGAATGTTGCCGCGGCGGTGAGTCTTGCGGGCATCGGCTTCGACCGAACCTACATCCGGATCTACGCGGACCCGGGCGTCACGCGCAACACGCACGAAGTGCAGGCAAAGGGCTGGTTCGGCGAGTTGACTTTCAAAATCATGAATACCCCGACAGAGAACCCGAAGACGGGTCGGATCACGGCGCTGAGCGTGCTCAAGGTGATTCGGAATCTGCGGTCTCCGGTTTCCCTTGTGGGCTAGCGGCCAGCAGATGCTCGTCCGCTGGAGTTGCTGGGCGACCCTTCACACACCCTGTGGCCATGGCTCCGCAGAGCCGAATCTCGTTTCAAAAGGAGCTGCCGTGAGCGAGTTGGATGACATCAAGTACCAGGTCGCGGTTGCGAATCGCGTTCTTGCAGAGGTTGGTCTTGCGACTGGGGCGATGGCGTCCCTCGGGCATGCCAGCATGCGCATTCCGTCTCAGCCCGACCAGTTCGTCGTGAAAGGCCGTGGCTACGAGATCGACGCTCTCGCCGCGATGCGGCCCGAGGACATGGTCGTCTGCGACCTGAACGGGTACAAGGTCGACGGCCCTCCGGGCTCGACGCAGTGTCGCGAGGTGCAGATGCACTCGTGTCTGTACAAGACCCGACCCGACGTTCAGTCGGTCGCCCACGTGCACCCTCGATACGTCGTCGTCATGAGCGTGCTGCAGGCGACCCTGGTCCCGATGTGCCAGGAGGGGATCCAGCTCGTGCGCAAGCCGCTCCCCGTTTACCCACACGTGAAGACCGTATGGTCGGAAGAGGAGGGGATGGACGTGGCTGGGCGCGTCGGCAACGGCCGCGCGATCATCCTCCAGGGCCACGGGGCGACGACGTGTGGCGCCTCACTCGAGGACTCGGTGACCAGCATGATGCTGCTCGAAGAGCAGGCGAAGATGAACTGGTACGCCTACTGCGCGGCGGGTCCCAACCATCCACGGATTCCCGACGAGCTGATCGACGAGATGACGAACCGAACGCCGTTCCGCGAGCTCCCCCACTTCAAGGACGTGGTTGGCGGCGCGGGTCGTCTCGAGGGCGGCGTCTGGGCCTACTACACCCACCTGGTATCCAAGAACCTGTAGTTAGCACGAATGCGACCGTTGATGCGAGTGATCACCCCCTCCCTAACCCATCGAGGGGGATGGGACCAGTGCCGCTAGCGGACGTCCCAGTCGTAGGCGTTCCAGGCGTGGTTCGAGTCCTCGCCGCGGGCGCGAACGTTGACCAGGCGGTGGGAGATCAGCGCCGGCTCGGTGTCGAAGAACAGCGTGAGCCAGACGCCTCAGCGCTGATTCGATCGACGATCTCGCCGATCACCGCGGTTCGCTCCGCGATCGGAATCGTCGTGACGTACCGATCGATCAGGGCATCCATCTCCGCGTTCATGTAGCGCGCGACGTTAAGACCCGTGTAGCCGCGCTCCGGGAGCCGCGCCTGCGTGCTTCGCAGGTTTGGTAGGAATCGATGGCTGCCTGTCTGTCGCTGCAAGGCGAAGGCGGGGAACGTGGCACCGTGTTCCAGGTCCTGGAGCTGCGCCGCGTGTCGGTCGGCTCGACCCGTTCGACAGAGTCGAAGCCGACGTGGCGGAAAACGGTGAGGTCCCGGTCCTGAGCGAGCTCTATCGTGAAGGCGAGATCATCGGACGTGAGCGGCGTGCCGTCGTGCCACACGGCCTCGGGTCTGATCTTCAACGTGGTTTGATCGTGCCGTCTGGGAAAACTCGCCACATGCCGTTGTCGAGGCTGGGCACCGCCGCGCCCAGCAGCGGGCGAAGAAGCCCCTGGTCGTCCGCGATCACGAGGCCGGAGTCGACCAGGTCGCCGATTGCCTCGGCGCCGGCAGTTGGGCCCGGGTGGAGCTTGTAGTAGAGGAACGATGGTTGGTTCTTGGTCGCGGCGACGATGCGCTTCGGGGCAGCCGTCTGACTCGATGCGCCCGAGGATGACTGCGAACGAGGGCCGGTCGGCGACGGGGACGCGCAGCCAGCCACGACCAGCAGGGCTACCATCAGCCAGGCCCTGTGTCGCGCTGTCATTCTTCCCTTGTCAGACGTCAGTCGAACAGCGCGTCGAGGTCGATCGTCACATTGGGCAGGGCGACCGGCTGGATGGCGCCGCCCGTGTAGTGCGACTCGACATAGGCGCCATCCGGCTGCAGCCGCCAGGCGGTCAAGGTGCGGTCAAAGGGATGAATGCGCCAGATCTCGAGATCGCCGCGCCGCCGATATTCGGCCAGCTTGGTGTCCACGTCGTAGTCACCGGTCGAAGGCGACCAAATCTCGACTACCAGCGGCAACTGGGCGTCGTACCATTCGAGCACGTCGCGCCGCCCACGGAACCCCTCCGCCAATTCCAGCGGAAAGACGAACACGTCAGGGATGAAGTAGTTCTCTGGCGAGCGGCGCACGTGCCCGGCGTTGGTCCGTACGTCGAATCGATGGGGGTCCAACTGCTGAGCGAGCTGGAAGCCCAGCCAGAATTGCGCATGGTTATGAGCGAATGTCATCCCCGGTTTCCGGCGCAGATGTCCACAGTACAGCTCCCAATGCCCTTCCGGGTCCTCGAGCGCAAGCTGTCGGAAGGTCCGCTCACTCACCGTCATCGTCTGCTCCTGGGTTAACGCTTCCGGACTGATTGTACTGGGCGATAGCGCTCGTCGCGCAAAAGCTTCCAGAGGCCTTCCTCCAGAGTGGGGAGCCGCCTTGATCTTGATGGCCGTGGCCATATCCCTTCCTGCCTCCCTTGCCCATGAGGGCGAGGGATTGCGAGATCACGACCTGACTTCCCAGTCCTTCGCGTTCCACGCGTGCTTGGATTCGTCGGCGCGGCCGTTGATGTTGATCACGCGATTCGCGATCAACGACGGCTCCGTGTCGAAGAACAGCGGGAACCAGTTAGTGCGGCGCGGTTATTCGACCGATCTTGTTTGCACGAGACTCAGTAAACCAAAGCGAGCCGTCCGGCCCCCGCGCAATTCCGTTTAGATTTCTCCCAGCAGATGGCGCTGAATATTCGATGACGGCTCCGGTGATACTAATCCGCCTGACCTTGTTGGCAACAGCGTCGGTGAACCAGAGTGTACCGTCCATCCCGGCGATAATTCCGTACGGGAGGCTATTGGGCGAAGGAATCGCATATTCAGTGAACGACCCAGTCGTGGTGACGACCGATCTTTCCTTGGAATGCCCCTGTTGCTTCCGAATATTGGTGCTCTGTGAGCCAGAGTGCCCCATCGGGGCCGGTCGTAATCCCCATAGCCCGTGTAGCCAGAAGGGACGGAATATTGCGCAGTAATGACTCCAGCAGTCGTCATACGACCGATTGAGGTGCCCCCCAAAAACTGGAAAGGTCATTAAGTTAAGATCGCGGGTCGGGGTATGTACCGCCGTACCAGCCCCGCGCGTTGAGTTTTCTGGTCTGCGACAAATGAGTCCGGCCCACTGCTCTCCTTATTCCGCGGCGGTTCCTGGGACACTGTATGGGGATCTCGGGCGTGATGCCGGGAGCGACCTGCTGGTGCTTCGGTAGCTGGAGTGTCAAACAGTAGAGCGTTGTTCTATTGGAAAGGTTTATTCAAAGGTGGACGGCCCTCCAGGCTCAACCCAGTGTCGCGAAGTGCAGATGCACTCGTGTCTGTACAAGACCCGACCCGACGTCCAGTCGGTCGCCCACGTGCACCCTCGATACGTCGTCGTCATGAGCGTGCTGCAGGCGACCCTCGTCCCGATGTGCCAGGAGGGGATCCAGCTCGTGCGCAAGCCGCTCCCCGTATACCCGCACGTGAAGACCGTATGGACCGAAGAGGAGGGGATGGACGTGGCTGGGGGCGTCGGGAACGGCCGCGCGGG